>Ga0208373_1002597_pt1 | contig 19585 bp, 25 predicted proteins | sample RifOxyC2_FD_184036 | JGI IMG/M metagenome (GOLD analysis project Ga0208373, IMG submission 184036) | Soil microbial communities from Rifle, Colorado - Rifle Oxygen_injection C2 (SPAdes) | ecosystem: Environmental > Terrestrial > Deep subsurface > Rock core/Sediment | place: Rifle, Colorado... | reverse complement strand
CTGGGGGCGACCAACCGCATGGATATGCTGGACGCCGCGGTCCTCCGTCCGGGCCGCTTCGACGATATCGTGGAGATGATGATGCCCACCCCGGAAGATCGGGAGGCGATCTTTGCCGTCCACCTCCGCCAAAAGCCTGTGGCGAAAGGGGTGAAATCCGCCGCATTGGCTGAGAAAACGGAAGGCTTCAGCGGGGCCGACATTGCCTCCGTAGTGCGGAAAGCGGCCATGATGGCGGTACGCCGAGCCGTTTCGTCCATGGAGAAGGCCGGGGCCGGGGAACCGGACATCCTCATCAGTCGCCAGGATGTCGAAGACGCCGTTGCTGAAGTGCTCAGGGGGATGGGATGAACCTGGGAATCTATCTTTTCTGTCTGACTCCGGCGGCACCCCGTCCGCAGATCGCCGGGACCGGGATCGACGGCGAACATCCCCTATTTGTTGAAACCATCGGGGAGATCGCCGCCGTCCTTGCAGAGGTTAATATCGAGGACTTCACCGGCCCCGAGGCCCAACAGAAAATGGAAGATCTGGCATGGATCGGACCGCGGGCGCTTCGTCATGAAGAGGTCGTCCTCTCTATGATGGAGCAGGGGCCGGTGCTGCCCGTTCGTTTTGGCACCGTCTTTTCTTCAATAGAAGCGGCGGCGGAACCGCTTCGGCAGCGCCAGGACGTCCTGATGAAGTTTTTCCGGGATACCATCGATAAAATGGAATGGACTCTCAAGGGCTACGTGGATCGGGCCCAGGCCCGGGCGCGAATGACGGCGGTCCATCTTGCGGCGGAAAAGGAACAATTGTCGGGGCTTTCTCCCGGCAAGCGCTATTTTTTAGAGCAGAAAATCAAGGGAGCCGTGGACAAGGATGTGGCAATATGGCTGAAGGAGATGGAGCGCGATATCCTGCATGTCACCTGTGAGGCGTCGGTAGGGTTCAGTGAATGTCGTCTCCAGACGCAGGATGTCACCGGAAGGAACGAGGAGATGTTTTTCCACGGCGCCCTGCTTGTTCCCGACGCCTCCACGGCGATTCTGGAAAGCATGACGGACAAATGGAACAAACGTCATGAATCGCAAGGGCTCCTACTTGAGCTTTCCGGTCCTTGGCCGCCATACCACTTTGCACCGGCTCTTTAACCGTGAGATGGTTCATCCAACAAAACCAGATAGGGACGATAAAATCACATGAGCAATCTGACTAAACCTGAACTATTGGAAATAATACTGAGACTACTGCAAACCGACAGAGATCTGAACTTCCTGCTGTCCCTGGATGATAATGATCTTACGACGCTATTGATTGCTCTCCGGGAAAGAATAGAGAACATAAAGTAACTGGATATTGGGAAAAGAATAATCCAAACAGTGAAGGTTATAGAGAAACCATGGCTCTTCTGGTATACAGTGTCGTGAAAGAGCCGGCGGTTGTCGGCACACCCCTTACGGGAATGAAGGGTCAGGCGTTATCCTTTATTGCCGGTCATGGATTGTGCGCGGCCGTATCGGAGCTGGATGCCGAAGAGGGCGCGCCGCCCGTTTCGGAACTCCTGGTCTATAGCAGGGTTGTGGAGGAGCTTCATCGCCTGCAGGCGGTTGTCCCGATGAGATACGGGTCTTTCCTCAACGGAATTGAGGAAATTCGCAACGCTCTGAAGGAGCGGCGGCGTCAGTATGAGGCCCTGCTTGCACAACTGGAAGGCCATGTCGAAATGGGTATCCGGATACTTCTTCCCGAAAAGGAGCAGCATTTACAGCAGAAGGAGCCGATGAAGGGGCGAGGGCCTCTTTTTAATGTGGAAACAACGGCACAGCCGAAGGATGAGCCGCCGGTTGACGGCCACGCCTATCTTGCCCTCCGGAAGGTCCATTACCAAATGCAGGATGAGATGTCGCAGGGTCGCCAGGTGCTTATCGATCGCTATACCCGGGCATTTTCCAGTCTCTACGCCAAACACCGGACAGAAACCGATACGAAAAACGGCGCCGTCATTCTATCCCTCTATTTCCTGACGCCGAAGGGCAAGGTCGACCGTTTCCGGGAAACCTTCGGGCGGGTAGCGGAAAACGGAGACGCCAAGGCCCTGCTCAGCGGCCCCTGGCCACCCTATAATTTTGTCACTCCCGATTTAGCACCAGCCAACGACTCGTCATTCCGGACTTGAACCGGAATCCAGAAACATGTAAGGTGTCAGTCACGCCTGAGCGGGAATGACAGTAAGGAGAAGTTGCCGATGGAAGACAAAACGCTGAAAGCAACAGGCAATGGCCCTTCAGGACGGTACGAACGGCTCTACGCCATGCTCCTGGACGCCATCCCCTCGTCCGTTCTGCTGATCGATCAAAATATGTGCATTGTCTCGGCGAATCGCAATTTTCTCGAAAAGGGACGACGGACCCTTGCCAATACCATCGGCTACCGGCTGGAAGAGGTATTCCCCACCGTCATCCTCGACCAGCTCGACATTGCCAAACGCATCCGCCAGGTCATCGAAAATAATCAGCCAGCCAAGGGGGAGCGGATGACCTACCGCGCCCCCGGGGTGCCCATCCGCATCTATTACTACAGCATCCTGCCCTTCGCCTGGCAGGGACAGGTCGAAGGGGCGGTCCTGCTGATGGATGATGTTACGGAGCAGGTGCGTCTGAGCGAGGAGGTTCGGCAGGTGGAGCGGCACCTGGCCAGCATCGTGGAGAGTGCCAGCGATCTTGTCCTGTCCACAGACATGAAAGGCCGGATTCTGACGTGGAACACGGCGGCGGAAAGACTGTCCGGTTATTCCGCCGCGGAGGCGCAGGAACACGATTTTACCGACTTCTGCACCGATGAGGATCGCAAGGATATCCTGAATATCTTTTCCCGCATCGATACCCGAAAGCACGCCCGGCAGATGAAGGAGTGCCCCTTGCGAACCAAACAGGCGACCTTCATTCCCGTTTCCTGGGTCTTTTCTCCGATGAAGGACAGCTCCAGTCAGACGGTGGGCATTGTGGCGGTGGGCCGGGATTTGACGGAGAAGCGGAAATTTGAGACGGAATTGCATCAATCCCAAAAATTTGCCGCTCTCGGGGTCATGGCGGGCGGCATCGCCCATGAAATAAGGAATCCCCTGGCCATCTGCTCGTCCAGCGCCCAGTTTCTTATCGAAGAGGACGGCACGCCTGAGTTCCGCCGTGAGTGCGCGGAAAAGATCCACCAGAGCATCCAGCGGACCTCGGCCATCGTCGAGAATCTCCTCAAATATTCCCATCCCTCCACGACGACCCGGACAACCCTGGTCAATCTCGCATCCCTGATCAGAGAAACCCTGACCCTGGTCACCTATCACGCCAAGATCCACAAAATTGAAATGACCTCATCCTTTCCCAAGGAGTCCATCATGGTGCAGGGAGTTGCAACCCTCCTCCAGCAGGTATTTATGAATCTTTTTTTGAACGCCGTAAACGCTATGCCCACCGGCGGGCGCCTGGGAATAGGCGTGAAGATGGATCATTCCGAGGTCCGGGTGCAGGTTACGGACACCGGCTGCGGAATCGCCCTAGGCGAAATTGAGAAGATATTCGATCCTTTCTATACGACTTCCGTCGTCGGACAGGGTACCGGCCTCGGCCTCTCTCTCTGTTATTCCATCGTCAAACAGCACCGGGGGACCATTGAAGTGGAAAGCGTGAAAGGCCGGGGCAGCGTCTTTACCGTAACATTGCCTGCCCGTTTTGCAGGAGGTGAACCATGAACGAAAAACAGGCGCCGATTCTCATCGTGGATGACGAGCCCGAGATGTGCTGGATTTTGGAGAAGATCATCCGCAGGACGGGTTTTACCTGCATGACGGCTATGAGCGCCAGCGAAGCCATGACCCTGACAAAAAGCAATCAATTCAGCATGGCCTTTTTAGACGCCAAACTCCCGGACATCGATGGTCTCGATCTGGCCCTGAAGCTCCGTAAAATCAATGCCCGCCTGCCGATCGTCATCGTTTCCGGCTACTTCTACCAGGATGATCCGACCATTGAGGGGGTCCTCCAAGAGGGGCTGATCGACGCCTTTGTCGCCAAGCCCTTCGATCATGATGAGATTCTAAACGCAATTACCCGCTACGCCGGCGGTAGGGAAAAGTTTACCTTTATCACAGGAATCGATTCCATAGTTGCAATTCCCTAATCCCCTCCGAGGACGTTAACAACACCATCGTGAATTCAAAATTATTCTTTTAATTCAGCGTATTAACATTTATTTTGTTTATATCGGTGGATGGCACAGGTCTTGCTTTAATAGCAGACAGGCATGCTTGGTGAAGGGTTTTCGGAAAGTTCATAATAACCACAAATCAAGGAGGAAATAGCGATGGCAAAAGTACAGAAATCAACAGATTCATCGAGTTTGGCGGAAGTTGTCGACCGGATCCTGGACAAAGGAATCGTGATCGATGCCTGGGTGAAAGTATCTCTGGTCGGCATCGAGCTGCTTTCCATCGAAGCGAGAGTCGTGATTGCTTCGGTTGAGACTTACCTCAAGTACGCTGAGGCGATTGGCTTGACCGCCAGTGCCGCCTCTCCGGCCTAAGCTTAAGGTAAAGAATGCCCGTGGGGCGGGGGGTTTGTGATGCGCCCGCCTTTCATGGGACTTTCAGTATCTGAAGAAAGTGAAGGAGAATTATCATGGGCAATTTGACCGATGACATGACCCGTTTACGCGGTGAAGTTGACGCCCTGCGGAGTGATCGGGGGGCGCTGATGCAGGAGCTGACACGCGGGGCCAAGGATCTGACCTCCACAGTTTCAGCCATGCAGGCTGGCTTTGCAGCCGCCCACGCCACGATGGCCAGAAAAACCGGGAAAGCACGGGCTGCGTACGTAGGAAGGATCAAGAAGCAGGTCGGAAGGATGAGAAAAGAGAACGCCGCAGATCTTGCGGGTGCATCTCAGGTTTGGTTCGGTAAAGCAAAATAAACAATTCAATGCAAAAGGGAGGAAATTAAGATGGCAAAAGTACAGAAATCAACAGATTCTTCGAGTTTGGCAGAGGTTGTCGATCGTATCCTGGACAAAGGAATCGTGATCGATGCCTGGGTGAAAGTATCGCTGGTCGGCATTGAGCTGCTTTCCATCGAAGCAAGGGTCGTGATTGCATCGGTTGAAACCTACCTCAAGTACGCCGAGGCGATTGGCCTCACCGCCAGCGCCGCCTCTCCGGCTTGAGAATAAGGTATGAACGCCTGTGGGGCGGGGGCCCTTTCGGCCTCCGCCTTGCACAGGTTTTTTCGCGTTCCAAAGAAGGTGAGGGAGAATCATCATGGGCAATTTGACCGATGACATGACACGTTTGCGCGGGGAGGTTGACACCCTGCGGGGAGTCCGGGGCGCGCTGACGCAGGATTTAGCGCGAGGGGCCAGGGATCTGACCACGGCTGTTGCGGCCATGCGGGCCGATTTCGCTTCCGCCCACGCGGCGATGGCAAAAAAGTCCGGCGGGGAGCGGAAGACGTTTGTGGCCGCCGTGTTCGATGAGGTGAACTCCCTGCTGAGTGAATTTTCCAGAGACAGGAATGAGATGGCCCAAAAGGGAAGAGCTGACCGGGGAGTCTTTCTTGCTGAAATGAGAAGAGGGGTTATGGGCCTTTGCAAGGAAACGGCGGACGACCTGATGGGGGCTCGACTTGTCTGGCGCGGCGAGCGTCCTCGGAAGTCCCGGCCCGTTCCGATTAAGAAAGAACCGGTGGTCGTAAAACCCATTTCGCCCCCGGTGGAAGCAGCACCGAAGAAGACGGTGGCAGCGCCTGAGTTCAATACGGCAAAGCCGCCGGTCACATTCAAGGAACCACCGAAAAGAGAAGAGGAAACGAAGAAGGTCGCAGCGTCTGAGTTCAAGGTGGAGAAGCCACCGATCACCTTCAGGGAACCACCTAAAAGAGAAGAGGAAACGAAAACAGTCGCAGCGCCTGAGTTGAAGGCCGAAAAGCCACCGGTAACATTCAAGGAACCGCCGAAAAAGGAACTGGAAAAGAAAACGGTTTCAGCGCCGGAAGCCAAGGCGGTCGAAACTCCCAAGGTCGAGATCTCGCCGTTGGTTGGCGCCGCCCAACCGCCTTTCCCGAAGAGCAAAGAGAAGGGTTGGATGGATGAAAAACCCGCCAAAGCGATGACCAGAGGGAAACTAGGCAGGAAATAGAAACAACTCCTTGCCGAGGAACAGGGGCCGTCAAAACCCTTACCTGTACCACCTGCGGCGGCAGGGGTTTCATCCCCCAGCCCCTGTCGCCAACTGTCTCATGTCCTCTATGTAAAGGTTCGGGCGATGACGCCTCGGCCCCGGCAATGGCCTGTCTGAAATGCCGGGGGACCGGATGGATGATGGAACAATTCAGGAAGGAGAAAAGGGTTCATGAATAAGAATGTCGTAAGAATCGTCAGCACATCAACCGTGCGCGAATCGGCTGGGGAGGACAGCGTTCAGCCCGAACCCAGCGATAGTTTTATTTCTTCACCTTATGTTGAGCAGGTCACGGAGCGGGCCTTGGCCTATCTGGTGGCCGGTTATCCCGTCCATTTTTCCGGCGTGGCGGGAACGGGAAAGACGACCATGGCCTTTCACGTGGCATCCAAACTGGGACGGCCCGTCACCCTGGTCCACGGGGACGACGAATTCGGGAGTTCCGATCTGGTGGGCAAGGACTCCGGCTACCGGAAAAACAAAGTTGTCGACAATTATATCCATTCGGTCCTGAAGACGGAGGAGGAGATGAAAAGCCTCTGGGTGGACAACCGCTTGACCACGGCCTGTGAGAGAGGGGAGATCCTCATTTATGACGAGTTCAACCGTTCCCGGCCGGAGGCCAACAATGCGCTGCTCAGTGTCCTTTCCGAGGGGATTCTGAACCTGCCGAAACTGCGCCGCTCCGGGGAAGGATACATGGCCGTGCACCCCGAGTTCCGGGCGATCTTTACCTCCAACCCGGAAGAATACGCGGGGGTGCATAAGACCCAGGACGCCCTGATGGACCGCCTGATTACCATCCACTTGGAGCACTATGACCGGGATACGGAAATCATGATCGTCATGAAGAAATCGGGGCTCCCCCGGATAGATTCCGAGCGGATCGTGGATATCGTGAGGGAATTGAGGAGTTTCGGGGTGAACAATAACCGGCCCACCATTCGGGCGGGGATCGCCATCGGCCGGATCCTTGCGTCTCAGAACCGGCGCGCCCGTGGAGATGATGTGTTTTTTCAGATGATCTGCCGGGATGTTCTGGCCACGGACACCGCCAAAATAACCCGGGGCGGCCAGCCGGTCATGATGCAGAAGGTGGAAGAAGTGATCGGCAAGTTCTGCGGGTCCGTAAAACCGGCCAAGGAGAAAGGTAAAGAGGATCGCCAATGACGAAAAGGATCATGAGAGGTGTGCAGGATATCAAGACGCGTTCCGGCAGTGCGGATGAAGGCGCGATTCCTTACAAGGCCTATATGAAACTCAGCATTCTCGAAATGGAAAAGTTCCGCCGCGGGAAGGAGAAGACAAGCGCCCTGGAAAGGGTGCGAAAGATTGATCAGCGCTTCCAGGACATCGAGGCGGCAAGGCAGGAGATCTTTAGTGCTCTGGAATCCAAAGGGATTCGGCGCCAGCGTCTGCCGGGCCTTGAGGAGCTTCCGACGACGGCGGCGCCTCGAACGACGACAGGGCCATTCAAGATCCGATACTGAAAGGACCAGGACGATATGCTGACCATCTGTGATTCACACCATATTCCGACAAATCACTGTGTGCCGGGTCATCGGATCTGCCGGACTCATACGGGTTTTTTCCTGGGCGCCGGGGAAGCGCGGCGCGTCCAACATGAGATCATCGCCCTGGTCAACCGGCGACTGCGCCGGCAGTGGCTGGAGGAAGCCTGGGAAAGCCATTTGAGTCGCTACGCCCAGAGGAAAGGATGAAATATCCCATGAATGTCCTGGAAATCGGTTCGACCGACGTAACCACAGAAAGGCGATGCGATGGCGAACATATTGGATACAGTCAAAATGTCGGAACCGGTACTCTCCACGGCCGGCCCTGAAGCAGAACGGAAGTTGCCTCCTATTGAGGACGTAAGAGATGCTATCTCCAACTTCTTGAAGAAGATGGTGGACGCTAAGAAGGTGAGCGTCACAAAGATGGTGCTGCTGGACTCCGAAAAGGAAACGTGGGAGACTGAAGCAGATGTCTATGTGTCTAATCCGACCATAAGGGCATTAGGATTGCCCGTGCAGAAAGAAGTGCTCGATTGCCAGACGTATTTACTCCGGTTGGACATGCAACTCAACATTGTTGCCTACGAGCGCAGAGACCCGGTAATAGCTAGAGACTCGGTAATGGAAAGGGAGGATATAGAATGAATATCAGATGTTTGGGCTGCGGTCACACCATCGACCTCGATGACTCCTACAGTGATTATGAGGGTCAGATCAAATGCTATACCTGCCAAGCCCTCCTGGAAGTCAAGCTGAGCGATGGCCTTGTCAGATCAGTGAATATGCAGGCAGCGGCTGATCTCCAGGAAGCCCAGGAGATCGTCCCTCCCCGGCCGGAAAAGCGCCATAAAACGGGCATCGCTGCCCAGATATAACAGGCATGACAGCCAAGAGGAAACACAAAGGGGGACGGCAATATGGGCGGCAAGGAAACGAAAACTGAGGGGAGATATCTCTATGCCGTCATCCCGGCGGCAGGAGACCGGGAGTACGGCAATATCGGCATCGACGGGGAGTCGGTTTATCTCATTGCGGATAACCAGGTCGCCGCGGTGGTCAGTAATTTCAGCAATGGGAAGATCCGCCCGGAACGCCGCCATATCGCGGCGCACCAGGCCGTTCTAAAACGCCTCATGGAAGAAGAAACACCTTTGCCCATCACTTTCGGCGTCATCGCGGAAGGGGCAAAAGCGATCAAACGAATCCTGTCGCTCAACCGAAAATCCTTTGCCGAAGAGCTTCGCCGTGTTCATGGCAAGGTGGAAATGGGGTTGCGGGTCGCATGGGATGTGCCGAATATTTTCGAGTATTTTGTCAACACCCATGCGGAGATCCGGGTGGCGAGGGACCAGTTCTTGGGGGGGAGTCGTGTTCCCACCCAGGAAGATAAAATCGAAGTTGGGCGCCTCTTCGACCGGGTTCTTCAAGAAGACCGGGAGGAACTCACGGACAAGGTGGAGGCGATCCTGTCGCCCGCCTGTTTTGAAATCAAGCGGAACGTTACCCGGACCGAGAAGGATGTGATGAATCTGGCCTGTCTGGTCGGGCGGGAGGCGGTGGATAAGGATTTCGAGGCGGCCATATTTGAGGCGGCGCGCGGGTTCGACAACAATTATTCCTTCGATTTCAACGGCCCCTGGGCGCCTCACAATTTTGTGGATGTGGAACTCCGCTCCTGAAACCCTGATCCGACGGAGTCTGGCATTCACTTTTCGACCCTGCGGAAGGCAGAAATGTTCCTGATTGATGACATCATCCTGGCGCCCGTGCGGGGCCTCTTCTGGGTCTTCAAGGAGATCCGTGACACCGCAGAGGAAGAACAGGCGAACGAGGCGGAGGACATCACGGCCAAGCTCAGCGAACTCTACATGATGCTGGAGACGGGACAGATGACGGAGGCGGAATTCGACGCCGAGGAAAAGGCGCTCCTCGACCGTCTCGACGCCATTAAGGAGATGGAGGGCGGCGAGGAGGAATACGACGAAGAAGACGAAACGGTTGTGATACGTAAGAGGCGGTAAAGGGCCATGATACTCTCCGGGGAGGTCAGGATCGATGAACGGCGCGTTAGGGGAACCGGGTTTCTTAAGCGATGGAAACATGCGACTTCTGCTGTTCGGCGGCAAGGGCGGTGTGGGAAAAACCACGGCCTCGGCGGCAACGGCGCTGAAGCTCGCCCACCGTCATCCTGAGAGATCCCTGCTTCTGGTTTCCACCGATCCCGCCCATTCTCTTCAAGACAGTTTCTCCGGGGCTGAGCCGCCCTCCAACCTGAAGGTCCTGGAATTGGACGCACAGGCCTATCTCAAGGACTTCCAACAGAAAAACCGGAAGCGACTCCGGGAAATCGCTTCACGGGGGACCTTCTTGGACGAAGAGGACATCAACCGGTTCACGGAGCTTTCCCTGCCGGGGATGGACGAGCTCATGGCCTTTCTGGAGATCAGCCGCTGGGTCAAGGAGGGGGCTTATAACGGGATCATCATGGATACGGCGCCGACGGGGCATACCCTGCGCCTGATGGAAATGCCCGACATGATCCGGAAATGGCTGGATGCCCTTGACGCGCTTTTGGCCAAACACCGGTACATGAAAAAGCTCTTCCGGGGGTCTTATGAACGGGACGACCTCGATCATTTCATCGTAGGACTCGCCGCCGACGTCAAACAGATGGAAAAACTCCTCAAGGATCATCGACAGTGCCGGTTTGTCCCGGTCATGTTGGCCGAGGCCCTGAGCATCGAGGAGACGCTCGATCTGATCCGGGAATTGCAGCGCCTCCGCATCGGCGTCACGGATGTGGTCATCAACCGCCTCTACCCGGAAAGCGTGTGTCTCACCTGCCGTCATATCCGTGCCCGCCAGTTGCAGGAGCTGGCCCGCATCTCCAAGGAGCCGGGTTTTTCAAAGCTTCGGCTCTGGGGGGTTCCGATGTATCCCGAGGAGATCAGAGGCATGGAATCGCTTCGGTCTTTCTGGGACGGCTTGGAAGGCCTGGGGACAGCTTTGAAATCTGTCCCCATCTTATCCCCGTTAACGCCCCTCGTCGACAGCCCCTCCCCCCTGCCCCCGCCGAATATGGCAATGCTTGTTTTTGCAGGAAAAGGCGGGGTCGGCAAGACCACACTGGCCTGCGCTACGGCCATGCGCCTGGCCCATGCCTATACAGGGAAACGGATTCTGCTTTTTTCCGTCGATCCCGCCCATTCCCTTGCCGATTGTCTGAACATCCCCCTCGGTCCCCAGCCGGTACAGGCGGCGCCTGGGCTATGGGCCATGGAAATGGACGCCACCGTCGATTTTGTTGCCCTGAAAAATCAGTACCGGAAGGAGCTTGCGCAATTTCTTTCCCAGTTGATGCCGAACCTCGATCTGACGTTTGATCGTGAAGTGATGGAACGGATCATGGACCTGTCGCCCCCGGGAATCGATGAACTGATGGCCTTGGCGGCGGTGATGGATTTCCTGACCCCGGGAGGCTACGACATCCTGGTCCTCGACGCGGCGCCTACGGGGCATTTGATCAGGCTGTTGGAATTGCCGGAGATCATCGAGGAATGGTTGATAGCGTTCTTCAGCCTCTTTTTGAAGTACCGGAAAATCTTCCAGTTGCCGGGGATTTCCCAGCGCCTGATTCGGCTATCCAAGGATCTGAAGCGTCTGCGGACGATCATGCGGGACCCGTCGCAGGCGGCCCTCTACGCGACCAGTATCCTCACGGAGATGTCCTTTGCGGAAACAACGGATCTTGTCGCCGCCTGCGGGCGTCTAAAAATTCCGGTTCCCTGCCTGTTTCTCAACATGGCGACGCCGGACGGCCCTGATCCCCTCTGCCATTCCCTGTTCCAAAGGGAATCCGCTGTCCAGGGGAAATTTGCCCTGACTTTCCCTGGCATCAACCAGCCGGTGGTCTATCGGCAGAGCGACCCCCGGGGAATCGAAAATCTCGACGCGCTGGGACAGATTCTTTATAAATAAGGTGCAACATGTCTGATTATCAACTCGATGAAAAGGAACATATCAGCCTTTGCGAGACCCTGGACCGGGTGCTCAACAAGGGCGCCGTCATCGTCGGCGACGTTATGATCTCCGTCGCCGACATCGATCTCATTTACCTGGGCCTGCAGGTCATCCTGACCTCCGTGGAAACAGCCCGTCGCGAGGAGGGTCTGGTGCTGTGATCATGAACGTGAGTGAGGAGTCAGGAGTCAGGAGTCAGGATGAAAAGGTGACGTCGCCAGCTATCAGCGATTTTGCAAAAACCATGGCGCCGCGGGGTAATCGGGCTTCGTCCCGGCGCATGAACCTCGATGCGGATAAGAAAAAAAACGGTCTGGCACAGCTTGTCCTGACCGTGGTCAAGCTCCTCCATGAACTCCTGGAAAAACAGGCTATCCGCAGGATTGACGGGGGAGGCCTTACGGATGAAGAGATTGAGCGTCTCGGTTATACGTTGATGCGTCAGTCCGAGGAAATCGCGAAAATCGCCCGCGAATTCGGTCTCGAAAGCGATGATTTGAATCTGGATTTGGGACCTTTGGGAAAATTGTTATAGCAGGAGGTAGGAAGATGGCAGTCCAACAACGCGCCCGACATTCACTCGAAAGTACAAATCTGGCGGATCTTCTCGAAAGGATCCTGGACAAAGGGATTGTGATCGCCGGCGATATCCGGATCAATCTGGTTGACGTCGAACTCTTGACGATCCAGATCCGGCTCGTCATCTGCTCCGTTGACAAGGCCAAAGAGATGGGCATGGACTGGTGGGTGAACAACCCCGCCTTCTGTTCCGGGGCCAAGAGGCAGCAGGCCCTGCCGGAGGCGATGGACAGGCTCGAGGAACGTCTCGCCCGGATCGAAACGTCACTGGCAGTCCGGGCATAACAGCGAAGGCGAGAAGAATCAAATGCAGGGAGAATCCTATCTCGTAAGTTATCAAAGAAGGGAGGATAAAATCCATGCCGCCGGGAAAAGTGAATTACTCCGCCCACGGGGCGGGGCATCTTAAAATACTTGAGGAGTCGGTGATAACAGCACAAAACAGCAGTCGTTTAATGAAAAAAATCGTTTATCTTTCTATTGCATTGGTAGGCTTTGGAAATTTCGCCTACGCGGACGGATTTGACGATAAGGACTTCTCCTTGCGCTTTCCTGCGGCATTAAGCCGTTTTTCCTCATACGCCGACGTTGCCGCCACTGGGGGGGCTTCTGCCGGAAGCAAGTGGCAGTCATCCGTCAATCCAGCGTCTATTGCCTGGCAAAGCATACCGGGGCGTTATCATTTATCATTGAGTCCACAGTATTCTGCAATTATGTTCCAAGAGGGCACGGTCTTGCATGTCATATCCGAATCAGTCACCAAGGAATTTGAAAAATTCGGGACTCTTCAGGTATCTCTTGCACAGGTCCGCAGCAATGAGAGAGCTATACAAGCTCCGCTGCCGGACTATAAGTTTTCCTATGACATGAATTATGCGCAGGCCCAATGGGGGAAACGAGTTACCGATGATTTTGCCTTAGGCGGAAATTTCAATTACTCGTCATCGGAAGTCATCAATAAAATCGGTACTGAAAAATATCTTGATTCTTCAAGTGATAGCTATGGCGTTAGAGTCGGAGCTCTTTATCGCATTGCAGAGAAACTTCTGGGAGGCGTAGTTGTTGATTATTCGTGGTCGCCATCAAAGACGACAACCTACGATATATTCGGTTGGGGTATCGGCGATGTGCGTGTGGATGATAAGACAACACAGTTTACTTTACGCACAGGGCCTTCGTATGAATACAGAAAGGACTCCACCGTCAATCTGGATTATCAGTACGGATCATTCAAAAATGACACGGGCAAAATGGAAGTTCATCGGATGTTTGCGGGAATTGACCATCGGATCGTAGATGCTTTATTCGTTCGCGGCGGGATCGCCCTGGATAATAATGGCAATACAGCTTGGACTTGTGGCTTGGGAATATATCCGCTTAAACAATTGAGCATCGACGTAGGGTATCAATACGACATGTTTCCTGAAATACAGTCGGAATTTGGCCGGTCCAATCTTCTGACGATATCCATAAGTTTGATTCTATGATTCGTGACGCCTTAAATTCAGACCATAAAATGGACTCACAACCATCATTAGCGCCTGTGGTTCCTAAGGTGGGAGTCCAGCCCGGCACGGGAGAGCCATCCTCCATGAGCCATTCCGGAATATTCTCAAAGGCGAGGGGACTTTGTCCATGGTGTCTGCCGATCGGAGCATGGAAGAACGGTTTCTGAGTCAACACAGGGACGACACCGCCGAATATTTACGCTGGGCATGTTTAATAGGCGCTGCCATCATGATTGGATTCATGTGGCAGGACAGCATTATCTCGGCAAGCGGTTACAAAGCCAGTGTAATAAGACTTTTTGGAGCTCTTCCCGTCAGCGCCCTGGCCTGGTATTTAAGTCGCAACTTGGGAGTGCGTCGCTTCATATCTTACATCAGCGCTTTTTTCTGGCTCATTTATGCCTGCTTTACCGCAACATTACTGATCATCTATGAGCCCGGACCCTATGGACTCACCAGTTCAAATGGAGTAGCAAGTTTCCTGCTGCTTCTGCTCGGGGTTTTTCTCATGTCGAACCTGCGCTTCTGGGCGTCCTTCCTGGTTGGTCTATTGATCCTCTTGATCTATACTGTCTCAGTTGCTCTTTGGACTAAAGCAGATTTTGGTAATTTTATGGGGGGTAATTTTTTAGCTGTTCTGGTCATCGTGATTGGGCTTGCTGCGAAAACCCTGTTTACAGACCGTGCGCAACGCCGGCTATTTGAGGCATCCGAACTGCTGCGTCAATCCTACACCATTGTGGAGCAACAGGTTCAGGAACGCACGGCCGAACTGCAAGTCACCAACACGCATCTGGCGGCTGAGATTGACGTGCGCAAGCATGCGGAGGAAGAACGCCAACAGGGAATTGACCGATTACGCAATGCACTGGGGGCAACTGTTCGGGCCATAGCATCGATGGTTGAAGCGAGAGATCCTTATACGGCAGGTCACCAACGAAGGGTGGCTGATCTTGCCCGGGCCATCGCGACTGAAATGGGCCTGGAAAGCGACCGGATGGAAGGTCTGTGCATAGCCGGCATGATTCATGACATCGGCAAGATAGTTGTCCCTGCGGAGATTCTCAGTAAACCAACGAGACTGACAGAGATAGAGTTCAGCCTGATAAAAAATCACGTCCAGACTGGGTATGACATACTCAAAGACATTGAATTCCCTTGGCACGTCGCAAGGATGGTTCTTGAGCATCACGAAAAGATGAATGGTTCCGGATATCCGCAGGGACTATCCGGAGACAAACTGCTGATCGAATCCCGGATTATTGCCGTGGCCGATGTAGTAGAGGCTATGGCTTCCGACCGCCCCTACCGACCCGGGTTGGGAATCGGTAAAGCTCTTGATGAGATTTCGAAGAATAGGGGTGTCCTCTATGACCAGGAGGTAGTAGACGTCTGTCTGAGGCTTTTCAATGAAAAGGGCTATAAGCTGGAAGGTTGACGCTTTGCGCACAACTTATAAATGGTCATTGGGAGATGAAAGCGACTATCCCCATCCCGGCACATATTTCGAGCAATGGCTCTTGCAAGCGCAAGAAACTGCCACCTTCCTCGAAGACCGGGCGACAAAGCCTCACAGCGGTTTCACCAGTCCAGACCCGTACGGCAAAGGCCAGGCAGGTCAACTCGCGCCGGGAAAGTTGTTAAAAGCAAATCAGCGTCCATATTAATGTAAGTCTCCTCATGGGACCGTATTGGCCTGAATATGGTTGGCGAAGTACCGCCGTTGGAACCAGAAGGCAACGTTGACCAGGCCGATCATCACCGGCACTTCCACCAGGGGACCGATCACCGCGGCAAAGGCCGCCCCGGAGTTGATGCCGAAGACCGCCACGGCCACGGCGATGGCGAGCTCAAAGTTGTTGCTGGCGGCGGTAAAGGCCAGCGTAGTGGTTTTGCTGTAGTCGGCCCCGACCTTCCGGCCCATCCAGAACGACACCAGAAACATCACCACAAAATAGATCAGGAGCGGTATGGCGATGCGCACCACGTCCAGCGGAATCTGGACGATGAGGTCGCCCTTCAGGCTGAACATGACAACGATCGTAAAGAGCAGGGCAATCGGGGTGAGGGGGCTGATCTTGGGGACCACCACGGCATGGTAGCGCTCCCGCCCCATGATCCTGACGCCGACCAGGCGGGTCAGCGCCCCGGCGATAAAGGGGATGCCGAGATAAATAAAGACGCTTTTGGCGATCTGACCGATGGTGATATCGACCACCGCGCCTTTGAGACCGAAGAGCGGCGGCAGCACGCTGATGAAAAACCAGGCATAGACGCTAAAGAAGATGACCTGGAAGACACTGTTAAAGGCGACCAGGCCGGCGGCATATTCAGTATCCCCTTTGGCCAATTCGTTCCAGACGATGACCATGGCTATGCAGCGCGCCAGCCCGATCATGATCAGTCCGACCATGTATTCCGGCTTGTCGTGCAGAAAAACGATGGCCAGGATGAACATGAGAATCGGGCCGACGACCCAGTTCTGTACCAGGGAGAGCGCCAATATCCGCTTGTTCCGGAAGACGTCCCCCATCTCCTCGTATTTGACCTTGGCGAAAGGCGGATACATCATCAGGATCAGGCCCACGGCGATGGGAATGTTCGTCGTCCCGACGGTGAACAAGTTTACGAAATCCTTGACCCCGGAGATGAGCCAGCCGGCGCCGACTCCCCCCAGCATGGCGGCGAAGATCCAGACGGTCAGGTAGCGGTCGAAAAAGGAAAGCTTCTTACTGATTGAACTGGTCATGGTTGCCCCCTATGGTTAATTCATTTGCGAAAAACTCCAGAAGCCTGGTCTTGATTTCATCACGCACTATCCGGAAAACTTCCCTAATTACCTCTTCACTGCCTTTGGCCTCTGCCGGGTCGTCGAAGTCCATATGAATTTTCTTAACCCCTCCGAAAAACAGTGGACATTGTTCATTGGCGCTATCGCAGAGCGTAATGACGTAATCGAAATGTTGACCGGCGAACTCTTCCATGCTTTTGGAGCGCTGACCGGAGATGTCGATGCCGATCTCCTTCATGGCTTGGATGGCTCGCGGATTGACAGTAGTCGGGGTTGTTCCTGCTGAATAAGCCTCGATTTTATCCCCCAGTTCGTGATTGACGATGCCTTCCGCCATCTGTGATCGGCAGGAATTATTCGTACAGATGAAAAGGATTCTTTTTTTCATTATTTCTTTTCCTCTTTGCTATGGTGGTGCTACGCTCCCATCAACCGCAGTTTGTTTGATTTTTCTGCGCCAGCCATACTAGCCTCCTGGCGGCGGGGCAAATTGGAACGGAGTACTTCGAGCCATACGTAACAAAATCAGCCTTGTCATGCAACCATATTTCTGATAGGTTCCCCATAATAAAGACTTTTTACAGAAAGGACAGCTCCATTGACTGAGGATATTTCCATACAGCAGGCCCGGCAGGTGCTCCGCATCGAAGCGGAGAGCATCTTCAGCCTGATCGACAGGATCGGGGAATCTTTTTCCCAAGCTGTTGAATTAATTTACAAAAGCAAGGGACGGGTGATCGTCGCCGGGATCGGCAAGTCAGGGCTGATCGGCAGAAAGATCGTGGCCACATTGACCAGCACCGGAACGCAGGCCCTTTTTCTTCATCCGGTGGAAGGACTCCACGGCGATCTGGGAATCGTGACCAGGGGCGATGTGCTTATTGCCATCTCCCACAGCGGGGAAACAAACGAACTGAACATGATCATCGCCAGCATCCGCGAGCTGGGCGTACCGTGCATCGCCTTTACCGGAAATCTCTCTTCATCGCTGGCAAAAGCCGCCGATATCGCGATCGATGTCGGCGTTGAAAAGGAGGCCTGTCCGTTCGGTCTGGCCCCCACTTCGAGTTCCACCGCCGCGCTGGCGATGGGAGACGCCCTCGCCGTCGCCTTGATAACGCGCCGGAATTTTCAGGAAGAGGATTTTTATAAATTCCACCCCGGCGGCAATCTCGGACTGAGGCTGAGGGCGAAAATCCGGGAGGTCATGGTTACCGGACCCCAGATTCCGCTTGTGGCGGACACGGCTTCCTTTCTCGAAGCGGTCCGGGAAATGGATGAGAAGAACAAGGGATTCGTTATTATTGCCGATACAAACAGTCATATAAAGGGGATCCTGACCGATGGCGACATCCGCCGGATCGTTCGCAGGGAAGTGGATTTCCGTAACGCGCCTGTCGCCACATTCATGAGCCCTGCCCCCAAATCAATCCGGGAAGAGATCACCGTCGCCCAGGCGATCGAATACATGCAGCGCGAAGAGATAACCACGCTCGTTGTGGCAGACAGGGAAAACCGCCTCAAGGGGTATGTGCACCTCCACGACATCCTGGGACGAGGAGGATCGCTGAAGATCGCCGTCGCGGAATAGCGTCAAACTAAGGAGCAGAAGCTCATGAAAGAGACCAAGGCACAACCGGCGAAAAAGAAGGGAACGGCAAAAACATCCCCAAAAAAGACCAAAGCGGCAACACCCAAGGATGGGGAAGAGCTGAAAGCGCAGACAGCGGCGAAGCCGGAAGGGGAAAAGCTCAAGGAGATCAACATCAAGGATCCCTCCCTGCTCCTGAACAGGGACCTCGCCTGGCTCGAGTTCAACCGCCGGGTTCTCGAGGAAGCCGAAGACCCCGATACGCCGGCCCTGGAAAAACTCAAATTTATCTCCATCTTCAGCTCCAATCTGGATGAATTCTTTCAGATCCGCATCGGCGCGCTGGCCCGTCTCATCCAGGCCGGGGTCATCGATCCGGATCCCTCCGGGATGCTCCCCGGACAGCTTATGTCGGCCCTTGACGAAAAGGCGCGCGTCTATGTTGCGCAGCAATACCAATGTTTTGAGGGGATTGTGCTGCCCGGCCTCAAACAGGCGGGTATCCATATCCAATCCATCGATTCCCTTGACAAAAAAGAAACAGGAAAGCTCAACAGGTACTTTGAAACCCAGGTGCTGCCGATTCTTACGCCCCTCGCCGTGGACGCGGGCCATCCCTTTCCCTTTCTCGGCAACCTGCGGCTCAATCTGATGGTCATGTTCAAGGAGCCACAGACAACCCTTGATTCCCCGACGTACCTGTTTGACGGGGAATCCGCAAAGGACAGTTATAGTCAGCCGTACGCCTTTGTAGAGGTTCCCTCGCTCTTGCCGCGCCTGATCCCGGTGAGACAGGAGGCCGACAGGGATGAACGCCATTTCGTCCTGCTCGAGGATCTGATCAGTTTAAAGATCGGGGGCCTTTTCCCGGGAATGAATATCACCGCCTGCTTTCCCTTTCGCGTCACCCGCAATCAGGATTACGACCTCCACGAGGATTCGGTGATGGATCTGTTGAAATCAGTGGAGGCGGAACTGAAAGACCGCTCCAACAAGATTGCCGTCCGTCTGGAGGTGAAAAAGGGGTTCCACCAGAAGATGCTCCGCACCCTGTGTCACGGCCTGGAAATGGAAGAGACCAATATCTACCATATCCCCGGTCCGCTGAACCTCTGCGGGCTCCTTCCCCTGTACGATCTGCCCGTTGCCAAAATTTACCGGGATGAACCGTTCAATCCCCGCATTCCCCGCCGTCTTGCCGGCAAGGAGGACATCTTCAGCGTGATTCGTCAGGGGGATATGCTGCTCCACCATCCGTACGACTCGTTCGGGGTCGTTGTTGACTTCATCAACAGCGCCGCCGAAGACCCGGATGTGCTTGCAATCAAACAGACCCTTTACCGGATTGACCGCAATTCGCCGATTGTCGAGG
>Ga0208373_1002594_pt1 | contig 19595 bp, 24 predicted proteins | sample RifOxyC2_FD_184036 | JGI IMG/M metagenome (GOLD analysis project Ga0208373, IMG submission 184036) | Soil microbial communities from Rifle, Colorado - Rifle Oxygen_injection C2 (SPAdes) | ecosystem: Environmental > Terrestrial > Deep subsurface > Rock core/Sediment | place: Rifle, Colorado... | reverse complement strand
ACTGACAAACGCAAAGATCGCATGCCTTTTTTTCTTTTGATTTCTATCTCGTGATTAAATATATTTACCACGTTAGATAAACTAAAATATACTTGATTATTGATATTAAAATTTTTATTTTGATTAAACATTAGTAAAATATTTAAAAAATATTACTCCACATTATCTAACGTGGTTTACAAAACTCATATTTTATGTTATACAGAAATTAACGAGTTCATTTCTATTTTTTTCTGCCCACCCTTGTGGCGTCGGTCCTTCGGACACGCGCGTCGACACCACGTTTGATTTTGCTTCCGCTGCCCCCAGGCAGCACTCCAGGCGGTGTGAGAATGCCGCTGACTTAGCTAGCCCCCTAGCTCTGGATTCGTTCGGAGCTAGGGGTCTTTTCTTTCTAAAACAATATTTGTGCTAGCAGTATAGGCTCGCGCTAAACCACCGACGCCTAACTTCACACCACCAAAATATCTGACAACTACTATTAAACAATTATTTACTTCTTTCTTTTTTAATAAAAACAAAATAGCCGATCCAGCTGAACCAGCTGGTTCTTTGTCTTCAGTATATTTTTCTTTGGAAATCCCCACTTCTGTCAAACGATAAGCCCAAACAAAATGCCGAGCATCACTATATTCGGCTTTGATAGCGGCAATATATTTTTTTACTTCCGCTTCGCTAGAAACAAAAAAACTAAAAGCTAAAAATTTTGATTTTTTAACTTCCAGTTTGCTTGGCAAAAAATTTGCTTTATTGTTCATCAACAATTTCTCGGTCTTTTTTCTCTTCAGCGTGTTCTGATTTATGCTTAAAAGCACCATTGCACCACATAAAATTGTCTGACTCATCACGCTGTAATAAATCTAAACCAAATAAAATCAAAATCACTGGCCAAATAAAAGACCAAAAACTACTATTAATAATGCCAATGGTATCTAAAAACCATAAAACACCAACTATGACCAAAACAAGGCCAAACGACATAAATTTTTTTCTTTTGTGCATAAAGTTGTTTTCTTGTTATTCCCGTCCCGTATCAAGTACGGGATAAACTAGCGGGAATATACATAAGTTAATAATTTATTTAATTCTACTATTTTCCCTTATAAAAATCAAATATTTTTATTTGACAAAAAGGCTAGCTTATGACATGCTGATTATATAATTATTAATGTTTTAAATTTATTAAAAAATTTTAAAACACAAGAAACAAGAGACAATGTATAACTCACACGGATCAGATCAAAGACATGCTGGTGGCGGTCAAAATCGCTTTGGTCAAAGATCACAGGCCCCAAGACAAATGATACAAGGTAATTGGCAATGTTCAGAATGCCAAGTTGAAATCACTGAATTACCTTTTGAGCCAGATGGTGTTCGCCCTATTTTATGCCGTGACTGTCACCGCAAAAAAAATGCCGATAAACCACGTCGCGATTTCTAAAATTTAAAATACTAAAAACCCCGGGTTCATCCCGGGGTTTGTTGTTCAAAGGGCTAGCTGCCCATTTGCATCCAATTGTTCAATCAAGCAAGGAGGGATGCTGATAAACGTTCAGATGCGGATAGCTAGCCCACTAAACAACAATTTTTTCACTCGTGACAAAAGCTAAAATTTGTGCTAAGATCAGAAAAGTTTTCCAGCTTCGCCGAATCTAGGCGAGCCAGCTTCGCCGAAGCGAAAGCTAGGCGAGCCTAAATTTTAGGTGAAAAAAAATTATCATAAGCCAATTAGTTTGTCAAATGTGGAAAACTTTTAAACTAGCTGGCGCCCTGACGCCAGCCCAACAAGTTATCGCTTTATTAAACAGCCCCCTATTAGACCAAAATAAGGTATTTTTGTGGTGTCTAGAAAATAATCAGCAAGTCAAAACATATGCTGATTTACTCAAAAATTTACAAAAACTTTATCCAAGCAATAAACAAATTCTAGTTTGGCCGCATCAAACAGAAGCGAAACTAGATATTTTGACAGCTTTATTTAATAATCAGCCAGCGATTATTTTGACTACGGCAGATAACTTAAATACTCCAGTGCTAAATTGGGATTATCTCAAAAATAACCAGCTGTACTTAAAAGCTGGACAAAACATTGATTTAAACCAGCTTAATTTAGACTTAAATGCTTTGGGTTTAAGTCGTGAAGCGCAAGCTTGGGAAGAAAATACTTTTAGTATCCGTGGCAGTTTAGTAGATATTTACCAAAATCATCAGCTCTATCGTTTTAATGTCTGGGATAATAAGTTAGAAGACTTACAAGCTATTAATCCTTGGCAAATTGATGAAATAACAAAAATAGAAACATTTTCTATTTTCCCATTAAACTTACCTTACAAATATAATCTCGCCGAGCATTTACCAAATTTTTGTGGCCTGATTTTTGAACAAAATTTGAGCACAACTTTTAGTGAGTTTGTTAATCCGCAAATTATTTTTGACTCATTAAGCTCGCCTCGCGTCGAAGCGGGTAAAAAAATTGACGAAACTTTATACTTTACTAGTATCAAAAATCAGCTTTTAAGCACCCAAGAAAAAAATGATTTGCTCTTAAATAAAACTGATTGGCAAATCATTATTTTTAGTCAAAACTTAGCCTTAAGCAAACATTTTTTTAGTGATTTAAATATCAAGTATCATTTAGTAGATTGGCGTAATAGCCAGATTTTGCCAAGTAGTTTTAGCTGGCCAGCCAAAAAAATCTTAGTTTTAAATGAAAATTTATTTTTTCTCCAGGAAAGTATCACTAAACAATCTAATATTCAAGAACAGTTTGCTTTAAATTTTGATCTTGGAGATTTGATAGTTCATCGTGATCATGGTGTCGGTATTTTGAAAAAAATAGAGACTTTAAATATCGATGAACAAAATAAAGAATACTTAGTTTTAGCTTATGCCGAAAATGATACTTTATTTGTGCCGATAGAGCTGGCTGACAAAGTAGAAAAATATTTAGGGCCAACCAATCCTAAAATCCATCGCTTGTCTATCGGCAATACTTGGCCACAGACTTTGAAAAAAATCAAAGAAAACACTCTAGTTTTGGCTAACCAATTATTAACTGTCGAAGCCACTCGCAAATTACATACTAGCCCAAAAATCACACCATCTACTCTAGCCGAACAAATAGCTCACGACTTTCCCTATACCCTAACTAAATCACAAAACATGGCTTTGCTAGATATTTGGCAAGATTTTAAATCCGGCAGCCCGAGTGATCGCTTGATTTGCGGCGATGTCGGCTTTGGTAAAACTGAAGTGGCTTTGCGTGCTGCCACAGCCGTGATCGAAAATGGCTGGCAAGTAGCGATTCTTTGTCCGACGACTATACTTGCACAACAACATTATGATAATTTTATTAATCGTTTAGAAAAATACGGCGTCAAAATCGCTTTACTTTCTCGCTGGCAAAGTCAAGCAGAAATAAAAAATAATATTACTAAAATAAAAAACTGCGAAATAGACATCGTGATCGCTACGCACCGCCTATTGTCTCGTGATGTACATCTACCAAAATTACAATTATTAATTATCGATGAAGAGCAAAATTTTGGCGTCAAAGACAAGGAAAAAATAAAAAAACACCAAAGCCACATTAATCTCTTGACGCTCTCTGCCACCCCTATTCCGCGAACTTTAAACATGGCCTTATCGATGATCAAAGATATTTCTCTAATCAGTGACCCGATAGCTAATAGACATGACATTATCACGCAGATAGCCATGAGTGATGAGGAGATTATTCAAGCTGCGATCGCTAAAGAGCTAGAGCGTTCTGGCCAAGTTTATTTTTTACATAACAAAGTAGCGACTATCAATTTTGCTTTAACTAAAATAAAAAAACTTTTTCCGCTTGCTCGCGTAGCTTTAGCTCACGGTCAACTAGATGATAAAACTTTAGCCGACACTATGCACGCTTTTGATACTAATCAAATAGATATTTTAGTTTGCTCAACGATTATTGCCAATGGCCTAGATATCGCTAATGCTAATACACTCATAGTGACTGAAGCTGACAAATTTGGCCTCAGTCAGCTACATCAGCTACGTGGCCGTATTGGCCGTTCAGCCAAACAGGCCTATGCTTATTTTTTATACTCTGTACCAAAATTAAAAACCTTAGCCGCTAGACGCCTAGGGCATTTGAAGCTGGCTTCGGCTTTGGGTGATGGTTTTAAAATAGCAAATTATGATTTAGAATTGCGTGGTGTCGGACAGATTTTAGGCAAAGCCCAATCTGGCAAAGTCAAAAGCATTGGCCTCGGACTTTATCAACAATTAATCGCTGAAACTATCGCTGAACTCAAAGGACAGATTTTGAAACCTTGGCGTGATGTAGAAATCAAATTAAATTTGGATTTAAATCTGCCGAAAACATTTTTTAATTCTATTGCCGAAAAGTTAAGTTTTTATCAAGACTTAACTAGGATAAAAGATTTAGAAATAATTGCACAAAAAATAAAGGATACTGAAAACAAGGCTTTAAAAAATATTTTACATTTACAAGCTTTTAGAATCTTATGTCAAAAAACTGACATCACAAGCATTCAAGAATATAAAAACAGAGATAAAGAATTTATTAGTTTTAATTTTTCTAATATTTTAGACTACAAAAAATTAGAAAAATTATTGAGCTTAAATCCGGCTTGGAAATTTACGGAACAACAAATCAAAATCGAAAAAAATCAGCTTAATAAAAATATTATTCAAGCCATCAGCGAGCTAATAAAATTTTGGCAGAAGTAAAGAGCCCGACGCACGCGTCGAGCTCAAAATGCCAAGTCCATGGTGTCACCTGTCCGAGGAGCAGGTTTTGGCTTAAGCAAGGGCCAAGTCAGTCCCAAGGCTTTAACAAAGTATTCATCAACCCGCCAGGATCTGATATTGTATAGCTGAAGATAATTAAATCTCTTCAAAAATCCAGCATTCACCCCAACAATACCCAAGCGCTTACATCTTTGAGTAATATCCCAAACTAATTGGGACCTCTCGATGCCTCTTATGAGCCTTGCCATGTTGTGTTCCTTTTTTGAGAGAACTTCTTTATGTCTGCATACTACCACAAAAATAGCTTTTTGTCAAGCAATACTGGCAGATAACTGAAAATTATGCTAAATTTAGTTAAAGATAAATATATGCCAGTTTTAGCCGACAACAAAAAAGCCTACTATAACTATCAAATTTTGGAAGAATTTGAAGCTGGTTTGGTATTATCTGGTCCAGAAGTAAAAGCTGCCAAACTAGGCCATATCAATCTTCATGGTAGTTTTGTCTCTATCAGCCCCGAAGGTGCCGTGATCAAGAACATGCACATCTCACCTTACTTAAAAGCCAAAATAGCGCAAATCAACTATGAACCAGCCAAAACCAGACAATTACTCTTAAACAAACAAGAAATTGACCATTTAATCGGCAAAAACCAAGAAAAAGGCTTGACAATAGTGCCACTTTCGGTGTATACTACGCGGAGACTTGTGAAAGTAAAAATTGCTCTAGTCAAGGGCAAAAAAGAATTTGACAAGCGTCAAACGATCAAAAAACGCGATACTAATCGCGAGATCGCTCGCAAATTGAAAAATCGTTTTTAAGGGGATGTTTTATATTTGACAATAAATCAAATAATAGGCAGCAAGTTGAGCTGACTAACTCAAAAAATGGTCAAAAAGAATAAGTGCAAAAAACTTATTTGCGAAAGCTAGAGAACTTTTCCAAGTCCCTCAGTTTTCACCAGTTTTAGCCTAAACTGCTAAAACCGTTCGCTATTTATTTGCTCAAAGGTAAATAAACGGACGTCATTCATTTGAGCTGTAGCAAAGATGCGCTAATTGCTTTGCCAAATTAAATATTAGCTTTAAGTCAAAGTGTTTTGTAATTTTTATAGCTTTGGCTTGAAACTTAAAAAATTACTAAACTTGTAGAAGTTTGTTAAGCGATTTGTTAGACAGGGGTGTGATTCCCCTCATCTCCACCACTCGATTCGCCTTTTGCTTCGCAAAAAGCTCACTCGTGGTCGCCGGTGTTTTTAACACCTTTGACCATTCTGTCTTATAGAATCGAGTGTCTTGAGCGAGCGGAGCGAGTCGAAAGGCATTGACTAATTTTTTCCCATCTTTTTAATTCGCCTAAAACGAGATTAATCAGACCAAAATAATTATTAAAAATAAATTTGAGAACAAAAAAAATGTATTTCAATCGGAGTCAAGCTAGTTCCGAAAAAAAATTCCGTTTCAACGACAGGATCAGAGTGCCAGAAGTAATGGTCATCGATGAAAACGGAGAAAATATCGGCGTCTTAAAAATCGCTGATGCTTTGGCCCTAGCAGAAAGTAAAGAGTTAGATTTGATCGAAGTCTCACCTTTAGCTCAACCGCCGGTTTGTCGTCTGACTGATTATGGAAAATTCCAATATCAGCAAGCTCGCAGTCAACAAAAAGCTAAAAGTAAAGTCAAAAAAGTAGAAACCAAAGGCGTCAGACTTTCCTTTAAAATCGCTCAACACGATCTTGAAGTCAGACAAAAACAAGCTGACAAATTTTTGAGCCAAGGACACAAAGTCCATATCGAATTACGCTTAAAAGGCCGAGAAAAAGCTTTTCGTGATAAAGCCAGAGAAGTTATCCAAGAGTTTTTAGACGGTTTAAGCCAAACTTATAAAATAGAAAGCCCGATCAAACAAATGGGCGGAACCTTAAGTACTCTTATTAGTAAACAATAGCAAAGTCATGAAACTCAAAACTCACAAAGCTTTAAAAAAACGTATCCATATCACCGCTAAGAAAAAAGTGCTTATTCGCACTGCTGGTCAAGATCATTTTAACTCTCGTGAAAGCGGCAAGGTCAAGCGCAACAAACGCCAAGATAAAACATTGGCCGCTGTTAATATTAAAAATGTAAAACAACTTTTGCCATACAGCTTATAGCTTGATGACACTAACTAATAGATAATTATCAGAAAACTATGCCTAGAGTAAAAAGAGGCGTCACTCACGTCAAACGTAGAAAAAATATTTTGAAGAAGACCAAAGGTTATAACTGGGGTCGCAAAAATTTAATCAAACTTGCTCAAACTGCCATCAATAAAGCTGGTCAACATGCTTTAGCTGATCGTCGTAAAAAGAAACGCGTGATGCGCAGGTTGTGGCAAGTAAAATTAAATGCTGCTGTCCACACCTTAGGTTTGAACTATTCTAGATTCATTGATATGTTAAAGAAAAATAACTGTGAATTAGATCGTAAAGTTTTAAGCCAAATGGCAGAAACACAACCAAAGACTTTTGCTAACTTTGTCACTGCTTTAAAAAAATAAAACATCTACATAAAATACCCGCCTTTCGGCGGGTATTTTAATTAACTAGACTTTTTTGTTTTTCTAAGATAGATAAAAACTGCTAAAAATACCCCGATTGAATCGATCAAAATATCACATGCACTACCCTGCCTCCCAATAACGCTCAATTGATGTACTTCATCAATAAAAGCGTACAAAACACCAACGATAATAACAAATAATAAATAGTGTCTTTGCACTCTATTCAAACTATGAGCCAACAAATAAGCAAACATAAAAAACACAAAGACATGTCCTATTTTACGCAAAATCAAATCTTGTAAACTTGGTAGCCCACTTTTTAAATCTGGCACAGCTGACAAATAAAAAATCAATCCTGCCCACAAAATTGTGGCCATTAAATAAAGCAGTCTAGTTTGCGTGTTTGTTAATTGCATATTATTGACAAAATAGCTAAAATAATGTAGTATTCTGATGTTCTATTAAGTTTTATATTTACTTGCTGGGGTGGTAGTTCAGCTGGTTAGAACGCCTGCCTGTCACGCAGGAGGTCGAGGGTTCGAGTCCCTTCCATCCCGCCATTCGACTTCGTTCGAACATTCTGTTCTCACTTCGCTCATGGTCTTCGACCACTCTTGTTTATATAATAAACAGGTCGAATGCCCCGAGCAAACGAAGTGCGCCGAGGGGCACGAAGTCAAACAAATTAGAAAAGTTTAAAAAAGTTGAGATGAAATTTGTGACTATTCTTAGCTTTTTTTATTTGCTCAAAACATTTATTGTATTAAAATTTCATTATCATTTTTAATATACTTTTTGCTGGCCATATAAAAAATAATCAACATGATTATAAATGTGACTATTACTAATATAGTATCTGCTAGTTTATTTATAATAATAAAATCGTCAGAACTTTGATTAGAACTCAAAAGTGCCCAGGCAAAAAGTACCACGGCAAAATAAATTGTGCTTAACTGAATAATTTTATTTTTATTTACTACTATATATTTTCTGCAAATATGCTCTGCTATAAATTTAGCGCAGAACCACAAACCAAACATGAAAATAATATAAAATAAAATTGCAAACAAAACCTCATATGAGGTTGGCACATTTAAAATAGAAAATGTTACTCCTATTATCAAACTCACAAAAACTATTGTGCCAAAAAATGTTTCTAAAAAATATACAAATGACACCCACCACTCTTTGATTTGTTTTTTTCCACTTGCAACACCCTGTTGTGCAATAATAGCAACACTCTCTAGATTTTCATTCTTGATATACCTTTGGCTAAACAAATAGAAAATAACCAATACCATGACCATCACTATGACTAATATAAGTATATATAACAATGGATATTTTATAATACTATCGCTTGTATTTTTAAATAACCAACACAACAAAATAATACCATAATATATAGTAGCTAATTTAATAATCTTATCTTTACTATTTATAATATACTTCATACAAATATATGAAGCTGATTTTTTTGCACTAAGCCAAGAACTAAAAATTAAGATTCCAAAAAATAAAATGGCAATAAAAATTTTGTAAACTATTGGTATACCTTGGCCAAAAAATTTCATTACAAAAACAAAAGCCAAAATTCCCCCAATAGAAGAAGTAATTATTACAGTACCAATTAACGCTAGCAAAGAATATACTAGGGCTATTTTCCAATTTTTGGATTGTTTTTTTTCATTCATAAAATTTTTTTAAATAATTAAAGTTTGACCTAGTTTTCCCCGCCGTAGGCGGGGAAATTATATTAATTACTTAACTACCTTAAACTTCTTGGCTATAAAAATAATTGCTACTAAAACCACTACTAAACTTACCACTTGTGGCAAACGGAAACCGAATAATAAAGGCGTAGGGTCGATACGGATAAATTCTAAGCTAAATCTGATCAAAGAATAGCCACCTAAATAAAGCCAAGTAATTGCCCCTAGAGGCAATTTTTTCGAGCTTAAAAAATATAAAACCAAAAATAAAACTAAATTTAAAATTGACTCATAAAAAAATGTCGGGTGAAAATAAGTAAAATCTTCAAAGCCTGCTACCCTATTTTCTAAACTAATCTGAATAGCGTACCAAGCCTCAAGTGGTTTACCAAATAATTCTTGATTAAAATAATTTCCCCAGCGGCCAAGGCTTTGACCCAAGATCAAAGCTGGCGCTAACCAATCGCTTAGTTGATAAAATTTAAGCTGATATTTTTTAGCACAAATTAGTAAAGTAAAAATACTAGCTAAAATCGCTCCTTGGATCGCCAGACCACCTTGCCAAATTTGAAAAATTTCTAAAAAATGATCTTGATAATAAACCCAATTAAAAAACAACACGTGATAAAAACGAGCGCCGATAATACTAAATAAGACTAAATAAAAAAACAGCTCATTAGACTGCTCTGCATTTATTTTTGGTTTATTTTTAGCTTTAGCTTGCGCATAAAAAACTGCTATCAAAATAGCACTGGCAATAATCAAGCCGTAGTAGTAAACATGAACTGAGCCAAATGACAGAAATAATCTTGTTGGCAAACTATCGTGCCACCACATTAGCTTGCTTGCTTAAGAATAAAACCAATCACCTGTTCCCAAAGATCCATTGGCACCGCACCTTTGAGTAGCTGGCCATTCACTACATAGCTCGGTGTACCCGACACTCCTAGATTGACACCTTGAGCATAATCTTGACGAATCTCTTGAGAAAATTTTTCACTATCTAAACAAGCATCAAAAGTAGTTTTGTCTAAACCAAGCTGGGCAGCATAAGCTTTAAGCTCTGGCTTAGAAAATTTACCCTGATTAGCGAATAACAAGTCATGGTACTCCCAAAACTTTTTTTGTTCATTAGCACAGTTAGCAGCTAGATGAGCATTAAAAACATTTTCGTGCAAACCTTCAGTCGGAAAATCTTTAAACACAAATCTAACTAATGGCCCAAATTTGTCTAACATTTTTTTCAAATCAATTTGATTTTCTTTGCTCCAAGGACAGGCAAAACTTTCATAAGCTACAATATAAACCATTGGCTCATCAGTACCAGTATAAGGATCATCTTCAGTTAAGACTTGGCTGGCAGCTTTTTTATTTTGTTCATAGCCAGCGGCTGTCACCCAAGTCAAAGTAGTTTTATCAAACAGATCCCCGCGATAAATATGCAATAAATTATTCACTATTAGACCAGCTAACCAAATCACACAAAGCATAATCAGAACCGCAGCTAACAAAGTCCATTTACCCCAACGCCGCTGATACCAGGCTTTAAAATAACTTTGCGCCTTGGCCTGTTTGACCCGCTCCTCTATTTTATTTTTTATACCCATATTTTTATATTATATTTTGTTCAATAAAATTTCCTAAAACGAATAATTTTTCTTCTTGAAAAGCATCAGCTAAAAGCTGAATGCCGATCGGCAGCTTATTTTCATCCACGCCCATTGGTAAATTAAGACCACAGATACCAGCAATATTGGCACTAACTGTAAAAATATCTGCTAAATACATACTTAAAGGGTCTGATAATTTCTCATCCAATTTAAAAGCGGTCGTAGGAGTAGTTGGCGTCAATAGCACATCTACTTTAGTAAAAACTTTTTGGAAATCTTGCTTGATAACCGTGCGTAATTTTTGCGCCTGCTTATAATAAGCATCATAGTAGCCAGCGGATAAAATATAAGTACCAAGCATGATACGACGCTTACTTTCGGCTGAAAATCCCGTGGCTCTCACTTTTTTATACCAGTCATCTAAATTTAAATCATTACTTTCGTGATGACCAAAACGTAAACCATCAAATCGCGCTAAATTCGAGCTTAGCTCCGCTGGCATGAGAATATAATAAGTAGCTAGAGCATATTCAGTATAAGGTAAAGAAACTTTTTCGACAACTATATTTTGTTCATGTAAAAAATCAATCGTTTTATCTAAAGCCTGTTTGATACTTGGAGCTAAAGCATCGCTAAAATATTCTTTTGGCAAACCAACTTTTAATTTATGCGGATCTTGAGTTTTTAATAAATTCAAATAATCTGGCACTGTATTATAGCTGGCACTTAAATCATACTTATCTTTTCCAGCTATGACCTGGAGTAAATAAGCAGCATCTTTAACGCTTTTGGCCATCGGTCCAATCTGATCCAAAGATGAGGCCATCGCCATCGAGCCATAGCGAGAAACTCTGCCATAGCTTGGTTTTAAGCCTACTAGACCGCAAAAAGAGGCCGGCTGACGACTAGATCCAGCCGTATCAGTACCTAGAGCTATTGGTGCTAAATCGGCGGCTACAGCGACGGCAGAGCCACCAGAAGAGCCACCGGGAACACGAGTGATATCATGAGGATTTAAAACTGGTCCAAAAGCCGAGTTTTCATTAGATGACCCCATGGCAAACTCATCACAATTTGTTTTGCCCAAAATAATCGCCCCTTGATCCTCTAGCCTTTTTACCGCTGTCGCTGTATAAGGGGCAATATAATTGGCTAGCATTTTTGAAGCACCAGTCGCTCTCTGTCCTTTAACTAATAAAATATCTTTGATGGCTATAGGCACGCCAGTCAATAAAGCCATCTCGCCTTGAGCGATTTTTTGATCGGCCTGCTTTGCCTCCTCTAAAACATGCTCATTTACCGAAATAAAAGCATTGAGCTTATCATTTTTTATTCTCGCTAAATAATAACTGGCTAATTCAAAACTAGAGAAAGTTTTATTTTTAAAACCAGCTAAAATTTGATCAATATTTAAATTACTAAATTTATTGTCTGTCATGTATTTATTTTTTAGCTTGCCTCGCGTCAAAGCGGGCTAATACTTGTGGAACGACTAAATAATCACTTTCAACTTTTACAAATTGATCTTTGATACTTGCATCACTTGCGCCCACTTCATCTGTTCTTAATAAAACTTTTTGTTGATTTAATTCACTGATAAAAGGTTCAACGTTTTTTAAATTTAAGCTAGTTAATTTATCAAAATAAGCTAAAATATCACTTAGCTGACTAGGAAAAGCCGCTATCTCTTCCGCTGATAGCTCTAATTTCGCTAAATTAGCAATTTTTAAAATTTCTTCTTTATTTAAACTCATAATTATTTTTTATTCCAGTTATCTATATCTAAAACCCAAAAACTAAAAATGATTAAAATTAAAGTTTCGGCTACAAATAACAAAATATTTTGCCACCACCAAAAAATCACAGACGTTGAATTATTAAAATAAGCTAGGGGTAATAAAATAATCAATGATAAAATAAGGCCACCATAATAATCCACTGGGGCCCCTAATAGCCATTTTTTATGCCACCAAATATGTTCGCTTTTAAATTTTTTTAATGGATAGTGTGGATTTAAAACAAACCATAAAAAATCCCACAAAACTATAAATATGAAAAAGAAAGCTAAAGTTTTTAAATAATGCTCAAGATTTAAACTCAAACCAAAAACATAGGGTAAATTAAAAATCAAGAAAACAAAAGTAAACATCGTGATGTGATAGCCAGTAGCTTCACGTCCACTCATAAACTTCATATACCATCGCACATACCACTTTTCTAATTTTGGCCTCCAAGTTGGTAAGTTTTTAGCCCAGCCATTTGGCCCTTCAATTTGGATTTCCAAAACAGCCAATACTAAAGCTAAAATAAAAATATAAACATTAGTTATCACTAAATTTTCCATAAATTATTTTACTAATTTCAAAAATTCTTGTTCACTCAAAATTTTAAACTCTAGTTTTTCAGCTTGGCTTAATTTTGAGCCTGGACTAACACCTGCCACTAAATAATCTAAATTTTTACTGACACTAGAAACAATTTTTCCACCTTTGGCTCTCACCATATTTTGTGCTTCCGTCCTCTCTATTGCTAAAGAGCCAGTAAATAAAAAGCTTTGACCATTTAATTTATTATTTTTGAGCTGTTTGTATTCTAAATTAATTTGTGCTTTTTGTAAATTTTTTAGTAATTCTATATTATTTTTGTCTGCTAGCCAGCTTATAATAGAAGCCGAAACTTCTGGACCAATTTCATTTAAATTTTCCAATTCTACTTGAGTACTAGCTTGCCATTTCGCTAAACTCTGGAAATGATCAGCTAAAATAATAGCTGTTTCTGTACCGACATGTCTGATGCCTAAAGCATACAAAAATCTATCTAAAGCAATATTTTTACTTTTTTCAATGGCTGCTAATAAATTTTGTGCTTTTTTACTAGCGAATCTTTCCAAAACTTCTAGGTCGCCTAATTTTAAAGTAAAAATATCAGCTGCAGAATTTACTAAGCCAGTATCGACTAATTGCTTGATAATTTGGTCGCCCAAACCCTCGATGTTAAAAGCTTTTTTAGACACAAAATGAATCAAGCCTTCAATGTTTTGGGCATAACATTTTTTGTTTGGACAATACCAAGCCACCTCTTGAGGCTTTTGTTGGACTGGACTTTTACAGGCTGGACAGTGTTTAGGAAAAACAAAGACTTTCTCTTTACTGGTCCTTAATTTTGGTAAAACCTGCACAATGTCAGGGATGATGTCGCCAGCTTTTTGAATAATCACGGTATCGCCTACTCTGACATCTAAGCGCTCAATTTCATCTTGATTATGTAAAGTCGCTCGAGAAACAATCGAGCCAGCAACTACTACTGGTGTCAAAATAGCTACTGGTGTCAAAGCACCAGTCCGACCAACTTGCACCTCAATAGCTAAAACTTTAGTGGTAGTAGTTTCAGCGGGAAACTTATAAGCAATCATCCAACGATCAGCTTTGCCGACACTACCTAAAATCTTTTCTTGATTAATATCATTGACCACTACTACTACACCATCGGTGTCATAGGCCAAAGCTTTACGCTTTTTCTCCCACTTTTGTAAATATTTATTAACGCTCTTTAAGTCTCGGCAAACCTCATTGTAAGGACTAGTCTTAAAGCCCAAATCAGCTAAAAGCTGATGTACTTCTTGATGAGTTTTTTGTCCTAAGTCAGTCATCAGTTCAAATACTAAACAATCTAATTTGCGACTACTAGTGATTTGCGGATCTAGCTGCCGGATAGAGCCAGCGGCGACATTGCGCGGATTTGCAAACAAGGGTAAGTTTTGTTTTGCTTGCGTTTGATTTAAAGCTTGAAAAACTTTTTTAGTCATCACCACCTCGCCCCTAACCTCTAGCAACTTTGGTAAAATTTTATTAGCTAATGGTTTAAGTCTCAAAGGAATGCTTTCAATGGTTTTTAAATTCATCGTTACGTCTTCACCGATTTGTCCATCACCACGAGTCGCTGCGGTGGCTAAGACGCCATCAAGATAAGTCAAAACAACGGTCAAACCATCCATCTTTAATTCACTATAATAACTTTTGATTTTGGTGTTTAAAATTTTTTCATTACGCTCCTGCCAAGCCTGTAAATCGCTCACATCAAAAGCATCCGCTAAAGACAAAATTTTACTCCGATGCAAAACTTTTTTAAATTTCTGCAAAGCTTTACCACCCACTCTCTGGGTCGGAGAGTCCGGTCTTATTAAATCTGGAAATTTCTCCTCTAAAACAGCTAACTCTTTTTTTAAAGAATCTAGGGCTGAATCAGAAATTTCTTGGGTGTCTTGGACATGATAAAGATAACGATGATGTTGAATCTCGTTAATCAGTTTGGCTATTCTTAGTTTTGCTTCACTTTTGGTCATCAAATTTTAAAAACCCTTACTTAATTCATCATCGGAAAATAACACGTAAGAGAAAATATTTGAGGCTGGCGCTACGGTATTTACTTTGACATTGATTGTGTGCGATGACTGACGATAATTACCCACTACTTCAATATTTGCTTCACCGGGATATTTATTGTCTGGTGTCAGCTTAAGATAAGTTACTGTATTATTAAGCGGCCTAAAAGTAAAATAATAAAATTTGTCCGCTGTAATACTACTATTATCAATCTCCACGCAAGTATCACCACCACCCTCACAGCCACAAACGCCAGTAACTTGCTGGGTATCTGATTTCAATATGCTACTTTCTTTATACAAAGAAGTAGCAGAAACTTCTAAACGATCAGAGGCATGCCCGCCAGCTAAACAATCATCAATTGACCATTTAATATTATAACTACCGGAAAGTTGTGCTTCTAGGCCAGTGGGTACAAGACCACCGGGTAAAATAATTTGCGCCGTAGCAGGAGAACTAGTGCTAATGTCAAAGGCTTCAAAATAATCACTAGTGGTAGTAGCGGTTGTAAAAGAAAAGTTTCTCTCATTATCCATAAAACTTTCCGTACCCTCTAAAGCAATAAAATCAGTAAAATTAGTATTTTCTCGACCAAGCTTCAGATAATACAAGGCTTTTTCTACACCGCTTTCGGCCGCATAAAAAGCTATGATAGAGTTATCACTATTGCGCGTCATCTTGACTTCGCCCACTATCACTCGACTCAAAGCAATGACGGAAATAATCATCACTAACAAAATCATCAAAGACATGATGAGCACCACACCTGATTGATTGTTTTTGAAATTTTTTATATTAAAACCCATAACATCTTTATCGTTTATAAACCCTTGAAGAAACTGAAGTTTGTAAATTATAACTCACTCTTTTATAAATATTTGTATCCGAAGTACTGACTTTAAATTGAATAAACACAAAAGGCTGACGATTAGCATTACCTTCTATGCTAGGATCAGTGCTTGGCTCAAACCAAAAATTTAAACTATCAATAACCACTCCTTCAGTGCCATCATTGAACACAAAACCAGTCACTGACCAAGTATAGGGCGCAACCGAACTTCTAACTAAGTAATCTAATTTATTATTACTAGTTTCTTTAGCAAAAGCAATGATGGTGCCATCACTTTTTTGCAAAAAAATACAAGACTCAATATTAATCTCTGGCGTAGGGTTAATTTCATCATTACAATTTTGAGCTGTAAAACCAAAACCATAATACAGCTGATTATTTCTAATTTCTCTTGCCATACCCACTAAAGCAAACTGCGCGTCGTTTAATAATCTTTGTGCACGCGTGGCACGAGCTTGACTATTGGAAAAAGCCACATAAATACCAGACACTACTACAGCCAAAAGCGAAAAAATAGAAACTGCTACTAAAATTTCTACCAAAGTCAAGCCTGCCTGATTATTTTTAATTCTCATATTCTCGCCAATTATATAATTCCTCTACTGCTTCTAGAGTGTGACTTTTATTAAAATCTTGCCAATATACTTGCGAAGTCACTTGTAAGCCAACTTTTTCTTCAAAAGTAGCACCACAATTTTCATCGCTAGAATTCTGTATAGCCAAAGTGTCATCACTATCACGACAAATAGCTTTTAAAATTATTAAACGAGCTATATTAGTTTCATCACCGCCAGAATGTGTATAAATATTATAGCCCGTATCATTCTTTATTTTTAAGATACAACTTTTATCCGCAAAACATGCGCTAATGTCGCTAGTGTTAATCAGAGTACCCAAATCATCACCGCTATCATAGCTAATAGTAGAAGTGCCTTGATCTAGATTATTATCCCAGGTGCATAATGTCGCACCACAATCTGCATTGGCTTGAATTTTTAACCAATTAGTATCACGTATATTTCTGACTGCCTCCAGACCCTCTCTGGCTAAATTTGCCGCTAGCACACGACTGTAATTAGCTTTAGCAGTATTTAAATTGGCCGTAGATAAGGTAAAAGCCGCCATCACCCCCACACTGATGACAGATAAAGCAATCAGCATTTCTAATAAAGTAAAACCAGCCTGTCTTGAGCGTAGTCGAAAGATGTTTTTAATTTTATTGTACATTATATGAAATATTAATATTACCCCAGGTATAAGTATCAGCTGCCGGATCACTAATCAAAATAGCATTAGTCGTAGATTGACCTTTAAAATTAAGCCTAATGGAATAGCCGAGTGATACTTTGGGTGGTATATCAGTTTGCGACTCATGTTCGTTCACAAAAGTAAAATAAAACTGATCTGTTGTTTCATATTCAAATGGAAAAATTGTTAAGCCAGCATCCGGCAGAATATACTTACTTATAATCACATCGTCAGCTGACTGATAACCAGCCGCTCCACTATCAGCATATAAAATATAATAAGCTGAATCACCAGTACCATCATAATCTTGAAAATAAATGCCATAACCACCAGCTGGATAAACATTATTTTCATTTATCACCCTTGAAGTAGCTAAATTGCGAATTTGTTTCAAATCAGCCGCTACGCGCTCGGTCACCAGATTCAGCTCTTCACCGTCAGTCAAACTAATTTGCGCCACAAAAATACCAGACATAATACCAATGATAGCAATCGCTACTAATAATTCAATCAAAGTTGTCCCTAGCTGATTTTTTATAGCCATAAAGACCAATACCATTTAATCAAAACCTCGCCATATAGCAAAACTATCAGCGTGGCTAAACTCAAAAAAGTCCCAAAGGGCAATTTGTCACCCCAATGTTTTTTGCCACTTAATAATAAACCAATAGCAAATAAACTACCCAATAAATAAGCGACAAATAAAGCCGTCAAAACTTGTGGCCAGCCTAAAATCACACCCAGCAATAAACCTAGACGTATATCTCCTCCGCCAATCCATTTACCTCTAGAGATAATAAACTGCAAAAAGAAAAATCCGCCACCCACTAAAGCGCCAACTAATAAACTTTGCCAACTAAAACCTAAAAATAAATTTATCAAGAAAAAAATAATAATTGCCGGAAGCGTCACTTGATCCAAAATCAGATAATATTTCAAATCATAGACAAAAATAATCAACAAATAGCTAAAAAATAGCCACCAAACTAAAGTTTTAAAAATCAATAAATTGCTAATATTAGCTAAAATAACTTGCGAATCAGTAGTCTGCCATAAAGTGTAAGCAATCAATGCGAAACCAAACGCGGTGGCTATTTCCATCAAAAAGTATTGTTTAGAGATTTTGTGTCGGCAATAACGACATTTACCTCTTAAAAATAAAAAACTAAAAAGCGGCACGAGGTCTTTAGGATATAGCCGATGACCGCAAAATAAACACTTAGAAAAACCTTTGACAAAAGACTCCTCTCGATGTAGCCGATAAACCACCACATTCAAAAAACTCCCAACAAATAGGCCTAAAATAAAAACAAAGGCTAACAACATATTAGCCTTATTATAACATAAATATTCAGCCTCTCCAAATCAAAAAATTACAAGCAACTAAGCTGTATATTATTAGTAATTTTACAGTCCCCGCCAGAAAATTTAGCTAAACCCCAGACATCCCAAGAATTTTTTAAATTAAATTTTATACTATAACTATTTTTATCCACCACTAAAGTAGCGCTACGTAAAAATTTAGCTGGCACTCTATAAAAAATATTTTCGTCACCCTGATTCCAACCATTTTCACTTAAAATTTTTATATTCACTAAATCAGTTTCTGATAAAACTGGATATTGATTAGTTTGGTCAAAATAGTTTTCTAAACTAGTAGCTAAAATTTGTGCTTGACTGACAAAAGCTAAATCATTGGCTCGCGATTGATTTTTAATAATCAAAAAAATACCAGCTCCTAATAAAATAACGAAACTAATACTTAAAATAATAATAATTTTTTTAGAGTAAGCAAAAAACATACGAAATTAAATTGTCACACAACCTGCTTCAGTACATGTGATTGTCACTGCGCCATCACTAGCTGAATATGAATATGTGCCAGCAGCATAGTCTGATTCACAAAACCCACTCCAACTCCAACCAGTGACAACACTCTGCAATTCTGGCCATACTTGATCTACGCTTGGACATAATGGTGCTGCAGATGATGGGTCTGGAGAAATAGTTAACCCATCACAATCTTCTGGTGGGCCATTACCTTGTATATTTTCATTATTAGAAAAGCATAAAATCGCTACTGTTCTTAAACTAGCCAAAGTTTCTCGAATAGCTGCTTGTTTAGCTTTGTCTCGAGCAGAGTTAAGATTCACTACCGCTACGGAGGATAAAATACCAATAATAGCAATCACCACTAAAAGCTCAACCAAAGTAAAGCCAAAACTTTGTTTAAAATTTAATTTCATTTTGTTTTTTATTTATTCCGCTGAATAGCGGATATGTTTATATTATACAATACATTCATCATTTATGGAATATTACCGCCCACAGGGTGGTCGCCCTTTGGGCGATAACACAAAAACTTAATTGGGGATAGCTTTTTTAGCTTTTTCAATCACAAAAGTTGGTGATAATAAACCGACTAAGCTAGTAATTTTAAAACGACATAAAAAATAAGGGAAAAAACCATAAATTTTCGCTTCGGGAAAT
>Ga0208373_1002593_pt1 | contig 19604 bp, 26 predicted proteins | sample RifOxyC2_FD_184036 | JGI IMG/M metagenome (GOLD analysis project Ga0208373, IMG submission 184036) | Soil microbial communities from Rifle, Colorado - Rifle Oxygen_injection C2 (SPAdes) | ecosystem: Environmental > Terrestrial > Deep subsurface > Rock core/Sediment | place: Rifle, Colorado... | reverse complement strand
AGTGTACATCAAAAGCAAGGGTATTGGAATAAGGATAGAGGATACAATTGTTGTGGATAATAAGCCATTAATTCTAACAAATGCAAGTAAAGAATTAGTGATTATATCGCTTATATCAAAAGATATTTAATGATAATAATGTTTCTAATAGCATGACTATTTATGAACCACAGGAGGATTCTTATATGTTAGCAGAAGCTGTAAGGAAACATGCTTTTGGGAATGTTCTAGATATGGGTTGCGGATCAGGCATACAAGGAACAGCTGCTTTAGAAGTAAAGAAAGTAAGATCAGTTGTTTTTTCAGACATCAATAAAGAGGCAATACATTATGTAAAAACAAATATCAAAAGATATTCAGATAAACAATGTAAACTTATAATTTCAGACTTATTCTCAAATATCAAAGGATCTTACGACACAATCTTCTTTAATCCTCCGTATCTTCCAGATGATGAGAATGACAATGAAAAGCTAATAACAACAGGAGGATTAAAAGGTCATGAAGTAATATGCAAATTCTTATTATATGCAAAAGAATATTTGAATGATAATGGGATAATACTTATTGTATTCAGTAGTCTTGGTAATAAGGATAAGATCATTGGAATGATTGACAGGTATTATGATAAAGAATTACTTGATCAAAAGAGTTTCTTTATGGAGAAATTATATGTATATAAATTAAAACGAAAACCATTGATCTTTAAAGGTCAAAGAGGAAGAGTAGAAGTTGTTACAATCAAAAAGTTTAAAGTCGTGATTAAAACAGCATTAAAAGACTATAATGCTGCAAACGAAGCAAAATTTCTTACAACTTTAAATAAACACGGTATTGGCCCAAAGCTCATAACATATGATAAAAACAAGAATTCATTACAAATGGAATATATTGATGGAATACCAATAGAAGAATATTTCGAATACTCTTCAAAATCAGAAACTTTGCAAATAATTAAAAAGATCCTAAAACAAATATATCAAATGGATATTCTTCATATGAATAAATTTGAATTGACTAATCCATATAAACATATAATAATCAGGGATCATGAGCCTGTAATGATTGATTTTGAAAGATGCAGAATGACTGAAAAGCCTAAAAATATAACACAATTCATACAATACTTGAGTTCTGGAAGAATTAAGAGAATTCTTGAAGATAAATCTATAAAAGTAGATTCAATGAAGGATATTGCCAACAAATACAAGTCTAATATCAACAAAAATAAAAATATTATAGACCAAATAATGCAAAATATCCGGTAATGACCGTAAATCTTCCGAAAATCCCTGGGAAAGACATATAAAGATTGACGTATTATCTTTATTATGGGAAAACTCTTCAATTGGTTGATTGCAGGGGTTGTTGCTGCAAGCATAAGCTATTATACAATAAACAGATTCTTTGAATTCAATAAAGATGATAATGGAATTTCGTTCTCCTCTAAAGCCAACAAAAGCCATGTATATTCATATGATAAAAAGAATTCGATATTCTCTCATCATAATGCATTCAGTTATCATAACAAAAATATTGAGGATTATGTCTCTTTTGATTTAAACAATAAGACTTTTAACGCTAATTTGAAGATTAATGATAATTCCTATGATGCAAATTTAAGATTTAAGAGAGATAATGCTCATCAGGGGTTTAAGAAATATGTTGATAATGTAAATTTAGAGTTAAGAAATTATTTCTTTAGATACGCAAGATCATGATTTGTCAAGCTTTGTTGTTTAGGATAATTAATAGATAATAGTTTAGTCATCTCTTTGTTTTCATAAATAATGATTTGCATCCCTGTTTGAAATATTTTCTCTTCAATAAGTCTTTTTATGATATGGTTATCAAATCTTATGCATCCATGACTGTTTCCATATCCAATATTGTTATTGAAAATGCCTAGTGCTTCAGGCAATGCAAATCGATTATTACTGGAAGTGTGCTTTGTGGTGTCTGTACCATTGCCATGTATCCATATTGATGGATATTTATCAGAAATTATCATTCTGTAAGGACCATACATAAGCTTGCCTCGGAATAGCATATCATGGCTAGATGCAATATTCATAACAGTAAATAATCCTTCAGGAGTCTTGCCATCCCTGTTTTTTTTCTTATTACCATATACTTTTGCAGTGCTGATATCATATTCTTCACTTAAAAAATATTTTGTATTGATAGAATCTGCAATCATAAAATTGCTAGGAAAAATATTACTATTGTATATTATTGCCTTGTTATATATTCTTGCTTTCTGAAATGTTTTGTCAATCATTAAGAGACTTTTTGATTTCGGATTAAATCTTTTTATTTGGATCAGATCATCATGCTCTCTATATTTCTTATATATCTCCTTATCTGAGAATTTTTTATTTTCTGCATTGCCGTAATATCTAACAATATTCTGCAAATTACTCATGTCATTAACAAGATCATTAAATACATTCTCAAGCAGGATCTCTAATTTCGGTGCATCATAATTAATCTCTACGTTTTTTAGTGGATACAAATATTCAGGTATATTAATTGGCTCATTAATAGTATCAATATTCAATGGATTCAAAATAAAGGAACACATAATGCATTCGTAAAATGAAAAACCTATTCTGCCAGCCCTTGACGGCATTCCTATGACTAATGATTTTACTTTTTTTCTGAGATTCATCTTAATCCTGCACTAAAACCTTTACAGATTTTCCTTTAATCATTGATTCAAGATTATTATAATCATTATTGTATGTTCTTATGCCTGTCTTATTCACATTCATCCTGTCTTGAATATATGGATTATATTCTGAATTCTCTCCAGATCCTGTAATGACTAATGGACTTTTATTAAGCTTCATTACTCCAGGATATAAATCACCTGATCTGTCTGCTATTGATGCTATGCTATATGATCCATTGTCAGGGCCTCCGTTGCTTGCACATATTACATCACATGCATAGACCAGATCTCCATTATTATCCAGTAGATTCAGAAGATTCTGTGACTTATCAATAACTATCAAATAATCCTCGTATTTTTGTGTGTTATTTAACTTATCGTTAGATGTAAACACCGGTTTCAATGCATTATCTACCGGTTTCTGAGGATTGTTTTTTATCTCTGCAATTGAGTTGCTGATATTATCCAATTTATTATTAACTTGCTTAATCTCATTGCCGGTATAGGAAATTTGACTATTGCCCTTGGCTATTACTGATGTAATATCATTTTTCATATCCGAATAGGTATCATCTATTTTTTTATCAAGAGTCGTATAATGTTCATTTATGGTTTCCTGCTGCAATTCTAGCGCCTGCTTGTAGTCTTTTTTTCCGTATGTAGAGTCAATGATGAATTCTTGCCTTGTTTTCATTTTGAGATAATCAAAATAGTTATCCATAAATTTCGGGATGATATTATTAAAAGAAACAAACATCGCATATACAACACCCATGCTTGTTATTATTCTCATCCTGTATCTTCTTCCCGCATCCTTATGATTCAATTCATTGATAAGCCAAGCAACAACTCCGCCTGCACCGAAAATTCCTAGATTCTTAATTGTTTGATTCATTTTCCACCTCCTAATAATTTTCTTTGCTGCTGCCCAGAATTTTCTCTTTTTGCATATGATTTGGAAGCAAACCTGTAGAAATTTGCAGCAAAGCTTCCAAAATTGTTGTAAAGAAATTGCTCAATATGCTCATCCTCAAGATCCGCAGGATTATTGGATAATCCATTGATGATTTTTGAGCCTATATTGACATACTCCTTCGCCGCAGTAAGAGAGTTAGAGATATATTCCAAACTTCCAAGTATTTTTTCTGCCTTGCTCATCTTATTTGTACTTGTTGACTGCCTCTGCAACTAATAATCCAGCTCCAGCCCCAACTGCATCAACAAAAATTCTCTTATATTTATTCTGTTCCTCAATTGGCTTCTTGTCTAATACATTATTCTTAAAGTATTGATATGCTCCCAAACCAGCTCCTATGCCTAATGTAGGCAGCAACACTCTTCTAAAATAGCTGTTCTTTGTTATGTCCTCAAGTTTTTTTCCATCCATTTTGCACACCCCGCAATTTTTCCTTATTTAGGTAATGCAGAATCCTTAATATGTCTATCGTCTATTTTTTCGGAAAATTTACGTCAGAAACCGGAATTATTTTGGCTTATTGCATGATTTTATCTGCTGTTTTGTTGGGAGAAACAACCTAATGCCATGATTTAATATTCCAGAAATGCCTTTGGTTTCATAAATATTTCTTGCTCTCAATAACAGCTTTATTAACCCTAATAATGATAACCTTTGATTGCTTAAATCTGTAAGAGCATCAATATCTATTAGTTTAATCCTGTCTATTTCTGCAGATGTTTTTGTCCTTTTATCAAAATATGAATCAGTTACTAATTCTCCACGATATATTATAGGATATTTTGGAACTCTTAATAAGTTTAAAATCTGCACAAATTTTGCATATTGCTCAAAATTTACCTTATTATTTTTATGGGATTTGCATTCAACATACACAGGCAATCCCAATGCATTTTCATAAATTAGATCTATTTGTGCAGATATGCTATAGCCTTTATTTTTAGAGAAATAAATATTCCTTCGTATATTCCTATATCCTATGTCATTATATAACTCAAATACGAAATTCTCTAGTCCATATCCGTTGTGTTGCATCTGTCCTCGGATATTGTGTGTGTTATGAAGTATTCTTCCAAACCTAATATTTCTTTTTGCCAGATAAAGTCCATCAATTCATTGTATTTTGTTAATGATTTATAATAAACCTCTATTATCATCTCCCTTTCAGTTAATTTTATTGATCTTACATTAGGCATAATTCTTAGAGTCTCTATTAGATCAAATAAATCTTCAAATCCGGGCATGAAGAATATTATTATCACGCATCTTATTGTGTAATTTGATTTTTCATATATATCCATAAATTAGGATAATAATCATTTCTTAATATGCTTTTCTAGCGGTATTTCGGATATCTTTCGTCGATCTCGGACTATTTCCGATTTTTTGGGCAATCAACATATTAAGGATAAAGAATTATTGATTTTATGGACTTAAAAGATAAGGTATTATTGAAAATATCCATAATAACTGCTGTTATAGGGCTGTTTTCCCTATTTTTAATAATGTTTTTTTACCAACCCGAATCAATTATGATAAAAGATTCTAATAATCATCAAGGTGAAAAAGTGGCAATAAATGGATTTGTGAAGAGTATATATGTATATAATAAAAGCTCAATTGTTATTATCGAGCAATCATCTTCAATCCAAGGATTGATGTTTGATAAAATTGACATGAATCTTGTTAATAGATCAGTAACTGTCTATGGAAAGATCCAAGATGAAAAAATAATAATTGATAAGATAATACAAAAATGATCATTCAAGTGATTCTTGCTATGCTTTCAGGGATATTTATCGGAATTATTACTGGCTTGACTCCTGGAATACATATCAATATGGCTTCATTATTAGTACTTTCATTAAGCCCGATTTTAATGATGAAATTCAGTATTGAGCCTTTAAGCATGGCAATATTCATAATTGCAATGGGTGTTACGCATACTTTTCTTGATGCACTCCCCTCAATTTTCCTTGGCGCCCCTGATGAAGCAACAGCGTTAGGAGTGCTTCCAGGCCATAGATATTTGTTGAATGGAAATGGATTAATGGCAGTAAAACTTTTTACTATAGGATCATTCTTCGGATTAATATTTGGGATTATGATATTTCCGTTGCTATACCTAATAACTAAGTATTCCTATGATTTTTTTAATGATTTTTTTGCTTGGATATTGATATTTGTAATACTTTTCATGATATATCGTGATAACAAAAAATTATGGTCAGTATTTATTGTTGTCTTATCCGGAATCTTTGGATTAATAGTATTCAATACTAATCTAAAGGATCCACTGTTCCCTATGCTCTCAGGATTATTTGGATTGTCAACATTGATTATCAGCTATTTTGACAATAACAATATTCCTAAACAAAACATAATGGATACTACAATAATTGAGCGGAAAAAGACCTTGTTTAGCATTATTGCAGGTAATATAGGGTCATTTATTGTGTCGACATTTCCAGGACTTTCCAGCAGCATTGCAGCAGTAATGTCAATGCAAGTAATAAAGAATATTGGAGACAAAGGATTTATGATATTATTAGGATGCATCGGAACAAGCTCATTTATTTTAAGCTTGGTCGCATTATATACAATAGAAAAAGCAAGAAATGGGGCTGTTATTGTGATATCAAAACTAATAAGCATTGATCTTGGTGTCTTACTAATACTGCTTACTGTTGCATTAATAACTGGAGCTGTTTCTGTTATACTATCATTATGGATAGGAAGAATATTCAGCAGACTAATCACTGTGATCAATTATAAAATTCTCGTAGTATGTATCATTGCATTAGTTACTTCTCTAGTAATTATCATGACATCATGGCTCGGTCTCTTAGTTTTGATCGTCTCAACATCCATCGGCCTGATTCCAGGAATAGTAAAGATCCAAAGAACCCATTCAATGGCCTGCATCATGATACCTGTGATTGTTTATTTGATTTAGAAGATAAGGTTTGTATCTATCTCATTTTTTGCTTGCAGATAAAAGGCTTTATTCAAGAATCCGGGTTTGCCTTCAATTTGATGAGATAATAAACATAGATCATACAAATCCTTATTTATATGATAATTATAATATTTTTTATCCTTTTCATTGGTAATTTTATTTTGTTGAGTAATTATTAAATCCAACCATGGATGCAATGGTATTTTTGCCACATTTCCCCATTTCCCATGCTCTGCATTATTATAAATGGATTTTTCCAAAGTTGACTCAGATGAATTTAGCTTTCTTTTCAGTCTATTTAATTTTCTTGCAATGATTAGTTCTGGTCTGGGTAAAAACACATAATTATTGTCAACAGCATATTTTACTGCAGTATTCATTAGAAGTTGATCCAATTTTGCAATATTTTCATTCTTTGTGAATGGACTTTTATCAATGTGCATATGAAATAACTCTTTAGCATTATTGCCTTGACCATTCATAATCTTAATCACATATTTGTCTCTATGTTTTATTTTCTTTAGTTGACTTTGAAACTCAGTTTCATCTAGTTGTTCTTTGATTTTACCACCTATACCATTTGAAAAATCATTATAAGAATTAATTTCAGGTTTATAGACTAAATCAATGTCTGATGTTGAGCGTAGATATTCTTTATCTGAACTGCAATGCATTTGTATTGCCATTCCTCCAACTATAATAGGGGAATTTTCTGGTATATCGGTAACCTTAGCTAGAGACGAAATACTTTTTTCAACTATTTTATCATTTATATTAAAATATTGGAATAACATATGAATAATATAATTGTGCTCCTTTATAAACTTTTCGGTTTTATACCACTCACGAGTAACAATAAAACCTTTTCCATAATCTTTACTCACTTCGTTCATAATATTTTTATTCATAAAAACATATACTCACTACGCTCGTAATGTTTTGCATGGCAAAACATTTTTAAATACCTTATTTTTCCTTCTATACATGGAAGGAACAATAGTAAATTTCAGGAGAAACAGTACAGGACAAAGAACAAATCATCTAATCATAACAGTTAAAGATGTTGATAACAAAGAGAAGGCTTCTAAATTAGTAGGAAAGAAAGTAACTTACAATACAGGGAAAAAAGACATGATCGGAAAAGTTAATGCGATCCACGGCAATAAAGGAGCTGTAAGAGCAGTGTTTGAAACAGGATTGCCAGGACAATGCCTTGGCAAGAAAGTAAAAGTTGATAAAATAGAAACTTTTTTATACTAATTCTTTCAAAGATATTAAAAAAGGTGATTTAATGGCAACTGCAACATTCGCATTGATGCCTGTTCTTGTTATAGGCATTATTCTTTCAATATTAGAATTAATCTTTGTCCATCAGGATGAAGCCGGCATGGGATGGTTGAAACATGGATTGCATGCAATACCGACAATGTTTATATTCATATTTATATCAATGAATATTAGTTATGTTCTTTCTCTTATAGGTTTAAAAGAAAGCATGTGGTTAACAATAGGTATAAGAGTGATTATTGGTATAATTGCCATGATAAAGATCTCAGCTGCAGCAGCTGTTGCAGGAAGAGTAGGAGAAAAGCTTCCACATACATTGATCATTGGAATATTAGTAATGGTTGCTCCTTATATCTGGGAATTAGTCTTATGCGGCATACCATTCATAAAAACATTGCCAATGCATGGATGCCCTAAAGCGTAATATTTATATAGGAGTTAAATCAGGGGTTTATTCAATATGAAAATTAAGACACTTATGCTCTTTATTATTGTAGGAGTTATTATTTCTTCAGGCGTAGTATTTGCTGCTGTGCCAGGCCCAAGTTTTGATGTGGTGGGTAAAATATTTAATACTATTTCAGAATTCTTTTTAATGAAATGGCTCGATGGAGGAAATATTGTCGGATTCCTTAGGTTTATGATTTGGATTACTGTTTTTACTATATTCTATTCAGCAGGACAGGTTGTCTTCGGAAGAATGTATGGAGATACTGGCAAGGGTGCAGCTAATAGAAATGCAATTATGATAGCTGTTATTTTAGCAACAGCAACAACAATATTCACTCCAACTTCGATGCTAAGAACAATCTTTGAAAGCTATACTGCAATAGTGTTATTTGTTTTATTAGCAATACCCATTGGTGGAATAATTTATATAATATATCCTTTGCTTGGTCAAGCAATTCCTGGCGGTGGATGGGGATTAAGAATAGCAAGAATTTGTGGATTATTGTTGATATGGTGGATACTGTTTAAGGTTAGTTCATATGGTGATGAACTTCTTCCAGGTACACTTTCATTTTCATTTTTATTAATAGGCCCATGGCTCGAAAAATTATTAAGGAGCAAGAAATAAAATGGCAGGACCCTTTGCAGGAATAGTGAATGTGTTGCAAATAGTTCTTATTATACTAATAATCAGAGAACTCTTCGGTATTGGCTATCCGAAGAAAGACAAGAGTGATACTTCAGGATTTCCTGCAGCTAACATTTCCGAATGGTGGAAAAATAGAAAGGATAAAAAAGCAGAGAGAGAAAGAGAAACTGAAGAGTTAGGTAAATATCTTGGTGGTTTTGCAATCGAAGGAGAAAGACACTTACAAAGATTGCTAAGTGGCGCTAAACAACTTGAAGCTATAACTAGAGAAACTAGGTTATTATCAGCGCTTAGTGAAATAAAATCGAAATTAGCAACTCCAATGGAGAAGGAAAAAGATGATTTTAAAACAGCATTAACAAAAGAGATTACTGATTTAAAACAATTAGTAAAGAACATTACTGATGAAGAAACTGAACTTAAGAAATTAGCTACTATAATAATAACAACAAATAACAATTTAATCGCAGCTAAAAAGAAGAAAACTAAATTAACACCTGAAGAAACTGGACTTATGAGTTCTTTACCAATATTACTAACTGATATACAGAAAGCCATAAATGAATTAGATACAAAAGCACTGCCATCTGATAAAAAAATCATTGCAGAGGAAACAACATTAAGATCATATATTCCCAAAATTGAAGCCGGATTATCAAAAGCAATCAAGGACATAACTGATTTAGACACGTATAAATCTGATGCATTAAAAAGAGGAACCTATACAGCTACTCTCCAAAAAGATTCGATTGATTTATTAAATAATTGTACAAAGATTGAAGAAGTATATAGATTGGGTATATTAAATTATATAACTGATTTTACTAAAAAATTTACTGAAAGAACAAGTAACTCGGCAAAACTTCAATTACAAATTGATGCAGAAATTAAGAAGATAACAACACCCGGAATTATTAAACCATAATAATCATTCTTTCTTATCTTACACAGAATATGCTATTTTCCTGACAATTTCTCCTGAACTTTATCAAACAATTCCTGATCAATTATCGGCGTATGTGTTCCTTTATATTCTTCTCCGAATTTGACAACTCCTAGATATGTTCTGTTCTGAAGCAGTTTGATCATTCCACTAGTAGTCATTCCATTCTTTTTAGCTAACTTTGTTAGGCTTATATCATTATTGAGGAACTCATTGAATATTATCCTCACTTTTTCAGCACTCTCAGGATCAATTTCCAATTTCTTATTCACAAACTTATAGCCGAGAGGTGCTTTATTCACAAATCCGCCGTCTCTTGCCTTTTTGTCCATACCAAACCTTGTTCTTTCTCCTATTGACCATTTATTATTCCTGAATGTGTTAAGTATTTTTCCGTCAATCTTTTCATTGACATATTTTTTGAAATATCTTGGCTCATCAGGCGCATAGTTATGGCATATACTGCATAACGTTATGAGGTTTTCCGGCAGATCTTGTGGGTTGTTTGGATTTATATGGTGTACCTCAAGTCCTATACCTTCATTGTTAATATACCCGCATTTTTGACAGGTGTAATTGTCACGTTTGAGTATGTTCTGGTTGTTCATTCTTATCCTCATGATTAGATATGTTGTTAGCTTGCTTGTATAACTCTTCTGGAATCAATGGCAAATGTTTTCCATTATATAGTTGATTCTTGTAGCGTATCTTTCCTATATAAACAGGATTCTTGATTATGTTGTATATACTTGATGGTGATACCCGGAATTTTTCTGCTATTGTCCGATAATCAATACCTGCTATCCACATTTCAAATATTTCTCTAACGTTTTGTGAGTTTTCTGATGGCATTAGTTTGTGGCTCTTATAAGAATATCCATATGGTGCTCGATATAGCGCTTCTCCTAAGTCTGCTTTTCTATCAAATGCCATCTTTACCCTCTCTTTTACCATTCCCCTCTCTAATTGTGCAAAAACTCCTATTATCTGGAAGAATGCCTCTCCCATGGCTGATGTCGTGTCAATTTGTTCTGTAACAGAGGTAAAGTTGATGTTTTTTCCCTTAAACTCCTCAAGTATCATTATCAAGTCTTTGAGCCTTCTAGAGAATCTGTCTATTTTATATACAAGGATTATGTCAAATCTTCTCTCATTAGCATCTCTCAAGAGCTCCTTTAGGTTTGGCCTGTCTAATGAGCCTGCAGAGTAGCCAGCGTCATTGTAAATCCTGTAAATATTCCATCCCCTGGCATTACAGAATGCTTTGCACTTGTCTATCTGTGCATCAATACTCAAACCTTCTTTAGCCTGTTCTTCTGTGCTTACGCGAACATATACCCCCACCAATGACTTCTTTGTTTCATCATTTCTCAATTTTTTTCACCTGTTTTAATGGAGCTAAGGTTATTTTATATTTTACATCTTGAGGGATATTATATATAGTAAATAAGTTTTCAAACTTAGCCACAATCTTAGTTCGGTCCATGGCAGGAATGCGTATTCTGCTTATTAAGCCGTCTTTATGTTTATAGAATTTTACTGTCATGTGTATATTTAAGTTTATGTTTAATTTGGAAATTAAAGCTTCTAGTTCAACATGATTAAAGAGTTTAGAGGTGATACACATATCTCTTTTTCTCGATTGTAATCCTCCATCATCTAAGTACCAAATTAATAGACCTAACCAATCCAGTTCATTAATATATGAATTATGAAGCGAATTCTTTCTTGTATTTGTTCTATAAAAAGCTAAACGCATTTCAGTAAATAGGCTATGAGTTGGAGTAAATAATTCCAATTTCCTGTTGGATAATTTAGGCTTTAGCTCTTGTAGCATATTTGCTTTCCATAATAAGTAATCCTTTTGCTTTTCACTATGATGAATTCTAAAACAGTAATTCTTGCTTTTACCTGCATTTTTTGTTATAAAACCATCTCCTAGCATCGACCCAAGAAGAATTTGCCTGCACTCACAAGATAAATCATTAAACCGAAGATGTGTATTTAATATTATATGTGGATTTTTGACACTATTTCTAGCAAATTTTCCCTGCTTGGATTTGAATACAGCAGTCTTATAAATACCTAACCTACGACACTTTATAGCGGTTGCGATTCTACTATGATTAGGCAAAAGCGTTTTTAACTCAATAGATGAATGATTCTGACCATAATTACGTAGAATATTTATTTCATCAATTGTCCATTTCTTATTTCTTTTGAATTTAGTGCACATTTTTCCTAACATAATCGTATACTTAGGGTAATTCGTTTCAATAAGGATTCACTTATTGAAATACATTTATAGCCTTATTAGAATGCAGATATATAAATCTTTCGTTATTATGACATAATATGCGTATTGCTAACATTATTTAAGTATAATTATTATTAACTAACTTTGTCAAGAACTACGGATTAAAGTCCACAGCTTGCAGTTCACAAAAAATGTGAAACATTTTTGTGCCCAGAAATCACCGGATTTCTTGGGCTTGATCATGCCAAAGAAATTCCGATGAATTTCTTGGCCCAAGAAATGTAAATCATTTCTTTGGAATCAAGAATTACTATCTTTGCTAAAATATTATTAGCGTAAATTTATAAAAAATTATGCTTAAATATTTTAATCATAACTAATAAATTTTACTATTATTAATGACCACAATCAATATAAAAAACTTTAATAATTGATTAAAGATTTTAGATAAATATATCATAATTATTTTCAATATAGTAAATAAATATATCAAAAAAATATAAACTTTGCTTAAAAGTTCCTATTAATCTTACTTTTTATACCAGAGAACAATATCTTTATACTACTAAAACATACCTTAAGCTCTCTTTTACCTTGATCTGTAAGCACATAAACCTTTTTTCTCCCTAACCTTCTATATCGTATAAGCTTCTGCAATCTTAATCTCTTTAAAGCAGGATAGATTGTTCCAGGAGTTAAGATTGAGCCTTTTCTGCTTCCTATAGCAGCTGCAAGCTCATCTCCACTTTTTGGCTTTCTTGATAGCTCTTGCAGTATGAAAAACCCTAAAAAACCTCTAAGATCAAGAAATTTAGGCTTTAAAACCTCTTTTTTTCGTTTTTTTGCAATTTTCTTCATTTTTTATCAATAATTGTTTGTATTTAAATAGTTTTTTATTTTATTATTTTCTCGTCTACAATTTATTTCTTTATTCATTTATAGTATAACCAATATATAGCATATACAATATATTGTATGAACGATAAATAAAAATTAAGAAATATATTAAAAATATTTTAAAAATTTTTGTAAAAAAAAAAAGATAGTTGATAAATAAACAAAAATTCATACACATCCACTAATAAAGTGAGTGTTAGATGCAAAAAATTTTAATCAAAAATTTAGAAGAAATTATCGAGCTTTTTCTCATAAATGCCTTTTGAGACAGAATCATGTATCTGGATAATCTTTTCCTTACTCTGTAGCTCCCTGAATCTTGAATCAATATTAAAATACCATTCTGAGCTTATCTTCTCCTTTGTTATAGGTATCTTTTTATCTAAAAGTGAGGATAATAATAATCTTAAAGCATTATCATTAACATCAAGCTTCTTTAACAGAAAATCCCAGGATAAAGGTTCTTTCTCTCCAAATACATAGAGCGCAAGAAACAATTTCTGTTCTTCCAAGCTTAGGCTGATATTTGAAAAGTGAGTTTTGTCGTTCATTAACATGCTGTTCATGAAAATCTGCAGATCATCAGTTATCTCCTTTAATTTATCATACTTGCTCTCTAATTCTGCCACATAATCAAACGCAGTCTGCAATTCAGAAGTTAATTGATTTATGCTTTCTAGATGCTCATCTCTTTCTTCTTTAATTTTCCTAAATGCATCCCTAATCTTTTTATCTTCCATAATACCCTCAACAAAGAAGAGATTCATTGACTGTTTTTAAATATTTTTAATTGTCAAGAACCACCGGTCAAAGACCGGTGGCATGATTGCTAGCAATCATGCTTGTTCTTGATCACGATCAGAAATACCAGTCCATGTATATCAGAAGGATAAGCATGGCTTTTCCACTCATCATAGATGAGTGGTATTTCTGACGTATAAAAAATTCAATTGTTCAAGTACGTAATTAGTTCACACTTTTAATTTTTTGATGTTTTTCTTCTTTTCGGTGATACTTTATGGAAAAATTGACCGAAAAGAAGCGTAAGTGGGTTATTCAACAATTTCGTTCTGGACGAAGTGCTACGATTATTGCAAAGATTCAACGCATTAGTCGACGTATGGTTTACAAGCTCTCAAATAATTTTAAACAAGAGGGTGCTTTAGCGTATATCACAAAGAAAGTCGGTAGACCTCCTTTACAATTAAACAAATCGTTTGTTAAGAAAGTTGTTGATATCCGACGTCGCGATGATTATGGTGCAGAAAAATTACATTATGTTTTGAAAAGAGATGGTTTTACTGTTTCTCAGCGTCAAATACAAAAAATTCTTGATCAGCAGGGATTGACTGAACCCTGCGTTAAGCGCAGGGGACAACGCACATATGTTCGTTATCAGTGGCCAATTAGCAATTATATGTGGCATGTAGACTGGACAACATACAAAGAAAAGCTTTATTGCGCTTTTATTGACGATAGGAGCAGAAAAATCATGGCTACTGGAGAATTCGACAATGCCACAACAGATAATGCAAGATTTGTACTATATCAAGCAATACTGGACAACGGTGTTTGTCCAGTAATAATTCTTAGTGATAAAGGTGCACAATTCTATGCAAATAAGCATGACAAAACTGGAAAGAAAGGGATATCGGAATTTGAAAAAGAACTTGAAGAGTTAGGGATAGAATTTTGGACTTCAAGACGTAATCATCCACAAACAAATGGCAAAATGGAGAAATGGTTTGACACGTTAAAAAAACGTAAGAAGCGACATCCAGAAGAGTTGCTTCAAGACTTCGTAAAATGGTATAATAATGAGCGCATTCATCATGCGCTCGACTATAAAACACCTAAAGAAGTATACAAAGAAAATCTGTGAACTAATTTCGTACTTGTGAACTAATTTCGGAGTTATACGCTCTTACCGACTGAAAGAGAAGTCGATAATATCGTAATTAGTTCACAAACAGACCTTGCTGTGTGTGACGTGTCCTCTTTATAAATTATATAAACGATCTATATACTCCAGAAGTGAGAACTAATTTCGGAATTATACAGTATAAAAAATTCAATAGCAATATTTATAAATATATGATTTTTCCCTCAAATATGGAAATAAAGGTTATTGAAAAGTCCAAGAAACGACTTGTTTTTGATCTTATTGGAACTGATCATACTTTCTGCAATGTTTTAAAGCATGAATTATGGAATGACAAGTCAACAAAAATATCAGCGTATTCTATTGAGCATCCGTTAATCGGCATTCCTAGATTTATCGTCGAGACAGATGATAAAGAGCCTGAAAAGACATTGAATGATGCTGTTAAAAGACTGCAAAAAAAGAACGAACAATTCCTTGAATTATTCAAGAAGATCAGGTTTTAGTACCTTTTAATGATATCTTCTCTTCTAGATACAGTTTTTAAGCACAATCCAAAATATATAAAAACAATCCTGTATTAATGGTTTTATGCTCAAAAAAGACCAGAAGCTTTTATTGAAGCTTACAAGAAATACTCTTGAAATGTTCTTTAAGGACAATGATCCTGATACTTCTGATTATAGCCATTTTACTGATCTAAAAGGATGCTTTGTTACACTTCATAAGAACAATGAATTAAGAGGCTGTATCGGATTTGTTAAGCCTATAATGCCTTTATTTGAGCAGATAATTGCAGCAACAAAAGCAGCAGCATTTGAGGATTCTAGATTTGATCCGTTAGAGGAATCAGAATTGAAATCCTTAAAGATAGAAATCTCTTTATTAAGCATTCCAGAGCAGATAAAGAATGATCCACTGAAAAGCATAGAAATTGGAAAAGACGGCTTAATTATAGAATATATGAATCATTTTGGATTGCTATTACCGCAGGTTGCAACTCAATATAACTGGAATGCGCTGCAATTCCTTGAAGCCTTATGTAATAAGGCAATGCTTGGAAAGAATGATTGGAAGCAAGCAAAATTGTTTAAGTTCCAGGCAGAAGTGTTCTCAGAGTGAATTATTTCCCGAACCTTCTCTCTCTCTGATTATACTCATTTAGAATATTTACTAGATCCTCTTTCTCAAACTCAGGCCATGTCTTATCTATAAAGAACAACTCAGAATACACAGATTGCCATGGAAGAAAATTTGAGGTTCTCTTTTCTCCTCCAGTCCTTATTATTATATCCGGAGCAGAATCAATATAGAGGTGCTTTTCAACATAATCCTCTGTAATTTTCTCTGGCTCTGGATGTTCTGAGACTATCTTCTTGATTGCATCAACAATCTCTTCTCTCCCACCATATGCCATTGCAAAATTTAGAATAAATTTACTATTGTTTTTTGTTTTTTCAGCAATCTCTTTAAATAAGCTCGCTAATTCCTTTGGAAATAATTCGTATCTTCCCAAAAACCGGATCTTGATTTCATTCTTTTTAATCCTTGGGTCATCGGCAAATTTCGTGAACATTTCACTGAATAGCTTCATAAGATAATTGAATTCCTCTTTTGGCCTGTTAAAATTCTGTATCGAGAAAGAATATAAAGTCAATTCATTAATTTTGAATTCTTTGCACCACTCTAAGAGCAATTCCACCCTTTTTGCTCCATATTCATGACCTTTCCAAGGCTCTAGCATTAATCTCTTTGCAAATCTCCTATTGCCATCAAGTATTATTGCTAAATGTAATGACATTTTATCTCTTTTTCTTTTTCAATCCGTAAAACAATGGATCCTCGTCCTGCAGCTTTCTGTTTTGCTCTCTTATCTCGTATTTTTCTGCAAATATGTCAAATAATTCTGGTTGCAACTTAAGAATGTCTTTAGATGTCAAAAATCCCACTAATTTGTCATTATCAACAACAGGCAATTGCCTTATGTTATTTTGCCTCATTAATATTAATGCATCATAAATGTCTCTGTTTGATTTTATTGTAACAAGGTCTTGACTCATCACATCTTTTAATCTTGCTTTCTTAGGGTCAAGCCCTTTTGCAATGACTTTTCTGACTAAATCCTCATCAGTAATTATGCCTTTTGCTTTTTCATTCTCCTCTATCAATAAGCTATTGACATTTTCCTCATCCATGAGCTTTGCTGCTTCAACTAATGACATCTCTTTAGAGGCTATTATTGGCTTGTTTGTCATAACATCGAGCACTTTGTATCCTGTCTGCATGTAATCACCTGATAAAAAGCAATTATGGATTATTTAAAAACTTTATTAATAATTAGTTGAGGACAATAGTCTCCTATAATAAGTTAGCATCTTCGAACCCTTGAACTCTGTCCAAGGTTCGAGCGGATAATGAGGATTAATCCCCATTTCCGAGATGCTAACTTATAGGTTATTTATGTCCTCAACTAAATGCCTTTACTGCAAAGAAATGCCAAGCATTTCTTGCACAAGAAATTCTTATGAATTTCTTTGTGCCTAGCGAATATTAATTGTAATGATCTAGAGCACTAGACTAGTAATAATATCCTATCCATAATCTATATGAGCGCAATAACTCATTTATCTAGTAATTTATGAGTATTTCAACATCCTTTCCGAAAATGCTCTTAAGATTCTCAAATAATGTCTCTTTAATGAAGGTTTTTTGAGGTATATCTATTCTTGCCAATGCATGCTCTAATTCCTCCAGACTACTTTCATTGATATTTATCAATCTGCCTTCTGGAGAGACATCTGCTTTGCTTATTTCCTTTTCTTCATTATCAATATCGTGTACAATAAAGGCTTTTTTGTCTAAAATTATGACTTCACCAAACTTATTGCCATGCTTAACCCTAATCTTCACTCTATCAAGCTCTCTCCCTCTTTTTCTTTGAATATACTCAACAAGGAATTTTATGAATTCTCTCGCATCCTTATTAGATTCATGAACTTCTGTTTTTGATAATTTATTTATATCATAATCTTTCTTAGTCTTTACAATATCTTTAAGCATACCAAGATACTTCTCTGGAATTAAGCCTTTATGGATTACTTCCTGTTCGAATGATTTCAATATGTCAGTATCTGAAATCTTTTCAATGCCTTCAAGCTTTAATATATCCCTAACAACCGTAACGACAGTCTCATAATTATGCTTTACAGATTCAGCTTCTTTTAATTCCTCAATCTGCTTAAACAGATCATTCATTCTCTTCAGATATTTCTTAGAATCCTCGATTAATGAATCAATCTCCTTGCCTGAAACAATCTTCTTATCACCATGCTCAATATCTTTTCTTGTCTTAAGTACTTTTCTCAGGATTTCAACATACTCCTGTTCAAGCATCTTTTCTTTGCTTACAAAAATATCGCTCATCACTTCTGGTGTTTCCTTTGGAGTAGGAGGTGGAAGGCCATAAAGCATTATTGCTGCCTGTGTTGGTGTTAATGTTGCCCAAAAAAAATCTTCAGTAGCAATCTCAACAAGCTTAAAATTAACTCTTTCAAGAATCTGCTCACCTGAATGCATAAACATATCTATAGCTTCAGGGCTTGGCTTTACTCTGCCCATCTGAAGCAATTGCTTCCATGGCATAAAGATTCCTCTATCATAAAAAGGCACTCCATCTCTTAAGAAAGTGAAGATAACAGGATTAGCCTCTTTGATGTTTTCCCAGAAATCAGTCAAAATATAAACTTGGATATTGATCTTATTCTCAATGCCTGTCATTTTTCCAGCATCAATGCCCATGCCAATGATTATTGCTCTAAGCTTATCTTTTAATTCTGCTCTTGTCATCTTCTTGACATCAGTATCATCAATTGTGATGAATACATCAATATCTGACTTATTTGTTGCTCTTCCTTGAACTAGACTTCCTACTAAGACATATGAAACAATATATTTCTCAAATTTCTTTAAAACCATTGTCTTATGAACCTCGGCAATCTTTATTGCTGCAAGCATTCCCTTATCAAATAATGGCAGTGAGAGTGCAATTACCTCTAGAATATCATATTTTCCATCATAACATGACTGCCATAATTCAGTAAGAATTACTGTCTCAGGAGAAATATTTTTATCAACCTCTTGTGCCATTGAATTAATAATAGTGCCTAATTTCTCTTTTAACTCCTCTTTAGACATCTTTTTGCTATCAGAATCATCAACCAATACTAGAATGAAAATCTTGTTCTTGTCAACAGGCTTTTCATTGCCCTCTTCATCTTTCTCAGGCTTAGGAGGAGGCATTAAAGCCATTCCGAGAATATAATCAGAAAATTTATCCATAACCTTTTTCTGAAACTTATCAAGCTTGCCCTTAATTTCATTAAGCTTTTTCTTTGCTTCTTCAGGCATGTCTGCAGGGAAAGCAGAATCAATGCTAGGAGCATTAATATATGAATCATTAACCTTCTTTTTTGACATAACAATCACCAATAAAAAGAAAAGAAAGAGGTTTATAAATATATTGGTTTATGGTATTGACTTAGCTAAGTGAAGCGATTTCTTAAGTATATTCTCTAGTACCGATAAATATAAATATAAGTGTAGTTACTATGTAACTACGATGAAAAAAATT
>Ga0208373_1002591_pt1 | contig 19623 bp, 17 predicted proteins | sample RifOxyC2_FD_184036 | JGI IMG/M metagenome (GOLD analysis project Ga0208373, IMG submission 184036) | Soil microbial communities from Rifle, Colorado - Rifle Oxygen_injection C2 (SPAdes) | ecosystem: Environmental > Terrestrial > Deep subsurface > Rock core/Sediment | place: Rifle, Colorado... | reverse complement strand
AATTGGAACCTCAGGTTACTGACCCTAATGGGGATAAGGTTACTATTAAAGTATCTGACCCTTTAACATCCGGAAATTGGATTACTGATTATACTAGTTCTGGTGAGTATGCGATTACGGTTACTGCTTCCGACGGTGAATTAAATAGCGTGGCCAGTTTTTTACTTACCGTTACAGATGTTAACGTCCCACCTCAAATTAGTAATTTAACTGATCTTTCAGTTAAAGAAGGGGGACTTGTCAGTCTTAACCCAATAGTTACCGATTTGGACAAAGATAAAGTTAAAGTAACTATTTCCGAACCAGTTGGTGATGATGGTATTTGGCAAACTACTTATGTCAGCCATGGTGTTTATACTTTAACTGTAACTGCTGATGATGGTAAAGATAAAGTAACTAAAAATGTTAAAATTACTGTAGAAGACGTAAATATGCCACCGGTAATTGAAGACATTAAATTAAATTAATTTTTTTTAAATTTTTAGATTAACTATGGTGAGTAAAGACAAAAAAATACTTTTGGTACTTTCTTTTTTCTTATTGATTATACTTCCTTTTTCTTTTTCTAATCTAGAAAACACTTCTTCAGTTAGCTTTAATGCTAACTCTTTAATTAGCCATTTTAATTTCACTTTTGTAGAAAATGATTTAATTAAAATTAATCCTATTATCAATGACCCAGATAAAGATAAAACTTTTATTTATTATTCTGCTCCCTTAAATGAGAGTGGGGAATGGCAAACTGATTTAGGTGATTCCGGAATTTATTACACTAAAATAATTGTTTCTGATGGTGTATATCAAACAGAAAAAAATCTTACCCTAATAATTAAAAATAAAAATCAGTTTCCAATAATTAAGAATAAGACTATTACAGTAAAAGAGGGAGAACTAATTAATCTTAGTAAATTGATTTCTGATCCTGATGGTGATTCTTTAACTATAAGTTATTCTTCTCCTATTGGGATTGACGGTGTTTGGTCTACAACTTATTTGGATTCTGGGGAATATTTAATTAATATTAGTGCTGCAGATCAGGAAATAAATCTTACTGCTATTTTAAAAATAGTGATCAAGAATAAAAATTTCCCGCCGAGTTTTAATGCTAGTTCAGACTTTTCCAGATTAAAAGAAAATACCACTGTTAATTTTAATGTTTCTGTTATTGATTGGGATAATGATCCTCTAATTTATACTTGGTATTTAGATAACTTAGAATTATCTACTCAAGAAAATTTTTATCATTATTTCGACTTAAATTCCGCCGGAGTTCACAATTTAACGCTAAAAGTATTTGATGGGGCTGCGTCTACTATTCAGTCTTGGAATTTTAACGTGGAAAATCTTAATCGTGCTCCAGAATTAACTATCCCTGAATTAATTACCATCAATGAGGGGGATTTATTTAAATTTAAGTTACCAAAATTAGATCTTGATTATCAAACTATAAACTATACTTTTTATTTGCCTTTTGACGCTAGTGGCAGTTGGCAACCCACTTTTAATGATGCCGGTAATTATAGCACTTTGATTGTGGCTTCTGATGGTAATTTAAGCACTTGGAAAAAAGTTCAAATTTTAGTTAAAGATGTTGATCGTGCCCCAACTATTAATCTAAGTAATTTTACTTTTGAATTTAATGAAAATGAGCTATTTAATTTAAGTTTGATTAATTCTGTTTATGATCCGGACGGAGATAAAATAACTTTTACTTTACTTAGCTTACCAGTAAATTCTAGTTTTAGTAATAATATCTTTGAATGGCAGCCCGGATATAATTATGTTAAAAGGAACATCAATTTCTTTACTAATTTCTTGAATCGTTATCACTTAGACCGTTTTTTCCTTTTACAATACCACACTTATACTTTGCCTGTTTCCGCTTGTGGTAAAGAGTTATGCTCCAATTACACTTTAAGTTTAAAAGTTAATAATGTTAATCGGGCTCCAATATTAACTTTACCAAATGATACTATTCTTATTTCAGAAAACCAAAATTTAACTTTGAATTACTCAGCATTTGACCCAGATTTAGATTATGTCCGTTTCTATTTTGACCAACCTTTTGATTCTAAAGGTAAATGGGTTATTTCTTACAATCAGTCTGGCAATTATTTACTAAATGTTACTGTTTCTGATGGTTATTTATTTGATTTTAAATCAGTTAATGTTACAGTGCTAAATAAAAATCAGCCTCCCTCAGTAGAAATAGCTAAGACCTTATTTAAAGTCAATGAAATGGAACCAATCCATTTTACCTTTAATATTTCAGATTCAGATACCCCTAACCAGTTGAATGTTTCAGTTCTTAATTTACCTTTTACTGCTAATTTCAGTAATCGTACTTTTTCTTGGATCCCTGATTATGACATCGTAACTAGATTAAATACTAATTTAGATAGTTATGTTTCTTTATTTCCTCTGCTTAATCGGGAATTTAGTACCACTCTTAAAAAATTTAATTTTAATTTTACTATTTCCGACTCAGAATCTGAAACCATTTTGCCGATATATGTCATCGTAAAAAATGTTAATAGAATACCTTTAATTATGGATTATTCTCCAATTTCTGTAGTTGAAATTTGGGAAAATGAATCCGTGTTATTTTCTGTTAATGCTTCTGATTTAGATGAGGATCAATTAACTTATCGCTGGTCTTTTGGGTTATGGGATAATTCCTTGGTCGGTGATAATTACTTGAATCGCACTTTCACTTCTGCCGGAACTAAATCAGTAAAAGTGGAAGTCAGTGATGGAATAAATACGATTTCTTTTAGTTGGAAAGTTAAAGTAAAAAAATCACTTGAAACGAAAATTTCCGATTCTAGTTCTCTTGGACAAAAATCCTTTGAAGAAAATAAAGTTCTATCTGATAATTTGGACTCTAAAAATATTTCTTTGGTAAGTGAATCGGTTGTTTCCTCAGTAGTTGGTTCGGCGATTATTTCACCAATAGAGGAAAGCTTGGAATATACTTCGGATATTTCTTATCCGGTAATTTCTGAGCCCCCAACTGTGTATATTATTGAATCTACTCCAGTAATTCCTTCACCAAAACCAGTTATTACTGACTTGGTGGAAGTGGTTTCAGAAGCTCCTAGTTGGTCTAATGGAACTGTTTATATAATTGAGTAAGTTTAATATATCTCTGGTTTACTTATTTACTTATGTTGGATGATACTTTATTTTTAGCTTTGGAAACTATTAGTCTAAACAAGCAGGCTTTGATTTTTGCTTCCACCCGTAGCATTGCGGAAAAAACTGCTGAAGACATTTCTCTAAAAACCTCTTTTTTCTTCCCGGAATTAGCCACTCAAGTTTTAAAAGGAATTAGCTCTCCAACTAAACAATGTCATCGCTTATCTTCTTGTGTTAAGAAAGGGATAGCTTTTCATCATGCTGGCTTAACTTCTAAACAAAAAGAATTAGTTGAAGAGGAGTTCCGAAAAGGCACCATAAAAATAATTTGTTGTACTCCAACTTTGGCTATGGGTATGTCTTTGCCTGCTTTTCGGGTGATAATTAAATCATTGAAACGCTATTCTGGTAAATGGGGTATGGATTGGATTCCGGTGCTAGAATACTTACAAATGGCGGGTAGGGCAGGAAGGCCGGAATTTGAATCTTATGGTGAAGCGATTTCTTTAGCTAAAACGGAATTAGATTCCTTGGATATTTATAATCGCTATATCTGTGGTCAGCCAGAGGATATTTATTCCAAATTAGCGGTAGAACCGGTTTTAAGAACTTATTTATTATCTTTAATCTCTACTGAAATTGCCAATTCCCGAACAGATTTATTAAACTTCTTTTCTAAAACTTTTTGGGCTCATCAGTTTAAAGATATGGAAAAGATTGGGGTAATCATTGATCGAATGTTACTTTTACTGAAAGATTTTGGCTTTATTGAATTTTCTTCTAATAATTCTGCTGATTTTGTTGCTGCTAATCAGTTAGCAGAGAATTATTTTATCCGAGCCACTTTAATTGGTAGAAGAGTTTCAGAATTGTATTTAGACCCAGTAACTGCTAACCATTTAATTTGTGGATTAAATAAATCTTCAGAAATCAATTTAACTCCTTTTTCTTTTTTACAATTAATCTCTCACACTTTAGAAAATTATCCTTTGCTTAAAGTTAAAGTTAAAGAATTTGAAGAAGTTCAAGAACAATTACTTTTAAAGAAAGCCCAGTTTTTAGAAAATGAACCTTCGGTTTATGATTTAGATTATGACGAATTTATTTCTTCGGTTAAAACCGCTCTCTTTTTAGAATATTGGATTAATGAATCGGAAGAAGATTTCTTATTGGAAAAATTTGATATTCGTCCTGGAGAAATTCACGTTAAATTAGAAGTAGCTGATTGGCTGCTTTATTCTACAGCAGAATTAGCTCGATTATTAAAATTACAATCTATTTTGAAAGACCTTAATAAATTAAGAATCCGGGTAAAGAAAGGGGTTAAGGAAGAACTATTGCCTTTACTTCAATTAAAAGGAATTGGTAGAAAAAGAGCTCGTAAACTATTTAATCGCGGAATTAGAAATTTAGGGGATTTAAACACTGTTGATTTAACTACCCTTAGTCAGCTTTTAGGAACTACTTTAGCTTTAGACTTAAAAAAACAATTGGGGGCGGAAATTAAACCCGTTCCTGAAAAACAAACCCTTGGTCAACTCAGTTTAAAGAAATATTAATCCGTTGTTTATATACTCCGGGCATATACTTAATATATTTCAACCATAAACTTTATAAACCCTTCTTTTTTTTTCTAACCCTAAATGATTCCCTCAAATTCAACTTTTTTTCGGGACTTAGGAGAGGTTTTTAGTTCGGGAACTAATTTAAGAGATTCTTTAGAAAAATGTTTACAATTGTTAGACACTTCGAGAATTATGCCTTATGATTATGCAGCTATTCTTTCTCCAGAATTAACTGTTTTAGCTTGTCAAGACCATAAAAATTCTGGTTTGGATTTTAGTATTAAGACTTTATATCAACATCCAGAGATTTTACATTCTCTTTCTCAAAGAGAACCAATCTTTGAACCGGGGGTTAATTCTAGTTCTAATAATGGTAATGTAACTAGTTCTTCTTTATATTATCCTATTCATTATGGTGAGAAACTAAATGGCTTATTCCATTTCTCCTATTCTCCTGATTCCCGGGATAAGAATCAGATCTTAGCTGATTTATCAGTAGTAGCTAATTATATTGGGATACAAATTAATACTGCTTCTCTTCAAGAAAGAATCGATATGTATCGTGGAATGATTCATGATATTCGTACTCCCCTAACTGTAAGTAATGGCTATTCTCAAATGGCTCGGGGACGTTTCAATTTAGAAGAGAGTGATCCTACACTTTTTAATTATCTATTAAAGATAGAACAATCTATGAGAAGGGCAGTAAATATTTTAGAGAATAATCTTCCTTTAGATATAATTGCTCAAGGCCGTTTTGAAAAATCTCCTTGTGATTTGGGTGTTTGGATTAATAAATATGCGGGTAATTTATCTGTCAATGGAGGAATTTCTTATTCTGTACAAACTACCCCTTTTGGTGATTGTGTTTTGATGAATCCTAGTTTAATGGGTCGAGTAGTGGATAATTTAATAGGTAATGCGACTAAATTTACTGATAAATCAGTTGAAGTAAAAACTGCTGTTGTTCAGCGTCCTGGTTTTCCGATATCTCATTCTTTTTCGGTAACTGATGACGGGCCGGGAATTCCTTCTCAAGATTTAAGTCGGATTTTTGAATTAGGATATACCGCATCACAAGGACATGTTCAGAATGAAACGGGGACTGGTTTCGGTTTAGCTATTTGCCAGAAGATTGTAACCGGGCATGGAGGTCAAATATTTGTTGATTCTACTCCTGGAATAGGAACTACTTTTACTGTAGCTCTGCCACCATTAAATTCTTCACCTAAACAGAAATCCAATTGATTTAAATTAAAATAACCCGAAATCTTTATAAATAACTGCTGGTCTAAAAAGAAGTATGGCACGTTTAAGAAAATTTTCCGCATATCAAAATTTAGAAAGACCTTATACTAGAATCAGTAAATATACTAAATTAAATTATGTTCGTGGTGGTTATCCCCATATGAAAATAATTAAATTTGATATGGGTGACTCTAAAGCTAAATTTGATGTTATTTTAAAATTAAATTCTAAAAAAAGTATGAATGTCCGTCAAAATTCACTAGAAGCAGCTAGGATGAGTTCTAACCGGCTTTTAGAAAAAACTTTAGGAAAATCTTACTATTTAAAACTAAGAGTATATCCTTTCCATATTTTACGAGAGAATCCTTTAGCTGCTGGAGCAGGTGCTGACCGGATGTCTACTGGTATGCAGAAAGCTTTTGGTAAACCTATTGGTTCTGCAGCCCGAGTTAAAGAAGGTCAAACTTTATTGGAGCTAAGAGTAAACAAAGCTAATTTAAAAGTAGCTAAAGAAGCAATGATGCGGGCAGCCCGTAAATTTCCTTGCCCTTGTAAATTGATTACTTCTATTTAATTCTTTTTGAGAAACATTTTTAATCTATTGAATATTATCTTATCTTAAAAAAGAGGTTTTTACTTTGATGATATTAGCATTAATTTTAATTTTAGTTTCTTTAGTTGTATCCATCTTTTTAATTTGGAAAGGCTCAGATTGGATTACCGATTCTTTAATTCCCTTAGCCCACAAGTTAGGTACTAGTTATATTGCCATTATGACTTTATTAGTTTCTATGCTATTAAGCCTTCCCGAATTATTTATTACTATTTACTCATATTTTTTAGGTTATTTAGATATTGGTTTGGGAGTAATACTCGGTTCAGTAATTATCAATATTGGTTTAACTGTGGGTTTGTCAGCAGCAGTTAAGCCTTTACAAGTAGAAAAATCAATTGTTATCCGTGATGGTATTTTCTTAATTATTATTGCTATAGTGGTTATGCTTTTTGGATCAGATTTGAAATACCAACGTTCTGAAGGCTTGATTTTATTGTTATTGTTTATTCCCTATGTTTTAAATGTCTGGGCTTTTGAAAAATGGAGACCACAAAAAAGTAAAACTGAAAAAGTAAAACGGATTAAAGAAAATCTTAGTTTAATCAGTCATATTCCTTTTTTGGAATTTAAGCCCTCAGTTTTAACTTTTGTTTTAGGTTCAGTAATGTTAGTTTTTGGCTCTTACCTTTTTTCCGTTAGCTTAATTAAATTAAGTGGGGTATTGCCTATTCCGGAATTGTTTATCGGAATTGTTTTCGGGGCATTGGGCACTGTTGCTCCTAATTTAGCTGCAGCTATTCAAGGAACTTTAAAAGGATATAAAGATGCAGCAGTTAGCGAAACATTTGGCTCTAATATTTTTACTTTATTAGTTACTTTAGGAATATTAATTATTTTACAGCCGTTTACTATTGTCGGCAAATTATTTTATTTTGATTTAACTTGGATGATTATCCTTCATTTGTTAATGGTGGGTTTTATTTTTAAAGGATATCGTTATCGGGAAGAATCTCTTACCCGTTTTGAAGGGATGGTCTTAGTAATATTTTACTTAGTTATTGTTTTAGTGAATATCTTTTGGTAATAAAACAAAAATTTATAAAATCAGTTTGGTTTTCTATGATTTGATGAAAAAAGATACTAAAGGTCTGACTGTAAAAAAATCTGAAGATTTCAGTGAATGGTATACTCAAGTAATCCAAAAAGCAGATTTAGCTGATTATACTTTAGTTTCTGGTTGTATTGTCTATAAGCCAAATTCTTATGCTATTTGGGAGAAAATCAAGGATGCGGTTGACTCTCGTTTAAAAATAATGGGGATAAAAAACGTTTATTTCCCTTTGCTTATTCCCGAAAGTTTATTACAAAAGGAGTCTAACCATGTCCAAGGTTTTACTCCAGAAGTTGCTTGGGTAACGGAAGCCGGAAATACTAAATTAAGTGAACGTTTAGCAATTAGGCCTACTTCAGAAACGATTATGTATGATTCTTATTCAAAATGGATTAGATCACATAATGATTTGCCTTTAAGGTTAAACCAATGGAATAATGTTGTTCGTTGGGAATTTAAGCATCCCACTCCTTTTTTAAGATCCAGAGAATTTTTATGGAATGAAGGGCATACTTGTTTTGCTACTAAAGTTGAAGCAGAAAAAGAAGTTCGGGATATTTTATCTATGTACGAACAAGTACTGAAAGAATATTTTGCTTTACCTTGCCTTCCTGGAAAGAAGTCCAATAAAGAAAAATTTGCTGGAGCCGAATACACTACTAGCTTGGAATTAGTTATGCCTAATGGTAAAGCTATTCAAGGGCCAGATGCCCATTTTGATGGCCAGAATTTTGCCAAAGCTTTTGATATCACTTTTTTGGATCAACAAGGAAAGAAACAGTATGTTTGGCAGAATACCTGGGCGATTACTACTAGGATGATTGGAGTTTTAATTGCTGTTCATGGTGATGATAAGGGTTTAGTCTTACCTCCAAAATTAGCTTCTTTACAAGTAGTTATTGTTCCCATACTTTTTGAAGATAGTAAACTAAAAGTGTTAAAGGCAGCTAAAAATATCATGGATAAATTAATTAAAAAAGGGATTTCCACTTATTTAGATGATCGGGAATATACTCCGGGATGGAAATTTAATGAATGGGAAGTTAAAGGTATTCCTCTTAGGATAGAAATCGGGCCTAAAGATTTAGAAAAAGAGCAAGTAATGGTTATGCGTCGTGATACTGGTGAAAAACAAAGTTTACCTTTAGCTGGAATTGAAAAAGAGATGGATATTTTATTAAATCAAGTTCAAGATAATTTATACCAAAAAGCTAAATTGTTGTTAGAAAGTAGTTTAGTTAAAGTTAATACTTTAGCTGAAGCTAAAAAGCAATGGGAAAATAAGAAAATTGTTTTTGCCCCTTGGTGTGGCACAGTAGAATGTGAAGAAGAAATTAAAAATAAAAATGATGGGATTAAATCCTTAAATTCTCCTTTTGAACAGCCAGAATTAAAGAAAGAGCAGAAATGTTTCGCCTGTAATCGTAAAGCAACAGTTTGGTTTTATTTAGGTAAAAGTTATTAGAAAATATAGTTTAATTTCTCATAATCTTTATAATTTAGCTTTTTTAGTATTCTTTTTTATGGATTTAGATAATTTAGCCCATCCTTATGCTCAAAATGGCCGTTTTATTGTGCTGGAAGGCTGTGATGGTTCCGGAACTACTACCCAACTACATCAATTGTCAAAACGTATTTTTGAGTCGGATAAACGGTATAATCTTTTGCTTACCCGAGAGCCATCTAATGGTCCTGTTGGACAATTAATTCGGCAAATGTTATCACGAGATATTACTATTAACGATCCTAATATGATTTTATCTTTATGGCAAGCAGATCGTTACGAGCATCTTTATCGAGAAGTTATCCCTACACTTCAAGCCGGAAATATTGTAATTCAAGACCGCTATTGGTATTCTACCTGGTGTTATCAACAAGGACAGGGGATTAGTGCTGATGAAATTGTTCAAGCTCATCGAAAAATGCCTATCCCTGATTGTGTTTTAGTTTTAAATGTTAGTCCGGGAGAAGCTAGTGTTAGAAGGAATAGGAGAGCAGGAAAACCAGAATTATTTGAATATGATGAATTTCAAGAAAAAGTAATTGAACGTTATCGTCAATTACAAGCTAATTTTCCAAATCATCATATCCATTTAATTGATAGTAGCCAAAGTATTGAAGCAGTTACTGAAGCGGCTTTTAAAATCATTGAACCTTTACTTCCATATTATCAAATTCCCATGTGTTCTCCATTATAATCCATTAAATTTATATTTAGCAAAAGTAATTCTAGATAATATATGGCTTTAGAAAAAGAGATTATTGTTTTGGGCGACATTGAGATGGGCGCAGGAAACTTAACTGATGACTTTATTAGTGATAAAGCTCTGTCTGAATTAATCTTAGAATTAGTAAAACGTCCCCATCCAGTTGATTTAGTGCTTAATGGAGATACTTTTGATTTTCTTAAATGCCCTTATTTTCAGAATAATGCCTTAATTTATCCTCGGCATATTACTCCTGATGTTTCTTTAACTAAGCTTAACTTGATTTATCATGCTCACCAGAAAGTTTTTCGGGCCTTAGAAAAGTTTACTCAAAGCCGAAAAAACCGGCTTTTTTTTACAATTGGTAACCATGATTTTGATTTAGTGTATAAAGAAGTACAAAAAGACATAAAAAAATTAATAGGTAACCATAAAAATATTTATTTTTTATTAAAATATCGTTGTCACGGGGTTTATGTTGAACATGGCCAGCAATATGATTTTTTGAATAAGATTAATTTCCGTAAGTTATTTTTAACTTATAAAAATAAGCTCGTACTGAATTTGCCTTACACTTCTTTAGGGTTGATTAGTTATTTTATGCATCTTAAAGAAGAGCATCCTTTTTTAGAAAGGGTATTTCCTCGGCACACTTTATTTTCTTTCCATCATTCCGTAGTTAAAAAAATGACTTTTAGGGGAGTTTCTTATTTCTTTAAAAGCATATTATATTATCCTTTCCGTTATTATTCTGATCCTACATATACTTTTCCCCGTAATTTATTTTCTGAATTTTATCGTCGAATAAAGCAATTTAATTGGGATGTTGATGATATTGTTCATGTTTTTAAGAGAAAGAGAAAAAAATTATTTTCTTTACATAAAATTTATGTTTTAGGGCATATTCATGAAAAATATATTGAAGATAAAGAAGGAGTAGTCATTTTACATCCGGGCAGTTGGAGGGATGAGTATGATTTAATTCAGGATACTCGACAGCTAATTTGCCGGCAAAAGAGATATATTCAGATTTTAGTTAATGCTGAAGATAAGCTAGACTACCAGTTGATTGTTTTTCCCCTACAGCGTTCTGTTTTAAATTTTGACCAAGTAGTTAAGAATGAACGTTATTATTTAAAGAAAGCTGCCGAGGAGGAAAGTTTTATCCCCGCTTTAATTTAATTTTTACTATTACTTTATCAACAACAATATTTAAATAGCAGTTCAGTTAAAGTAGATTTTAAGGGGTTTTTAATGAATTCAATAAATTTTTCAGAGGTGAGTAACCGCTCTTCTTTAGATATATTGTTACTCCCTCCCGAATCTCCTACTGAAATTGATTTAGCCGTAAAAAAAATTACCCAAAGTTCAATTGATGATTCAGTGATTAGTAATCCCGATTTGGTCTTAAACGAATTAGATGATCTTAAAGAACAGTATGGGTCAATGACGGATTTAAATACTGCTGCCGTTGATTATAATGGGTTATTCTCTTATTTAGAACATCAGGTTAATATTCTTGATAAATATGATGGTGTTAATGAAGAAAAATCCCCTTCTTCTTCAGCTGCTTTTTCTGAAGAGGAAGCTAAAAGAACTGTGGAAAAAATCCAGTTAAGTTATCTTACAGGTAATAAAAGCAATATTACTGCTGATGAACGAGAAAGATTTAGTACTTGGCAAATGTTTAATACTAGCTTGTTAATGTTGTATCATCAATTAAGCCCAGTTCGTTCTGGTGATGTGGATTATAGTCGTTTAAATTAATTCCATAAATCTAGAACTTCTTCTTCAATAAAATGCAGTTTACCGGGAATGATTAAGCAATGCGGTGGATTACCAAAATCAATGTTTTTTAATTCTTCAATAGTCCCTTTTTTTATTAAGTAATCTTCCCTCCCTAAGCGGGCACAGCCAATTATTATGGTACTTTCATCAATTATTTTTTCTTTCTTTTTTTCTTCAATTGTTTTTAAAATTTTTAAAGCTTCATTAACTGTCATAAATCTATTTTTTTTAGGATTTAAGTCTAATAAAAACAAAGTGTGTAAACCCTGTTTTTTATTTTCTTTCAATACCTGATAAGGTGTTTCTAAATTTAAAAATTCTTCAGGAAAGGGAATAGAAGTTACTTTTCCAAATTTATATAATTCTAAACCAGTAATCCCCACTGCAGTTAAAATTGAAGCATTGTGGATTACTCTTACGGGTATTTTTTGTTTTTTAGCTAGCCTAAATAATTCGATATGGGTAGTTGCTCCAAAGACATCCCCAACAATGAGTATGGCCACATCTTTTGTTTTAGCTTCTTGAACTATTTTCTCTCCATCCAATTCTATTTTTTCCCGTTCTGCCAAAATCAAATTACGGTGATAATACTTTTCTAATTTTTCCACATCACAATTTAAGATAGAAGTGTAATTCTCTAAATAGACTTTATCACAATCTTTAACTATTTCTAAGCCTTTAACTGAGATATCCTTTTCATCTTCTAGTCCTATTCCTATTAAATATAAAGTCATGTTTATCGCTAATTGGATAAGGATATAAAAACCTTTTTATAAAGCACTTTGGTTAATATGTTAACTTAAATCTTTCCGCATATAATATCCCTCTTTGAAGTATCCTAATTTTTGATAATATTCTTTTACCCCTATTCCGCTAATCACTAAAATGGTTTTTATTTTGTTTTTTTGAACTATTTTTTCTGCGGCTCCTAATAATTTTTTTCCTAATCCCCGATGTTGAATATTCCCTTCTTCACCAATTCCCGTAGCTGTACCATAAACATGTAGTTCCCGAATACCCGCTTGTTTGTTAAATATCCTTAAGCGGCAAAAACCCAATAATAAATCTTTTTTTGGTTCTTCTATGGATATGAAATATTCTTCTCCTTGAGAAGCCAGATATTTTTTTATTTTTAATTCAGTGGATTTTAAATCTAGATTCTGGTTTTTGGGTTCACGACAGCGGATACAACGGCATTTTGGTTGGTATTTTTGGGTAAGATATTGCCTTAAGTTAGTCATATCTACTCCGGCAGTTATTTGATAAGTGGGAATATCTCTTTGTACTCTTAAGATGCGGACATATTCGGGAACTGTTTCTTTAAACTCAGCAATTAATTTAGCTGCCTTTTCCGTAGTTAATGGCTGGAAAGTACCAGCTTTAAACCAATCATAAACTTTAGTTCCTGGAGCTACCATACAAGGATATATCTTTAAAGCATCTGGACGTAAATTCTGGTCAGTAAATAACTGTTTTAACATTTTCTGGTCTTTGGTTATAGAAGATCCGGGTAATCCGGGCATCACATGATAACCCACTTTTAAAAAATAATTTTTTAATTTTTTAGTAGCTTGAATGGTTTCTTTTACACCATGGCCGCGTTCAATTTGTTTTAATATTTTATCATCTAGGTGCTGTACTCCTAATTCTACTCGAGTGCATCCTAACTTCAGCATTTCTTTGATTTCTTTTTCTCCACAATAATCCGGTCTGGTTTCTAAGCATAGAGCAACACAGCGGATTTTAGCGGTTTCATTTATCTGCTGTTCTTTGGCTAATTCTTTTTCTTGGAAGATTCCTTTAATTTTGGCCAGTTTTAGTTGTATTCTTTCTGTTCTTTTTTTATCTTGTAAATCCACAGCTGGCAATTCAAAAAATTGTTTAAATTTAATAAAATCTAACCCTTCTTTATTAAAAAACAATTTGGAGAAATCATTCATGGCCTTGAAAGCTCCCCAAGTGAATTCTTCTTGGTATGATTGAGGTAAGCTAGGGAAGGTCCCACCCATAATAATTAATTCCACTTTGTCAATAACATGTCCCAGAAGTAAATATTGTTCTAATCGGTTAAAAACCTGTAAATAACTGTCATATCGGTTACGGATTCCTCGCATGGTAGCGGGTTCTTTACCAGTGTATGATTGTGGCACATCACCAAAATAACTATTTACCCCACCCATACAGTAAGCACATTTACCATGGGGACAAGGTGCTGGTTTAGTCATTATGGCTACCGGGGCAACTCCAGCAATGGTTCTAGTTGGTTTAGTTAGTAATTTATGTTTGAATAAGTTAATCTCTTTCTCCGGACAATTTAGTAGAATTTCAATATTAGTTGGAACTTGGTTTAATTTATATTTTAAAGCTAAGCTTCGTTTTAATTTAGCTAACTGTTTATCTGAATGATTTTGTTTTTTAATTTCTCTAAGGAATTCTTGATAAAAATCCATTTTAACTTTTAACCAAACTTAAAATATCTCCAACATGATATTTATTTTTAAACCCTAATTCTATTACATATTTTCCTTTAGTTTCTGAACGCCAAATATTAAATGGTTTAAATTGGCGTTTGATTTCTATTATCTTTTTATTTGAATTTAAAATTAAGACATCTATGGGGTAAAAAACAAACCAATTATGTAAACTGATCTTCTGTTCTTTAGGTAGTACCATAACTAAATTTTTCTTTTGGGAGAACATTAAGCCCCTTCCTTGCTGCCACAGACTTAAACAATACTTTTCTTTACGGCTGATTATCTGGTTTGTGGTTAAGTTAATTATCATTTAATTTAATAAAATCCTCTTTATTTATATTTTATTCTAGCTAAAACTAAAATTTTTTAAATCGAGAAATTATTCTTTGATTAATGGCAGTCTTTACTGAGGTTAAAAAAGAGGATTTAAAAGTGCCCGGTTTTAAACCTGACCCAATTAAAAGTGTTTATGAAGAATTGAGATTAGTTAAAACCGTTGGAGATAAAAAAGTCCATTTAATTCTATATACTTCGGGAAAATTAATGGTTCAAGGCCCCACAGATGAAATTAAAAAAATAACTTTATGGCTTAAAGATAAAAAAATTGGCCGATTTGTTCCCGAAACTAAGTTTAAATCGGAAAACGGGCTGATTATTGGTTCTGATGAAAGTTTGAAAGGGGACACATTCGGGGGGTTAGTGGTTGCTGCAGTTAAGGCCGATGATTTAATCCGGGAAAAGTTAATTCATTTAGGGGTAAAAGATAGTAAGAGATTAAGCGACCGAGAAGTTTTATCCATGGCTTCTAAAATACGATTAATCGCTGAATGTGAAGTTAAAAATATTTTTCCGGAAGAGTATAATTCTGCTACCTCCATTACTATCCTATTGAATAAATTACATAAAGAGTGTGGTCATTATTTAAAGCCGGGAAAGCATATTGTAGACAAATATCCCGGTTGTAATGTTGGTGATGTTCAAGAAGAAAAAGCTGAGGATAAATATGTGGAAGTAGCTGCTGCTTCAGTATTAGCCCGAGCAGCAGCTTTAAACCAGTTAGATGTTTTAAGTCTTAAAGCTGGTTTTCATTTGCCTAAAGGAAGCACTCATGTCCAATCAGCCTTACAGGAATTAAAAGAACAAAAATTAGATTTCCGTTTTTTTGTTAAATTAGATTTTAATAATGTTCAGAAATTTCGTTAATCTCCCGCTAGATTTATAAAACCTAAATTCTTATTTAAAGTAATATGCCGGAACAACCTGTTACTGATGAGCAAAGGAAAGCTTTTGAAGAAAAGCTGAAAAAGATGTCTCCTGCTGAATTGAAAGAATTTCAGAAACAGCAATGTATCTTTTGCCAGATTATCAATGGTAAAGTCCCCTCCAAAAAAATTTATGAAGACGATAAATGTGTTGCCTTAATGGACATTAATCCGGCGGCTATCGGCCATGTTTTATTGCTTCCTAAAGAACATTATTCTATTATGCCTCAGATTCCTGATTCTGAAATCGGCCGTTTATTTGTCGTAGCTAAACATTTATCCCAATCTTTATTACGTAAATTAAAATCAGAAGGAACCAATATCTTTGTAGCTAATGGTTTGGTTGCTGGGCAAAAAGCCCAACATTTTATGCTTCATATTATACCTCGTAAAGAGGGTGATGAGATATTGAACGTTCCTGAACATCTGGTAGAGTTAGATACTAGAATTAAATTAGCTGAAGTGATTGGTAACCGTTTAAATGGGCTATTAAATAACAAAGTGAAAAAAGAAGAAAAGCCGGTTGTAAAAAAAGTAGTTACTGATGTCAAACCCATTTTAGAAAAAAAATTACCGGAGATTGCTATTCCCGTGATTAAAGAAGAAAAAAAAGATAAAATTACCCCTGCCACTAAAAAAAATAAAACTAAAAAGAAATTTTTAGTTGAAGATACTGAAGAGGAAATAGAAACCAAAAAAGAGGATGTTGGCTTAGATGATATTGCCAATTTGTTTAGATGAGCTTAGAAATCAGAGAATTTTGGCTCAACAAAATTCACGAGGTGAATATTAAGTGAATTGCGATTATTGTGAAATCTCCAGGAAAAAGGTTAAATCAGAAATTGTTTATGAAGATGATTTAATAATTGGGGTAGTTAAAGATATGGCTACTTTTCCTGGCCAAATTTCACTTTTTCCTAAAGAGCATTACACAATCATAGAATTAGTTCCCAATCCGGTTGTAGATAGAATCTTTCAAATAGCCAATAAAATAAGTATTGCCTTGTTTGAAAGTTTAGGGGTGCAAGGGACGAATATTATTGTTCAAAACGGGACTGCTGCTGGCCAAAAAGTGCCCCATTTTTCAGTAGATGTTGTCCCTCGTAAAGATGGGGATAATCTTAACTTTCAATGGAAAACTAAACAGTTAATGGATGATGAGATGGATACTGCTTATTTAATGCTTAAAGAAGAAGGCGATCGTTTGTTTATTGATAAGGAGCCGAAAAAAGAAGAAATTAAAATTCAAGATGCTAAAACCGAAATGATTTTAGAAAAAGAAGGCAAGGATAATTATCTCTTAAAACAGCTTAATCGTAGGCCTTGATTTTTAAAGGAAATTTTAAGAAATTTTAAATACTTCTTAGGTCTATTATCTATTGAATGGTAAATATTAGTTTTTATCTTTTAGATGTAAATTCCCGAATTAAGGATGGGCGAAGTTATATCTATCTTTATGGTCGAACTAAAGAAGGACAGAAAATAGCAGTAGTAGAACAATTTGACTCTTATTTTTATGTTGAAGGTAAGGGGGATTTATCTGCTTTAAGAAAGGAATTGGACTCTTTTTCTGTTGAACACCAACAGAAAAAAATTGAAATTCTCCGAACCGAAATTGAGCAGAAGAATAAACTTAATCAAAAAGTTAAATTTATCAAAGTTTTTGTATCTAATCCCGAAGATCGTCATCTCCTCAAAAAAGGATTAGAAGAAAAGAAGTTGAATTGTTTTGAATTTGATATTCCTTATTTTTTCCAGTATTTGAAAGATCGAGACCTTATCCCCTTTACTTTAATTCAGGCAGAAGGTGAATACCTAAAAGAAAAAAGTAAAGTTCCCTTACTTTTAGTTTCTAAAGTAGTTACTGAAGATTCCGAAAATGTTATCGAGCCTCGAATACTATCTTTTGACATTGAAACTTACAATAAGGAAAGGGCGATTATCCCGGAAAAAAACCCAATATTAATGGTTTCTTTTTATAGTGAAGTTGAAGAAAAGCCTTTTCAGAAAGTAATTACTTGGAAACGTTTTAAAACCAATTTAAAATATATTGATTTTGTTGACGGTGAAGATAAATTAATCCGAAAATTCAAGGAAGTTATTGATAATTATGATCCGGATATCATTACCGGATATTTCTCTGATGTTTTTGATCTTCCTTATTTAAAGAAAAGAGCCGAACTGTATAAAATTGATTTAGACTTAGGTTGGGATTATTCAGAGTTACTGGTTAGTAAAAAAGAAGATGCTATTAGTAGATTTACTGGTTTAATTCATTTAGATGTTTTTAAATTTGTTCGGAATGTTATTGGAAAAAATATGAAAACGGAAAGTTTTTCTTTAGATGCCGTGTCTAATGAATTGCTGGGGTATAAAAAATATGATATTAATATTGCTAATTTAGCTGAGGCTTGGGATTCTCAACCTGAAGAATTAGAAGAATTCTGTAAGTATAATTTACAGGATTCTTATTTGAATTATGAGTTAGCAGTTAAATTAATGCCTAACTTACAGGAATTAGTAAAGATTATTGGCTGGCCTATTTTTGAATTGAGTAGGATGAGTTTTAGTAAATTAGTAGAAGGGTATATTCTGAAAAGGAGCTCTGAATTTAATCTTTTAATTTCTAATAAGCCAACATACAAAGAAGTGGAATGGCGTAAAAAACAAACGTATCAAGGAGCTTTTGTTTATGAGCCTCAACCGGGATTATATGAAAACATACTTGTTTTTGATTTCCGTTCTTTATACCCCACGATTATCGCTTCACATAATATTGGCCCTGATACTTTAAATTGCCATTGTTGTTCGGGTAAAGAAAAAGTACCAGGTAAGAAAGTTTGGTTTTGCCAAAAACGTAAGAGTTTCTTTTCCCGGATTTTAGAAGATTTAATTTCTCGCCGGGCTCGAATTAAAGAAATGATTAAGGCTAAAAAACAAAAAAAAGAAGATATTGCTTTGTTGGAAGCCCGAAGTTATGGCTTGAAAACCATTGCTAATAGTTTTTATGGGTATATGGGCTTTTTTGCTGCCCGTTGGTATTGTTTAGATTGTGTTGATTCTATTACTGCTTATGCCCGAGATTATATTACCCGAACTATGGTTCAGGCTGAGGAATCAGGCTTTAAAGTAGTTTATGGCGACACTGATTCTTTAATGATTAAATTAGGTAATAAAACTAAGAAAGATGCTTTAGCCTTTTTAGATAATATTAATTCTTCTTTACCGGAATTCATGGAATTAGAGATGGAAGGTTTTTATCCCCGAGCCATTTTTGTTTCCTTGAAAAGCGGTAGTTCTGGTGCTAAAAAGAAATATGCCTTATTTGATGGAGAAAAAATAAAAGTGGTTGGGTTTGAATCTGTCCGAAGAAATTGGAGTGAGTTAGCTAAAGAAACCCAAGAGGCAGTTTTAACTTTTATTTTAAAAGATAATGATGTTGATAAAGCTATTAATTATATTCATAAAGTTGTCTCTAAATTAAAAGAGGGTAAAGTTAAATTAGACAAATTGGTGCTAAAAACCCAATTAACTCGGCCGATTGATAGTTACGAATCTATTGGCCCGCATGTAGTTGTAGCCAGAAAAATGTTAGAGAAAGGTTATGAAGTCTTTCCCGGGATGGTAATTCATTTTATAGTAAGTAATGGTAAGGGTTTAGTTCGGGAACGGGCTAAAATGGTAGAAGAAGTTAAAGAAGGAGATTATGATGCTGATTATTACATTAATAACCAAATCTTACCTGCTGTTAGTTCCATACTTACGGTTTTAGGATATAACGAGCAGGATCTTTTTAAAGATAAAGAGCAAACAGGTTTAGGAAAATATTTCTAATAAATTTAACCAACAGATTTAAATATTATTTGGTATCTATTGGTATCACAATGAATCAACAGATAAATTTAAGGCTACCAGAAAAATTACTTAATTATGCTATTAATTATGCTAAAAAAAATGGTTTTGCTACAGTACAAGAATTAATTAAAGAAAGTTTAAGGGAAAGACTCTTTCCGGAAAAAACAATTTCGCAGAAAGAATTAAAACTAGTAAAAAAATTAATTTTAATTAGTGAACAGAAAGGATTGTATGGTACTGAAGAGGAATTATTCCAGATACTTAATAAATAAAGATGGAATATATTTTAAAACCAACTACATTTTTCTGATTGCACTTACTTTTTTAATTTTTTCAAAAAGGTTTTAAATACTTTAATATTTCTCTCTTATTGGGGTGAAATTATGAATTCAATATTAAAAAGAATTTTGTTAGGGTTG
>Ga0208373_1002590_pt1 | contig 19626 bp, 18 predicted proteins | sample RifOxyC2_FD_184036 | JGI IMG/M metagenome (GOLD analysis project Ga0208373, IMG submission 184036) | Soil microbial communities from Rifle, Colorado - Rifle Oxygen_injection C2 (SPAdes) | ecosystem: Environmental > Terrestrial > Deep subsurface > Rock core/Sediment | place: Rifle, Colorado... | reverse complement strand
GGAGGCGGCGAAAGCATCCTCTAGCTCCTGCACCCGCCGAGCCGATTCAGCATCTGCCGCTCTGTAGGCCTGACTGCTCGTAAAGTGGAGCCAGAGCCCCCCGACCACAATGATCACGATAGCCAATGAGATCAACGCCTCTACGAGTGTAAAACCATGGCGTTTCACGGTGGGCCACCATCCTATTTCGGAGTGAACAACAGCTCCAAAATAGCAGATGCGAAGAGGTCTGTCAAGGCAGACAGGCGGTGGTAACCACTCACTGTCATTGCGAGCCATCGAGTGAAGCGAGAGGCGTGGCAATCCTTTCCCGAATAGATTGCTTCGGAGTACCTCGCAATGACGACTATTAGTGGATCCCCGACTAAATCGGGGATGACAAGAATGAGTGACCGGTTACGGTTGGTCTTTTGGGGTCGAGCTGGTAGAATATTAAAGTTATGAATATACTGGACGAACTTAATTCGCAACAAAAAGAGGTCCCACTTCGCTCGCCGAATCGGCTAGCTACGAGGGACTGCGCACAAGAATCGGGAATCTTATGTTAGACATATTAAAAGATCTAAATGAACAACAGAGGCAAGCTGTAATATGTACAGAAGGCCCGATTCTTGTGCTTGCAGGAGCGGGGAGTGGGAAGACTAGGGCGCTGACACATCGCATTGCTTATTTGATAAGAGAGAAAAAGATCTCTCCTTTTAATGTTCTGGCGGTGACTTTTACCAATAAAGCAGCACAAGAGATGGCGAGTAGAGTCGCCGATCTCTTGAGAACCGAAGAACCGAAGAACCGAAGAACGGAAGAACAAAAGGTCGATGGGATCCTTCGTTCCGCTCAGGAGGACATCAAGGGTGTTCAGAACGACTCTATTGTAGATTCCCGCCGGAGTTTATCCCGTGCCCCGACACGGGGCGGGAATGACAGATCGGAAAAGCTAACAGCTGAAAGCTATAAGCTAGAAGCTATCCGCTTGCCTTGGCTTGGAACTTTCCACTCAATTTGTGTGCGGATTTTGCGGAGAGAAGCAGAGCATTTGGGGTTCTCGCGCAGTTTTGTAATTTACGATGAAACCGACGCCAAGTCGGTTATCAAAAAAATACTCAAAGATCTTAAGCTTGACCCGAAAGATTATAAACCGGAGGTGATAAAATACTTTATCTCCGGAGCGAAAAATGAACTGATTGGTCCCAAAGAGTATCGAAAGTACATCAACTCCCCCATAGAAGAAGTGACCTATAAAGTTTATGAGCGATATCAAAAGTATCTCAAAGAGGCGAATGCTTTTGATTTCGACGATCTGATAATGCAATGCGTTGTTCTCTTCGAGGAAAATCCGAATATTCTTGAACATTATCAAAATATGTTCAAATATATTTTGATAGATGAGTATCAGGACACAAACCAGGCACAATATATGTGGACGAAGATGCTTGCGAAGAAACACAAAAATATTATGGTAGTCGGCGATGATTATCAGGCGATTTACGGCTGGAGGGGGGCGAATTTTCGCAATATCTTGAATTTTGAGAAGAATTTTCCGGGAGCGAAAGTTATTAAATTGGAGCAAAACTATCGTTCGACAGAGACGATCTTAAATGCCGCCAACGAGGTTATTAAATTCAACCGCAACAAAACCGACAAAGCACTTTGGACCGAGGGAGGAGAGGGCCGACCGATAACGCTTTATCAGGCTCTAAACGAGAAAGATGAGGCGGAGTTTATCTGTCAGGAGATCAGATCTCTTGGCAGACCGAATAAAGAAAAACGGATAATGAACATCGAGGGTTTGAGCATAAAAGAACAGCTTGAGACCGATCCAGATTACTCAAAGTTTGCAGTTTTGTACAGGACAAATGCGCAGTCGAGGGCGCTTGAGGAAGCTTGCATGAGGTTTGATATCCCCTATAGGATTGTCGGCGGTATCCAATTCTATCAGCGCAAAGAGATCAAAGATATTGTTTCTTACTTGCGCTTGATCCAAAACCCGCGAGATTTCGAGGCGCTGGAGAGGGCGGCAAAAGCATCACCGACTGGTCTTGGAGAAAAGACGCTAGAAAAAATCCGAAATTCGAATATCGAAATTCGAAACAATACAGAAATTCTAAATTCTAAGGCTCAAAACTTTTTTAGAATCATCGAAGAGCTAAGGGAGCAGGCGCGGGATATAAGATTGGATGATCTTATAAAAATGGTGGCTATAAAGTCCGGATATAAAGCATGGGTTTTGGATGGGTCTATCGAAGGTGAGGGAAGATGGGAAAATGTACTTGAACTTGCAACGGTAGCATCGCAAGTTCAAGAAATTTCTAATGACGAATTTCTAATTTCTAACCCGTCTCGCCAAAGCGAAGCCGAGGCGGATCAAAACTCAAATCCCAATGACCAAATGGAAAAATTGACGACCTTTCTGGAACGTGTTGCATTGGTTCAAGACACGGACTCGATCAAAGATGACAATGCCTTGACTTTGATGACATTGCACTCGGCTAAAGGGCTTGAATTTGAGACGGTATTCATCGTCGGTATGGAGGAGGGGATTTTTCCGCACTCAAGATCGCTCGACGACGAGCATCAGTTGGAGGAAGAAAGAAGATTGTGTTACGTGGGGATTACACGAGCAAAAAAGAATTTATATATGCTATACGCATTTGAGCGCAATCTCTATGGACGTTTTCAGTCAAATCCAGTCTCGAGGTTTGTTGACCATATACCGGAGGGGCTTTTGGACAAAATATAAGGAACACTACATCCACAGATCTCTTTCACAGTTCGCCTGATCGGCGAGGACACAGATCTTGTTTGTGAATCGGTGCCCATTCGGTGTAAAAAATCGGTGTGTTATGTGGTAAAATGTACTTTGTGGCGTTGCCATCAGAATGAAATTAACTGTAATTATTTTATCTCTAATAATTATTCCGGTGTTTTTGGTCATCGGATATTCATCTGCGAAATCTAACGATCCGGTAGTGCCCCTGCCGGATAAGAGCTTTGCCTATTTTGTGGATGAGATTACACCGAGCGGAGATCAAATATCACATAGCGGATTTAGCGGTGCTACCAAAATTGATGAAGTAATATCGAATTTGGGGATTAAGAAATATGCGGAGGACAAAACATCAATTTTCCCGGATGCAGGGCTTCAGATTGGTGGCAAGATCACTCTGTTGCGCGCACCGGTGTTCAATATTGTAGATGGCAAGAAAAAATATCAAGTTCGCTCGTGGCAGGAGAGCGTGGGAGGGCTATTGACCGAAAAAAATATCGCCTTGGGAGAGGAAGACAAGATCAATTTCTCGAAAGAGACGGAAATTTTTGACGGGATGACGATAAAAATTATCCGCGTTGCGAGAACTCGGGTCTTTGAATATGAAGATATCGATTATAAAACTATTGAGAAGAAAGATCCGGAGCTGGAAAAGGGGAAAACAAGAGTGGAGAGGGCAGGAGTAAAGGGCGAGAAAAAGTACACCTACGAGGTGGTACGGGAGGATGGCGAGGAAGTTTCAAAAACCTTGGTAGGGACAGAGGTCACGAAAGAGCCGACGGATAAAATATTAATTGTTGGGACGAAGATTGTATCTTACGGAACGGGAGTTGCGACCTGGTATACGAGTAGTTCAGAAATGATTGCGGCATGCAATATTGTACCCAAGGGGACTTATGTGCGTGTAGTCAATTTGAGCAACGGGCGTGAGGTAACAGTGCGCGTGGTCGGAGGGGGGTTGAGGAGCGATAGAATTATTGATCTTTCTACTGCTGCTTTTCAAGCCCTCGGCGCTTCTTTGGGACAAGGGGTGATTGGTAGCGTGAGGCTGGAGAAGGTGTACTAAACAATCAAAAGTACGCTTTGTTGTCATGCTGAACTTGTTTCAGCATCTCGGCTCTATGGCGGGGGATCCTGAAATAAATTCAGGATGACATATCAATAAATTCAGAATGACGTATCAATAAGTCCAGAGTGGCAATGATCGAATGAAAGAAGAACAATACTACACATATATCGCAACGAATAAAATTGATACTGTTTTTTATATCGGTGTTACAAATGATTTAGAAAGAAGAGCATACGAACATAAAAATAAGTTAGTCAAAGGTTTTACCGATAAATATAATGTGAATAAAATTGTTTACTTCGAGATGACTCCGGACGTAAAGAGCGCGATCGCCAGAGAGAAGCAGCTTAAGAGATGGCACAGAGAATGGAAGATTAACTTGATCAAGAAGAATAATCCAAATTTTGATGATTTATTGGGAGACCCTGAAACACTCGCCTCGTCTTCGACAAGTCGAAGCGGGAGTTCAGGGTGACAAACTGCAATGATGGATTTAACAGATAAAAGTCAACTGATCGGGTATCTTAAATCCCACGGACTCTATACCAAAAAGTCCTTAGGGCAGAATTTTTTGATTGATAAAAATGTTTTAGCGGAAATCATCAAAGCGGGAGAATTGAAGCCGACCGATACGGTAGTCGAGATTGGGCCGGGGTTGGGGACTTTGACCAATGAGTTGCTTAAGCATTGCAAGAAAGTGATCGCGGTTGAGAAGGATGAGAAGCTGGCAGAGATATTAAAATTGAATATTACACACACAGATTTTATACACCGAAAGGACACAGATAATGGAAAATACGAATCTCGAAATCCGAAATCCCTGCCCAGCCGGCAGGCAGGCGGTACAAATATTATAAACGATGATATTTTGAATATTAATCCGAATGAGCTAACAGCTAACAGCTATAAGTTAATAGCAAACATTCCCTACTACATCACCTCCAAAATTCTACGGCATTTTTTGGAAAGTGAGAATAAGCCGGAACTTATTGTGATGATGACGCAGAAAGAGGTGGCAGAGCGTATTTGCGCCAAGCCCGGTGACATGTCTCTGCTTTCAGTATCAGTCCAATATTATGGTGAGCCGGAGATCATTAAAACTGTAAAAGCGGAGTCATTTTTTCCAAAACCGGAAGTGGAGAGCGCAATCCTACGGATTGCGAGTAGAAAGTATAAAGTAGAAAGTATAAAGGGGATTGAGGAAGAGTATTTTTTTAAGATTGTTAGAGCCGGGTTTATGGCGAGGAGGAAGACGTTGCTCAATAATTTAAAAACCGGGACAGAGTTACAAAGAGACGAGATATTGGATATAATGAAGAGGATCGGATTGAAAGAAAATGCCAGAGCTCAAGAACTGTCAATAAATAAGTGGGGGCAAATTTGTCAAGAAATACAGAAGATCAACAAAACAATAAGGAAGTAACTTCACGGATTGATCTCACGGCTGGGGACACGGGTCAAGATAAAACCCGTAAATTTTTTAGTGTCTCGGAGTTAAGACACGAGCTGGGATTGCCACTAGTGGTTATCCGCCGATTGATGATCTGGGGGGAAATCGCAGTAACAAAAACGGTTGATGGTACGCTTCAAGTCTCGGAGTCGGAGATTATACGAGTAAAAGATCTTATAAAAAATCCCTGGACAAAAGCCAGATTGTTTTTAAGAACTTTGGGCCCGGGCCTCATTACCGGAGCTTCCGATGACGATCCGAGCGGGATTGCCACATACTCATCTGTCGGAGCGCAGTTTGGCTATGCCCTTTTGTGGATGGCGGTTTGGATACTGCCCCTCATGCTTGCGGTTCAGGAGAGCTGTGCTCGTATCGGGATAGTCACCAACAAGGGATTAGCCAAGGTTTTGACAAAGCATTATCGAAAAGATTTGGTCGGGATTATTGTTTTTCTTTTGGTCATTGCCAATGTAGTCAATATCGGTGCAGACTTGGGTGCGATGGCGGCGTCATTAAAGCTATTAGTCCCGATCGAATTCACGGTTGCCGCTTTGTTCTTCGCCCTACTTGTTATCGTCGTCGAACTTTTCATCCCCTATCGGTTTTACGTTTCTATTCTAAAATGGTTGACCCTAGCAGTTTTCGCCTATGTCATAACCGGATTTGTAATTAAACCGGATTGGATCACGGTGCTTCGGGAAGCGGTGACACCGGAAGTGAGATTTCAAAAGGAGTACATATTCGCCATGGTGGCGGTTTTGGGAACAACAATAACCCCGTATCTCTTCTTCTGGCAAACTTCGGAGGAGGTTGAAGATGAAAAAATCGAGCTTGATGAGAATAAGAAACCGCCAAAGATACTCGAGCGGATTGCCAGAATGAGAACGGATGTTTCTACGGGAATGATACTTGCCAATGTGGTATTTTTCTTTGTGATAATGACCACAGCCTCTGTATTATTCAAGAATGGAATAACCTCGATCGACTCGGCGGAGGAAGCCGCGCAAGCACTGCGTCCACTCGCCGGAGATCGTGCCTATCTTTTATTTAGCCTTGGAATTATCGGGACAGGTCTTTTGGCGGTACCGATCTTGGCCGGATCCGGAGCTTACGCCCTCTCGGAGCTGATGCATTGGAGGGAAGGATTGGGTGAAAAAATAAAACGAGCGCGGGCTTTCTACGTGGTAATAGTTTTATCGATTTTATTCGGATTGATGCTGAACTTTGTCGGGATAAATCCGATTAAAGCTTTGTATTATTCCGCATTTTTAAATGGGGTGATAGCGGTACCTCTGCTTTTTGTGATTATGATCGTCGGAAATGATCAACGGATCATGGGTGCGGAAACCCATCCTTTATGGGTGAAGATCTTTGGCTGGCTCGCCGTCGCTTTTATGGCGGTGGCAGTCACGGTCTCAATAATACTTCAGTTCTAAACGAGTGAAGCCCCCGATGGTACCGGGGGCTTCACGACTCTGCGCTTTGGTTTTGTGGCGTGAGAAGGGCTGCTCCTCTTACCACGATTCCGATTGGGTGACTGTAGTTTGGGTGGTTGAGATGAAGGGGGTACAGATCGAGATGTGCGTCCTCGAGTGCCCGCTTGATGATTATCTCCGCCACCGTCCTGCTCTCCGCTTCGAGTCCAGTCGCCGGCGCTATGTGCAGGGTCGAGATTGTTCCAACGTCACTGCATACGACCACCTCGACCAGAGCCGATCCGATGCACTCGTTTTGGACCTCCGGGATCAGCATCATATCCACAGAGACTAAGATCAAGTCTCCGTCCAACGTACCGCGGACATAGATTCCGTCGGCGTCAAACACTGAGTCCCTCCTTTCTCAAGCGCAAGATTAGAATAGCATATTGTCCGAAAATATGCTAGCATATTTTCGGACTGATAATGTAGAAACTACGCTGATTGATCCCGCCGATTGAACGCTGATGAATATTCGTAATTTCGTAGGAGAGATATGGGAACTTTGTTTATTGTTGCGACGCCGATCGGAAATATCGGTGATATAACAAAGCGGGCGATTGAGACACTTCAAAATGTTGATGTTGTCGCTTGCGAAGATTCGAGGAACACTGGCAAGTTGCTCAAACTTTTGGATATTCCAAAAAAGCAGCTGGTCTCTTTGCATCAACATTCAAATGATGAAGTCATAGAAAGATTAATTGGTCGGTTACATAGTGGGGAAAATATTGCCTATGTCACGGACGGTGGAACGCCAAATATTTCAGACCCAGGTCTGAAATTAATTCAAAATGCAAAACTTAAAAGTCAAAATTATAATTTAAAAATAAAAATAATCCCGATTCCCGGGCCGTCGGCGGTTGCGAGTGCGGTTTCGGTTTCGGGGATGGTGGAAAAAGAATTTTACTTTGCCGGATTTTTACCGAAAAAGAATGGGCGACAGACAAAGTTTAGAGAATTATCAGCATTAAATGTACCGATTGTGATCTACGAATCTGCTTTACGCCTTCCACGAACATTGAATGACATTAAGGAATATTTTGGGGATGATACGGAAGTATTTATCGCCCGTGAAATGACGAAGATGTTTGAGGAGTATTGGGGCGGGAGCATCATCGACATCATAAATGATCTTAAAAGTCATAAATTGAAAGGCGAAGTTACACTCATCGTTAAAAAATTATTCTAATTGCTCTAATTATTTTAATTAACCTAAGCAAATCTCAATGAAAAAAGTCCCAAGGATCAAAATTGAGATGCCGGTAAGTGAGAAAGATTTTAGGGAAGCATCGGATCTTTGTGACAAAAATGTTGTTTTCGATGTCGACTTGGGGGTGGATTATTACAAAAATTTTTCGGTAGGCGAGATATTGATTGTAAAAGATAAAGGCAGAGTGATCGCAATGCTTGTGCACAGAAGACCGGGGAGGATTTTTGACGAGATTCCTGATAAGCATTTTAGCTTGGACAAATATGAGGCGGAGAAAAAGGATATCGGATATATTTATATAATCGCAACTGATCCGAAATATCAAAAAAGAGGAATCGGGAAAATGTTAGTCGCAGAGGCGTTAAAATATCAAAAAGTATTCGGATCAAGAGCGATAAGCGTCCATTGTATGCAAAGCTCATCAGGCAATGCCTCGGAGAAATTGTTTACCAAGATGGGATTTGCACCGCTAAAAATGCATAAAAGACCTTGGTACAAGCATTCAGTAAGGGTAGGACCGAAGGGCTACGTCTGCGCTAATTGCGGAAATCCATGTGTATGCGATGATCTAGAGATGATGTATATATTAAAATAATTTGATGCAATTTGTGCGTACTAAAGATCTATCTAAATAACACAGTAGAATCATACTATAACACACTTGTGTGTTATAGTATGGCAAAAAGTGTTGTAATAATTTATGTAGAACAAGAGAACTGAATTACATTGAAAAATCAGGTGAAATCAGATTGTTTGAGCCTATGGGTATATGATATTTAAGCGATCGTGTATATATCATATAGTGGATATTACGCGTGATGTGCAATTATTCTCGAGTAAAAATAGAATAAAATTGTCATTTCGAGCCATCCCGCGAAGCGATTAGCCGAAGTGGGAGGCGAGAAATCTACCATTTAGTATATGATGAATTACAATAATTTGTATATCTTAAGTCGTGGAACCAGACACGATGTCGAGATGACCACTATAGAAGTTACTGATTAATTACACATCACGCGTTAATGTTATAATTGATTGATTGGTGCTAAAAAAACGAACCGCCCCGATGACGGGGCGGCTACGGCTAAACTAATTTTTGATTGCTGGTTTGTTTTTTTATTTGTTCACTTAGGTGCGGCCCAGTGCATCGCCACCACGTCGACTTGTTTTTTTATTTTTTTTGGCGAACTCTTCGCGGTGCCACCCCATCGCATCCCCGATTCGGCTACTACTTGGGGCGCTTGACCGTGATGACGATGGCGCCATCATCATCACGTCGAGCTTTGACGGTTGCGCTCCCCCAGTTAGGGATGACAATGACCTGGGAGACATTGTCCTCGCCGATGACCTGGAAGACGATCTCGTACTCATCGGTCTTGACGACGAGCCCGACTGGGTAGGCGAACCCCGTGTTGGATCCAGTCCGTCGTACGACGATGCACTTCTCTCGGTCTCCGACCTGGGGCTGGCAGTCGCGCACCAATGCCCGAGTGGCACACGGCGGAGCCCCGCGCCCGGTGTGAGATGGGAAGACGATCATCCCAGTCGAATGCGTCCATACGACTCCCTCGCCACGATCGTTCTTCCCCCAGACGATCTCCGCTTCGACCGGAGTATCAACCGGGAACTCTCCCGACGTGTCGCTGGTGGCCATGTTGTGGCCTCCCACTTAAGATTTTACGACTGTACGTCAGAGTAATATTATACTATCAGATATAACATTATCTGTCAAGGGTTTTTTAGCTTTGGGAACTCTGGTATAATCATAACGTAATCAATACGTCGGTTAGCCACTGAATTATATTTTGTAGATTTCTCGATAAACTCGAAATGACAGTTTTGATTGTATGTTCTTTGTCCGGATACATTCGTACTTTTGTAAAATTCGTACTTTTGTGAAGGGAAGCATTATGAAAAAATTATATATCACTACTCCAATTTATTATGTGAATGACAAACCGCACATTGGCCATGCCTATACTACGGTGGCGGCGGATGTTTTGGCTCGATATTACAAAGCTCTTGGTCGTGAGGTATTTTTTCTGACAGGGACCGATGAACACGGAGCGAAGATTGCCGAAGCGGCAAAAGCGGCGGGGAAGGAGCCGAAGGCTTTTGTCGACTCTCTCGCGCCACAATTTCAAAAGGCTTGGGAAAACTTGAACATCGAGTATGATCAATTTTTCCGCACGACTAATCCGGAGCATGAAAAAGTTGTCCAAGAATTTGTTGCAAAGCTCAAGGAGCGCGGTTATATTGAAAAACGCAAGTATGAGGGATTATATTGCATCGGCTGTGAGCGGTTTGTGCAAAAGAATGAACTCATTGATGGTAAATGCCCCGATCATAACACAGAACCGGAGATACACTCGGAGGAGAATTATTTCTTTCTACTTAAGCGGGCGGCAGAGGATTTTGGACTTCTGAATATTATCGAAAAAGACGAATTGATTGTTGCGCCCGAGGGCAGAAAAAACGAGGTGATAGGAAAGATCAAACAGGGGCTTGATGATGTATCAATATCACGCGCTGGAGTAACTTGGGGCATACCTTTTCCAGGAGACGATACGCAGACGGTCTATGTTTGGGTGGATGCCCTCATCAATTACTGGTCAGCAACGAAGATATATAAAAACCCGCCGGAGTGGCCGACCGACCTTCATCTGATGGCAAAGGACATACTTTGGTTCCATGCAATAATATGGCCCGCAATGCTTCTGGCTTTAGGTTTACCGCTTCCAAAAAAAGTTTTTGCCCACGGATTTTTTACAGTTGGCGGCAAAAAGATGAGTAAAACGGTTGGCAATGTGCTAGATCCGAATGATTTAGTCAAGAAATTCGGTACCGATGCTGTAAGATACGCTCTGCTTCGCGAATTTCCATTTGGCGAAGATGGTGATATATCAGAGGAGAAAATTGCTGAACGATACAACAAAGATCTGGCGAATGGATTGGGTAATTTGGTCAATAGAACGATTAGTATGATGAACAAGTATCAGATTAAACTCGAAATTCGAAATTCGAAACTCGAAGCAAATCCGAATGTTCAAATCAAGAAAATTCAAAAAAACATTGAAGAATTAAGATTTTACGAAGCGCTTGGGGGGATCGGAAACATCATCAACGGTTTAAACGTTTATATTGATAAGGAAAAGCCGTGGGAGTTGGCAAAATCCGATAGCGAGAAATTATCAGAAGTTTTGCTATCAGTTCATATGTCCTTAAGTTCTTTAGTCCTGCTACTCGCTCCTTTTATGCCGGAGAGTGCCGAGAAGATGAAAAATCAATTGGAAACTCTGAAGCCGGAGCCGCTGTTCCCGCGGATAGAAGATTAATCGAAATAACCACATAGATCAATACGATAGATAATCATAGATATCGAAGGAATATTGTTCGATAAAGAATTACCACATAGATCAATGCATAGATACCATAGATAATTTGTAGATCTCTCGCCTCCCACTTCGCCCGCCGAATTGGCGAGCTTCGCGGGATGGATCGAGATGACAATTAATATTGATCCGTGTTTTGTCTGTGTGGTTACATTCGCACTTTCGTTTAAATCCGTAATTCTGTAGGAGGCGGAAGCCTTATGCTTGATGCAATTATCGCCTCACTCGGCTATGCCGGCGGGGTAATAACAGATAAAATAATTCTTTCCAAATATAAGATACCGATCTTGCGATTTATCCCGCTTCTTTTTATTTGGCTAACGATAATTACTGCCATTTTTGTACCGCTTTGGGGAGAGATCAATATTGATCGAATTATCTCTGCCAGATACATCATTCTTTTTTGTACGATGATTCTTGTGGCGTCAGTCTGGAATTACTACTACGCTAAGGGGCTTCAGAGAGAGGAGATTCATGAATTTGAGCTAATCATGTTGCTTTCTCCTCTAATGACAATTATTTTTGCAGAGATATTTTTACCGCCAGAGCGAAGTTTAAGCACATTAATAGCCGGTCTGGTGGCCTCACTGGCATTAATTATCACCCGTTTCAGACGGCATCATCTTAAAATCGGCAAATCCGCTTGGCTTACAATGCTTGCAATGGTTTTGATGTCTTTCGAAGCGATAATTATCAAAGAGCTACTCTCGGTTCTCTCCCCGGTAATGCTCTATTTTGTCAGAACGGCAGTTATCTCTCTAGTATTTTTAACCCTTTACAGACCAAAATTATTCGATGTTCCGCGTGATGTTTTCGGGCTAACGATCATCTCCGCCGTTTTCGGGGTGGTCCAGATGGTCTTAAGGTTTTACGGATTTCAAAACTTGGGAGTGATCGAGACGACTACGATCTTGATCTTGGGCCCCTTTTTGGTATATTTCTTCTCATTTTTTTACTTCAAGGAAAAGATATTCAAGCGCGACGTCTTCGCCGCCCTCGTTGTGGTGGCGAGTATTTTGTGGGTAACGTTCAAATAGGATTAGAGGTAATCACTACATAGATCTGTACATAGATGATCATAGATATCATAAGTAAATTATTCAATATGTAATTACTACATAGATTAATACACAGATTTTCATAGATTATCTATGGTATCTATGTAAAAATCTATGTGGTAATATCAACTTTATCTTATGTTTATCGATACGCATGCACATTTGGATTTTCCGGATTACAAAGCCGAGATTGGCGCGGTTTTGGGTAGAGCAAAAGATGCGGATGTGGGCAAAATTATTAATGTCGGCGTCGATTTTATTAGCTCCAGGAAATCGGCGGATTTGGCGCGCCATTACCCGGAAATTTACGGAAGTATCGGTTTCCACCCCGAGGCGGCTTTGGAGTTGGATTTGGAGACGATAAGTTCACTTTCGACCATAGCCCAACATAAAAAAATTGTAGCGGTAGGCGAGATAGGTCTGGACTATTATAACTTAAGAAGATCATCAAAATATGCAAGATACCCCAGCCGCGAGCAGCAAATATTCTGCTTTGAGCAGATGTTGGATTTGGCGCTAGAGCTTAGATTGCCCGTGATTGTCCATATGAGAGAATCAGAAATTGATACACTGGCGGTTTTAAAAAGTTTTTCCTCAGGCATTCGCGGGGTGGTCCACTGTTTTTCCAGTGATTTCGAAGTGGCGCAAAAAATTCTGGATTTAGGTTTTTTGATATCCTTCACCGGCAATATTACCTACCCCAAATCAGAGGCAAAGGATGTGATAAAAAAAATTCCGCTGGGCTCGATTATGCTTGAAACAGATAGTCCTCTTTTGGCGCCACAGCCTTATCGAGGCAAGCGCAATGAGCCGGCTTATGTGGTGGAGGTTGCGAAAAAAATCGCCGAGATCAAAAATATCTCTTTGTCTGAGGTAGAACAATCTACAACCAAAAAAGCGGAGAGCTTCTTTGGGCTTTCGGATTAGCTGCCCTCGAATACGCTGGCACTCACAAAATTTCTAGGCACTTTGATCCACCGAATAGGCGGACGCGCTTGCCAACCGTCGAAATTTCACGAGTGCCAGCTTCATCACTTGACAAGCATTTTACACAGATGCTATATTAGATGTTACGTAACCACCACAGAAATTATTCCACTGAATATCACAGAATTATCACACAGAAAAAGACACAAAATTACACAGAAAATATTTGTACTTTCGTTAAATTCGTAATTTCGTGAAGGGATGCGATCGAAGAGAGCGTTATGGAGAAGATTACAGTAAATAAATTACAAAGTGGGGTATCGAAAATCATCCGAGAAGTTGAGACTGGCGAGGTTTATGAGGTGAATCGCTACTCAAAAAAAGTAGCCTACCTTATCCCGGCTGATAAGTTTGACGACCTTTTAACCGGCGCCTCCTGCAAGAAATGCGTCGAAGAGCTACGAGATATCAAAAGGAAGATAACACACGCAGGATCGTAATTCGTTAATCGGTTACGATGCCCGTTACGTTAAACGTCTGACGTCAGACGACCCGGGCTTCGTTACCGTTGCACGTAGGACGTGTATGAAAAAGATTTACTTAGATAATGCGGCGACAACTCCGGTTGCGAGTGAAGTGTTAGGGGCAATGAAGCCCTATTTTTGCGATGATTTTGGCAATCCTTCCTCGATCCACTCGTATGGACAGGTTGCAAGGTCGGCTGTTGACGAATCAAGACAAAAAATTGCTAAATTCTTAAATTGCGAACCGGGCGAGATCATATTCACATCGGGCGGCTCGGAGAGCGACAATCTGGCAATCAAAGGAATCGTGGAAAGAATACAGAATACAGAACACAGAACACGGCAAAAACCTCATGTAATAACGGCTCAATTTGAGCATCATGCGGTGTTGGATACGGTCAAGGAGCTCGAGCGTGAGGGAAAGATTGAAGCAACATATATCAAACCCGATAAAGATGGGTTGATAGCGCCTGCAGATATCGAGCGAGCGATAAAAGAGAACACGGTTTTGATATCGATTATGTATGTGAATAATGAGATCGGAACTATCCAGCCGATAAGGGAGATTGGCAAATTAATTCAAAGAATTAATTTGCAAAGATCCAAGAAACAAGAAACAATAACCAAACAAATTCACAATTCTAAATTCGAAATTCCTGATTATGGAAAAAAATCTTTCCAGATTTTTTTCCATACCGATGCGGTGCAGGCGCCGGAGTACTGCGATATGGATATGAAATATCTTCATGTGGATCTTCTTACAATGTCGGTGCACAAAATTTACGGTCCCAAAGGCATCGGGCTTATGTTTATCAAAAAGGGAACGCCCCTCAAACATCAAATCATTGGTGGCGGGCAGGAGTATAGACTGCGGGCTGGAACGGAGAATGTGGTTGGAATTGTTGGATTCGCGGAAGCAGTTACGTTAATTAAAAACTTAAAACTTAAAACTAAAAATTATAATTTAAAGCTTAAAAATCTAAGGGATAAATTAATCGACGGGTTGCTTAAAATCCCGGGTAGTAGGTTGAACGGATCGAGGGAGCATCGAACCCCAAATAATGTAAATATTTCATTCGATAATGCTGAAGGAGAATCAATTCTTATTAATCTCGATATGGCGGGAGTCGCCGCTTCATCTGGCTCTGCCTGTACCTCCGGCTCGCTGGAACCGAGCCATGTCTTAACGGCAATAGGAGTGCCAGCGGAAAAATCTCACGGATCTATTCGTTTCACTTTAGGAAGAAGCACATCGGAGGAAGATATAGATTATGTTATTAAAATTATGCCTGGTATTATCGAAAAATTAAGGAAGATGAGTCCATTTCAATAAAGGTAGCATTACCACCACAGAATTGTACCACGGAATTTCACAGAAGGTCAGCGCTAATTCAGCGGGATCGATCAGCGTAGTTTCTACAAATTATGAAGAGGAGCAATATGAATTATAGCGACGAAGTAATGGATCATTTTAAAAACCCAAGAAATATGGGGGAGATTGAGGGTGCCGATGGAGTCGGTGAGGTGGGAAATCTCAAATGTGGAGACGTTATGCGAGTTTTTATTAAGGTCGCGAAGCGACCAATAAAAACACGCGAGTTAAAAGTTAAAAGTGAAAAGTTAAAAGTAGAGGAATATATTTCGGATATCAAATTCCAAACATTGGGATGTGCGGCGGCGATAGCAGCGAGTTCGATGATGACAGAGCTTGCTAAGGGAAAAAATTTGGAAGACGCGGAAAAAATTACGCGCGATGACATTAACGACTCTTTGGGAAAACTCCCGGCACAGAAATATCACTGCTCGGTTCTCTCCGCAGAGGGGATTAGAAAGGCGATAGAGGATTACAGGGGTAAAAAGCGGTAACATTACCACCACAGATTTGTACCACAGATCATCGCAGATAACTTAAACTATGGAACAATCGAATACAAAAGCAAAGAAGCTAATGAAGCTAAAATCTAAGAAGCTGATTGTGGCGGTGGCGATGAGCGGAGGGGTGGATTCATCGGTTGTCGCTAAAATGATGGTGGATGAAGGCCACGAAACAGTAGGCCTTTTTTTGAAATTGTGGAGCGACCCCACTTCGCCCTCTGGGCTACGCGGGGCGGGTCCCACTTGCTCAAAGCAGAATCGTTGTTGCGACTACGAAGCGCTTGAGGATGCGCGAGCGGTTGCGAAGAAGTTAAACATTCCATTTTATGTAATAAATGCCGAAGCGGAGTTTAAAAAAGAAATCGTTGACAAGTTTCTGGATGAATATAAAGATTTGAGGACACCGAATCCTTGTATTCGATGCAACGAGTATATTAAGTTCGATCTATTGCTTAAGAAAGCGCTTGAGATCGGATGTGAAAAGTTGGCGACAGGACACTATGCCAGAATTGACTCTGGCAATTCTGGAATTTCCAATTTCCAATTTCCAATTTCCAAACAAATCTCAAATCCCAATGATAAAAACCCTAAAAAGCCAAAAAGTCCCGATGCGGCTTTGCCGATCGGGATCCCGACTGCAATGTCGGGACTGAAAGCTGGGTTTGATTCTTCCAAAGATCAGAGTTACATGCTATATCGGCTCAAGCAAAATCAACTCTCGAAAGTGCTGTTTCCGCTCGGGAATTATCTTAAAAAAGATGTAAGGAAGTTGGCGATTGAATGGGACTTGCCGGTGAAGGAAAAGCCGGAGAGTCAGGAAATTTGTTTTTTTGGAGACAGGGATTATAGAGAGTTTTTAAAGCGATATTTGGATAAACAATATTTTGAGCCGGGGGATATTGTCGATACAAAAGGTAATGTTTTGGGGGAACACGAGGGGTTGGTGAATTATACTATCGGACAGAGAAAGGGGATTGCGCAAGACACAAGAAACAAGAGACAAGCTACAAACATTTTGTACGTGACTGGATTTGATGTTGAGAAGAATCAGCTGATTGTTGGAAAGGACAGGGAAGTTTATTCGAAGGAGATGGTTGTTTCTGATCTGAACTGGATCGACCCTAAGAAGCTAATCCCTAAGAAGTCCCCCAAAGGGGGATCTCCCTTCGGGAGGCTACAAGCTAAAATAAGATACAGGCACGAAGCGGTGGGTTGTAGGATAGAATACAGCAAAACAGCGGGACAGCCAGATAGCAGGGCAGTTAAAGTTATTTTTGATAATCCTCAGAGGGCGGTAACATCGGGGCAGAGCGCAGTGTTTTACGGACGAAGTCCGTCCCGCGGAGCTCCAGCGAAGTGGGATGAAGTGATTGGCGGGGGGATAATACAGTAAAATTACAGTATACAAGTACACAGGACTATTTTATATGATGGGCTAAAACGAAGAAGCCACCCCGAGTAGGGGTGGACTTCTGTTCTTGTGCCGGCCGGAGGCCGGTGGAGGCGTACCAGATACGTCGTCGGTAGCCTCGCACCGGAAACTCCGGACGGGTGCCTGGACATACCAGCGACTGCTAAGCGCGGTCGCGCGCCTGCCTCGCTGGGTCACACCCAGGACTTTTGAGCGGCCGTTCCAGCGGCCCGAGGGCACCGGTCCGGCGGGCTCCCCAACTAAGGGAGGGGGGACGAGGGGGTTGGGCATGCCGCGGTGACAGCTTGGCGGCGTTCGGGCAGTGCCCGGGCCAAATGGCCAGTCGTGCCTTCAACCCCCTCGGCGGGAGCAGCAGGAAATACTGTCTAGTCCTCGCGGGCGAAGCCCGCAGCTGCTGCTACCCCGGCTCTCCTGTCTCGATACGGCCGACGGATTGGACCCCGTAGAGCCCCTTCCACGCCGCACCGGACAATCGATTGTCTCTCCGAATGGGTGTCCCGCCTCGTCTCATCACCACAGGCCGGCGAGTGTTTCCTGTGGCTGATTGGTACCGCTGTTACTGCCAGATGGAGCGTAATGCCCGGAGCTTGCGCTCGTGACATTGTCTCCACTCTTCTAGCTGGCAGCTTCGCTGTGTAGATGGGAGGCCAGCGGTGTGCCCCCCTGTAGCTTGCCCAACGGCGTCACCACCTTTACGTAGCGTACAGCTCGCGTGCTCGATCAGGTCCCCGACGACCGCCCGCTGGCGGTGTCGGGACGCCGTGGCCCTACCCGCCGCCCGGGTCGTGGTCCGCGCTCGTGTCGCCGGCGCCCAGGTGCAGCTCTTTGTCGTGCAATCGGCCCCCGAGGGGCAGAACCGCGCTCTGCGCGGGTGCATCGTGGGTGCGGCGCATACAGCATCGCTCCTCACTTCAGCGTTGCGCTCGAACGGTTGACGCTTCGAGCGTGATAATGGTATTATAGCAGACCTACAGAATTTGTCAACCCCGCACCACCACAGAATTTTTATCACAGAAAATCACAGAACAACCACACAGAAGTTAGACACAGAAGAGCACAGAAAAGAGAACAAAAAACACCCTGAAGGGTGGTCTACAGTTTGCGTAGAGCAAGCTTCAGCCTGAGAAAAACATGCTAAAGCATGGTCTACACAAAGGATGTAGCTCAAGCTTCAGCTTGCTAGAAGTCATCATTAAAAGTTTTGAAGTCAATTATCGGATACCTCACGAAAGCATGATCAAGATACTTTTTTCCCTTCTTTGCTACCCAAGCATTGTAACTGGAGAATTTGTAGCCAAAATCTTTAGCAGATCCGTGCTTGATCGGATTTTGATGGATATAGTTTAAATGTTTAAAGAAATCCTCTTCGTTGCGGATAAAATGTTCGTAATAATTCCACCAGATTTTTCGATCGTAAACGTAGTCGGCAAGATTTATCGCTCTGGAGCTTGCACCGTTTATTTGTGAGATAAATTTGATAAACTCCTTGGGCTCTTTGACATCAATTATCAGATGATAATGGTTGTTGAGGATGGCGTAAGCGATTAGGGGAAAGCAGAACTTTTCGGATTTCTCTTTGATGATCTCGAAAAGTATCGTTTTATATTTTTCTGGTTGCAAAAACCATTGGCCGTCAATGGTCCGAGAGGTGATGAAATAGTAACCGGGATTATCAATTCTGTGTTTTGGGCGGTTGTTTATATTTGGAGTACGATCTTTTCGCATATAAATATTGTAGATGAAATTGGGAGCAAGCTAAAGCTTGGGCTACAATTCAATAGTAGCACAAGCTTTAGCTTGAAGAAAACAGACTAAAGTCTGGGCTACGATATCCCGTAGATCACGATTTATCGTGTCAAACATGCTAAAGCATGGTCTACAAGGAATGGTAGTACAAGGTTCATCTTGTGAAACACCCTAAAGGGTGGGCTACAATTACGTAGCTCAAGCTTCAGCTTGGGAGAACAGACTAAAGTCTGGGCTACGGCACTCTCTTGTAGAACAAGCTTCAGCTTGTTGCCGACAACATGAATGTTGGGCTACAAATACAACGCCGGCGGTGGGTGATATGCCCATCGCCGGCGGTTCGTGTCTCGAGTGAGACCCTAGGCATTGCCTAGGTACGGATTGCTCGGAACCCCCGAGCGAGACCGTTCAAAATCGAGCGGGTTGCCCCCCTGGCGAGGGGCACGGCTACATCGGATGACCGGGCCGCGCGTTCAGGCCTTCGAGGTTCGCCATGCCGCGGTGGTCATCGCCTTCGCCAGTTGTCCGTCCTCCTCGTCCTTCGTCGCCACGCTTGTGGCCTTCGCGTCCGTGCCCAGCCGCTTGATGTAGTTCGCCACGGTGTCGCCGGTGCCCAGCTTCTGGACCGCGTCGTGGGTCCAGTGGGTCGTCGCGCCGCCATTCAGCCCGGCGTACATCGCGCCCCTGGGCGCTTTCGTGCCGGT
>Ga0208373_1002587_pt1 | contig 19643 bp, 19 predicted proteins | sample RifOxyC2_FD_184036 | JGI IMG/M metagenome (GOLD analysis project Ga0208373, IMG submission 184036) | Soil microbial communities from Rifle, Colorado - Rifle Oxygen_injection C2 (SPAdes) | ecosystem: Environmental > Terrestrial > Deep subsurface > Rock core/Sediment | place: Rifle, Colorado... | reverse complement strand
GACTTAATCGCTCCGTTAATCTGTCGGTTGAAAAAAATCAAAGAAATAAAAATCGCCGAAACCAAAAGCGCTCCGGGGAAAAACCATTTTTTCAAATTTAAATCAAGACGCTGGAAATCCAAAGAAAAATAAAGCCCCAAAAAAGCGAATAAAGCAACGATAAACAAATCAAAAACTCGGGCGGTAATCAAAGAAGAAAAATTTTCGCCCAGGGCGATTTTTTTGCTTTTTTTAACCAAATACAAATAAGACAAGTCTCCGGAAAAAAAAGGCAGAATCTGATTCCAAAAATTATAAAGAAAAATTATTCTCAGAAACTTTCTAAATCCCAACTTATTTTCCAAAAAAAAATTAAAACGAAGAGCTTTAAAAACACTTATCACAGAATACAAGCCGAAAGCCAAAAATCCAAAGCGCCAATCAAATCCGCTCAAAGAACCTTTTAAATCGGCGAGGTTGATATTTTTTAACAAAAAATAAAAAATAAAAACACCCACGGCTAAAAAAGCGATAAATTTTATGGTCTTTTTACTCATTCAACAACAAATTTTTATAGTTTTTTAAATATTCTTCTTTTGTCGACAATTGCCTGACTTTTTCCAAAGCTCTGAAAGCCATTTCTTTTCTTAAACTTCGGCTGGCCATCAAGGAAACAATCGCTTCGCTTAATTTTTTCACGTCGCCGACCGGCGCGACCAATCCCTCTTTCCCGTTAATCAGAACCTCTCCGGCCAAACCGACGTCGGTCATCACCACCGGCAGGCCGGCCGCCATCGCTTCAATCACCGCCATTCCGTAGCCTTCGTAATTAGAAGTCAATAAAAACAAATCCGCAGTCTTATAATAAGAAATAAGCTCTTCAAAAGGAACTGCGTTTTCAAGAATAACATTACCGGGTAATGAGTAATTTTTTCTTTCCGGGCCGTTGCCAACAATTACCAGCCCGGTTTTCGGATATTTTTTAAAAACCTCGGCCATCGCCTTTATCGCCAGACCGACATTCTTTTCTCTGGTAAGCCGCGAGGCCGTTAAAATAATGAAATCAAACTGGGGATATTTTTGATGAAGATTGACCGCGCTAGCGGTTCCTTGAATTTTTTTAACATCGACAAAAATGGGTAAAACCGCAATAGAGTTTGGGGAATAGCCATTAGCCACTAGGGATTTTTTAATCCGTTCGGAAACAACCCGAAGACAATACGCTCGCTTAATTAAAAATTTGGCTGACAAAACCCTGATTTTATTCATCAGCGACTCTTTCCAAAAATAAGGGCTTAAAAAATCCGTGTGAATTTGAAATTGGAGCGGTAATTTAAATATTTTGGCAATCAGCCAGCCGCAAAATCCGGTTTCAAAAGGGTCTTGGGTAAAAAGCAAATCAATTTTATTTTCTTTTAAAATCTTCTTGGCAATAAAGAAAGAATTAAACCCGTAAAAAAATTTTGTTCTGGAATTAGTGGGATAAACAAATAATTTATTTTCAAAAACTATCGGAGTTTTTTTTTCTTTAGTCCAGACAATCACAAACAGCTTTTCCAGAAAACGGCTGTATTCTTTCAAGCGCTCTAAACTGGCCGAACTTTCCTCAAAAATCGCCTTGTCAAGATTAATAACCAAAACTTTCATATTTTTCTGAATCTTAAAAAATTATAGCCGCGGCGAAGCAATTTTCCTAAAATACCTTTTTCTTCAATGGCGACTCCCGCCAAACGCTCAACCAAATAAATATCCCAAGGCAAGAAATAAAAATTCTTTTTAATTCTAAATTCAAACCATTTTTTCAAAGGTTTGAAATCCCAGCTTAAAATTTTGAAACACTCTCTGATTGTCCACACTTTTCTTACATTAACCCAGGGGGAACTGAAATTTTTTCTAAATCTGTCAATTTCGCCCCATTTCTCGGTCGTGGCCGGCGGTTTAAAGCCCTGTTTTAGGCCAAACTCGTAAAGCCGCGAGCCGGGATAAGGAAGGTAAGCGCCCAGAGTAAAGCCGGCTTTTGGGTGAATTTTGTAGATTTTATACATTAAATCAATTGTTTGCTTAAATTCCTTCCGGCTTTCCGTGGGCAGGCCGACCATCAAAGAATAAGAGGCGTGCAAATTATTGTCAGCGATTACCCGCACTCCCTCAAGCAGTCTTTCCACGGTAAAACGTTTATCAATCAATTGCAGCAAACGGTTCGAGCCGGATTCAATGCCTATCAACATATCAAAAATTTTTAAATCTTTTAATTCTTTTACTAGTGCTTCGTCTATAAAATCAATTCTTATTTCCAAATGGCTCGGCAAATTTATTTTTTTTAACAAAGACAAAGCTCTTTTCCGGTCAACAAAAAAATTGTCGTCGTAAAATTTCACCGCGTCAATTTTATATTTCTCCTTTAAAAAATTTATATCCTCCAAAACAGCCTCTTCCGACCAAGCTCTCCATCTTGCCTTATTAAATTCGTAATTGTAGCAAAAAGCGCACTGGAAAGGACAGCCCCGACTGGTTTTATAGGCGATAACTCTCTTGTATTTATCCAAAGGAAAAATAAATTTTTCCAAATCCAAAAGCGAAAAATCCAATCTCCACTTATTCAAATCCGCGATCAAAGGTCTTTGGGGATTTAAAACCGGCTGGCCTTCTTTTTTATACCCCAGCCCTAAAATAGAACCCAGCTCCTCCCCTTTTAAAAACTTCCCGGCAAACTCAACGATCGTTTCTTCTCCCTCGCCCACCGCCACAAAATCTATATACGATTCCTCAAGACACTGTTTAGGAAGGAGCGAGGGGTGAATCCCTCCCCATAAAATTGGGATGTTACTTTTCTGTTTTATTTTTTTCGAAAGCTCGGCGCTGTGTTTGGTTTGAGTCCCCGTCATTACGGAAATTCCCAAAAAATCAGGATTGGTTTTAATAATTTCCTCCACCGTTCTATTGATTTCTTTTTCATTGATATTAATCAGATTAACCGCGAAGCCGTTTTTCTTCAAAGCGCTGCCAACAGACAAAATTCCCAGAGGCAGAATTTTTTCGGAATGGTCTTGGCTGTAATTGATATGTAAAAGAGTAATCATATTTTAAAATTCATTTTCACAAACTTCTTAACAGCGCTGCCGTTTCCTCAACCAATCTTTCCCATTTGAAATTCGCCAGTTTCGTTTTCGCATTTTTCACGAACAATGCCTTGAGCTCCGGATTTTCTATTAAGCTGGATATTGTCCTTTTGAACTCTTCTTTGTTATTATATCCAACTAAAAAACCGCTTTTTTCGTTTTCAATCAATTCTGAATTGCTACAGACACTGGTGGTGATGACCGGAATGCCGAGATAAAACGCTTCCAAAATCTGATGGGACAATCCTTCGTAATCGGTGTTTAAGAGAAAAATATCCCCGGCCCGCATATATTCAAAAAGCTCCTGATGAGATATTCTTCCGAGCAAAAAAACATTTTTCTCAACTTTGAGATTTGAGATTTGAGATTTGAGATTTGAAAATTCCGGGCCATCTCCGATAATCCAAAGACGAATGTTTTTATGTCTCTCAATCAAGTACGGCATGATTTCTATTAAAATTTTTTGGCCTTTCCAGGGAACCAAACGGCTTGCGGAAATTAAATTTATCCCCTTAAAATCAGGCTTTGCGAAAGCCCCGGGCTTTCGCAAAGCCTCTTCTTTATTTTCAAAAAGAAAATCAACGGAATTATAAATCATTTTAAGCCGCTCTTTTTTAACTCCGATTTTTTCGGCCACCCCCTCCAAAAAATAACTGACCGCGACCACTGCGTCGGCCGAAGTCATTATTTTTTTTCTTAACCCCTTTCTGAATTCAATTGAAAAGCTGTATTTTTTTTCTATGAATTGGGTGAGATTTTCGGAGATTTTTTCTTCTCCTCTGGCCTTCTCCCAAGCCGAATCGCCGGCAAACCTTACGATAAATTTTTTCTTGGGAAAAAGCTTTTTTATTAAAAACCCCGAAAATCCGGCCGTGTAAAGATCCCAGACATAAACCGCTTGAAAACCAAAAGACATTTTCAGGGCTTTTAAAATATATAGGATATTTCGCCAGGGCTGAGGAATTTTTTTGGAGATTTTTTTAACCGGATAAGCAGGAGCTCCGACCTCCCGCGGGAGGTCGGAGCTCCTTTCGGAATTTCCAAAAGTTAAGACTGAAATTTTAAATCCCCTCTTCATTAAATCGGGAATTAAATAACCCAACTGGGTGGCCGGGCCGCCGATGTCGGGCGGGAAAATACCCGTTAGAATCAAAACTTTCATTGTTATTTACTTTACCATAAACGCTCTGAAAATCAAATAGGTTTTGGCCAACTTGAAAAGAAATAAAATTGTCTTTAAACTAAAAATATGAGTTACGAACAAAAAGATTTTTCATACTTGCTCGGGCTTGAAGGATTCAGCGACCAATTGTTAAACAACCATTTTGCTCTTTATCAAGGATATGTTACCAATTGCAATAAACTGGCAAATTTGCTTAAGCAAAAAGAGATGGAAATTCCGGAATATGCCGAACTGAAGCGAAGATTCGGCTGGGAATTTGACGGAATGCGATTGCACGAACTTTATTTCGGCAATATGGCAAAAGAAACGAAACCGCTTGACGAAAATTCCGAGCTCTTCAAAAAAATTGAAGAAAATTTCCAAAAATTTGCCAATTGGGAAAAAGATTTTAAGGCCACCGGCGCCATGCGCGGCATCGGCTGGGTGGTTCTCTATCAAGATGGAAATAATTTATTCAACATCTGGATAAACGAACATGATATGGGCCACTTAACCGGCGCCAAACCGCTTTTGGTAATGGATGTTTTTGAACATGCTTATCTCGCCGACTACGGCCTAAAAAAAGCCGATTATATTGAAGCATTTTTCAAAACCATTGATTGGCAAATAGTTTCTCAAAGATTTCAATCATAAACTTTCCGGCGGGTGATGAATTTTTTGGCCAGTTTGTAATCCCAGGGAAAAGCGAAAAATTTCAGCTTCCATCTTAATTTACATAGCACGATAAAAGCCAATTTTAAAAAGCGCGAAGCCTTAACGGTTGAACCCAAAGCGCTTTCCACTGAATGGGCGCCAAACCGGACATAGGCCTCAAGCGATTCCACAAAATCGGGATTTGAAACCCAGGGGAAATTTTTCGGCCTTAAATAATTCAGCTCGTTTCTTGCCACTCGAACCCATTCCTCCAAACTCTTCGGCTCTTCCCAGCCGGCTTTCAGACATTCTTCGTAGAGCGTCCCACCGGGATAAGGCCGAAACGGCTGAGGCCCTAAAATTTGCACCCGGTCGCTTAATCTAACCAGCTCGTCTATCAAGCTTAAAGTCATTTTAACATCTTCTTTGGTTTCTTCGGGCAGGCCGACCATAAAAGAATACTGGGGAATAATGCCGTGCCTTAAACAGCTTCTGGCGGAATTGATAATTTCCTCTCTGGTGATGTCTTTGTCCAATTTTCTTAAAACTCTGGGCGAGCCGGATTCCGCGCCAAAAGACAAAAGATAACATCCGGATTTTCTTATCTTGGCCAAAAACCGGTCGTCAATAAAATCTTTCTTAATATAGTTGGCCCGAACGGTCGTTTCCCACGGAATGGTTATATTTTTTTCTATCATGCCGTCAATGATTTCTTCCGCCCTTTTTTTATTGACAAAAAAATTCTCATCCCAAAATCTCAAGGGTTTGCCTTGAAAATATCTTTTTGACTTAATAATTCTTATATCTTCCAGCACTTCCCAAGATTCACGCGACCTCCACATATTCTTGGTAATGGCATTGACGCAAAAAGCGCATTTGTGAGGACAGCCGCGGCTGGTGTGAGTGGGAATGATATCTATATTTTCCAAAATTTCTTTCGGCTCAAGCTCCCAATTAGGCAAAGGAATTTCCGACATTTTCATAAGCGGTCTTTTTTCCGTCACAATCACTCGGCCTTCTTTATTCTTAAAAGCTAACCCCGGAATTTGTTTTACCGAGAGCAAAGCCCGATTTTGCAAAAATTCGGCTATTTCCAGCAAAGTCTCTTCGCCTTCGCCGATTACGACAAGGTCGCAGAAAGGATGCTCGACGGTGGAAGACGGAAAAAGAGTGGGGTGAAGTCCGCCCCAGACAATCAAGGCTCGGGGATTTATTTTTCTGGTTTTTTTGCTTAACTCCAAGGCCTCGCTGGTTTGAGTGGTCATTACCGAAAAACCGATTAAGTCGGAGTTTAAAATTTCATCTTCCAGCGTCTTTTGGTAATTTTTCTGCCTGGCTCCGTCAATGATTTTCACTGAAAAACCGCGCTTATCCAAAAAAGAAGCCAAACATAAAAGCCCCACCGAAATGCTGGAATCGTAATTATCTTTGGAGATGTTAAAAGGAGGATTGACAAGCAGGATTTTCATAAATGATTTAAAATTTCTTCCATTTTTCGGCTTATTATATTCCAATCGTATTTTTCTTCAACCAGTTGCCTGGCGTTTTTTATAAGATATCGGCGCAAGTCCTCATCTTTAAGAAGAATTTCAATTTTTTTGGCTAAATCTTCCGGATTGTCAACTTCGCAAAATAATCCGGTTTGGCGGTCAATTAAAAAATCCGGAATGCCGCCGACCTGCGTGCCGATAATCGGCACTCCCATGGCCATGGCTTCCAAGAAAGAACTGCCCAAGCCTTCGGAGCGCGAAGGCCGGACAAAAATATCGCTGATTGCAAGATAATCATAAACCTCATTCGGTGGAACACTGCCCGTTAAAAATATCTTATTTTGTAATTTGTAATTTGTAATTTGTAATTTGAGCGTTTCGCGCCCTGGTCCATCGCCCACAATTAAAAATTTGGAATTTGGAATTTGGAATTTGGAATTTAGGAGGTTGAAAGCATCTATAATTATATCAATCGCATTCTTCTTTACCAGCCGCGAGGTGGTAATGATTACTTTTTCTTCCGGTTTTATATTTAATTCGTCTTTCAAGTTTCGAATTTCGAATTTCGAATTTCGAATTTTATTTAAGTCTGCTCCATTCGGCACAATGGTTATTTTGGAAGCGTCGGCTCCCTGCCCAATGGCAAAATCCTTTAAAAATCCGCTGATGGCCTGGATGCGGTCGGCTTTTTTAAAAAGCGTCTTCCAAATCGGATAGCGGATTTTGGAAACTCTTCCTAAAATATAATCGGGCAGGTCGCCCTCCTGTAAGGTTAAAAGCAACTTTTTTCCGGGAAAAATTATTTTAAAAAATAAGCCGGCCGCGCCGGCGTAAGCCGCCATAACCGGCCAGATGACATCGTAGCGAAAACGAAAATTAAGCCGAATGGCTTTAAAAAAAGCGAAGCCGATATAGCAAAAATTGCTGAAATGCCTGGCTGTTTTATGACTTTGATTATACGGAAAGCCGACTCTATAAACCAAAACCTTGCCGATTTTTTCCTGTTTTTTCAAATGGCGGGAAAAACGATTGGTGATTAAATGAAAATTGTAATCTCCGGCAATCCTGTCTGTAATTTCTTTAATGGCCGCTTCCGCCCCGCCCGCCAAAGGAAAATAAGCGACCGAAAAAATAAGCGCGTTTTTTCCTTGTTTTTCAGACATAAATACGCTAAAATTATAACATAAATAATGAAAAAAAGGAAAAAAATACTTTATATCATCACGAAATCCGTCTGGGGCGGAGCGCAAAAATACGTTTTTGATTTGGCGACCGGTTTGCCAAAAGATGAATTTGAAGTTTTTGTCGCTTCAGGTGGCCGAGAATTTCTGGCTGAAAAAATACGGCGGGCCGAGATTCCCTATTTTGAAATCAAAAATTTCCAAAGAGATATTAATTTTTTCAAAGATATTTTTGCTTTTTTTGAGCTCCTGAAACTAATAAAAAAAATCCGGCCTGACATTATTCATACCTCCTCTTCCAAAGCCGGCGGCCTGGCCGGATTAGCGGCAAAACTTTACTCATTACTCATTACTCATTATTCATTACTGACTATCTTCACTGCCCACGGCTGGGGATTTAATGAGCCGAGGTCAAGACGGCAAATTGCTTTAATTAAGATTTTAAGCAAAATAACCGCCAAATTTTACCGAAAGATAATCTGCGTTTCTGAATACGACAAGCAAGCGGCTCTTAAAAACAAAATCACAAAACCGGAAAAATTAATAACTATTCATAACGGCGTCAGCGAGATTGATTTTTTGGGCAAAAACGAAGCAAAAAATTTTTTAGCCCAAAAAACAGATGCCAATCTGAAGCTTTCGGATATTCTTATAGGAACAATCGGGGAATTCACCAAAAACAAAGGGCAGAGATATTTAATTGAGGCAATAGCAAAAATAATCAAAAATCATCTCGGAGTAAAATTTATTCTGATGGGCTGGGGAGAAGATAAAGAAAATTTAAAATTTAAAATTTCCGCCCAAGACGGATCCGCCTCTGGCGGAAAAAATTTAAAATTAGATAACAATGTATTTTTAATTGAAAACTTGAATCCGGCCGGGCCTTATCTTAAAGCTTTTGATATTTTTGTTCTGCCTTCATTAAAAGAGGGCCTGCCTTACACTCTGCTTGAAGCCGGCCTGGCAAAACTGCCGATTGTCGCGACTAAGGTCGGCGGCGTTCCCGAAATCATTGAAAACGAAAAAACCGGACTTTTGGTTGAGCCGGCTCATCCCGAAGAACTGGGCAAGGCCATAGAAAAACTTATTAGCGAGCCGGAATTCAGTCAAAACCTCGCTTCCAACCTTCAGCAAAAAATACTTTTGGAATTTTCCTTAGAAAAAATGATAAAAGAAACCGTCAATCTCTATAAAAATTTCTAAAACTCTCCCTGACATCTATTTCGACACCCCATTTCTATATATCAGCGATCGCTTTTATATCGAAATAAACCTTGTATGCTTTCCAAATTTAAATAAGATTAAATTTCAGTTTAAGTTCTGCTTCGTTACTTATAAAACCCGCTTCAATATAACGAACATAATGTCTAATTTCAAAATATTCCGCTATAAAGTCTATTATCTCTTTACACTCAAAAGGACTAATCCAAACGCTTTTTTGAATATTATAAAAATCTAAATCTTTTAACTTTTCTCTTAAGACTTCCCGAGACCCTTTCTTCTTTTCTGGAATATCAAATACAATAATCCGCCATTTGCCATCCCATTTTTGTTTAGATATCTTCAGTTCGTCTATTTTGTACCGTAAGGCTTTTTTCCTCCCCGCTTCAGTTAAAATAATGGTTACTGAACCATCAGAATTTTCTAAAAAATTAACCAGTCTTTTTCTCCGAAATTCCCAAACCAAAGAACGCAATTTTTCTCTATCTATTTCTCTCCAGGCTTTTGCTAAATTTTTATATAATATATAATGCTGCTTTGGAGATGTACTAAGGCCAAGACCTATGCCTGTTAAAAGCATTAGGAGGGCTTTCTTTTTATATGGAGATAATCCTTTTGGCATATCTTAATTTTAGCATAATATCTATTTTATCATAATGTCTAATCCGTTTCAAATAAACAGCGATCGCTTTTATATGAAAATATAAAAATTAATCTATTTGAAAACCGTCCCGGATTTTGCGGCGGTAAAACAAAAATCCGATTGCTCCCAGAACTCCAATGCCCAAACTGATTAAAAACCAAAAAAGCCAATTTTTATTTTCGTTTGGCTCTGCTTGCTCAACGGCCGCCGGCTGTTGAAGCGATTCAGTCGCCGGCGGCTTCGCCTGCGGCTCTTTAAAGCCGACATTCAAGACTGAAATTGATGTTGACGAAGATTGTTTACTCTCGGGCTTTTTGACGTTGCTGGCGTTTTTAATCCCCCTAATGCCGACATCGGATGTCGGTATTGGAATGTTTTCCGCGCCCGATGTTTCTTTGACAATATAACTTCCCCTTCCTTCACCGGCTCGGTTAAAACTTTCTCCTTCTTTCAAAATTCCCTGATAAGAAAATTTTTCAATCAAAAAGCTGTTTGAATAAAAAAGTCCGACCTCGCCCTCTTTAGTTAGTTTAATTTTGCTGGCGGATTCCGGAACAACGATTATTGAATTGGCTTGGATAAAAGTCGAGCGAGGAAAAGAAAAAGATTGGCTGGCCTGTTTTATTTTAAGCCCGGAAATATCAAGCTCCTCTCTGCTTTTATTTTGAATCTCAATCCAGCCGGCCTCCCCCGGTTTTATTTCGGAAATCAGAAGTTCGGCTTTATTGACTTTTACCGCGACTCTGTCCGAAGCGGAATATTGGCCCGAAGAAATATCTAAAACCGCGAGATAGTTTCCGGGAAATTGATAAATATGGTTAACCACTCTCCCTTCCTTAAAATCGCCGTCGCCAAAAGTCCAAATAAATCCGGCATTGTCAATCGGCTCGTCTTTCAAACCTAAAGCCAAACCGGAAAACTTAACTTCCGCGCCAGTAATGACATTTTTGTCTTCGCCGGCGTAAGCTTTAATTTGAGGAATCGTCTGGGTTGGAACGGAAACTGAAGATGAGGGACTGGCAGCCGGGGTTTGAGTTTGAGATGGCTGGGATTCCTGGCTTGATTGAGATGCCGGAGCTTGCGTCAAAGAAATATTCGTTGCTTTGGGAGTTGAAGTGGCGGTAATCCATCCGGCGGCGGTTCTTTGAGCTGTTTGTTTGGTATTATTATCTCCGCCAATGCTCTCCCAATAATCAGAGCCGTCCACTCTATCTATTTCAGCGCCAGCCGCGTTTTTCAAAATCAAAATTTCTCCGGAATTGGAAAGCGCGCCGGTATAAATCAAATCAGCCGAAATACCCGGTAAAACCGAGTCATCAGTTCTTTCTAAAAGAAAAAATCCGCCGGCTGAAACACTGCCGGATAAATTTATCTTGGGCGTTCCGTCAATCGCCTCCAAAATCCAACCATCCAAACCCATCGCCTCGCTCCCATTATTAAAAAGCTCAAGCCATTCATTATTAGCTGATTCCGGGGCGCCCATCCAAGCAATCTCATTGATAATCACCGAAGCGGAAGAAAAAACCGGAAAAACAAGCAAAACAAAAATCAAAACAAAAACTTTTTTCATAATCCGAAAAGCAGACTGATGAATTTATCGCCGACTAAAAACGCTAAAAACGAGCCGACGACTAAAAAGGGAGCAAACGGAATTTGAGTTTTCAGATTAAACCGTTTCTTTTTTAAAGCCATTAAAAAAATCCCAACCAATCCGCCCAGCCAAAAAGAAAATAAAAAAGCGGCCAAACTATTCCAAGGGCCGAGCAAAAACCCCAGCCCCAGAGCCAACTTGGCGTCGCCAAAACCAAGCCATTTTCCTCTGGAAACCAGCCACATTAAGGCAAAAAAAGCAAAGAAGAGCGTCCCGGACAAAAGATAAAGAAACAATCCTGAATTTCCCCGCCCCAAAGGGGCGAGGCTCGTCCCGATGTCCATCGGGACGGCAAAACTTAAAATCACGAATAGCAACGAAAGACTGACAAACAAATATACCAGTTTGTTGGGGATTATTTGATGTTTAAAGTCGTAAGCCGAAACGGCAATTAAAATACTGAACATTGCCCAATAAAAAATTAAGCTGAGCAGATTTTGGAAATTAAAAATTTTCAGAGCTGTTAACACAAAAACAATTCCTGTAATCAATTCCACTAATGGATAGTGCCGAGAAATTTTACTTTGGCAGTAACGGCATCTTCCTTTTTGAAAAACAAAGCTCAAAACCGGAATCAAGTCAAAAAAACCAAGCCGATGGCCGCAAGAAAAACACTTTGACCGGCTCTTAATAATTGATTCGCCAGTGTTTAATCTCAAAACAACGACATTCAAAAAACTTCCGATAATCAACCCTAAAACAAAAACAACGGCTAAAAACATTATTTTTCAATGAATTTCAAAATATAATTTGAATATTGTCTAAAATTCTCTAGAACTTCTCTAACTTTTTTGTGAATTAACTCTGGCTCAATATTGTTATACTCATGAACTAGAATATTCCTAAAGCGGGCATTGTCTCCCATTTTTTCGGAAAAATCCTGAGAATAAACGCCTAAATCCGCCAACCGCAAAAATCCGTCTCGGTATCCCCTGACTTTTTCAACACCCTTTCCCAACTCGGCAATTAAATGATTGTTAATGTCAGTGGCTCTAATGACAATTCTTTCCAATATTCTTTCCACCGCCGCCTGTTTCATAAAATCTTTAGCCAGTTCGCTTAAATTATAATCGCCAAACTCCTCTAAATGCCCTAAATCCTCGGCCATCAGTTTTAATTTTCGCTTTATAAAATTTTTATCAATCATTTTTGGCTTGATTTAAATATTTTTTAAGCAAAATTTCCTCCAATTTAAAAATCGGGGCATGGTCCCAATAATTTCTAATGGCAAAAGTTTTTAATTGCCAATAATCAAAAGAAGAGCCGTAAATTAACATACTATCTTTCATAACCTGATATAGAAACAAGGCATCGGCGTTTTCCAAGCTTTTGACGTCAAGCTCCCGCTCTTTGCTGTTGCCAAAGACTTTTTCCAGCTCGCCAAAAATTTTCATTAAAACCTCAAAAGCTGTGGGCTTTTCCCCTAAGACCGCCACATCCAAATCGCTGCCCGGCCGGGCTTTGCCGGTAGCGTAAGAGCCGTGAATAATCATCAATTTGAGATTATATTTGTCGCCGATTTTTTTAATTTCGTTTTTTTGCTCTTTGGTTAATTCCATTAATTTCAGTCTACAAAATTCCAGCGGCTTTGCCAACATTCAAAAAACTTCCGATAATCAAACCAAAAGCAAAAACAGCAGCATAAATCATTGCTTTAATTATATCAGTAAGGCCGTAAAACAAAACTCCTCCGATGGCCATCGGAGGAGTTTTGTAATTTAGATAAATTTTTACCAACAGGTTAAACTCGTAGGCACGTCAGCAGTAGCAAGTTCGGTGACGCCTTTTTCCGACGCAGCCGTGAAACCGCCGCCAGATTCAAGGGCTGCCCAAACGCAATACTCATTACCGCCGGTATTTGCAAAGGCATAATAAGCCCCATTAGTTGCAACTGGGTCTTTGGGAATCGTTGGCAGGTACGTACCAATCGCTATTGTTGTTAACTTAGAGTCGGCACCAACTTCTAAAGAGAGATAGGCTCCATCGTCATCATACTTCATCTCCATGGCCAAGGCGATTTGTCTGATGTCGGACTGGCGCCGGGCATCTCTGGCTTTGGCTCTGGCGCTATTCAAAGAAACTAAGACCACCGAAGCCAAAATTCCGATGATGGCGATAACCACCAAAAGCTCAATTAAAGTAAAACCTTTATTCTTCTTTTTTATCATAATAATCACTAATTACTAAAATTATACGACCTTTTTTGTTATTTATGATTCAATAACTCTCTATCCAAATTCTACCAAATCTTTTAAAAAATGCTTGTGGATAACTCCCGCTACTAATAAGGTCTTAATTAGTGCGGGAGATAACTTTTAGACGGAAGAAGTGATGCTGTAAATCGGACCCATAATTCCGGCCACCAAAATCCCCACTCCCAAACCCAAAACTATAATCATAATCGGCTCAATCATTCCCACCAGACTGGCTAAAGCGGCTTCAGCTTCTTTTTTGTAAAAACCGGATAAATTTTTCAGAGCGGTTCCCAGCTCCCCGGCTTCTTCGCCCACCCTAGCCATCTGGGAAACCAAAGAAGGAATATCTTCGTACCTGGCAAAAGCGTCGGAAATGGAGCTTCCGCCTTTAATAAGGTCGGCCGATTCCTTGAGAATGGCCGAGAACACGGCATTATCCACCACATCGGCCGTTGTTTCAAAAGCTCTGACCACAGGAATGCCGCTGGAAAGCATTGTGTAGAGATTGTCCGTCAGCCGGGCCAAATAAAATTTTTTAAAAATATTGCCGAAAAGCGGCACATCCAGTCTGAATCTATCCAAAGAAAATTTGCCTCTTGAGGTTCTGAAATATTTAATAGCGAAAAACACGCCGAAACCAGCGGCTATCAGAATAAAAACTCCGTATTTTATCAAAAAATCTCCCGAGCCGATAATAACTTTGGTGTACCAAGGGATAACGGCGTTGGATTCGGTTAAAATATCGTTGAGCTTTGGCATAATAAACACCAGCATCAAAATCATCACGGCCGCGAAAGTGGAAAGCACAAAAGCCGGATACAAAAGGGCGTTCCTGACTTTAGTGGAAACATCGTAAGAATACTCCAAATGATTGGCCAAATTTACAAAAGCTTCTTCCAGTTTGCCGGTTTCTTCGCCGGCCCTTACCATATTGACGAAAAAAGACGAAAACGCGTCCGGATGGCGGGCCAAACTCTGGGAAATGGAAAGCCCGCCCTGAATGCCGGATAAAACATCCTCCAAAATTATTCGCATGGCCGGCCGGGAAGCTTCGCCGGATAAAAGTTTAAAAGCGTCAACCACAGGAACTTTGGCCTCAAATAAAGTGGCGAGCTGGCGGGTAAAAAAAACAACATCCCGTTTCTTAACTCCGCCGACAAAACCAAGTCCCCGACTTAAAATTGACGGTTTTTCCGCAGACTCTATGTGGATAACTATTAAATTCTGGCGCTGTAAACTGGCTACGGCCAAATCCAAACTGGCTGCTTCAATTGAGCCGGATTTTTTTTCGCCTTCCGAAGTCGTGGCTTCGTATTTATAAAGCATGCCGGTTTTCCCGCTAAAATTATCTTAATAATATTTCCAAAGCCGAGGGCTGAAGCGAATATCTTAAAGCCGTTTCCATTGTTATCTCCCCTTTTTGGATAAGATTAGCCAGCGAACGATTTAAGCTGACCATTCCCAATTCCGAGCCGGTTTCTATCACATTGTCAACTTCGTGGATTCTTCCTTCCCGAATCAAATTGCGCACCGCCGAGTTGGCAATCAAAAGCTCGTAAGCCGGAACTAATCCGCCCGAAATCCTGGGCAACAGGCGCTGGGAAAATATTCCCAAAAGAGTGGAGGCCAGCTGGGAGCGAATCTGATTTTGCTGTTCAGCCGGAAAAGAATCAATAATCCGGTCAATGGTCTGGGCGGCGCTGTTGGTATGCAAAGAAGACAAAACCAGATGGCCGGTTTCGGCGGCCGTAACAGCGGTGGAAATCGTTTCCGGGTCGCGCATCTCTCCCACCATCGCCACATTAACATCTTCCCGAAACATAGACCTTAAGGCATCATGAAAGCTTCGGGTGTCCTGCCCGACTTCTCTTTGGTCAATAATGGATTTGTCCTGCAAAAACATATATTCAATCGGATCCTCAATGGTTACGATATGGTCTTCTCTTTCGTGATTGATAAGGTCAACCAGACTGGCCAGAGTGGTTGATTTGCCGTGTCCGGTCGGCCCGACCACCAAAAAAAATCCCTGTTTTTTCCTGACAAAATCGGCCAGCGTCGGAGGCAGGCTTAATTCTTCCAAAGTTTTTATTTTTATCGGAATCAGCCGGAAAGCCGCGCCCACAAAACCCCGCTGAAAAAAAATGTTGCAGCGAAGACGGATTTTATCTTCCAGAACAAAAGAAAAATCAAGCTCCTTTTCTTCCAAAAAACGCCTTTTCCGTTCTTCGGAAAACATGGAAAAAACAAGCCCTTCTAAATCTTTTGGCGTTAAAACCGGCTTTTTGACGAGCGGAGCCAGGGCACCCGAAATCCTTAAAGTCGGGTGACGAGCCACGGAAAGATGAAGGTCCGAAGCTCCTTCTCTGGCCACGGTCAACAGCAAATCGTTTAATTCTTTCTGATAATTATCCATTTTTCTTTTTCAAGGCCTCCTCAACTTTTTTCATGGCTTCGGTCGGCGTGAAATAAGCTTTGATAATATAATCGTCCGCGCCCAGCCTCATTCCTTTTTCCACTTCCTCTTTCTGGCCAAGATTGGTTAAAAAAACAAAAACGGCTTTAGGCAAAAGCTTTTCTTTTCTGATAATTTTCATAGTTTCGAAGCCGTCGAGGCCGGGCATTACCACGTCCAAAAGCATTGCATCCGTTTCCAATCCTCCCCGAATTTTTTCCAGCGCCTCCTCGCCGCTTTTAGCCACCTCAACCTGATAACCGGCAGTCCTGAACTTCAAAGAATACATTTCAAGCAAAAATTCATCATCGTCAACTATAAGAATTTTGTATTTTTGCTCACTCATATTTTTATTATATCACTTCCTCCAATTCTTCCAACCCCACTCGTCCCTCCAAAACTTTTAAAACTCCGTCTTCCCTCATAGTAACCATCCCTTCTTTGCGGCCGGCCTTCAAAATAGCTTCTTCCGCCGGATTGGTTAAAATAATATTTTCAATTTCTTTATTCATAAGCAAAACCTCAAAAACTCCAATTCTTCCGCGCGTGCCTTTAAGGCAAGTCGAGGAGGGCATGGCTTGATAAATTTTAGCCGGCATTTTTATTTTTTCTTTGATGGATGGAGGAACATTGGCCAGCTCCTCCTCCAGACGGGTCTTAAGACTGCCTTTGACCTCAAGTTCTTTTTTTGAATCATCGCAAAGCGTCCGGACCAGCCGCTGGCCCACCGCCATAATCAGAGTGGGCGCTATAAGATAAGGGTCAACTCCCATATCCACCAAGCGCGGAACCGCTCCCACCGCGGAATTGGTGTGCAAAGTGGAAAGCACCAAATGGCCGGTCAAAGCCGCATGAACCGCCAATTGGGCCGTTTCTTTATCCCGCACCTCGCCCACCATAATCGTATCCGGGTCCTGGCGCAGAATAGAACGAAGACCGTTGGCAAAAGTGTAGCCAATTTCCGGCTTGACCTGCGATTGATTCACTCCCTCAATATTGTATTCAATCGGGTCTTCCAAACTGACAATATTAAAACGTTCCTGGTTTAAAATTTGAAGCATTGAGTAAAGAGTGCTGGTTTTGCCCGAGCCGGTCGGACCAACCAGAAAAATAAGGCCATAGGGCTTTTTTAGAGCCTCTTCCACCATGGCCAAATTGCGGCCGCTAAGCCCTAGATCGGAAAGCGCGCCTATTTTTTGTTGAGGATCAAGAATGCGGATGGCCGCTTTTTCCCCGAAATAAGTCGGAAAGGTGGAAACCCTGAAATCAACGCTTCGGTTTTCTATCCGGGCGCTGAACCGGCCGTCCTGGGGCTTGCGTTTTTCGTCAAGCTGCATATTGGTCAAAATCTTGATTCTGGAAAGAACCGCTTCGTGAACATGAAGAGGAAGAATAAGACTGGTGTAAAGGATGCCGTCAACCCGAAAACGGACCCTTAATTTGTCGGCCATCGGCTCAATGTGAATATCCGAGGCGTTGCCTTCAATGGCATGCCGGATAATCACCGCCACCATCTTGGTAACAGGCGCTTCTTCGGTTAAAGCCACCTCTCCTTTAAGCACCTGCTTTTCTATTTCTGGAGAAGTTTCGAAAGCCGATTCCAATTCGCCCAGAGCCTTGGAAACTTCTCCTCCTAATCCCTTATAACCTTCCAAAATCTTATTTAAATCAGAAAGAGAAATCACGAAAATTTTAAAAGCCAAACTGCTTTTGTAGGTGATGAATTGAAGGGCCTCCCGAGCTTCAATGTTGTCCGGGTCAACCATTCCCACTTCCAAAACTCCGTCTTTCAAATCAAGCGGCGCGATTTTGTAATGCCGGGCGGTTTCTTCCGGAATGTTTTTTAAAACGCCGTAAGGTATCTTCCTCTCGTCAATTGTTTTTGAGGGAACGCCGAGCGCCTCGCTTTTCGCCGCCAGAAGATCGACCGGAGAAACCCCGCGCTCTTCAAATAAAATCTCCGTTTCTTTTTCTCCGGTTTTGGCCTCTTCGTAAACCAAAGCCAGCTCATTTTTGGAAATGAGATTCTTCTTCAGCAAAATATCCGTAACCCTGCTGTCAATCATTTTAAATGGGAGAGAAAGGATTGGGCCGGCCGGTTTGAATCTCGGCTATCTTCAATTCGCTGGAAAAATCCTGCAAAGACGAAAGAACGGAATTCTGAAAAAACAACTCGTCTATTTCCGTTTTCCTCAAAAGGCCGAAAATAGTCAGTAAATCCGTGGCTTCTACTCCGGATTTTTCAGCCGGCGCCAAAACGTACGTTCTGGCTTTAATATTGAACTCATAAATATCCTTGTTTCCGGCGGAAAAAACAATGGAATCAATGTCTATCATTCTCAAGCTCTTTTCCAAATCTCCCAAAAAAGCCAGTAAATTCTCGTAAGAGCCGGCGACTTTAAAATTAAGCTCCGCTTCCTGGTATCCCGTTTCCTGCTTCTCTTTTGGGGATGTTTCCGAAAGCGCAAAAGCCGGCGCTTTGTTCTGGGGACTTTCTTTTTCGGTGACAGCCAGAGATTTTAAAATAAGGCCGCGGCTTCTTGTTAAATTGTCAAACTGCACAATCAATCCGCCGTCGTTGGTTTTGGTCGGCAAAAGCTTTTTCAGTCGCTCCAGGTCAAGAGATGCGATATTATTGTATTTTCCAATCAAGTCGTCGCGCAGATTTCTGATCTGGCGCGAATTGACAAGCACATTCTCAACTTCGCTTTTCTGGTTTCTCAAATCCTTGATTTTTCCGACCAGAGGTACAGTCCACAAGCCGAAAATCAAAATGGCGGCCAGCAAAAAAACAAAAACTATAATGACTTTTACCATATTAAAATTTTAATAAATCAGGATTAATAACCAAAGAAACGTTAAAACTGACATTGCCTTCGTTTTTTAAAACGAAATTGGAAAAATTGGCTTTTTCCACAAAATCGCTTTTGGAAAAAACCGCCGCCTGCTGGGCAATGGCGGTATAACTTCTGGCTTCGCCGTTCATGACTACCGAGTACTGGCCCTCTTTCTCTCCGAAGGAAAAAGAGGAAAATCCGACGGACGGCAAAGTCAAATTTTCAACCAGAAGAAAAACTTTGGAAGGAGCTTTATGCTCGGCCAGAATGATTTTGGAATTTTTTATCAGGTCCGACGTTCTAGTCAACTCCTTCATAGAAGCGGGCTCGAACTCGGATTCCGTCCTTTTTAAAGTGTCGTTCAGCTCTTTTATTCTTGTTCCTAAAAAACTCTTATAAAAATATCCTCCGGCCAAAATCCCGGCCGATATAAAGAAAGCACCAACGCTAAAAACCGCGAGAAAACTGGTTTTTCGCGGCCGATAAATTGATTTGGCGGCCAGCGATGTTTTCGGAATTAAAGAAGGCTTCATATTTTTATTTTAAACCGCGCAGGGCCAAACCCAGCACGTTGGAAAAGCTCGGCCCGGCTTCTTTTAAAACCGGTCTTAAAAAAGACGGGTGCTCTACTTTAGAAAAAGGATCGGCCAAAACCGTTTCTATGCCGATTTTATTGACCGCGAAATCAACCACTCCGTTTAACAGCGCTCCGCCGCCGGTCAAAATCACATGGTCGATAACCCGGTTTCTTCTTCTCCGGTAGTCGGCAATAGTCCGCCTGGCTTCCATAAAAATCAAATCAAGCAAGGGCTCAATCACCGCCGCGGCTTCTTTATATTCCGGCCGGGAAGAAAACCCTATCTCCCGTTTCATTTCTTCGGCCCTGGAAAAACTGATATTCAAAGAATGGGCCAGAGCGATGGTTATATCCTGGGAACCGCGGTCAAGCGAATAAGCGAATCTGGCAATGCCGTGGTCCACCACCGTCATTTTGGTGGTAGAAGCGCCTAAATCGATCACCAAAACTGGCGCGATTTCGCTTCCCAAAACCGAACGGAC
>Ga0208373_1002586_pt1 | contig 19645 bp, 16 predicted proteins | sample RifOxyC2_FD_184036 | JGI IMG/M metagenome (GOLD analysis project Ga0208373, IMG submission 184036) | Soil microbial communities from Rifle, Colorado - Rifle Oxygen_injection C2 (SPAdes) | ecosystem: Environmental > Terrestrial > Deep subsurface > Rock core/Sediment | place: Rifle, Colorado... | reverse complement strand
CCAAACGGTAAAAAGAGTCTCTGGCCGGTTGCAGGTGGCAGGCGTGTCTTTCTTGTCTGGTTCAGCGGTGATGGCGGGGATTCAAAAATATGCTGATCCGACGGCCACGGCGATTGGTTTGGGGGTGGGCTTAACTCAGATTGCTATTTTTGGTTCGAGCGCCAATACTATCTATGATGTTTATCTATTGCTGATTAGATTACTCTACTCATTTTTATCCTGGCTGGGCATTCGTCGCAAGAGACCAGAATGGGGGACGGTCTATGACTCAGTCACCAAACAACCGATTGATCCGGCCTATGTCACGGTGTCCAACGTCGCTGGTCAGGAGGTGACCAGTGCGATTACTGATATCGATGGCCGGTTTGGTTTTCTGCTACCGAAAAATGTTTATTACATTAAAGTTGGTAAAACCAATTACCGTTTTCCCTCTGAAAATCTCAAGGGGAAAGTGGCCGACGAACTGTATGATAGTTTGTATTTTGGGTCGCCCTTAGCCCACGATGGTAACCAAATTATTAAATTAAATGTGCCACTCGATCCGGTTAGTTTTGATTGGAATGAATTTGCCAAATCAAAAATAAATTTCTTCCAGATTTATACCAAAAAAGAAACTTTGCGTCGGCGTATTTTGGCCGGAGTTTTTTACTCTGGTTTTGGGGTGTCAGCGATTAATATGATTATTACTCCGTCTGTTTTAGATCTATTATTGTTGGCTATTTATGTGGGGATTTTTGTTTATCATCGAATTTTGGTTATTAAACATAAAATTGTGGCCGTTCATCGTCCGTCTGGCGAGCCACTGCCTTACGCTTTAATTCGTCTATATTTGTCTGGTATTGACCAGCCGATCAAATCAACCACCACCGATGCCCTCGGCCGATTCTATATTTTGGTGCGGCCGGGTGTTTATTATCTGACGGTTGAAGAAAAACAACTTGATGGTTCGTACAAAAAAGTTTACCAATCGGAAAATCTTAATCTGCCAAAGGGTGTTCTTGATAACGACTTCATAGTGTGAGAAAATGACCACCTATGAATAATGAAGAAAGACTGGAAATCGAAGGTTTGGCTGGTCAGCGAACCCTGGCGGGAACTATCTCGGTCGGTGGAGCCAAAAATGCTGTCCTCAAGGTTTTAGCCTCGACGATCTTGTTTGCCGATGAGGTGACCCTGACTAATGTGCCAGACATCGAGGATGTTCGGCAGACAGCTAAATTATTGGCCGATTTGGGCGGAAAAATTTTGATACCAGAAAAGCACTCCTATCTCGTTGATACTCGTTCGCTGGATAAGACTGTCATTGTGCCGGCCATTTCTAAAAAATTACGGGCTTCAATCGTCCTCACTGGCCCCTTGCTGGCTCGCTTTGGTCGGGTCAGTTTTCCTCATCCGGGCGGTTGCGTCATCGGCAAAAGACCGATCGATATTTTCTTAACCAGTTTTGAAGCCATGGGGGCCAAGGTGGAATTAAAAGATGATTTGTATGAGATTGTAGCCACGGGTGGCAAACTCCATGGAGCGGAGATTTTTCTAAAAGCGCAGAGTGTGACGGTGACTGAAACGATGATGATGGCGGCGGTTTTGGCCGAAGGCAAAACTGTTTTGAAAAATTGTGCCATGGAGCCAGAAATTGTCAGTTTGGGAGAATTTTTGCAACAGTGTGGCGCTCAGATTTCTGGTCTGGGCACGCCGACCATCGAAATCGTCGGTGGCGATTTATTGCTCAGTCAGGGTCAAGTTTACCAAACCCTACCCGATCGGATCGAGGCCGGCAGTTTTTTGGTTTTGGCCGCGCTTTTGGCTCGAGATGTGACTATCGCTAATTGTCGGCCAGATCACCTCGATGCGGTGATTGATTTTTTACGTCAAAGTGGAGTCAAAATGGAAATCGGGGAGAATTATATCCGGGTTCGGGATAATGACACCGCCAGTTTTGTGGCTAACGATTTCAAGACCCACGAATATCCTGGTTTCCCGACTGATTTACAAGCACCGATGACCATTTTTCTGACTCAGGCCCAGGGACAGAGTTTTGTTTTTGAGACTATTTTTGAGGGCCGACTCAACCATCTTGAATCATTAGAAAGAATGGGGGCCAAGGTCAAGATTCTCGATTCTCACCGCGCGATTATTGATGGACCGAGTGAGTTGGCCAGTCGAGAGCTAATCAGCCCGGATCTACGAGCCGGTCTGGCCTATATTATTTCTGGCCTGTTGGCCAAGGGTCAAACCAATGTTCACAATGTCGGTTATATCGATCGCGGTTATGAAAATATCGAAGGGCGACTGACAGCTTTGGGAGCGAATATCAAACGGATTAGGGGATAATCCTCAATGATCAATTTACAATTCTCAATTTACAATTCTCAATTTACAATAAATTTTCTCCGCCAGCTGGCGGATTAAAAATTTTCCAACGAAAAAATTGTTAAAACAAAACCTCTCGAACCGGTAATCAGGTTCGAGAGGTGTCGTATGAGCGATTAGGCAAAGAACAGGAGCGTGATAACCAGATAGAAAATGACCACCATCCTCCAATAATATCTTTTCTTGCCTTCATCAAGGGTCTTTTGGATAAGGACACTTCCACCGGGCCCGCCAATGCAAAAGCCAAAAAACAATCCGACCATTGAAGTGCCTACGAGGCTAAAGTGGTCTGCGGAAAGAAAGAAGCCTGAACTGGCTAAGACGATACCGGTAATGCCAATAGCAATAGCGAAAACGGTCGCTAGCAAGATGACTAGCTTCGCACCCTCCTTTGCCTTGTTTGTCTGGAAGACAAACAAGGTGCTGGAGAATAGCATCAAAGCTAACGCCAATAGACACATGACCTTGTACACGGCCAAGACGGGATGGCCCCAAATTTCTTTGGCTATAGTTTTGACTTGATTTCCGTCAAAGACTAGGACGTAGCTGTAGACCGATGCCACATGCCAGAAGTCCACCGCTTTATAGAGATTCTTCCCGGTTGGTATTTCTTGACCGGGGTGGTCTAGCGCCATGTTTTCTCCGTCGCTCAACATACGTCTGAGCATTATCTTATTAATGGCTTCCTCTCTTTGATCCTTGGGTTTATCGAACAGTATTGGTGTTGCCTCGTTGCTGCAGTCCGACAACCCCATCAGTATAACCACAGCCATCAATATTATTGGTAGCAAGTTTTTCATCGGCCTTCTCCTCTGCTGGTTAGAGTTTTCAATTCTGACGCTTTTATCACGAGACAAAAGCGAATCTATTCTGTCTATTATTATATACCTGTTTAGATATTTTGTCAAGATAATAATGTGTTGGTCAAATAGCCTTTATGCTTTAGTATGAGCGGTATCTATGTCATTCTTCATCCGCAAATTAGGCATTGACCTCGGCACAGCCAATACCCTAGTCTTTGTCCCCGGCAAGGGGATAGTCCTCAATGAACCTTCGGTGGTGGCGGTCAATCTGGCTGACAATCGAGTGGTAGCGGTCGGTATGGAGGCCAAGGATATGGTGGGCAAGACGCCAGACACGATTATGGCTTATAAGCCCATGAAAGATGGGGTGATTGCCGATTATCGGATTACGGAGGCGATGTTGCGCTACTATATCAGCAAGGCCCTCGGTAAATTTAATATTATCAAACCAGATATCATGGTGTCGGTGCCAGCTGGTATCACTTCGACAGAACGCCGAGCGGTGATTGAAGCGACGATGCGGGCCGGTGCTAAAAATGCCTATGTGGTCAAAGAGCCGATCTTAGCGGCCATTGGCGCTGGCATCCCGATCTATGAAGCCAAGGGTCATATGGTGGTGGATATTGGTGGTGGCACGACTGACGTGGCCGTGATTTCTCTGGGTGGGATTGTGGCCTCGACTTCGGTTAAACACGCTGGTAATAAAATTGATCAAGCGATCGCTGACTATATAAAGAGATCTTTTAATCTGGCCATTGGTGACAAGACGGCTGAGGAAGTTAAAATGTCGATTGGTTCGGCCGTACCGGTGGAGGACGAATTGGCCTATGTGATAAAAGGGCGAGATTTTTTGACCGGTTTACCCCGATCGGTGGAGGTAAAAACTAATGAGATAGTCCAAGCGATTGATGTCGAGTTAAAAGAAATGGTCAAGGCGATCAAAGCCGTCTTTCAAGATACGCCACCAGAATTGTCAGCTGATATTATTGAACGAGGAATTATTATGACTGGCGGATCATCAATGTTGCGCAATTTACCAGAGTTGGTTTACCGCCGGACGGGGGTGCGAGCTTATCTGGCCGAGGACGCGCTCTATTGTGTGGCCAAGGGAACGGGGATTGCTCTTAACCATTTGGATACCTATAAGAAAAGTATCATCGCCAAAAGATGACGCGATACTAATGATACGAATCAACATACGAATTATACGAATAAAATGCGGGTGCTTAGCTCCCAATTCGTAGCATTCGTATTATTCGTAGATTCGCATCTCATAGGATTGAAATTTTAAATTATGTTGTTGGAACAATTAAAAAATCACCAAGCCGTCGGACATCTTCATCATGCTTATCTACTGGTCGGTGAGGCTTCGCAGATTTTGCCGAAACTGGAAGAATTTTTGCTGTCGATTTTTCCCGAGTCGACCGACCCTAAATCTAATCCTGATGTCCTGTGGTTTATCAAAGATCGTTTGGTAAAGGACGATGCTCGTTTTTTGCGGAGTTTTCAAACTGGCCAGGCTTTTGGGGGACACGGGCGCTATCTGGTGGCTTCTTTTTCGGCCATGGATAACGAACCACAGGAAGTCCTTCTAAAAACTTTAGAGGAGCCGGCCACCGATACTCATTTTTTTCTGGTGGTGCCCTCGGCTGATTTTTTCCGCCCGACTATTCTGTCGCGAGTTTATCGTCTGAATGTTTCGTCACAATCCAACGAAGAGGTAGATAATAGTGATTTAGAAAAATTCTTGGGGTTAGATCCGGCTGAGCGAGGCGATTATTTACTAAAAACTTTTTTGGCCGATGGCCAGATTAAAGATCGGGCTGGCTTACTCACTTGGCTCAATCGGTTGGAAGTCTTCATCCGGGAACGGGTTGATCTCAAACTAATTTCAGACAGCATGGTCTTGGTTTTTAAGGAAATATTTTTGGCTAAAAAATTGCTTAACACCCCTCGCTCCTCGGCCAAAATGATCTTGGAACACTTGGCCCTAATCGTGCCAACAATACGAAAGGCCAAATAAGTTTAAAGTTCAAAATGCAAAGTTCAAAATTTCAATTCGAAAATCAAAATTATTAAATTTTTAACTGCAACTTTGCACTTTAAATTTTGCATTTTGCACGATATTCCACTTTATGTTTTAATGTCCTTATCCTCTATTATTTTTAATTTGAAACATGGCCTACAATTTCTCCGAATTTAAAACCCATTTAACCGAGATCGAAGCCTGGTTGACCGGCGAATACGGCGGGATCAGGACGGGCAAGGCTTCGCCGGCCCTGCTCGACTCGGTGATGGTTGATTCCTATGGTAGTAAGCTCCCGATCAAGCATGTGGCGGCGATTAGCACCGAAGACGCTTTAACTCTGCGGATCACGCCGTGGGACAAGTCGCAGGTGAAGGGGATCGAGACCGCTATCGCTTCCGCCAACATCGGTGTTTCGACGGCGCCAGACTCGGAAGGAATCCGTGTGATTTTTCCGACTTTGACCGAGGAACGACGCAAGATGTTGATTAAGCTGACCAATGAAAAACTGGAAGAAGCCAGAATTTCAATGCGGAAAGAACGAGAGAAGTCTTGGAACGAAGTTCAAGAGATGGAGCGCACAGGTGGTATTGGCGAAGATGTAAAATTCCGCCTGAAAGAAGAGTTACAGAAGATTGTCGACGAAGGCAATAACAAGTTTGATGCTCTGGCGTCCAAAAAGCGGGAGGAGATTGAGGGCTAAAACATTTGCTTTGCAAATGTTCGCCCGAACATTTTGTTTGACAAAATGTTTTAGGGGTAAAAAAGTAGTAAGTAGTAAGTAGTAGAGTAGTCAGTATTAAAAATATTTAAAAATCAAATGATAATAATTTCCGTTATTTTTCTCTTTGTTCTAGGCCTGCTCATTATGGTCCACGAGTTGGGGCATTTTCTGGCGGCGAAAAAAGCGGGCGTTCGAGTGGATGAATTCGGTTTCGGTTTTCCGCCTAAATTATGGTCCAAGAAAATCGGGGAGACGACTTACTCAATCAACCTGATTCCTTTTGGTGGTTTCGTCAAAATTCTCGGTGAAAATCCTGATGAGCCACTGCCAGAAGCGGATAAGAAAAGAGCCTTGACCTCAAAGCCAAAAATCGTTCAGGCTTGGGTGCTCTTTGCCGGAGTATTTTGTAACTTTTTGTTGGCCTGGCTGTTGCTCTCTTTGGGACTACTCGCTGGACTGCCAGTGGAAAGTTCATCAGCTCGGACATTTTTCAACCGAGTCAGTGAAGAGCGTCTGGTAGTCACTTCAGTCCTGAAAAACTATCCCGCCGGTCAAACCGGTCTGTTGGCCGGGGATGAAATTGTCACTATTATGGTTGGCGAGCAAAAAGTCACACCAAAGACTGCCGAGGAAGCCACGACTTTTATTAGGTCACAAGCCAATCATGATATTTTGTTTACGATTAAACGCGGTTCAGAAAATCGCCAGGTTTCAGTTTTGCCAAAAATCGAAGATAAAAAAGCGGTGGTGGGGATTACAATGGAGGGGGTGGGGATCGTTCGCTCGACCTGGTACCAGGCGCCGTGGGATGGTCTAAAACTATCAGTTTATTTGACTATTGAAACCGCCAAAGGTCTCGGACATTTCTTTGCCCAAATTTTTACTTCCGGTGGTTCCGCTTTTGGCTCGGTCGCTGGACCGGTCGGTCTCTTTGGTATTATTGGTGATGCCACCAAACTCGGCCTGGTTTATCTGATGTCATTCGTAGCTCTGCTATCGATCAACTTGGCCATTATTAACCTCGTCCCATTTCCAGCCCTCGACGGTGGTCGGCTATTATTTATCCTGATTGAAAGCATCACCCGTCGCCCGATTAATGCCAAATTCGCCGGCTGGGCCAACGCCATCGGCTTTTTCCTGCTCATCGGGCTAATGGTGGTGATTTCCTATTTTGACGTGGTGAGGTTGTTGTAATTATTGAGGCTATTAAAATTTTAAAGAGTTTTTCAGCGTTTTTTAAATAGATTTTATGGAAGAATATCTCAAAAATGTTTCTCAAAAATTCTCCGATACTCAAACTAGCGAAATGGGGTATCGGACCGATTTTGAGAATTTGCTAAAAAGTATTTTTACGACAGAACAAAAATATAAAATCCTTCATGATTCCAAGTCTGTAGATGGCAATAAACCGGATTTTATTGTTCTTAAGAATGCAGTCCCAATTTTATATATCGAAGCCAAAGACATTGGAGTTAGCCTGGATAAAATAGAAAAAAGTAACCAAATGGATCGCTATTTTGGTTATGACAACCTCGTCCTTACTGATTATGTTGAATTTCGCTTCTATCGAAATGGCGAGCGATATGAAGAGCCTGTTATAATCGCTAATTTTGATAAAAATAATCGTACCGTAACCGAACTTCCCCAAAATTTTTCCTTATTATCAAAAACACTTGTTGATTTTGCTTCTTCTCACCGAGAACCGATAAAAAAAGGTAAACAGCTGGCTCAAATTATGGGTGGAAAGGCTCAACGTATTAGAGATAATGTTAAGGCTATGCTCGAATTAGGCAGTGATAACTTTGCTGATCTTTTGAAAATACGAGATGTGGTAAAGGAAAGCCTCGTTTCAAACCTAGACGACGATTCCTTTGCTGATATGTATGCTCAAACTTTAGTTTATGGTCTTTTTGCTGCCAGATATAACGACACAACCGCTGATACTTTTTCGCGCGTTGAGGCACGTGAACTTGTGCCTAAAACTAACCCTTTTCTCCGATCTTTCTTTGATCATATTGCCGGATCCTCATTTCCAGACCGACTTCGTTTTATCGTCGACGAATTATGTGAAGTTTTTACTCATGCTGATGTCGAAAAGATCCTCCATGATTTTTACGGCAAGGAAAAAGATGATAAGGATCCCATTATTCATTTCTATGAGGACTTTTTGAAAGAATATGATGTCAAGAAAAAAATGGAGATGGGTGTCTTTTATACTCCGCGACCGGTCGTGCAATTTATTGTTCGGGCCGTAGATAGTATTTTAAAAAATGAATTTGGTCTTGAAAGAGGTTTGGCCGATACCACCAAGATTTCTGTTGATAAAAAAGAAATAAATTCTAAAGGAAAAGAGGTAAGGGTGCAGAGAGAATACCACAAAGTCCAAGTGCTAGATGTGGCGACCGGGACAGGAACTTTTCTCAATGAAATTATCAATCATATTCACGAAAGTTTTGCCGGTCAGCAGGGGAGATGGCCAGCCTATGTGGAAAAAGAACTTTTGCCTAGGCTACACGGTTTCGAACTGATGATGGCTTCCTATACAATTGCTCATTTAAAACTTGGGATGACCCTTCATGATACTGGGGCTGGTAAAATCGATACGCGACTGGGAGTGTATCTCACCAATACCCTTGATGAACCAAAATCTTCAATTTGGGGAGATGGAAGTTTGTTTGTCGGTGTCCAGGAGAGTATTACCAAGGAGGCGGTGGAGGCCTCGCGGGTCAAGTCGGAATATCCGATCATGTGTGTTGTGGGTAATCCGCCTTATAGTGGTGAATCAATGAATCCTCATTATACGGATAATGACAGATATAAAGTTGAGCCAGGTGGTAAGCAAAAATTGCAAGAAAGAAATAGTAAATGGATAAATGATGACTATGTAAAATTTATTCGTTTTGCCGAGAGCCTAATAGAAAAAAATGGTGAGGGAATTATTGGTATGATTACGGCTCATGGCTATATTGACAATCCGACTTTCCGCGGGATGCGTTGGCATTTGAGAAAAACTTTTGATAAGATTTATGTCATTGATTTGCATGGCAATAGCCGTAAAAAAGAGACAAGCCTTGATGGTAGTAAAGATGAAAATGTTTTTGACATCATGTCTGGAGTGTCGATAATTTTGGCCGTTAAAAAAATAGACAAGCTAAAAAAAGAGTTAGCAACTATTTTTGTTTATGACATATATGGTACTCGGGATATAAAATTTGAAGATCTAGATAATTCAAATATTGATAAAATAAATTGGGACCAGTTGCCTGAGATTTGTGATGTTTGGAAAATGGAAGGTAAAAATAAGGATGAATATAATGAAGGATTTTCTGTAAACGATTTATTTGTTACCTCTAGTGTTGGTATAGTGACTGGTCGTGATAACGTGGTAATTTCTGGAGATAGAGAACTGCTGAAGGCCAGTGTGATTGCTTGTGCTGATAGTGATAAATTTGAGTATGAAGAAAACAAGGTTAATAAGGTAAATTATCGACCTTTTGATACGAGATATATTTACTATGATAAAAAATTTATAGAGCGTGGACGCTGGGATGTTATGCAACATTTTATGAATAGAGAAAATGTTGCAATAATGTTTTGTCGTCAGCAGAAAATTGAAGGTTTTCAACATTTGATGGTTCATAAAAATATAGTTGAGTCAAGTTATGTTTCGAACAAAACATCAGAGATAGGATCATCGTTTCCTTTGTATTTATACACCGAACAAGGAGAAAAAATACCAAATCTAAACAAAGAAATTTGGCAAAAAATAGACGAAACTGTCGGAAAGACAACGCCAGAAAATATCCTCGACTATATCTACGCTTACCTGCATTCCCCAAATTACCGAAAAAAGTATCAAGAGTTCTTAAAAACAGATTTTCCACGGGTGCCATACCCGAAAAATAAAGAAGATTTTTGGCGACTCGTGTCCCTGGGAGAAAAATTACGCGGACTGCATTTAATGTCTTCGCCAGGCTGTCATCAATTGATCACAATCTTTCCAGAAGCGGGGAGTGATATCGTCGAAAAAATAAAATATGAGAATAATCGAGTCTATATCAACAGCACTCAATATTTTGGTGAGGTGCCTGATGTGGCTTGGAATTTCTATATTGGTGGATATCAGCCAGCTCAAAAATGGCTCAAAGATCGCAAGGGCAAAAAACTGTCTAGTGAAGATATCGAGCACTATCAAAGAATAATCGTCGTTTTGTTTAAAACCGACCAAATAATGAAGGAAATAGAAAATATCAGCTAAAATTTATGGACGAAGAAAAAATTCGTAAAGAGGCGATTGAATTTGCCAAGAAAATGAGTTTTTCCGAGTTCTTTTTACATGCATCAGAAAGCGAAAAAGAGAGTGTCTTCAGAGAAGCGGCCCAGAAAGCCAACGAAGATCAACTGAGAGTATTTGAAAGATCTTCAAAAAATTTAAAGGCTAAAACAAGCTAAAAAATCCCGCTAAATGGCGGGATTTTTTAGCTTTGACCCGTAGTCTCTTTTAGTTTAAGATGGGGCTAATATGCTCCAATCTAAACTCTTTACCAAAACCCGTCGTGAGGACCCCAAAGATGAGGTCGCCAAAAACGCCAAGCTCCTGGTGCGAGCGGGCTTTATCCACAAAGAAGCGGCGGGTATTTATAGCCTTTTACCGCTCGGTTTGAGGACCATCAACAAAATAAACAATATCGTTCGCGAGGAGATGAACGCTCTCGGTGCCAATGAATTGCAAATGACCGCTCTGCAAAATCCAGACATTTGGCAAAAGACTGATCGTTGGTCAGATGACAAGGTGGATAATTGGTTCAAAACTTCACTCAAGGGTGGTGGTGAGTTGGGCCTCGGTTTTACGCATGAAGAAGACATCACCGCTATTGCTAGCGCCCACGTTAATTCTTACAAAGATTTGCCTTTTTCGGCTTATCAAATTCAAACTAAGTTTAGAAATGAAGCTCGAGCCAAGAGTGGTATTATGCGCGGGCGGGAATTTTTGATGAAAGATCTCTATTCTTTCCATGTCAGCGAGGCCGATCTAGAAATTTTTTATGCCAAGGCGACTGAAGCTTACCAGAATATTTTTAAGCGTCTGGGAATTGGGGACAAGACTTTTCTGACTTTTGCTTCCGGCGGAGTTTTCTCCGAGTTTAGTCATGAATTTCAAACGATTTGCGAAGTGGGCGAGGACACTATTTATATTGATCGAGAAAAACAGATTGCCGTCAATCAGGAAGTTTACAATGATGAAGTTTTAACCAAGCTCGGTTTGAACAAGAGCAAATTAGAAGAGGTCAAAGCCGTCGAGATCGGTAATATTTTTAAACTCGGCACTCGTTTCTCAGAGCCACTCGGTCTGACTTATGTCGATGAAAAAGGGGAACGCCAGCTAGTGATTATGGGTTCTTATGGCTTTGGTCCCAGCCGAGCCATGGGTTTGTTGACGGAAGTTTTAGCTGACGATCAAGGTCTCGTTTGGCCATTGTCCGTGGCACCTTTTGCTCTACACCTGATCTCACTCGACCAAAATGACAAAGCGTTCGAACTCTACAAAACTTTGACGGCCAAAGGGGTGGAAGTTTTGCTCGATGATCGCGAGGCTTCGGCCGGGGCGAAATTTGCCGATGCTGATTTGATCGGTATTCCGTATCGAGTCATCATTAGCGCTAAAGGTTTAGCTGATAATAAATATGAAGTAAAAAATCGGGCGACCGGAGAGGTCCAAATGGTCTCGGTAGATGAATTTGAGGCTTGGGTAGAAAAAACCATACAGCTATGATGGAGAAATTATACAAAATGTTTTCCAACGATATCGGGATTGATCTCGGTACCGCCACTACTCTCGTTTATGTCAAAGGTCAGGGGATTGTCGCCGTGGAGCCATCGATCGTCGCGGTCAACCAAAAAACCGGCCGAGTGGTGGCGGTCGGCAATGATGCTAGCCAAATGATCGGTCGCACCCCCGCTCACATCACGGCTGTTCGACCGCTGGTCAATGGCGTGGTGTCAAACTTCGAAGTCGCCGAGGAGATGTTGGCCTACTTCATTCGTCGGGCTTTAGAGCGATCCAAAAATAAATTTTTCCGGCCACGTTTGGTCATTGGGGTGCCATCAGATATTACCAACGTCGAGCGTCGGGCGGTCCGTGATGCGGCCAAAAACGCTGGCGCGCGCGAAGTTCATATTATCGAGGAGCCGATGGCCGCTTCGCTCGGGATCCGTCTGCCGGTCTATGATCCGGTCGGCAGTATGATTATTGATATTGGTGGTGGCACGACTGACATCGCGGTCATTTCGTTGGGCGGGATTGTCAAATCGAAAAATCTTCATGTGGCTGGTGAAAAGCTCAATCAGGATATTATTGCTTATGTTCGCGATGAATTTAAAATTCTCTTGGGCGAAAAAACCGCTGAGGAGGTCAAGGTGGCTATTGGCTCCGTCTATAAAACCATCGAACCGATGGAAGCCACGATCCGCGGTCGTGATCTCGTGACTGGTCTCCCGCGCGAAGTGATTATCACCGATAGCGATATTCGCGAAGCCATTGCCTCATCGATTGATATTTTTATTGATGCCATAAAAGAGGTGCTGGAATCAACACCGCCGGAAGTTATTTCTGACATTATGGTGCGAGGAATAGTGGTGGTCGGTGGCGGGGCTCGGATTCACGGCATGAAAGACCTGTTGGAAAAGGAACTCGAAATTCCGATTCATATGGTCGAGGATCCGATTACGGCAGTGGTGCGGGGGACAGGCGTCGTTCTCGAGGATATTGAACGTTATCGTGATATTCTAATTGATAACGAAGATGAATTACCGCCACGCTGATAATAGAAAATCGCCTCGTCATTTTGGTTGGAGTCTTTTGATTCTGGCTTTGGTTTTGGGTGGGCTTTATTTTTTTGGTTCTGGCCTCAATCGGCTACTCTTTCCACCTTTGCAGTTTGTTAGTCGGCCAGTTCTGTCTATAACTAGCGCTGTTAGCCAAACTATTGGTCAGGTTGGGCAATTTTTTCGGTTCAAAAATAATTTGATCACCAATAATAAAAAATTAGCCGAAGAAAATCTGCGTCTGAAAAATCTCTGGCTGGCTAATCGCCAGGTAGAACAAGAAAATGTGGAACTAAAAAAATTGGTGGGCCTACGGAGTGCCAAAAAGGCTCCTACCTTAGTCGAAGTTTTGGCCAAGCCAATTGCCACCCCTCATGATATTTTATTGATTGATCTCGGCGTCGAGGGGTCTAATAAAATAAAAGTCGGCGATAAAGTCGGTTCTGGCGGTGGCTCGATTTTACTCGGTGAAGTGGCCGAAATTTTTGGTCAGACCGCTAAAGTTAAAATGTATTCTACTTTTGGCTCGCAGATTGCCGTCTCGGTCGGCTCGCGCCATATTCCTGGGATTGCGGTTGGCCAGGGGAGTGGCAATTTCTCTCTCTCCCTCCCTCGGGGAACCGAGGTGGCCGTGGGTGATACGGTGGTGGCTAGCACCTATCATGATTTTTTGCTGGGTAGCATTGGAGCTGTTCAGACTGTCTACTCGAATCCCTATCTCAAAGTTTTATTTAGACTGCCGGTCAACATCTATGAGTTAAAATGGGTGGAAGTGTATGGCCAATAAGATTTATTTTCGCTGGTTTGTTTTGGGGCTGTTGTGGCTTTTGCTTCTGTTTTGTCCCTGGTGGCTATGGTTGATTGTCGCTTTGGGCCTATCTTTTAAATTTTCCTATTATCTGGAAATGTTAGGTCCCGCTCTGTGGTATGATATTGTTTTTGGTCTGGCTTCGGCGGATCGTTTTGGCACCCCCTTCGTTATGACTTTTGCTGTTTTGATTATGGTCTGGTCGGTCGAACAAATAAAAAAGATTTTAATTTTTTATCAATAATGTTTAGTCGCCAGCGATTTTTTAACACCAGAAAAATAACTCGCGAGCTTGAGCCGGATGAGATTTTTCTCGATGCTAGTAATTTGCCGGCCTTTGACAATCAGCAATTTGAAGGTCGGATCGAAAAACCGATTGCTAGGAGAGCTTTAGCTAGTGTCAGTGTTGTCTTTATGGCGGTGGCGTTGATTTTTTCCGGCCAGATTTTAAATCTCCAAGTGATTAATGGTTGGAATTATGCCGAACGATCGATCAACAATACTTTGCGCCATACTGCTATCTATGCCGAACGGGGAATTATTTATGATCGCCAAAAGAAAATTTTAGCTTGGAATAATCCCAATCGTATTTATCTACAAACTGATGGCTTGGCTCATGTGGTGGGCTATGTCGGTTATCCAAAGGAGAAGGAACTATTGGCTAATGATAAATATGATCCTAAACAGCTCATCGGTAAGGATGGGGTTGAACTCTACTATAACGAGGTTCTGGGTGGAGAAAAAGGGATTAAGATTGAAGAGATTGATGTCGTTGGCAGTGTTGTTTCTGATCACGTAGTCCAGACTCCAAAAGGTGGTCAAGATTTAATTCTCTCTATCGATCTCAAAGTCCAAGAAAAACTTTTCCAAGCTATTCGTAGCGTGGCCAGTCAATACGACTTTTTTGGTGGTAGTGGTGCCATTATGGATGTCCAGACTGGTGAATTGATCGCCTTGGTCAGCTACCCTGAATATGATCCCAATGTCCTCTCGTCCGGCAAAGATGCCAAAAAGATCTCTGGTTATTTTAACAGCAAATATCACCCCTTGCTCAATCGTCCGATGGCCGGCCTTTATACTCCGGGCTCTGTTTTTAAACCATTTATGGCGGTCGGAGCTTTGAAAGAAAATGTTATTGATCCGGCCACCAAAATACTTAGTACTGGTCAGCTGGTAGTACCCAATATCTATGATCCGAGTAAGCCGACAATTTTTAAAGATTGGAAAGCTCACGGCTGGGTGGATATGCGTTGGGGTATCGCGGTTTCGTCTGATGTTTATTTTTATGAAATTGGTGGTGGTTTTGGTAACCAAAAAGGGATAGGGATTAAAAATATCGAAAAATATGCCAAGATGTTTGGTTTGAGCCTAAAAACTGGTATTAACCTACCAGGAGAGGAGACGGGAGTGATCTCTACTCCCGAATGGAAAGCCGCTCATTTTAACGGTGAACCATGGCGAGTGGGTGATACCTATCATACGGTTATTGGTCAGTATGGAGTTTTGGTCACGCCGTTACAAATTTTGCGCGGAATTACCGCCATTGCCAATGGCGGGAGAATGATTACTCCTAATATTCTCAAGAGTCCTGATGGCTTAGCTGCCAATAGCATTGTTTTGCCTATTGATCCAGAACATCTGCGAGTAGTGCGTGAAGGTATGCGCTTGTCGGTCAGGGAAGGCACGGCTAAGGGTTTGAATACTCCGGTTGTTGAGATTGCCGCCAAAACCGGTACGGCGGAATTGGGTGAAACCCGCGAACGTGTTAATTCCTGGGTGACCGGTTTCTGGCCTTATCAAACCCCCCACTATGCTTTTGTGGTGGTGATGGAAAAGGGTTCTCGTCACAACACTATTGGGGCGACTTTCGTCATGCGTCAAATGATTGATTGGATGCAGGTCTATACACCGGAATACTTGAAATAATTTAAAATTCAAAGTTCAAAATGCAAAATTTAAATACCCGAATTTCTGTTGATATTTAATCCTTGCTTCTAAGCCTGTAATCGTATAAAATAGGGCCCATATGGATACAAAACAATATCTTAGCCCTGAAAAATGTGAGGAATTAAAAGAGGAACTTCAGCGTTTGAAAATGGTCGAACGCAAGGAAGTAGCTGAAACTTTGGAATTTGCCAAGTCGCTTGGTGACTTGTCAGAAAATGCTGAATATCATGAGGCTCGTGATAAGCAAGCTGATATCGAAGATCGGATTGCTAATATTGAAGAGATTTTAAAAACAGCCACGATTACTACAAAGCACTCTGGCGGTAAAGTTCAAATCGGTTCGACGGTGGTAGTCAAAAAGGATGGTGGCGAACCAGTTGAATATACGGTCGTCGGTTCGGAAGAGGCTGACATTGTGGCCAGAAAAATTTCTCATCTGTCGCCAATTGGTGAGGCGCTGGTTGGTGCTGGTAATGGCGATAAAGTGGAAGTTTTAACTCCTCGCGGTATGGTAAAATATCAAGTGATTGAAGTGAAGTAACTTCGCCCCTGGTGTCTTTGTATTTTTCTAATTTTTGATTTTTACTTACTACTCTAATACTTTTACTACTTACTACTAATCTTATGGCTTCTCTCGAAGAGTTAAGAGCGGAACGACTAAAGAAATTGGATTTGCTCAAACGGGCCGGCCAAGAGCCTTTTCCGGCTGAAAGTCATCTTGATTTAACCCTAGAAGAGGTTTTAGCTAATTTTGATAATTTAGCCAATGGGGGCGAGAAAAAAACTGTCGGCGGGCGGGTGATGTCTCTGCGTTTGCAGGGGGCGTTAGCCTTTTTTGATTTGTTTGATGGGACGGCTCGCCTGCAAGTTTTGCTAAAAAAAGACGAGCTCGGTCCGGCTTTTGATTTGTTTGCTGACACGATTGACGTGGGTGATTTTGTGGCAGTAACGGGCATCTTTTTTATCACTAAGCGAGGCGAAAAAACCATTGAGGGTAGCAGCTGGAAGATTTTAGCCAAAAGTTTGCGTCCTTTGCCTGACAAGTGGGACGGTTTGCAGGATCCAGAAGAAAAGTTACGTAAACGTTATTTAGATATTTTAGTTAATGCCGATGTCCGTGAGACGGTGATTAAGCGCAGTCAGTTTTGGCAAGCGATGCGCGAGTTCATGCTGACTAAAGGTTATCTCGAAGTCGATACCCCGATTTTAGAAAACACCGCTGGTGGGGCGGACGCTCGACCTTTTATTACTCACCACCACGCTCTCGATTTAGATGTCTTTTTGCGTATTTCTGTTGGTGAATTGTGGCAGAAGAAGCTGATGGTGGCTGGCCTGACTAAAACTTTTGAAATTGGTCGTGTTTTTCGCAACGAGGGCATGGATGCCGAGCACCTCCAGGATTATACAGCGCTCGAATTTTATTCCGCCTACTCTGATTATCGCGAGGGGATGATTTTTGTTCGCGAGCTTTACCGCTACGTGATTGCCAAGACTTTTGATACCTTAAAATTTAATATTCGTGGGTTTGAAGTTGATTTCGGGGCTGAGTGGGAGACCTACGATTTTGTCGGCATTATCAAGGAAAAAACTGGTGTTGATATTTTGTCAGCTGATTTGGGCGAAATGGAAACCAAGTTGCAGGAATTAGAAATTACTTATGATCAAAAAGGTTTTAATCAAACTCGAGCTATCGATAATCTGTGGAAATATTGTCGCAAGCAATTAGCCGGTCCGGGCTTTCTGATTAACGTGCCGGTGACGATGGAACCATTGGCTAAGCGCAAGTCTGACAATCCAGAACTCGTTGAGCGTTTTCAAGTGATCATCGCCGGTTCCGAAAATGGCAAAGGTTTTAGTGAGCTCAATGATCCTCTCGACCAAGCTGGCCGTTTTGCTGAGCAGGCTAAACTGCGCGAAGCAGGGGACGAAGAAGCCCAAATGTATGATCAAGAATTCGTCGAGGCTCTCGAGTATGGCATGCCACCGACTTTTGGCTTTGGAGTTAGCGAACGGCTGTTTGCCTTCCTCTGTGACAAACCCGCCCGCGAGACCCAAATTTTCCCGCTGATGAGACCAAAAAACTAATACCGCCAAAAACCCTTATAGTATAAGAGGTTTTTAGGAATGAGTTTTTGCTCTTGACTTTGTAGTCAAATATAGTGTATAATAAAAACCAGAGTAGAAAAAAGTGGCATGGGGCCACAATAAGGAGGAATTTGATGTACGAGGAATTGGATCCAAAGATTGTTGATCTCCTCACCAAGGGAGGATTTGTCAACGTTACAGGGTTGCTACCTTTTGGTGGGACTTCTTCGGGTGGCGAAATCCAAGTGACCGACCCCAACGACTTCGGACGATTCGGAAGCAACAAGGGCAAGTCTGTGATCGTTACGCCACAAGGAGAAGTTTGGCTCGGGACGCACTTGCCGGAAAGCGACATTCTCGCCAAGCTTTGTCCGAGAGGAGAGGGTGCCAGAGTCCCTTGTTCCAATGGACAATACCTGACGACTTTTCACCTTCTCCATCGTCTCCGCGATCCGTACTGTAGTTTTGGGGGATCTTACTCCCCAAAACCGGCCTACTGGAAGTAGTTTTTCCCGCCCGCGCAAAAGGTTTCAGCAGAAACCGCTTACGCCGGCGGTTTTCTGTCTTCATATAATGTACAAAATGTGCGTGTGCGAAATCGGATTTCGCACAAAAAACGTGAAGATTATTCAATTTTTAACCCTTGCGTAACGGTCGCCAGCATGGTTCCCGCCCTCTTTTTTTTGTTGTAGCAACAACAAGGGCGGGATGGCGACGTGAAGCAGAAGAAAACCCCTCGCTGGAGGGGTTTTCTGTGGTAAAAAATTGAATAATCTTCACGTTTTTTACTACACCAGACTTGCCCCAGTGGAGTAGCATAGCTAAATTTTTGGAAAAATTTACTCCACGGGGTAAACTTATCCACCTTTTTATTTGGCCGAGTGGGAGAAAGTGGAGTAGAATGTGTGGACAGTGGCAAGAAGTGGCATGTGGCCATTTTAGTTAAAAAACTCCTATGTTAATTGGCGAATACAGACACAATTTAGATGATAAGAAAAGAGTTTCTGTACCCGCCAATTTTCGCAAGGAGTTGGGTAAAAAAGTCGTGGTTAGTCGCGGTTTCGATAAGTGTCTTTTTATTCATCCGCTCAAAGAATGGCAACGCTTCACCGAGGAGCTCGAGAAGATGCCCGTCGGCCGGATTGATTCCCGCGACCTCAACCGTTTCGTTTTTGCCGGTGCTGTGGAAACTGAGATCGATAGCATGGGCCGAGTTTTAATCCCAGACTTTCTCAAAGGTTTTGCGGAATTGAAAGCCAAAGTGGTGGTGATCGGTGTCAGTCGTCGTCTAGAGATTTGGGACGAGACGAAGTGGGACGACAATACTCGTCGGATCGAAGGTCAGGCCGATGTTTTAGCCGAAAAAATGGGTGAGCTAGGCATGTTTTAGCGGTTAGATTTTATCACGACCTGATATGGCTCACATCCCTGTTCTTTTACAACCGACAATTGAGTGGCTTAATCTCCAACCCGGGGAGAAGTTTGTTGATGGCACCATCAATCGTGGTGGCCATGCTAGGAAACTATGTCAATTTTTAGGTCCAAAGGGTTTATTGATTGGGATTGATACTGATGGCGAGGCCATAGTTCAAGCGACTGCCAATCTAAAAGATTGTGTTTGTCCAGTCAAACTGATCAGAGGCAACTTCCGTCATTTTAATAATTTACTAGATCAAATCGGAGTAGAAAAAGTTGACGCGGTTTTACTGGATCTAGGCTTCAGCTCTAATCAAATGGATGATTCTGGTCGTGGATTTTCTTTTCAGCGTAACGAACCGTTGATGATGACTTTGTCTAACGACGACACCCTGGGAACTCTCGTGACGGCTGAAGAAGCGGTCAACGAATGGGCCGAAGAAAGCTTGGCCGATATTATCTATGGTTTCGGTGAGGAGCATTTTTCTCGGCGAATCGCCAAAGCAATTGTTGAAGCTCGCGCTATTAAACCGATCAAAACGACGGGTGAGCTGGTGGCTATCATCGAGCAGGCGGTGCCGATCTGGTATCGCAAGCGCAAGCTTCATCCCGCGACCAAGACTTTCCAGGCTTTACGCATT
>Ga0208373_1002584_pt1 | contig 19664 bp, 18 predicted proteins | sample RifOxyC2_FD_184036 | JGI IMG/M metagenome (GOLD analysis project Ga0208373, IMG submission 184036) | Soil microbial communities from Rifle, Colorado - Rifle Oxygen_injection C2 (SPAdes) | ecosystem: Environmental > Terrestrial > Deep subsurface > Rock core/Sediment | place: Rifle, Colorado... | reverse complement strand
GGAAGAATATTTACACTTCTACAACTATGAACGAATTCATTTAGGAAAATATTTAAATGGGATGATACCGGTCGAGAAACTTAATTATTATTTATCCACAGTGTCACCCTTGAAGGTTAACTAAACAATTGGTTTTATATTAAAATATGGGCTATAATTAATTAGCCCCATTTATTTTTTGTTATCTGATTTTGTATGACAGTCATCAAACACAAAGAGCAAAGAGTTGGAGTCTTTATTGATACCCAGAATTTGTATCATTCAGCCCGCAATCTATACAAGACGCGAGTGAATTTTGGGGCGGTTTTGAAGGAAGCGGTAGCGGGCAGAAAGTTGGTCCGGGCGGTAGCTTATGTTATTACCACCGAGGCAGGGGATGAAAAAAATTTTTTTGAAGCGTTGGGCAAGCTGGGTATAGAAACCAAAACGAAAGATTTACAGATATTTTCCAGCGGGACGAAAAAAGCCGATTGGGACGTGGGATTGACGGTTGATGCCATTAAGATGTCGCCCAGGCTTGATTCGGTGGTGATAGTGTCCGGAGACGGGGATTATATTCCCTTGGTGGAGTATCTGCAAACTATCGGAGTGCAGGTGGAAGTGGTTTCTTTCGGCAAATCAACTTCCGGCAAGTTGCGGGAGGCGGTGGATGATTTTGTGGATCTTTCCCTAAACCCGAAAAAATACTTAATAGGATTTTAATAAGGAGCAATAAGACATGAAGAAAAAAGAGTATTCAGTGGAAATTGGCGGTAGAAATTTGACTGCCATTTTTTCCGATTTAGCCGAACAAGCCCATGGGTCGGTAATTTTAAAGTACGGAGAAACAATAGTTTTAGCAACCGTCTGTATCTCCAAAGACAGACAGCAAGGTTTGGGATTTTTCAACTTGACGGTGGATTATGCGGAAAAATTTTACGCCGCCGGAAAAATTTTAGGTTCGCGTTTTACCCGCAGAGAAGGCAAACCGTCTGAAAGCGCCATCCTGGCTAGCCGGGTTATTGACAGAACCCTTCGTCCGCTTTTTGACCAGTCCATTCGCCATGCGGTGCAGGTGATAGTGACGGTCATATCAGTGGACGGAAACAATCCCGTTATTTTGGCGGTAAACGCCGCCTCCCTTGCTTTAGCAGTATCTGATATTCCCTGGGCCGGACCGGTAGGTTGTGTGCATATTGGTAAATATGCGGATGAGGATTTGAAGATAAACCCGCACGCTAATTTTAGTGTGCGGGTAAACCCATTGCGGAATTTGCGAGAGAGCGATGTGCAATATAAATTTGATCTGACCGTATGCGGGAAAAACGGGAATGTAAACATGATTGAAGCGTCAGCCCATCAAACCAAGGAGGAAGAGTTGGAGGAGGGATTAAAAAAGGCAAGCGAGGAAATAACTAAACTGGAGAATTTTCAGAAGAAAATAGTGGCTGAAATTGGCATTCCTAAAAGAGTGATAGAAAAAGAAAAAGTTTCAGAAGAATCTGTAAAATTATTTAATGAAAACATCTTATCCCAAATAGAAGGTGCTATTTTTGCCGGGCCTGGGAAAAAAGAAATAGATGAATTACATAGCGTTTGGAATAAAATAGTGGCAGAAAAATATCCGGACAGAGATGATTTTACCGTTGAAGACGATCTTTTTGATGAAACAGAAAACAAAATACTGCACCAGAAAGCTATCGAGGAAAATAAGCGTCCCGATGGAAGAAAAATGGATGAACTTAGAAACCTATATGTTCAAGCCGGAGGGATTTCTTCAATTTTGCACGGTAGCGGAATTTTTTATCGCGGGGGGACGCATGTGCTTTCAGTGCTTACCTTGGGCGGACCGGAAGAGAGAAATTTAATAGACGGTATGGAAATAAAAACGGAAAAAAGATTTATGCACCATTACAATTTTCCGCCTTACTCTGCCGGAGAAGTTGGCCGTTTTGGTTTTACCAATCGCCGAGAAGTCGGGCATGGAGCTTTGGCTGAAAAGGCGCTGGCTATGGTGTTACCGGACATAACCGAATTTCCGTATACCATGCGCCTGGTTTCCGAATCAATGGCATCCAATGGCTCAACCTCCCAAGCCTCAATTTGCGCTTCTACTTTAGCCCTGATGGATGGTGGAGTGCCTATCAAGGCGCCGGTGGCCGGGGTGGCTATGGGACTGATGTTGAGCAAAGCAAAATCCCGAGCTGGCGAGGGATATGAACCCTTCGACTTCGCTCAGGGTCAAAATCTTGAGTACAAGATTTTGACCGACATCCAGGGGCCGGAAGACCATCACGGCGATATGGATTTTAAGGTTGCCGGCACAAAAGAAGGAATAACCGCTATCCAGCTTGATGTGAAAGTAGAAGGAGTGCCGATAAAAATATTGGGTGAAGCGATGAAGCAATCCAAGAAAGCGAGAATAGCAATCATAGATGAAATTGAAAAGGAAATCGCATTGCCTAGAAAAGATATTTCTCCAAATGCTCCAAAGATTTTGATTATAAAAATCAAGCCCGACCAGATAGGCATGGTTATAGGCGGAGGAGGAAAAACGATTAAGGAAATACAGGAAAAAACGGGAGCGGAGATAACCATAGAAGAGGACGGAACAGTGTATCTAACTGGCAAAAATGGTTCGGCTGAAGCGGCTAAAGCCATGGTGGAAGAAATAACCCATGAATTTAGAGTTGGGGAAATATTGAAAGGCGAAGTGGTGAAAATGGCGGATTTTGGGGCGTTTGTCCGGCTCAATCCGTTTACGGACGGGATGGTGCATATTTCCGAAATGGCTCCATTTCGGGTGGAGAGAGTTAGCGATATAATAAAAGACGGGATGATAGTACCGGTAAAAGTTATAAAAGTGGACCGAGAACAAGGGAAAATCAGTTTATCTATCAAAGAAGCAGACCCTACCTTTTTTAGAAAACCTTAATTAGCGGGAAAAGACCTTACCTTAAGGGTATTCCAAAGGCAAGGCCTTGAGAAGCCAAAATTTATGGAAGCTCAAGCAAATGTTTGTTAGAATTGTAAAAAGGATTTTGGAATTTAAAATGGAAAAGGATAATAAACTAAAAAGCAAGAATGTTCAGACTTATACCGAAGACATGGTAAAGGCAATTGAAAGCGACAAAGGAGGACTGATAAAGAAAATAATTCACGAAGAAGAAGAGCATGAAGCGGAAAAGAAAAATTTATCCCCCAGATCAAAGAGGAATAAATTGTTTATGTCCATAAGCATCATACTGGTGTTTTTTGCCTTAGTAGTTTTGGTTTTCTTGGAATTTTTCAGGGAAAATATAAACATTGTTTCAGTGGCGCCGCAATTTGTTCCGATTATTTTTAATGATCAGACTGTTTTCAAAGCTGTGGATGAGCTGAGTAAGGACGAGATAACCCAGACTATTCTAAACGAAGTTAATAGTACGGAAGTAAAAATCGGCGGAGTGGAAGGAATCTATTTGACGGAAAATAAAAAGGTCGTAGGTTTTAGAAAATTTATAGCCCTTCTGAAAAGCAATCTTGTTTTGGATCAGGCTGATTTTGTGAGCGACGCTTTTTTAATAGGTACGGTAAATAAAGAAACAAAGGATTTTTTCATATTATTTCAAGCACGCTCCTTTACCGATGTCTTTCCAATAATGAGGGTTTGGGAAAGCAAAATGTTGTCGGATTTGCACGGGTTTTTTGGGGTAGGTATTTCTTCTGAAACAAACTATTTGTTTACCGAAGATTTTGAAAATGGTATTGTGGAAAATAAGAATGCTCGGATTCTCTATGACCATGACGGGGAGATTGTTTTAATGTACATATTTGCGGATGATAATTCCATTATTGTTGCCAATTCGGAACCGGCTGCCCGCGAAGTAATTCTGCGCCTTGCTTCCAGCCATATTAAATAATGCCTATCGTGCATAATTATTATGCTTGTGAAAAAAATTGAAGATGCTATTATACTGGGATGTTGGATAAAAAGAAAATCAAAGAGAAATTGGAAAAAGAGAAAGAGTCTTTGCTTGAACAAGTGCGCGATATGGGGAAATTGAATCCGGAAACGAATGAGTGGGAAGCAACACCGGAGGAAATGAATTACTCGGAAACGGACCAAAATGATATGGCGGACAGATTTGAAGATTTTGAGGCTAGGAGTTCTATGGTGAGAGTTTTAGAGTTAAGATTAAACAGTATTTTAAAAGCGCTTAAGGGACTGAATAGAGAATCTTTCGGCCGATGCGAAATTTGCAAAAAACACATTGAAGCGGATCGCATAGAAGCCAACCCCGCGGCCAGAACCTGTAAAGAGCATTTAGAAAGATAAGAAGTTTTAGAAAAATGATATAAATACCGTGTCTTTCGCAAGAGTTTATTCGGCACAAGTAAATCTGCTTTCGGGAACCATCGTGATGATTGAAGTTGATTTGTCGCGCGGATTGCATACTTTCAACGTGGTGGGCTTGCCGGATAAGGCGGTGGATGAATCCAAAGACAGAGTAAGCTCTGCCATAAAAAATTCAGGTTTTAAATCTCCCAAAGCCAAGAACCAAAAAATAATCGTCTCGCTTTCGCCGGCCGATATTAAAAAAGAAGGTCCATTCTTCGACTTGGCCATCGCCCTTGCCTATATGCTCGCATCCGAGGATTTGAAATTTAATTCGGAGAAGAAAATATTTTTGGGCGAGCTTGGATTGGACGGAACACTCCGAAATATCAGAGGAGCGCTGCCTCTGGTGCAGGAAGCCAAACAGAAAGGGTATGAAGAAATTTATTTGCCGAAAGAAAATGCGGTGGAAGCCGCCTTGGTGGAAGGAATAAAAATTTTTGGCGTGAAAAATTTGAAAGAAGTAGTGGAACATATCAATATCCCGACAAAAACCGGCAAAAATCCAGGAAAAAAAATATCCATTCAACCAAAGACAGAAATAAATTATAAAAAAGAAAGAATCAGTTCCGATTTTTCCGATATCCGAGGACAGGAAGGCGCCAAAAGAGGATTGGAAATAGCCGCTGCCGGCGGACACAACATCGCTATGTATGGTCCACCTGGCACCGGAAAAACAATGCTGGCGAGAGCTTTTTCCGGATTATTACCGGATTTGAGTCTTCCGGAAATTTTGGAAATCACCGGCATTCACTCTGTCGCGGGAGCGACGAGAGGGGAGCTAGTATCCGTGCCTCCGTTTCGCGCTCCGCATCATACTTCTTCTTATGTCTCTATTATAGGTGGAGGGACATATCCGAAGCCGGGCGAAGTGACCCTCGCGCACAAGGGAGTATTGTTCCTGGATGAATTCCCCGAGTTTGAAAAGAGAGTGATAGAATCTTTACGCCAGCCCCTGGAAGACAACGTCGTTTCCATTTCTCGGGCTAAAGGCTCAGCTATTTTCCCTTCCAATTTCATATTGGTGGCGGCGATGAATCCCTGCCCGTGCGGGAACGCGGGCTCAAAGCATAAAGCGTGCATTTGCAAACCTTCCGACCTGGACAGATATAAAAGAAAATTGTCGGGGCCGATAGTGGACCGCATTGATTTATGGGTTTCCGTAGGTAACGTGGATTACAAGAAACTGGGGGAAGAAGGGAATGGAGAAAAAAGCAGGAGCATCAAGGAAAGAGTGACCAAAGCGCGCGAGGTTCAAAGAAAAAGATTTGAAAAATCGGGAAAAAGCATCCAAACAAACAGCGAAATGAATGTGAAAGACTTGTCTTCTATGGTAAAGCTCGGGAAAGAAGTGAGAGATTTGCTGGATGACAGCGCCGAACGTTTGGCTCTTTCCGCCCGGGCGTATCATCGAGTCATCAAAATAGCCCGCACCATCGCCGATCTGGAGAATTCGGAAGAAATAAATTCAAATCATATTCTGGAGGCGATACAATACAGGCCGAAGGTCACACAGTGACCGCAGGTTCTGAGCAAAGTCGAAGAGCCGAAAGTTAACTCTTAAAATTTTTGTTAAAATAAATAATGAAAGTACTTAAGAAAGTGAAAAGTATTGAAGTGAAAAGAGCATTTATTGTTTCTGACTTTATTAGTGCGAAAAAAGACAGAAGAAAACACCTTAATTTCGTACCTGAAAATATTTTTAAACAAAAATTAAAAAGAGCTCATAAAAAAGCAATGAGATTAAAAGAATCTCAACTTGATAAAATAATAGAAAATGAATATAAAAAAAGGCTTGTGGCATATAATAACAATAATTGGTACCTGGGAGAAGTAAAAACAAATGAAATCGGGGTATGGAAAAGAGCAGGAGACCTACCTTTATCCTGGACAAATGGCTCACTGGTTGAAACCGCAAGAAAAGTTAAATATGCAATAGAACATAACCCAAAGCTTTTAAAAAAGAGGTCTAGATACAGCATTCCGAATATGTTAAAAATGAATATACATCTTTTGCAAAAAGAAAAATATTTATTGCCGATTATTTTCAAAGGAGGAACTGGCACAAAAGGGAGGAAAAGATTAAAAAGACAAATGAAAGGAGATATTGATGATGGGTGTATGCGTTCCATCGCCCTTGCCATAAGTGGTAAAAAAATTCTTTATGTCTATATTGGTTTTCCTAAAAAATAATATAGACTAAAGGTAAATCTATAAAGTGACACATTTTCTGCACGTGCAGAGAATGTGTCACTTTCGTAAAGTAGGTATATAATGTTAATATAAATAAATATATGAATAAATTGAACATAAATTCGAAAATGGTTTTAAATAATGGAGTGGAAATGCCTGTTATTGGACTCGGGACTTATAGGGCAGAAGATGGAGAAGAGATGGTAAAGGCGGTAAAGTGGGCGCTTCGGGCCGGGTATAGATTGATAGATACGGCGAGTCAGTATGGCAATGAAGAAGGAGTTGGGGAGGGTATACGCGAATCTGGGCTAAAAAGAGAAGAAATTTTTATTACTACTAAACTTTGGAATACCGACCAAGGGCACAATAATGCCTTGCGGGCGATAGATGCGTCTTTTAAAAAACTCGGGTTGGATTATGTGGACTTGTATCTGATTCACTGGCCGACAGCGGACGGTGAAGGAGTGGCTAGCATCAATAAGAGGGAAGAGACTTGGAAAGCGATGGAAGAGATTTATAAATCCGGGAAAGCCAAAGCCATCGGTGTCTCAAATTACACTATTGCTCATCTGGAAGAGATGAAAAAATACGTGAAAGTTATGCCGGCGGTGAACCAAGTGGAATTTCACCCGTTTCTATATCAGGAAGAATTATTAAATTATTGCAAAGAAAATGGCATTCAATTTGAAGCGTACAGACCACTTACGAAGGGCGAGAAAATAAACGACAAAACAATAACAGAAGTTGCAAAAAAGTATGGCAAGACAAATGCTCAAATACTGTTGCGCTGGAGTCTGCAGCATGGATGCATCACTATCCCTAAATCTGTCCACAAAGAACGCATTGAAGAGAACATAAATATCTTTGATTTTGAACTTAAAGAAGAGGATATGTCTAGGTTGGACGGTCTGAATGAAAACTTGCGTCTCTGCTGGGACCCGACCAATCTAAAATAAGCTTAAAAGACAAGGCCGGTCCTTCATAAAAGGACCGGCCTTGTCTAGTTATCCACAGGTATGTTGTTGACAGTGAACGCTCGTTCACCTATACTGTTAATGTTATAAATAATGAGCGTAGCGAATATATTTTACTTAACCCTGTTAAATAATTTTACGAAGTAAAATTGCCTGAAGGCATTTAACAGGGCGACAAATTTTATAGTCGTTTCACTCCTTTAAATTATGTCGCAAAAACAATATTTAAAAACAGTAGAAAGAGAAATACAAAGAATTAATAGGATAATTGACTTGAAAATTCTTCGCGGGGAAGAGTATATCAAGGAAGCTCGGGACCATAAGCTTCTTTTAAAAAAAGTTCGTTTTTACAATAGACAGAATTTTTTTAAGCGCTTATTTCCCCGTCTGCAACGCTTTGCGTAGCAATAGCGGGCAAGCCTCTTCTGAATTTATTTTATGGTGAATATTTACCAAACAAAGCTGGAATCTTTTTACGGGAAAAATAAAAGAATGCCCACATATTCAGAGATGCTAAAACTTTTTGATTTCAAATCAAAAAATGCTGTTTTTAAAATTGTGAATAAACTTATGGATGCGGGAGTTGTGGCTAAAGATCATCTAGGCAGATTAATCCCGACTCAATCCTTCGGAGAGATTCCTGTGTTAGGTTTGGTCAAAGCCGGGTTCCCGTCGGACACGGAAGAAGAACAGGGCAATACCGTAAGCCTGGACGATATGCTGATAGAAAAGAAGGAATTCACTTATATGCTGGAAGTGGATGGCGACTCTATGATAGACGCGCATATAGAAAAAGGAGATATGGTGCTGGTGGAGAAGACCAATCAAGCGGAAGACAGAGAAATTGTCATAGCGGAAGTGGACGGGGAATTCACGATGAAATATTTCCGAAAAGAAGGGAATAAAATATGGCTGGAACCGGCCAATGAAAATTATAAGCCGATATTCCCGAAGGAAAGCTTAAATGTCTTGGCGGTCCTAAAAGCGGTGATCAGGAAATATTAAAGCTTTTTATGATGTTGTTTGTTATAATATAAATATGCTATCCAAACTAAAAAAGAAAAATTAGTAATAAAATCTTATGAGTAGGATAAACAAAAGTCAAATTTTATACATTTTTGAACACAACATTAAGGATGTTTGTAAAATTGGGATTGGGACATTACATAGAGCAAAAGATGCACATAAATATTTTGATAGTAATGAAAAATCTAAAAAGAATAAATTAGCTATTTTTATTTTTGAAAATATAAATGTCTCAGTAATTGAAAAAATATGCAAACAAGTTTTGAAAAGAATAAATTTAACCGAATTTTATCAGATTGAATTTTATAAAGCATGCACATTATTCAAATGTTTGGGAGGTAATTTAGATGATGGAAATTCGCAAAATATAGATAGAAATAAGATTAGTATAAAAATAACTTCATTATCAACAAGAAATCAAATCCCTTTAACTACTCGTTTTACAGAGCAGATAACATCATTGATAGATAAACATAATAAAGAAAAGATAAATAAGATTAAAGTTCTGTTGAACAATAATGGAAGTAGGAACGTATTTTTAACAGAAAATGAATTTCATAAATTTAATAAATATGGAACAAGAACTGGTTGGAAAAAATATAAAAATTACTATTATAGAACTGGTGTTGATGCTACTTCTCTATCTAATTTTATAAAAATAATAGAACAAAACTTACATGTATAGTTTTTTTAAAAAGATAATTTTTATGAAATAATAATAAAAAAAACGCAAAATATAATTTTATGCCAAAAGAAATAAAACACGATTATAAATGTGATAAGTGTGGGAAATCTGCTACTTATAATTTACAAGATTATTGGCATTTGTATGATATAGATAAAGATGGTGATTTTCAAGAAAAAAATAGTTGGGAATCAAATACAAATGAGTTTTGGTGTGATTCTTGTTATAGTAATGAATATAATAAAATCTAAAAAGATTTGAGGAAAAGTAGAATATTAATTCAAGTTATAAATATTTTTAAAAAATAAAAACCCCCGCCAATGGCGGGGTTTTTTTGTGAGTCAATTCTTTTCCGCCAAAGAGGCGGACAGGTCGCGCGACCTTTCTACCCGTAGGTAGAAAGAATTTATGCAACTGCGTCCTTCAAGGCCTTGGCAGCTCTGAATTTTGGAACTTTCTTCGCCGCTACTTTGACACTCTCTCCGGTCTTTGGGTTGCGGGCGGTTCTCGCAGCGCGGGCTTTTACCGAGAAGATTCCGAAGCCGGCGACTGATACCTCTCCGCCTTTTTTTAGGGTGCCGATAATAGCGTCAAACAATCCATCCACGATTTCCTCAGCTTGCACCTTTGTGCCACCGAGTTTGCCGTGTACCCATTCAGCTAATGCTTGTTTGTTCATCCCGAACGAAATAGAACGCGAACTAATTATCTTAATAACTAATTAACGATTCTACTTTTATGTTAAATAATAATGCTTTTTCCCTATACAATCTCGCGTTCGCGATTTCGTACGGGATTCATATCGACCTAATTTACTATATATACATTATATATCAAGGGTTTTTTAAGGGCAAGGGTTCCGGAAACTTTCAAAATATGACTTTTGGAGGGGGTTTCGAGGCTGACGAGCCGAGAACTTCAGAACTTTTTAAGCTTCAAAAAGTTCGTACCCGAAAAAAGTGCATATTTTGAAAGTTTTTATCTCGCGTATTCTATGATTCGGGTCTCCCGGATCATCGTCACCTTGATTTCTCCCGGGTATTTCAGTTCTTGCTCTATTTTTACGGCAATATCATGCGCCATTATTTTCGCTTCGGCATCTGATACTTTTTCCGGAGTGACAAAAATACGGATTTCACGGCCAGCTTGCAGAGCATACGACTTTTCAACTCCTTCAAAACCGTTTACCAGAGTTTCCAGCTCTTGCAGTCTCTTCAGGTAATTTTCCACCGAATCTCGGCGGGCTCCGGGTCTACCTCCCGAGATGGCATCCGCTGTTTGCACGATTACTGCTTCTATTGTTTCATACGGATAATCTTCGTGATGGCTCTTCATGGCTGTAATAATCCGTTCATCCGCCCCGAATTTTTGCAGGATTCTTATGCCTATTTCTACATGGGTGCCTTGCACTTCGTGGTCCAAGGCTTTGCCGATATCATGTACCAAAGCTCCTGCTTTGGCGATGGCCACATCCGCTCCCAGTTCCTCGGCCAGCATGCCAGCAATGTGTGCCATTTCAATGGAATGTTGCAGAACATTTTGCCCGTAACTTGTTCGGAAATACAATCGTCCGATGATGGCGATAATGCGCGGGTCAAAATTGAATATGCCGCATTCATACACTGCCTGTTCTCCTTTTTCCTTGATGATTTTGTTTATTTCTTCTTTAGCTTTTTCCATCAGCTCTTCAATTTTTGCCGGCTGGATGCGTCCATCCAAAATTAAATTTTCAAGCGCCAGACGGGCAACCTGTCTTCTAATCGGGTCAAAGGAAGAGATAATGATTGAGCCTGGGGTATCGTCCACGATCAGTTCCACTCCGGCTGCCCGTTCAAAGGCTCTTATGTTCCGGCCTTCTTTTCCGATAACTTTGCCTTTTATTTCGTTGTTTGGAATGGCCACTACTGTTGTCATTAATTCAGATGCGGTACTCGACGCCAGCCGCTGAATGGAAGTGGACAAAATATCCTTAGCTCTCCGTTCTAATTTTTCTTCATTGATATTTTCAAGTTTTTGAATTCTAACCAGCAAGTCCTCTTCGTATTTTTTTTCTATATCTTGCAGAAGCTTTTCTTTTGCTTCCGTTTCTGACAACTTGGCCACTTTTTCAAGCTCGCTTCTCTTTTCCGTTTCTATCTCCTGCAACCTTTCCTGGATTTTTTTTACTTCCTCTTTTTTCAGCTTTATTTCTTCAGCCCCTTTATTTGCTTCAACTTGTCGGGCATCCAAAAACTCGTCTTTTTTAATGAGCCTCTTTTCTGTTTCTTTGAATTCTTGCTCTCGCTTTTTTTCTTCTTCTTTTAATTCCGCCAGCCTACCCTCCACTTTGCCTTTGGCTTCCTCTACCAGTTTTTGGGCCTCTTCTTTGGCGCCGACCATCATTTGCTTAATGTCTATTTCTATGGATTTTCTTTTTCCTAACGCGACTACCACTCGGAGATAGTATCCGATTACCGCGCCCAAAAGGAGCACTCCGGCTCCGATTAGGATTATTATTAAAGTTGGACTCATAAGCCTCGTGTTGGCTTATAAAAACAAACCACTATACTTGCGGTTTTATTTCCGTATGTAAAAAGATATGAAAATTTTCTTTTAACAACAACATATATGGGATATTCTTATAAACCGAATGAAAATAAATTTGTAAAATCTAGCATATCTAATATAGCAGATCGCTTTTATTTTGTCTATATGTTGTCTTTGTCCCTATAAATGTTTTTATTTTGCTTATTTTTTATAAATCACGATTTAGGAACTGGCGTCTTTGATTTAGTCACTATTTCATCAACGATTCCGTATTTTTTAGCTTCCTCGGCATCCATAAAGAAATCTCTCTCCACGTCTTTCTCTATTTGAACCAAGGGTTTGCCGGTGTTTTTTGCCAAAAGTTTATTCAGATTATCTTTGGTTTTCAATATATGCTTGGCAGTGATAGCGATATCCGTCGCTTGTCCTTCCACTCCGCCCAACGGCTGATGAATCATAATCTCGGCATTCGGCAAAATGTATCTTTTCCCCTTTTTCCCGGATGACAAAATGATGGCCGCGCCGGACGCCGCCAGTCCCACGCAAAAAGTGGAAACATCCGGGCGGACATGATTTATGGTATCCACTATAGCCAGAGTTGAATTAACTGATCCACCGGGAGAATTTATATAAAGGGATATGTCTTTTTTAATGTCTTCGGATTCAAGAAAAAGAAGCTGGGCGATAATGATATTCGCCACATTGTCATCAATCGGTCCCGCCAAGAAGACTATTCTCTCCCGCAGGAGCCTAGAATATATGTCATAGGCCCTTTCCCCGAATTGCGATTTCTCAATAACAGTTGGTATTAACATGCTTCTAATGATATATTAATCCAAGAATTTTTCAAGTTTTCGGTTTTCCACTTGTCTGCGATTTTAAATATGATACTATTGTGCTTAATATGTGTAAAGCGAGGCCAACCAAAGCAATTACCAAGAGATTCCCTCTGCCTGTTTCCTTTTTTCTTTTTTCAAAACCCACGTAGATGGGTTATTTTTTTGTCCAATTTAGCAATCATTTTTTTTAAAACACATGCAGTGCAAATTGATTTTGAAAGATGGCAGCGAATTTTCAGGCAAGAGTTTTGGAGCCGACGTTTCCGTTTCCGGCGAAGTGGTTTTTGCCACCGGGATGGTGGGCTATCCTGAAGCTCTGACAGATCCATCATTTCGGGGTCAAATTTTAGTTTTAACATATCCCCTGATAGGCAATTACGGAGTTCCCGAAAATAGCTTATGGGAATCTGAAAAAATTCAAATTTCCGGGCTGATAATATGCAATTACATAGAAACACCGTCGCACCACGCTATGAAAAGAACCTTGGGAAAGTGGTTGAAAACGGAAAAAATTCCAGCCTTTGAAATAAAAGATACCAGGGGATTGACCCAAAAATTACGGAGTGAGGGCGTGATGCTGGGGAAAATGATTGTCAGGGGTAAAACTGTAAAGTTCAATAACCCCAATCTAAGAAATTTAGTGAAGGAGGTTTCCACGAAGAAAATCATAGAGTTCGAAAAAAGTAACCCTTCGAATACCTCAGGGCAAAAGCACACAATTGTGCTTTTGGATTGCGGAGTAAAAAGAAATATTATAAGAAGGTTGGTAGCGCGGAATCTGAAAGTTGTGGTTGTGCCTTGGGACACCGATGTCACCCAAATAGATTTCCCATTTAGAGCTGTGGTGATTTCCAATGGCCCCGGGGACCCGACCAAGGTCAAGAAAACCATCAAAAACGTGAAAAAAATCATTGCCAAAAAAATTTCTGTGCTTGGAATTTGCCTGGGTAGTCAGATTTTAGCCTTGGCGGCCGGAGGAACCACTTATAAATTAAAGTTTGGACATAGAAGTCAAAATCAGCCCGTTGTCGCTAAAGCTATGCCGGGTAAGCCGGTTCTCGTAGGGCGCTGTTTTCTTACGACCCAGAATCATGGTTTCGCTTTAAAGAAAATTCCAGCCGGTTTTACGGAATGGTTTTACAATGCCAATGATAATACCAATGAAGGTATTATCCATCAAAACCTCCCGTTTATGTCTGTCCAGTTTCATCCCGAAAGTTCTCCTGGCCCTCTTGATACCGATTGGATATTTGATTATTTTTTCAAGAAAGCCGGAATTATGGTGAAAAATAAAATGAGATGAAAAAAAATGGATTTAAAAAAATACTGGTTTTAGGTTCAGGCGCGCTGAAGATAGGCGAGGCCGGGGAGTTTGACTATTCCGGCAGTCAAGCCATTAAGGCCTTAAAAGAAGAACAAATCAAAGTTATCTTAATCAATCCAAACATTGCCACTTTTCAAACCTCCAAATTTCTGGCCGATGAAGTTTATTTCTTGCCGATTGACGATTATTTTGTGGAGAAAGTAATAGCCAAGGAAAAACCGGATGGAGTTTTGTTGTCATTTGGCGGGCAGACTGCGCTTAATTGCGGGTTGATGCTTCAGAAAAAAGGTGTTTTTAAAAAATACAGGGTGAAAATTTTAGGCAGTCCGATTTCTTCCATAGAACTTACCGAAAACAGGGAATTTTTTGCGAAGCATTTGAAAAGTATTAGCCTTCCCGTTCCGCCTTCAGGCAGCGCCGTAAATTTGAAAGAGGCGAAAAGAGTCGCTAAAAAAATCGGTTTTCCGCTGATGATCAGAGCCAGCTTCGCTTTAGGCGGACAAAAATCAGGCATAGTAAAAAACGAGAAAGAATTGGAAGAAGTTGTGAAAAGCGCGCTTGCTGTTTCCCCCCAAGTATTGATTGAAAAGTACCTTCATCATTTTAAAGAAATTGAATATGAAGTGGTGCGCGACAAAATAGGCAATACCATTACTGTTTGCAATATGGAAAATTTGGACCCGCTCGGCATTCACACCGGAGATTCAATTGTTGTCGCCCCCAGCCAGACATTGAATAATGATGAATATCATAGCCTTCGGGAAGCAAGCATAAAAATCGTTCAAAGCCTAAAAATAGTAGGCGAATGCAATGTGCAATTTGCCCTGGACCCCCGCCCTAAAAATGGCCGGCTGGATTATTTTGTCATCGAAGTAAACGCTCGTCTTTCCCGTTCCAGCGCTCTTGCTTCCAAGGCTACCGGTTACCCGCTGGCTTATGTGGCAGCTAAACTAGCTTTAGGCAAAAGTTTGTTGGAAATAGAAAATAAAATTACAAAAGTCACCCAGAGTTTTTTTGAGCCCGCTCTTGATTATGTGGTAGTGAAAATGCCCAGATGGGATTTGGAAAAATTTAAAGGAGCGGAAGAACAAATCGGTAGCGCCATGAAATCAGTAGGAGAAGTGATGGCCATTGGTCGGAGTTTTGAAGAAGCTCTACAGAAGGCTATAAGAATGCAATCAGGCCTTTCTGAAAGCGTTACCGATGAATGTTTTAAAAATAAAAAATCAGCGCGCAATTTCATATCTGTTCCCACCCATAAGCGGATATTCGCTCTGGCTTCAGCTATAAGCAGAGGCACTGCTATTGATTCAATCTATAAAATCACTGGCATTGACCCTTGGTTTTTACATAGGATTAAAAATATAGTTCAGCTGGAAAAAAAATTTCTGCAGAAAAAAATTTTAAATAAAAAAAAATTGCTTGAATTGAAACAAAACGGTTTTTCCGATAGAAAAATTGGCAGGTTGTGCGGGAAAACTGAATTTCAAATCCGCCGACTGCGCAAGAGCTTGAATATCAGGCCGTTTGTTTTTGCTATTGATACCCTAGCAGGGGAAGTGCCGGCTAAAACCAATTATTTATATCTGACTTATCATGGATTCCATAACGATGTTTCTCCATTAGGTAAAAAGGCGATTATTGTTTTAGGTAGCGGGCCTTATCATATCGGTTCCAGTGTTGAGTTTGACTGGTCTTGCGTACATGCGGCCATGGCTTTAAAGCGGCACCAAAAACGGTCTATCATTATAAATTGTAATCCAGAGACTGTTTCCACTGATTATGATATGTCGGACCGCTTGTATTTTGAAGATTTATCGTTTGAAACAGTGGCTGATATTTTTGAATTTGAGAACGCTTACGGTTTAATAATTTCCGTGGGAGGACAGCGGCCCAACAACCTCGCCAAGAAACTTTTTTATGAAAATTTCAATATTTTAGGGACTAAAGCCGTGGACATTGATCGCGCCGAAGATCGCAACACTTTTTCGGACCTGCTTGATAAGCTGAATATTCTTCAACCGAAGTGGCTGAGTTTTACTAGCATAAAAAAGGCCGAAAAATTTACTGCCAGTGAAGGATTCCCGGTCTTAGTGAGACCGTCTTATGTGCTTTCAGGTTCTGCTATGCGCGTATGCTATAACCAAAAACAATTATATGACTTCATAAATAAAGCTGCCGTGCTTTCACCGGAACATCCGGTAACTATTTCCAAATATATAGAAAATGCCAAAGAACTTGAATTTGATGCCGTAGCCCAAAACGGAGAACTTATGATCTATGGTATTTCTGAACACGTGGAAAATGCCGGAGTGCATTCAGGAGATGCCACTATCGTGTATCCGTCGCAAAGAGTATATGCCTCCACAGAATTTCAGCTGCGTGAAATTTCAAAAAAAATTACCAAAGAACTTTCCGTCACTGGGCCGATCAATATCCAATTTTTAGTGAAAGACAACAAGCCTTTTGTCATTGAAGTGAATTTACGCGCCAGCCGCACTTTCCCGTTTTTGTCCAAAGCGATGGATGCTAATTTCCCGGAAATATCAGTGGACAGCTTTTTCGGTTGCGCGAAGATCCATAACTTTAGATATCCGCAGAATGTCATTGTGAAATCCCCGCAATTCTCTTTTTCCAGATTGCTTGGGGCTGATCCGGTGTTGCGGGTGGAAATGTCTTCGACTGGAGAGGTCGCTTGTTTTGGTAAAGACTACGATGAGGCTCTTTTGAAGTCCGTTTTAAGCGCTAATAAGTTTGATTTTGACAAAAAAGGTGTACTGCTTTCTTTAGGGGGAAGCCTGAACAAGGCGAAATTTTTGGAAGCGGCGAATACTCTATTGTTTCTCGGCTATAAAATCTTTGCTACCGACACCACTGCCCAATTTTTTCAGAATCATAATATAAATTGCTCAATCGTCAGAAAAGCATATGAACAATCACCAAATGTTCTGGATATTATTTTGGACAGGCAGGTATCCTTTGTGGTGAATTTGAGCGTGGCCGGTGCTAAATCGGGAGATAGCACCGTTAAGCGTTATATCACAGATGGTTTTCGGGTGCGTCGGGCTACGGTTGATAATCAGATTCCGTTGTTCACCGACTTGCATTTGGCCAGAGCTTTCATAAAAGCTCTGGCGCGCTATAATAAAATAGAAGATTTAGAAGTTAAATCTTATAAGGAATATTTAAGCTAGCAACTTTATGCCTAATATAATTTCTACCAGTCAATTTAAGAAAAACGAGGTTGAACGAATCCTATTTCAAGCGCTCCAAATGGAAAAAGAATGTGCAAGTGGCAATATCAACCAGCCTTTGAAAAATAAAATAGTGGTTTGCGTTTTTTTTGAGCCCTCCACTCGCACTAGGCTTTCTTTTGAAACGGCTGCTCTCAAATTGGGGGCCAGCGTGATTTCTGTAGAGAATGCCAAGGAGAATTCTTCAGCTTATAAAGGGGAAAGCATAGAGGATACTACCCGCATGCTATGTTCCTACGCGGATGTCATAATCATGCGCCATTTTCAAGAAGGAGTGGCAGAAAAAGCTGCTACGGTAGCTACTAAGCCGATTATCAATGCCGGCGACGGTTCCAATCAGCATCCTTCCCAAGCATTTCTTGACCTATACACCATCAAAAAAGAACACAATCGGTTGGATCACTTGAATATAACTTTCGTCGGGGATCTATTGCATAGTCGCACGCTTCATTCCTTGATGCCGTTTTTAATGATGTATCCAGGCAATACATTTTGTTTTATTTCTCCGAGAGAATTATCGCTGCCTAAAGAGTATGTGGATGAACTACAGAAAAAAGGGGTCTCTTTTAAAGAAATGCAAAACTTGGAAAAGGGACTTTCTGATACGGATGTGCTTTATATGACACGCGTTCAAAAAGAGCGTTTTCAAAATCTGGGAGACTACGAAAAAGTGAAAGATTTATTTCTATTGAAAAAGGAACATCTGAAAGATTTAAAAAAAGAAGCGATCATTATGCATCCATTGCCGAGAGTAAATGAAATTGACCCGGAAATTGACAAAGATCCCCGCGCCGCCTATTTCCGCCAAGCCCAAAATGGCTTATATATTAGAATGGCGCTTCTGTCTTACGCCTTAGGGTTATAATAATATGTGATCTTTTACTTTGCTCTGGTTGCTTTTCCATATAACATAACCTCTCGTATAGTTCAATCGAGATTCATTTTATTTTTGATTCTCCAGAAACTGAAAAACTTTCTCGTTGGTGAGAATATTTTCGGCGTGAAGTTTGGCGCGCTCGGGATCCGCTTCTTTGTAATGTTCTAGTATTTTTGCCACCTCGTTGGCTACTTGCTCAGAATTTGCGACGATTTTTTCATCCTCGGCAATTTTGTTTAATATCAGTCCAAGTTTTGCTTTCTTTTCTGCGTCAATTCTAAATTCTTTTCGCAAACCTTCAACTGTTTTATTCAAGTGTTTCAGATAATCTTCAAATTTTAACCCCATCTGGGTAATGTCGGATTCCATTCTGTATAAAATTTTATCCAACTCCGCCTCAATTAAAATTTCCGGCATTTCAATTTTTAATTCGTCAATTATTTTTTCAACGATCTTCAATCTTGTTTTCTCTTTCACTCGGTTTCCCTTTTCCAGTTTTATATTTTCTTTTAATTTTTCTTTGAAATCCGCCATGTTCTTGAAGGGCCCGAGTGCTTGCACGAAATCATCATTGAATTCAGGCAATTCTTCCTTTATCTCATCCCCTGCCTTCTCCGAGGCAGAAAGAGTTTCCCCCTCCTGGGGAGGGGTTTGGAGCGGGGCCATATCCGCCATATGGATTTTAAGGGCTCGTGATTTTCTGATATCCATAATTGTGTCTTCAATTTCCTTTTCCGTTACCTCCGTGTTTTTGTCTCCATCTTTTATTTCAGAAAGTACCTTTTTGGCAATTTGTTTATAGTTTAGAAGTTGTATTTCCGGCATTGTAGCAATTTTTATTTTGAATGCTAAAGGATTCTTGCGGGCAAGCTTGGTAATGGAAATTTCCGGACGACCAATAGCGTCTATCTTCTCGCCTTCCAAAATTTTTGGATAATGTTCGCTTAAAGCCATTTCCGCCATTTCCGCCAATATTTGTGTTTCGGGCACTTTTGAAAGCAAAATATTTTCCGGAATTTTACCCTTGCGAAAGCCGTCTATCTCCAAATTCTCGCCGATTTTCTTTAAAGCTTTATTGAAATATTCTTCAAAAATGTCCGCTTCAATTTCTCCCTCTATTTCCACCTCGCTTTTCGGCAGCTTTTTAACATTTATCTTAAGCATTTGGGTATATTATATTTATCAGCTCTTTTTGTTTGAGTTTTAATTAACGTTATCTATATCCACGTCAACATTCGTGTCTATGCTGTTCAAATCCTGCTCTAAGGCATCCAGTTCTGCATCATCAGCAGGCACTACATTTTCCATTTGAGTTTTTTCTTCTAAAGCTTTCTGCACTTTTGATTGCCAGATATATATGCCGCCGGCTATAAGAATGATGATGATAATTATTGACCCCACAAGCGCTCCGTTTGATTTTTTTTCTTCTGGTTCCATATATTTTAGTTTTTATAATTTATAAAATTGCAATTTATTAAATTTACTAATTAGTTTCGTTTTCTGTTTCAGCAGATTCTTCAGAAGAAACAGTATTTGCCGTAGCTTCTCTCTTGGCTTGGATGGAATCCTTTAATGATTTCACCGCATTACCAAACGCTTGGCGGGTTTC
>Ga0208373_1002583_pt1 | contig 19666 bp, 22 predicted proteins | sample RifOxyC2_FD_184036 | JGI IMG/M metagenome (GOLD analysis project Ga0208373, IMG submission 184036) | Soil microbial communities from Rifle, Colorado - Rifle Oxygen_injection C2 (SPAdes) | ecosystem: Environmental > Terrestrial > Deep subsurface > Rock core/Sediment | place: Rifle, Colorado... | reverse complement strand
CGTTACCAGAAATCGCCTCATCACTCTTCTCCACCAACCGCTTCACCAACCCCAGCCAATTGTCCTCCTGCACCGGCGCCAACTTGGCCGTTGAATTCATTACGCGATAAACGCCGCTCTTCGCCCCGCCTTCAATGATCAAATCTTTATTCACAAAATAAACATTTCCCAAACACTTGTTGAGCGCCATGGGACTGAAGTCGGCCGCGAACAGGCTGGTGCCAATAAAATTTTCCTCCGGCACATACTCATCGCCTTCAATCATGTCCAAAATCGTGGGTGCGATGTCAACATGCGACGCCATCGGCTGAATTTCGCCGCTACGTCCATCCGGAAAAACAATTAAAAACGGATTGCGATTGTACATTTCGAACTTTTTAAGCGCCTCCTCCTTGCCGGTGAACTGGTAAAAACGGTGGTCATTGTAAACAAAAATAATAGTGTTCTCAATCAACTTTTTGTCGGCCAGTTCGACAAACAACACCTTTAGCGTCTCATCCTCCGCTTGCAAAAAACCGAAATAATCACGCATGCCTTTTTCCGTAATTTCAGAATTTTGAACCAACCACTCGTCTATCTCTTGTGCGAATGGATTGATGGTTAAATTGTTTTTCTCTTTGTGATATTGAATCAGCTCATCATTGTGCGGCGTATGCGTGGTGAAGGTGACAAAATGCGCAAAGAATGGTTTTTCCATCGCACTGATCTCCGCCACCACCTTGCGCGCGGCCGAAGCGTCGTCCTCTTTCTGACGAAAAAACGGGGTGAAATAAGTTTTTTCAAATCCCCACTTCGGTGCCAGAACATTACGATCCCAAAACTCTGGCACGTTGGCGTGAAACAAAGCCGAACTGTAACCGAATTTTTCTTTCAAAATGGACGGCAAACACCGATAGTCATTTCCCTTGTGCGAATAGTTAACCGGCTCGAACGAGTTCGGCCAAAAACCGCACAGCGCGGAAAATTCCGCATTGATCGTTTCGCAACTGTTGGCGTGAAAATACGGAACAGAAACATTGTCCTCGATCAATGACTGTAAAAATGGCATGGGCGAAGGCTCATTCTCAATCGCCCAACTGCTAACCGATTCGAGCTGGACGATCAGTATATTCGGCCGCTTCTCGAACGCGGGCACGACCACGGCGGTTTGGTTGTAACCGGACAAACGCGCCAACTCGCGGTAAACGTCTTGCGTTTCGGCCATCACCCCAACGCTCAAAACAACGGCTTCCTTTTCTTTCGCTTGCGCGTATATTTGCGAATAAAAGTGGCCGATAAAGCCGATGTCCGTAATTTGATTGGTAATACTCCACCAAGTATCTTTCGGGTTATTATAAAAATAAGCGGCCGCGCCAAACGCGGCCAGGTTCACCGCGCAAAACAAAACAATCACCAGCGCGATTTGCCGAGCCGAACGCGCACCGCGCGCGGAAATAATTTTGTAGAAAGACGAATTGAACACGATTGCCGAAGCGTCGCGCGTGGTCAAATAGTAATGCGTGAACGTGTTGACTACCACGCCGACAAAAATAACCCCGACCGCGATATACAGCTCACCCGGAATCAAATAAACAAAATCTCCCAAATGTTTGAGTAAAGAGGCGTCAAGTGAGGTCACCTCCTTCAGACTGAAGTTGATAAAAGCGCTGTAAACGCGATAATAGCCGAAGTTCACCAGCGAAGCGACATATAATCCGCCAAACAGGCAGCAACAAATTGTTTGCCAAAACTTGAACTTCAAAAAATTCGTCAACAAAAAGAAACTGGCCACGATGCCGAACAAAAAGAAAAAATGCCAGCCGGAGAACGGCAGATCGAGCAGAGAAAAGTAAATAAAAAAATAGATTACGTTCAATGAAAGTAATATCAGGAAGAATAAAAGCGATAATGTTGTTTTACTTTTTGGCATAGGCGGTAGCAGGGTGTAAACACATGAGTTCGTAAGCTGCCTTTCGTGCCTACGGCCCGAGTTACTTTTGGACGACCAAAAGTAACCAAAAGTCGCTCGCCTCGCTTCGCGGTCGAAGCGGGCCGGGGCTACGAATTCGCGCGGGAGGCGCCACGGTCGTGGTGAATGCAATGGCGAACTCCCCGCCTGCAACGCTTATGCGTATGCATTGCGGGCAGGCGCCCCGGACCCCGTGGTATAAAAAGTTTATTGCGATTCAATTAATACAACATCGTTTATCACTAGGTCGCAATCTAACGCCGGAAACGCTGCTGAAGAAAACGATACAACCTCAGCCTCACCGGACTGTAAACTTTTTCGTAAGTGCCGAGATACTCGGCGATCTCCGCTTCCGGCGAAAAACCCATTTTAAACTTGGTAAAACCTGACCAATTGGCTTCACGTCCGGCGGCATCTCGCGGCGCCGCGCCCCAAAAATCATAAAACCACATACCCGCATCCTTTGCATCCTTCATCGCGCGCCACTGCAACAAGTGCGGCGCCATTAAGTTGCGAAATTCATAGTCTGACGCGCCAAAAAGATACGTAGCAATATGATTCCAAAAAATCATAATATTCGCGGCGACTATTTTGCCTTGATATTTCGCCAAGTACAGCTTGACGAACGGCAAGGACAACAACTTTTTGAAATAATCGGCCGAATATAAAATAATTCCCTGCCGATCCACCGTTTTTTTCAGCAACTCATGAAACTCCTTGTACGCCGCGTTGTCAACAATTATTTCCACTCCTTTTTTCGCGGCAAGGTTGATGTTATATCTGGTTTTCTGATGCATCTCGGCCAACAATTTTTCTTCCGGTTCGCGAATATCCAAAATTAACGTATGCCGCGGCTGACTATCATTTTCCGACTTTACAAAACCGAGCCGATCAAACACCGCGCACCAACTTTTGTCCGATGAATAGGGATCCACTTGAAAATGCAACGCGCCACTTCGAGCCGCGAGCGCGTCCACCGTACGCACGATCAATTCCATAATCCGCGCCTTTTCATTTTCAAACTTGTCGCTTATCACCGGCCCGCGCGACGCGTACAAAATGCTTTGTCCCAGTTTTAACTTCGACCGAAACAAAAAAACGGTCGCGAGCCATTTTTCTCCATCCTCAACAATCAAGCGCCAAACCTTGTCTTTTTGCGTGGCGTAAAAGTCGGCCCAATCCCAAGATTGTAAAAATGAGCCGGTTTCGTTGTTTGCGACGAAATGGTTCCAGCGGTCTTTGTCGGTTGTGGTAGCTTCACGTACATTCATAAACGTCTAAGTCCAGAGTCTATAGTCTAAAGGTAAAAGTCCGAAATTCAATTAGCGAAATGACTTTTGACTTTTACCTTTGGACTTTAGACTTGCGCTTCACCCCTACCTAATCAACTTCAACGCTTCGCGCACTCTCTGACTCAAATCCGTCAGAGCCGGATTCACCCTTTTCAACGCTTCCCGCGCTTGCGCCGTGGAATAGCCAAGCGAAACGAGCGCCACCACCGCGTCTTCTTCTTCGCCAAACTCCGCCTTGGTCTTCAGCGCGCCGATATCGCCGGAAACAAACACCTTATTTTTCAATTCCAAAATAATCCGCTCCGCCGTCTTGCCGCCGATGCCGGACACGCGTTTCAGGATTGATGCATCGCCATTCACGATCGCGGCCACGATATCATCCGCCTTGGCTTCGGAAAAAATATTTATGGCCGTCTTGGGGCCGATGCCGGAAATCGAAATCAACTGCTCGAACAACCGCAAATCATCCGGCCGGGTAAAACCGAAAAGTTGCAACGCATCCTCGCGCACGTGCTGATACGTATATAACTCGAGCGCGTCGCCCTCTCGCGCTTTCAAGCAAACTTCCGCCGGCGCGAAAATTTTATAACCGATGCCGTTATTTTTCACTACGACAAAGTTTTCACCCTTGAACAACACTTCGCCTCCTAGATAAGCAATCATATTAAAATTCTAAACGTTATCCGCTCCTTCACGATAAATCACTGCGGATTTCTCGATTAATAAACTCATCATAAGACAAGCCCCGAAAGGTGTTTGCCAAATTGGCAATTGCTTTAATTTCTCTCGCGCCATTTCTATTTCGCGCCCTGATTTCAGCCGCCGCCTTCACCTTCGTCTCCGAGACCATTTCAACCCTTAGGCTATTCTCATCAATTATTTTTATTTTTGTAATCTTGGTTTTCGCCCTTTCTGCGAGTTTAATAAACTTTTTCTTTCCTGACAATAGCCGTTCAGGGACTTGAGAATAATCAATATTCTCGCTGGCCGTGATTGTAAAAGACTGTCTGGCCAGCAACTGCTTTATGGCCAACGCCTTCAGCTCGGCCACCAACCCCCGATCGCGCGCCGGCAAAAACTTACTCAGGTCATCTCGAATTTTTTTGTCATCAAATTCATGAATTTTTTTTAGCACATCGGCAAAAATCGCCCTAAACCCATAAAGCTTGGTTTTCCGGTTAACCATTTTCCAATCCAGCTCAACACCCTTTGACAACATGAACCATAAATCGTAAACATCTCGGCCTTTTCGGCGATAGAGAAATGCCCTGATTTTTTCCGCCAATATCTCCGGCCAGTCGAGGTGTCGGATGACCGGTTGCGGTGCGACCGGCAAATCGGTTTCCAAAACGTCGTCGGCCGAAGTTTCCGGCTTTTCTCGATACGAAAAATCCAAATGGATGGTCATCGGATATTTGACTCCCCTCGGCTGATAATACAGTATCGCCGTGTATGATTTGTCGGCTTCGACGGTTTTTTTTACGGAAAGATCAGGCACCAACCGGCTCATCTTTTTTACGGTTTCGGCTACAGTCACATCCAGCCGGCGCGGCGAAAGCGTGGTCGTAAAATCCAAATCCTCGGAAAATCGGCCGGATTTGAGTAACAAACGAATGGCCGTCCCCCCCTTGAAATAAACGGCTTGACTTTCACTCTCACCAAAAAAAATACTCAAAAAAACGACCTGCAAGTATTCTTTGACAACGGTGGACTCATCAATGGCCAGCCGATTGGACAATTCATGCAATTGATCTCGGGAAATCATAATTTTATCGTTTGGAAATATTTTTTAAAAGCCCGGTTGCTGATTTGTCTTGCCAATTCTTTAATTTTATCTTTGTCCAACAATTGAAAATTTAACTCTTCCAGCGAAAGCGAATCGCGACCCAAAGCAACGGCAAACATCATATCAACCATCGCCTTTTCCGGCGTAGCGATCAAAAACCCATTAACGAGCTGATAGTCGTTAAAATATCGGGGATTCACTTGAACATACGAAAATGTTTTGCCCCCACACCGTCTCACACTCGCGTGCTTGGTTGTCACCGAGGTGGTTTGTTGCGGTGCCTGGATCATAATGCCGTAAAAATTCAAAGCGGAGGCGAGCGACACATAAGAGGGGCGGTATAAAGCGTTGGCCAATTCAAAATCAGACGGACGATTCGAGGTCAACATATAATAACCTTTGGCCGCTCTTTCGAGCACCCGCTCCTTGATCAGCCGGCCGGCCGCCACGCAAGCGTAATTGCCACTTTTGGTTTGCAATATCTTTTGCAAATCAGCGGAAGTGAAAATTTTTTTTCCGGAGGCTTGCAACGCTTGCCATGCTTTTAATTTTTTCATAACAAGTTGAATTGATTACCCAAAGAATATATCCATAATTATTATCATTATTGTATAATATAATGGATATATATGCAAGGCCCGTTTATCAACAGCTTCCGTTTGTCCCGAACCTTCGAAAAATACAAAACTGGCCCGATCTTCCGCTTCTCTCCGTTCGCTTTCAAACAAAAAAGCCGCCCGGGATTGTTCCCAAGCGGCCTTGTGTCAACTTACTTTGCAGGAGCTGCCGTCGCTACCGGCGCCGGAGTTACCGGCGCAGGCACGAATGGCAACACCGGCTTCTTCGGAGCTGGCGCATTAGGCGTTGTCGCCGTTGCACTACCGGCCAGTCCGAACGTCAAATTGCTGGCGCCGAGAATAGCGGCGGCGCCTTCGAGTCCGCTACCATTTCCACTGACCAGCACGTTCGGCACTTTCACGATGTTCGGATTCTTCACCGCGGCGTCGAGTATCATCTGCATCATGGCCAGTTCAAAGGTCTTGTCCTGGCCGAACACTTCCTGCTGAGATCTCTGACCTTCAGCCACGGCCTGCAACCGCAGCTTTTCGCCTTCGCCGAGCAGCCTCTGCTGTTCACGCGTCTGCTCCGCGGCCTGCTTGGCGATTTCCGCGCCCATCAGCTCTCCCTGCTTGTCAGCCTGCGCGCGCACCTTTTCCACATTAATTCTTTCCTTCTGCGCTGCCTGTTCTTCCACATATGTCTGCTTGAGCTGCGTAGCGAGCTGCATACGCTTACCCGGAATCAACAGTTCCGGCGGCACGGCCGGATCGCCAAATCGCACTTCTCGAATGATGAGGCCGGCCTTCAACCCTTCAGGAATGATTGCCGACTCCACCGCGTCTTCAAGCACATCGCGATGATACAGAATGTCGAGCACCTGACGTCCCTGGTTGCCGAGAACATTTCGCGATACCGACTTATAGGTCGGAGTGATGATCTTGTTCTCTACCGCGTCAATATTGCCCACCGTTGCCTTGACGAATGGTGCGTTCTCCGGCGTTACCTGCACCAAAATTCGCGACTCGAGATACACTTCCCAGCCCTCAATCTTCAGGACAGTCGCAGAGTCGGCTGCGCCATCAATAACGGGAATATCTTGTTCCCTCTGTTTTTGAACCAGCTTGCCCTCGTTATCGATTTCGAGATCAATCCAACGATGCTTGAATCCGCCTTTGTACTCCCACGTCTGGATGCGCGTATCGAATAGGTCAACCTGATACGCCTTTGTATTCAAGTAGTAGCGGTCAGGATTCAGCACCTCCAACCACACGCCCTTGTAGCCACGTGGAACGATCGGTACGGACAGCGCGCCAAGTGCCACCTGCTTGGCCTCTCCCTCGGAAATAGGTGACGGCACATCAGCGCCATGCGCCTTGATCTTGTCAATTGCCGTCTGGGATGCTGCGGCCGCTTCGAACTTGTACGCATCCATAAACGACTTGACAATCGACTCCGGCACGATCGGCTCGCCGACGTATATTTCACCAACGTTGCTCTTCACCACGCCGACAAATCCGGCCGGAATGTCGAGAGCCTCGCCCTCCACGTTCACCTCAAAAAGGTAATGATTGAGCCGATACTGACCCGGAGTCAGTACCGTCAGCTGTGGCCCCTTGAAGCCCCGCGGCGAATCATCGCCAAATCCGAGGAAATAAGAAGCATCCAGATACTTCTCAATCTCTCCGGTCGGCCATTCCGACGCCATGTAGGCGTCGAGTGGCTTGCCATCCCGAGCCACAATAAAACCATACTTACCTTCCGGAACCGTGATGATCGGATACTCCTCAAAGTCGTTCAGCACCCGCACCAGCGGAATGAAGTGGAATCCGGGTCCGAGAATTTCAGCCTGCGGTCCCTTTTGCCCAGGCAACGCCACAATCTGTCCAGCCGGCATGTCGCTGGCCAGGTAAATCCTCTTCAGGTGTCCTACCTGATCCTGATCTACCGTGACGTAGCTCGTGAGAAACAGGAAAAAAGTTGCCAGAACCAACGCCACACCGCGCACGAGAAACCGAACCCAGCGCAAACTATACTCCACTGTTTGATTGGTCCTCCGATCGTACTCCTTGCTCGTCTTGGGAATGATCATGGGGACAAAAATCCCCACCAGAACGAAAATCACCGCCATGATAATCAAAAACATTCCAGCACCTCCATTGGTTGTTAACGAACCGCCCGTTTAACGGGACTTGCAAACATATCAAAAAGCAATATAAATGTCAATAGTAGTTTTATATACAAAATTTTTTTGTTTAATTCTACAAAAAAACCGCCCGATAATACGGGCGGCCATCATTCAATTGGAAAGCTTGCCTTGAGCCAGTTGCCACTTTTCCAGCAACTCATCAAGCAGCGCCTTCAACTCTTCTTCCGACTGTCCCTGCCTTGTTACCACGACTCCACTCACGAGCTGATCCTTGCCTGGGCGCAAACTCAATCGCGCCGTCTGCGTTTCCTTCACTCCGGGCTCGGAAACGCGGAGCTCCATCGTGTCCTCTTTGTCCCAGCACAATTGCAACACGTGCGTTCCGAATGCCAAACGAACAAACCGCTTTTTCGACTCCGACGCGCCGAGCAATCGCTGACCCAAATCATACGCTCGCTTCACTGTTGCCTGCCACTCAATCATGAGAACCTCCTTTGCGTTCCGGTTGTTAAAAATCCAAATCAATCTTCACACCACCCTCCGGCAACTGATCCGGACAGTAGCGGATGTCAGTGATGAAACGCGTTTTGTCCAGTTTGTTCGGCATCCGATACTCGGCGAAGAACTGACCCTGGCCGCTTTGTTCCAACCGACCATTATTCACAAGACTGGAAAGCCAAAGCCGCAACGTCTCCGCCTTCATGGGCTGATCGTAAGAAAAACGGTGCTTGGTCGGATTGGCCAAAATCTTGTTTTCGGCAAACACGGCCGGTGGGAAAATGATCGCGTTGTGTCCGTCAATCACCACCACTTCTTCGCAACAAACAATATCTTTGCCATCGGCCGTCAACGCCACGGCATTGCGGCCGCGGGATTATGGTTCTACTTCAATCGCCAACAGCTTGCGTAGTTACATGTCCTTCGATTCAACTTCGATCGCCGTTCAATATCAAAACCATGACTGGACGCAAAAGCAAATATCCAACCGTCAGTGTCTACTGATATCTTACACAGAGGAAAGCAATTTCCCCATTCACCTTCCGCCCAAAGCCATATCAGCCTTGATCTGCGAAACAGCTGGATTGAATAGGCTGATTCAAAGGCGTCAATTTTTTCTCGAAACTCATCGCCCGCTTTCAACTCCGTAACGGCAAACCCGTGAAACATTTCCGCCCCGACCGGCGCTTCGCCCCTCACCTTAAGACCAAACGGCAGTCGCGGTCGATTCGGCGCCTGCATGACTTGCCCGCAATTGGGACAGGCCTTAATCTGATCATTCATTTCCGTGTAACACCTAGAGCAAACTTTCATTTAATCACCTCGCTTGTGAAAGGACTACGGATCACGTCAACGGAAACATCTTGCGATAACAAAATGATTTTGTCAATGGTTGGTGTAATCGCGATTTACGGTTTGATTGGATCCTCCTTTGTGACGATGAACCAACCACGCCACGACAACAGAGACGCAAAATTTTGCGTCTCTACAATTTCCGCCGAATCAACGTCCGCTCCGGCACCTCTTTATCCACCGCCAACCAAATAATTTTTCCCTGCCCGCCATGCGCCTCGGTGATTGCCAACCCCTTCTCGTCATACATTTTGCCAACGGTCATGGCAACATTCTCCCCACGCGGCACGACCAACTCGATTTCGTCTCCGACAAATATCTGATTGTGCACGCGGATTGGGATTAACCGATTGTGTTTTCCGCCGGTGGCGGAGAGGGGGACAGAATGTGATTCTGTCCCTACGCCTACGCCGCAAAACTCCCACGCGCACGCGGCATGACCCGCGTCCGTGTTTTGTTCGCACATTTCCTTTCCAAACAAAAAACCGGTCGTGAACCCCCGATTCTGACATTTTCCCAACTCTTCCAAATATTTTTTATTTTTTCCTTTTTGCCCTTCAACCTTTTTTTGCCCTTTGCCCCTTGCTCTTTGCCCTTCTATCACCTGTCTATATACTCTCGTCACCACTCCCACATAATACGCACTCTTCGCCCTCCCCTCGATTTTCCCCGCCACGATTCCCGCGTCTTCCAACTCGCGCAAATATTCCACCAAACACAAATCTTTCGAATTCATTATGTAACTGCCGTGCTCATCCTCGTCCATTTCAAATAATTTTTCCGGCTGATTCGCATCCGTTGTCTTTGCGCCTTTGGATTTTTCACTTTTTATGCAGATGCAAGATTTTGCGTCTCTACTATGCGCTTGATATTTCCATCGGCACGGCTGACTACAATCTCCAAGATTTGCGCTGCGATCGGAAAAATATTTCGACAATAAACACCGCCCAGAATACGACATGCACATGGCGCCGTGGACAAAACATTCCAACTCGACTGCCGGCACGGTTACATGAATCTGTTTTATCTCTTCAAGCGTCACTTCCCGCGCCAAAATAATTCGGCTAACCCCTTGTTCAAACCAAAATCGCGCCGCGGCCGAGTTCGTACAGTTCGCCTGCGTTGACAAATGAATCTTCACTTCCGGCCAAACTTTCTTCACGATTTGCAATACGCCCGGATCGGAAACAACCAGCGCATCCGGGCCGATGATTTTCAACGCCGCGAGGTGCTTTTCGATCTCAACCAAGTGCCTCTCGTGCACAAAAATATTGAGCGTGACGTAAACTTTTTTGCCGCGCGCATGTGCATACTTCACTCCTTCGTAAAGCGAGGCCAAATCAAACTCGTTGATGCGCACGCGCAAAGAAAAATCCGGAATACCGCAATACACCGCATCCGCGCCAAAGGCGAAAGCGGTTTTGAGTTTATCCAAATTGCCTGCCGGAGATATTAACTGCATATTGGACTTTTGACTTTTGACTCTAGACTTGCAGCTCCGCCATTTCACTTTAACCATACCAAAACTTAACCAATTTTACAACAAAAGCCCCCATCCTTGACTTAACCTAAAAAATTGCTTAAAATTAGACTAATTGCCCCTATTGACATTTTATTGAAATTACGCTATAATAATTGGTCATAATTGTATATTAACAATATAGCTTTTGGAGGTTTTCGATGGGACAGATCACAGCCGTTAACCACCGCGATCCGGATAACGATTCGATCGCAACAACGTTCGAGCTTTTGCTGGCACTTTCGATGAAAATCGAGCAGTGCCAACATGAATTCGTACCCCAAGGAAAGCGCCTACGCCGCCCGGCTAAGCCGGGGGAAACACCATATCATCTTGACACCGGAAAACTGTTCGATGAATTCAACATCGACCATCACCAGGATCGACTTCGCTGGCCCAGTGCCGCGAGTGCGATGCTTGATCGATTTCCCGAACTGCGAAACGATCCGATCGCGTGCGACATCGCTTTCCGCGCCGACTACGTTGACAGCGCCGGCAAAGTTAATGCCGCGCCCGAGGCCGTTTGGGAAAAGAAACAATCAATAAACACGGAAGGACTACCAATCAACGTTATCATCGCCAAACGCGGGCCGTGGCAAGTGGCGGAATTCATTTACAACATCGGCGTAGAAAACGACGAGGTTGACGACTTGACCAAGATGACGGCCGGTTTGTACGCGATGCAACACTGGTATGAGCAGGAAAAACGTCGACGTGCCGGCCAGCCGACTGTCAAGGTGGATCGGGTTTTCTTCGACAAGTTGTGCGCGCTTTACTTGCAACTGACCGTGGAGCGCCTATGGGTGTTTCAAACGGACATGAGCGAGATCATGACGCGATTCACAGCACTCGAAGAAAAGCCCGGGCTGAATTTCTGCCAGACAATCATGACCAAGTATGCGGAAGAGTTGACTCATCCGCTCCTCGGCGAAATCGAAAAGCTGGCCACGCTTTACCGGAATGAAGGAGTCGTTTATTCCGACACGCCGGAAACGATATTCGTGAAGGAACGGCTCCGATCTGATCTTCGGGTATTCAATCTGCAATATCCCGATCACCAGCTTGTGCCGGTCACCATGAGTCGCGGACCGTGGGAAATTGTGGAAATGCTGCCGGGTGAAGAGTATTCAAAAGCCGGCCGAATCCTATTCGGCTTGCTAATGATCCGCGCGTGGTGGCACAAGAAGACGTCGGCCAATCGCTTGCGCAAAATGTTAGAGGAGGCCAAGTGGGTAAACGTCAACGGCACCAACTTCGTGCTGGCACAACCGACCACTTTTACCCGAAAAGGAATTAGAACCTTTCTCCGGGACAAGCGAAACGCCACGTACAAAGTCGGGGCTTTCGTAACAAAATACGTCTATCCCATCACGCATCGTGATTGCATCGGCGTGACGAAGATTGATGGATCGCTGAATGGGATGGACAAGCTGAAAGATGCTCTACTGGCCGAAGACCCGGGCGCGGATGTATTTCTCTTCCCCGGAACAAACTTTGTTATTTACGTCAACGAAACGCCGGGTCGGCAATCGCCGCTAACACTGGAAAAGGTTTTCCAGCTGGTGGCACAAATCATTTACCCGGCCGGCGTGCCGGACTACGACGATGAAGAATCGGAGCCGTCCATCGAGGCGGATCCATAGAACGAAAAAGGACGCGATTCCACGGAATCAGCGTCCTTTTAAATTCACTCTTTTTTGTCTTTTTCCGGCGGCTCCGGAAAAACATCCGAACCCTTTGCCGGCAACTGTTTCAGTGGCGTATCGCTCGCCGGTTCGCTGAACGGATCTTTTATTTCTTCCAGAAACTTTGCGATGTCCGGTTCAAGCTCCGGATCTTCGCCAAGGTCAACACCTTCATGTTTTCTACCACGCGACGGTTCGCCCCCGAAATAACAAAGCATTCCGTCGTCATAGTTTTCTCCGGTGAGGTAACACATCATTTCCATGCCACCTTCAATATCATCCGCTGATCCCAAAATATCCGACAGCGGCGGCAACGACTTTTTTTCTTCTTCCCACTCCGCGATCGTGAAGATAATCGCGTCCCGCTGTTCCACCACCCACGCGGTGAACTCTGCGTCCTTTACCACGATTGGATCATACAGGCGATTATCGTCCTGCAGATTTTTGACCAGCCCGGCCTCGCTCCGACCGTAAAGAACGGTTAACCGCTCTTCGTTTATCGGGTGAACCAGATGCGCGCCGGCGCGCTTTAGCACATACCCGACAAGCAACCACAACGGCCCCATGAGCACGTTTGGTAAAAAATCACTTTTCACGTCCGCTTCGTTGACGTTCCGGATATCACTTTCCTTTCGTTGATCCATAAACCAACCCGTCGTCATGCATCACCTCCTAGTCGCTCGGCACACAAGAGTAGCGTTTGATCTCAACCGTGTCAGATGATTTCGATTGCTTCATGAAAAAAACCTTCATGTCGCCCTCGGGTAAATCTTTCACGAAAATGCCAAGTGGCTCGCCGCTCTGCCCGACAAAACGCATATCCGCGGACACCCCGTTTTGCGCTTCGTTAGCTCTCGTTGGCGCCAAAGGTCCAGCCCGTGGCACCGATTTCGTCGCCGATTGCGACTTGGCCGTGATGGGGTGGGATGACAACTCTGACGTTTTGCCCCGGTTTCCATCGTCAAGCAATGCGCTAACCAGAAATACAATCAGCGCCACAATAACAACCACGCTCACGCCGATCAACGTGTAAAACCACTTGACAACGCGCTTCTCAAAAATAGGCACAGCCAGATTGATCCGCGAGCTCGGACACGCTTCCGGAACCGGCACGGGGCTTTGAACAAACCAATCATTGTCAGCTTCAGGCTTCGGTTGTTTCTCACTATCGGCACCGGTCTTGTTATCGTTACTCATGTCACTTCTCCTTGCCAATTTTTTCGTTAAGCCAAATAATCGGCAAAAAAATCAGGTACAAGCCCAACATTCCCACCCCAACCAAGCAGTCGCAAAAACCGGCCGGCTCGCGCGACATTTCGCGAGTCAATTCATCCATGTCCCGTCGCCAGTGTTCATCAAGCCTGTGCGAAAATGTTTCGTTGTCCATGCTCGCCCCCGTTGTTTGATCGATCAAAGAACATTGTCATCATCCCGCTTCTTCCCTCCGACAAACCCGCTCCAACCGCTGTCCCGCACCGCGGGAGATCGCTGCGTGTCAAAATCTTTCATCGCTCGAAGCGTAGCGGAGCGACGTTGCCTATCCGACAGCATTCCCCAGCGTCGGAATATGGCCTGTATGGTCGCGACTGTACTTTTGATTTTCGGCTTTTCCGGAAAGTTGGTATTCGCTGTCATTTTTTTCTCCTTATTCCTTTGGTTTGCACAGATAATCGCGCGTATCGCCGCTGTTCATCTGATCGTCGACAAACTCGAGCCGCGCCTTGCCCGCCTTGGGTAAATTTTTGAACTCGATCGCCGGCGCGCCGGGAAAATCAGCAGCCGTCACGGCCATAACCGTTCGCTGAAACGGCACCGGACCCGCCTCTCCCGGCCCGGTCTCGTGCGTCAGAAATATCACGCCGAATGTCAACGCCACCACTACAAGAACGATGACGATTCCGACAACCAAGTAAAAACGCATGCTTGACGGTGGCGGCTCCATATCTTTTGTTGGATACGGCCAGTTCAGGCTCGGATCAAAGGGGCGCTTTTTCGATTCTGTTTTTTGCCTTTCCGACATTTCTCCACCTCCTTTTTCAAAGATTGCACCCCAACATTTTCGCCACAATGAGACAGCCGACAAACGCGCCAATCACTAACGAGGACGTAAAGAAAACGAATACCTGCGTATTCGTATCCGCGGTCGTAAACCATTTCTGAACTTCAGATAAAAGATTCATGCCTCACCTCGCCGGTACGCAAACGTAAAGCAACCTTTCTTCATTCGGCATTGTGACTTCGAGATCAAGCTTATTCTCGCCGACGCGCGACTCCACTTTGATCCGCACGTTTGGAATAACCACCGCGCCCGAATCTTGTCGTTGTAACTCTTCTTGCCACTGTAACCTGCTATGTTCCTCTTCGATGGCGTTCAATTCTTTCTCGTATCTCATTCTATGGAATGCAACTCTTTTTCTCTCCGCCAATGTCTGGCCCGATGCCAACGAACCCGTTTCCTCACCGGCGCCACTTTTCTTTACTTTGTTTCCCGACAGGAAAATCACGGCTATCGCGATCATTGCGGCCAACACTAAAAATGCCATTGTAATTATTGCCGCCTTAGGCATTTCTTGTTTCCGTTTCATTACCACTCTAGCGAATGTTTTTGTCGTCCGCTCCGACGTCCCAACCCGTTCACCTGCCTCGTCCGACTTCTTCGTGTCAATCAATTCGGAGTCTTTGTCATTGCTCATTTTTTCTCCTTGTTGTCAATGAACCAAACAGTAAATTACCGCACGCCTTTTGCATCCTCCGAAGCGCAGAGCGCGAAGGAGGAGGCTGCGCTCTGTGCGATTTGTGTGCTATGCCAGCTTACAAATCACCCGGCACGCACCGTAAACGGTTGCGGTAATTTTGGTTTTTCTTTTTTATCTTTTCACGCGAATAAGGCCGGAACCGGTGATAACTTCCACGCCGCGTTTTTCCAATTCATCCAAAAATAAATTCATGCCGATGGAGTCGGAAGAAATATGGCCAGCGATAATCACGTTCAAATGATTTTTTTCCGCCTCCTTCTTGTGCCGCTCGCTCATGTGCATGCCGACAATGGTGCCAACGCCGGCTTGCGACAAGTATTTGTAAATTTTCGGCGAACCTTCGGTGCCGCCGGTGATTTCAGAAAGACAAATGCGACCACAAAAACTTTCTTCCGACCCGGCGAACAGACGAGGCCCGGCGCCGCGCTTCAACGCTTCCGCGTATTCGGGAATGGTTTTCAGAAAATCAACCACCTCACCGACGGTGCTGAATTTCTTTTTGGTAATTTGCTTTTTCAAAAAGTTCGCCACCATGTTGTCGCAAACAGTGTGCGTGCACATGTATCCCACATTCAAAAGTTTGGCCGCGTCCACGGATTGATAATGATTGATCGGGCTGATGCCGCGGCTCACTTCGTCAATGCGCATCTTAAAACAACTTTCCGCCACATTGATCGGCACGCCATAGCCGGCCAGCACTTCGACCTGTAGCGACATAACGTCGGCCAAGTTCGCCAGCCCCTTGCCGGACGGATGATGGGAAATGACCAAATCAATGTCGCCCATGCCCTTTGCCATAATCAATTCCGCCGCATCCATATCAATGCCGGCGAAAACCTTTTTAATCTTTTTTCCCGTGTCATTCAAAATCTGACTGTCCGAGTACGGATTCGTCAATTTGTCGGCGTCGAACTCGGCGCGTTTTTCCTCCGTCAATTTTTTATAATTCTTTCTAATTCTCTCCAAATTCTTCTCAACATTCTTTGCCCCGCGCAAGTCGTTTTTAATTCCGAGTTGGATGGCGAGGTCTAAGATTTGTTTGATAGTCATAAAATGAATTTATTATTATTAGCTGAATCGCAAGCGATCCGAATCTTAGTAAAATTACGAGCTAATCGCATTCATCCGAATTTACGAATCCTATTCAGACTATGATTCGTAAATTCGGATGAATGCGACTACGGGCTGTCAGAATATGATTCGGATTGCAGACTAGTCAAGAGTACTTTCCGGCTTAATGATATTAACCTCCACCCACGCCTTCAAGCTGGCCGGCCATTCCCGAAGGAAAAAGCCAAATTTACCAACATAGTCCCCATCTTCCGCCACCACCCCGGATGCATCAATGTCAAGCTCATTACAGATGTATAAGGCCCGACGCAAGTGATATCTTTGCGTGATTAGGACAATTTTACTCAATCCGAACACTTTTGTCAATCGGTAGCAACTGTCGTACGTGCTGACGCCGGCATGGTCAAGGAGCACGATATTTTCCGGCAAACCGTTGTCAATCGCCAAATTTTTCATCGCTTGCACTTCATTGTGTCCGGTCGTGCTGTTGTCGCCGCTGAAAATAAATTTATCAACCTTGCCTTCTTGATAAAGCTTGATCGCGGCCATGATTCTGTCCTTCAACACGCCGCCCGGCACGCCCCGCGCTTTCAACCCGGCACCGAAAACCAAACCGATGCTTGGCGTTTTTAATTCGTCAGGCGAAACAATCTTATCCGAGTATTTGAACTGGACGCGGTATAGAATCAACGAAGCAACGAAACAAAGAATCAACAAAACAAAAAATAATCGCCGAAATATTCGAGAAGATTTTTGTTTGGGTTTGGTGGAGGCGAGTTCGATGCCGATATCCATAAAGTTTCAAGGGCAAAGGGCAAGGGTCAAGGGGCAAAAGTCCGCCAAAGGACGGACTCGTCCTCCGGCGAGAAAATTAAAATTCAAAGACAAAATTAAAAGTAACATCAGGAATTGCTCTCTATATTCTAATATTTTTATTTTTTAGTCTTGTCTTTTGCCCTTATTTTTGCCCTTTGCCCCTTGCACTTTGCTTGCCCAGAACCGAACGACCAACGAGAGTTCTGGTTCTGGGCCCTTCTTCTCCAATACTATCACACTTTACGCAAAAGAAAAAAGCTCCGCAAAAGTGCGGAGCCCATGATGACTACTTAAGCCGGACGGCAAAAACCGGCGTGATGATATGTGCACTCACCGACACGCAGATAGCTGTCATCATCCTCGTGCACGTGGATGAATGCTTGTCGCTTTTTAAATGCGTCCGAGGTGTCGCGAGCGTTTTTCAACTGCTGGATGTCGCCTTTCCGACCAAGACCGGGAGCCGGATTGAAAAACATCGAGCCAACGCTTTTCAATTCTTGCCAATAAGCGATCAACTCTTCGACCGTGCCGGCAAACCGCCACAACCACTCACGATAGCCATACTCTTCTCTAACGAAAACCCTAACGATTGGCTGTCCCATTTCACACCTCTCGTTTTCAATGGCCAAAAAGATCAATTATTTTGATCGCTTTGGCCAAAGCGCGAAGAAATATCCTCGCGCTGAGATGAAGTCCGCGCCGCGTGGCGGCTACTCGGCGGATAACGGATGGTCCGGACGAGGAATGGCAAGCTGCTTTTTCTCGCCGGTCGCGAGAAACGGCTCCACCAATTCCGCCACCACCCGATCCGGCACTGCCACCTTCTTCGGCGGACACGCATCTTCATCGTAGCGCCCCGGCCGATACTTCTTGCGGCAAGATCCGTCGCACGCGCCAAGAACACCGAAGTAATCGCCATAGTCGTCATTGTGATGACAGTAGTGATCACCGTGATCGACATGCACGCCATCAATGCACAGAACTTCATAGCTGTAGCAACCGCCCGAGTTCCGATTGAACGCAAGATAATTCATGGCAGTCCTCCAAAAATAGTTGACCAAAATAATTAATTTATCCTTTATCGCATGCTTCGATCCCTCGATAAACTCGGGACAGGCTCAGCTCAGCATGACGGTCCCTTATAATTAATCACTTTGGTCAAGGCGCGAGAACAGTGGTTCTCGCGCGCTCATGAAGTATCCCCCCGCGTTGCGAGGTTAACTTCTAAACGATTGGGATGTGGCACGAAGGTGTGTCTGCCACGTCGGCAACTTTTGTCCCTTTTTGGGACGTCCACCACCGCTGCGTACGGTAGTTGCCTTTGACCGCATATCCATCGGTTTCCCTCCGGTTAAGGTCGTATGCACGGCCTTTATCCTCATTCAGCTTATTGAACCTCCACCCGATCAAGGCTTCAGTCCAAGCGAGCGGGTAGCTCGCCTCCGCTTTTCATCACTCGCGCCGCCCAGTCGGACACGAGTCTTTGCGGTATGGCCCTACGCTGAATGATTTCCTTCGCCTTTCCCATCCACAGATCAATTCTGTAGATTCCTCCTATTCCTGTAGCGAAGGGGGTTGTTACCCGAAGGCTTGCGGCCCGCGAGCTCAACCACCGGCTTTACCGATCACTCCCCGTTGACAGCGGGCAGCAATCACTGACTCCGTTGCCCCTGTCAAGGACGCCGGCACAAATGTTTTCACTTGACTCCCCCAAGTCACGGGGGCGCGGAAACATTTGCGTGGAGATTTGGATGATCAAAACTTCTTGATCACCCTGCCCGCGCCAGAGGGTAGCGGCGAGCACATCGTTCCTTGCGGAACTGTCGGGCTCTCCACAGCCCACCCGCCAGAGGCGGATTTATATCCGGAGCAAAGGGACGACTATGTCGCCCTAAGCTCTAGAACTATTAATATGCACGTCGCGTTTCGATTTGATTTGTAAGGTTCAATCTCCTTCTCAACTCATCAACAAAGCAGTATAGCATACTTAAAAAAATCTGTCAAGAGCAGTGGACAGAACGATGAAACATACAATAGTTATTATGTTAAATTACGCAAACGAAACATGTATCGCATGTCAGAATATATGAACGTAATCACTAGATAACAACAATCAAAGCTTTTTGCCACAGAGAAAAACGCACAACCTTCACAAAAAAAGAGAGGGAAGCGGACATGGCCGCTTCCCCCTCATACGAACTACTTCTTCTTGTTCTTGGCCGGCTTCTTCAGCGCGGCCTTCTTCGGCGGAGCCTTCTTCACTCCCGCCTTCTTCGGCTCCGGCTTCTTCACCGGCTCCTTGACCAGCACCTTCTTGGCCGGCTTCTTCGGCGCGGCCTTCTTCTCCGCAGCCTTCTTGGCCGGCTTCTTCAGTGCGTCGACCGACCAGGGAAAGGCCTTGAAGTTCAGCTCGGTCTGGTTCGTCACACGGATCGCCTTGAGGGCGAGGATGACGGCGGTCTTCATATCGTCCTTGGAGTAAGTCACGACCGAGTAGCGAAACTCACCATCAGCCGGCGTCTTCCAGTACGAACCCTTGTTCCCGACGCCGAGTCCAATCGCGATTTGGGTACTCGCATCCGGCCCGACCGGCACCACCCGGACGCGAAACCGATCATTTCCGAGATCGCGCACTCCGACCTTGCCCAGCGTGCTTTCACCCGCAGGCACAAATGCCACGATGCCTTCCGTTCCCGCAAACATTTCCCACTTCTTCATCTCACCACCTCCAATTTC
>Ga0208373_1002582_pt1 | contig 19666 bp, 17 predicted proteins | sample RifOxyC2_FD_184036 | JGI IMG/M metagenome (GOLD analysis project Ga0208373, IMG submission 184036) | Soil microbial communities from Rifle, Colorado - Rifle Oxygen_injection C2 (SPAdes) | ecosystem: Environmental > Terrestrial > Deep subsurface > Rock core/Sediment | place: Rifle, Colorado... | reverse complement strand
TATTGTTCTTTTGGCGGTGGGAGAGATCAACAAATCAGATATATTTTTAGCCAAAGCTACGAAAGCAATAATAATCGGATTTACGGTAAAAACCAGCCATGAAGCTGAAAGCCTGGCAAAACAGGAGAAAGTAATTATCAAAAGTTATCAGATTATTTATGAATTATTGGATGAATTAAACGAAGTAGCAAACTTAATAAAAGAAAAGGAAGAAAAAGAAAAAAATCTTAAAGGTGAGGCTCAAATTCTGGCCAATTTCATTATTGAAGGAGAAAAAATTTTTGGAGTCAACGTTATTAAAGGCAAGATTAATTTAGGCGATGAATTAGAAGCTTTTAGAAAAAATAAACCTATAGGAAAGACTAAGTTAGTATCTTTGAAAGTCCGGGCCAAAATAGTTAATGAAGTAAAAAAAGGTCAGGAAGCGGGAATGATATTTGGTCCTCCACTTGACTTTTTGGTAGGCGATGTGATAAAATCTATCCTATAAGAAATATGGATAACACTCAAAACACCTTATCTCGTATACAAGAAATTACCACCAAGTGCCGTTCGGCAGTAATTATTATCCCCCCAAATCCGTCTATCGATGCAATCGCAGCCTCAACTTCGCTATATTTAGCCTTAAATAAAATGGGGAAAACTGTCTCTATCGCCTGTAGTCAAAAAGTCCAGTCTGATCTGACCGCATCAGATAAAATTCAAAATGTAATTGGGGCTGGAGGCGACAGCTTGATGGTTTCATTTCCTTATACCGACGGAGCAATTGATAAGGTCGACTATAATATTCAGGGTAATTCTTTTAACTTAGTCGTCACTCCCCGACCCGGATTCCAAAAATTAAATCCTAACCAAGTCAATTTTTCCTATACCGGAGGTCTTGTTGATGTAATTTTTGTCATCGATGCTCCAACTTTAAATAGCTTAGGAACAATTTATACTGAAAATCAAAACCAATTTAACGGAAAAGACATCATCAATATCGACCGTCATTTAACTAATGCTTATTTTGGTACGGTTAATTATGTTAATAAAACAATTTCATCCATTTCTGAATTAGTTTTGTCAATTTTACAAACTTTGGGTATAGAGATTGACCGCGATATTGCCACAAATTTATATTCAGGATCAGCCGCTTCAACAAATAACTTTACTTCTTATTCTACCAATGCGGAAACATTCGAACATATTGCCGCTTTAATGAGACTGGGAGCTGTCAAAAAGGCTTTTAAAAAACCTGTTTTAGCTACGACTCCCCAAATTATGTCTTTTCAATCTCCCCCAATGAGGCCACAACCTCAAATAATTAATTCTATGCCCGGACGAAATCCGGAAATTTCAAAAAATACTCCGATTGAATCGGTGGAACAGGAAACAAGTACCGAAAAACCCCAAACCAGCCAAGAATGGCTAAAGCCGAAAATCTTCAAAGGTGGCGGTCTGATATAATTACTTCATGAATCTTACTTTAATTTTAGTTGTTGTTTTTTTCTTTGTGGCTCTTTTGATTATTCGTCAGTGGCTTAATAAACTTGAGGAAAAAACTACCCTTTCTTCCGACGTTGTTGAATGGTTGAAGACTTCCAATCAGTCAGTTGATCAAAAACTGAGCCGCAACATGGAGATCTTTGCTTCCGTTCAAAAATCAATCGGCGAATTTTCCGAAATTGGTCGGTCAATGAAAGAATTACAAGAATATCTCACTTCTCCAAAATTGCGTGGTAATATCGGTGAACACGTTTTGAAAGAATTGTTGGCCCAAAATTTTCCGAAATCATCTTATAAACTTCAATATCATTTTAAAACCGGCTCGATCGTTGATGCAGTTTTAATAACTTCTCAGGGTTTAATTCCGATCGATTCTAAATTTCCAATTGATACTTTCAAGAAAATTTCCAGGGCAACCAATAAAGATGAAATTGCATTAATTAAAAAAGATTTTGAGCGGGATGTCAAAAAACACGTCGATGACATTGCTCGGAAATATATTTTAGCCGAAGAAAAAACCGTCGATTATGCTATCATGTACGTCCCGTCAGAAAGTGTTTACTATGAACTCATCAATAATGAAACTGTCTTTGATTACGCCGGACAAAATCGCGTCCTACCGGTCTCACCGATGAGTTTTTATGCATATATTAAAGCGATTTTAATTTCCTTTGAGGGAGAGAAAATTGAAACCAAAGCTAAAGAAATTTTAAATATTTTGCAGGCAATCAAAAAAGATTATCAGAAAACCGACGAAGCATTCGCGGTATTAAACAAACACGTCACTAACGCTTATAACCAAAGCTCACAGGTAGCAAAAACTTTCTCAACTTTGGGACAGAAACTTGAAAGTACAAATTTACTTACGATTGAGAAACAGGAAAAATTAATTGAATAATTTAAATGCAAATCACTTTCAAAAACGAAATAAAACTTCAAGATAAATTAGATGATAAGACAGTTCTCAATCTAATTCTAAAATCCCGCAATATCAAAGACCTTGGCCAATTCCTCAACCCACCCTCTCCCCTGACTCTAAACCTTGAGAACTTTGGCCCTTACAAAAAACCCTTCGAAAAAGTTATCAAAATTCTTGAAAGTATTAAAGAAAAAAATCAAATGATCGTCGTCTATACCGACTATGACGCCGACGGAATAACAGGCGGGGCAATACTCTGGGAAACGCTCCACTTACTCGGTTTCAAAGTCATGCCCTACGTTCCCCACCGAAAAAAAGAAGGTTATGGTTTTTCAAATCTTGGAATAGACAACTGCATCAAACAGTTCAACCCGTCGTTAATAATCAGTGTTGATCATGGTATAACAAAAATAAAGGAGGTCGAATATGCCAAGTCAAAAAATATTAAAACAATAATAACCGACCATCATCTTAAAGGTGATAAAATTCCAAAAGCCGAAGCCGTCTTTCACATCCCCGCCCTCTCCGGCTCCGGCGTCGCCTATTTCTTCGCCAAGGAAATATTTATCGCATTTTCCGATGTACAGACGAGGCATGCCTCGTCTCTACAAAAAAATTTCCAAACGGATTACCTAGCCATGGCTTCCATCGGCACGATCGCTGACCTTGTTCCCCTGACCGGACTTTCACGATCGTTGGTTAAATACGGCCTTGAAGCTTTTCCAAAAATAAAAAGGTTTGGCATAAAACATATTTTAAAACAAGCCGGAATAGAAGACAAAAAAATAACACCATACGAAGTCGGGTTTATGATTGCGCCCCGTATTAATGCAATAGGAAGACTCGAACACGCGATTGACGCATTACGTCTTTTATGTACTAACGATGAAAAAAAAGCCTATGACCTCGCCCACAAAATCGGAAACATTAACGTCGAAAGACAGGAATTGGTGGAGAAGGCCGTTGAAGAAGCGCGTCGAACAATAGGGTCAGACCCTCGACGAGGGTCTGACCCTGACCAGATCCCCAAGATCATCATCCTCGTCTCCAACCACTGGCACGAAGGCATCATCGGCCTGATCGCCTCAAAGATTGCCGAAGAATTTTATCGTCCTACTTTTGTTTTGACTAAAACTGATTTTGGATACAAAGGTTCTGCCCGCTCGATTCCCAGTTTTCATGTGACAGAATTCCTTCGTTCATTGAAAAAATATATCATCGACGCCGGTGGTCATAAACAAGCGGCCGGTTTTACTTTAGAAAAAAAACAACTATACAACTTTGAGACGGCCGCATTCAAGTTAGCAAATAAATTAATCTCTGATAAAGATTTGAAAAGAAAGATAGAAGCTGATTTTAAAATACCTATTTCAAAAATTAATTTAGAATTAGTGGAATCACTATCAGCTCTTGAACCATTTGGGATCGGTAATCTCCGCCCGGTATTTTATAGCGAAGGAATTCTGGAGCGGGCCCAACTCCTCGGTAAAACTCAAAAACATTTAAAAATATTTGTCGACGGCCTCGAACTCATAGCTTTTAATCAAGCTGACAAATTTAAAGAATTATCAAGAGGAGAAAAAATAAAAGTGGTCTATAGTCTTGAAGTTGACAAATGGAATGGAAGAGAAAGACTAAAGGGAATGATTAAGTTTTTTGCTTCATGAAATGTCTTTTCATTTATACAACCTAATAGTTTTTTTCTATTGAAATTACTATAGGTTTTTAATATAATTACTGCCATTATGCGCAAAGCGAGCACTGAAAGAAGTAGTAAAGCAAAAGAACTAAATTATGATTTTTTTGAAATAAATTTTAAAGATGTACTTAGTAAGAACCCGGGATTAGCAACAAAGATTGATATTTTTATGGACAATGTGTCTCAAAAATATCAACCAATTCAAGCTAATTTAATTAGGCGGGCAGTAGTTCTTGGAACAGTTGCCCATCAAAATAATGAAATTGAAACAAAACGATTTCGCAAAGCAGGAAATGGTAATGAAAATCCCACTCCTTACTTTATTCACCCTATTGAAATGGCAGAGTCTATGATCTCTTCGTCAAAAGAAAATCCAACTTTTGATTGGATAACGATAGCAGCCACTTTGCTCCACGATGTCCCCGAAGACGTTAAGCTTAACGGAGTGGAAGGAAGAGACGCTTGGTTATCAACCATAACAGAGGCTTATAAGGATACTGGATACCAATATATGCTCACAAGTATTATAGACGGAGTGACTGAACGGAAACTTCCCTCACGCAATACAGATAATGAAACTGAAAAATTATACGAACGTCTTGAAAAATCGCCAATGTATAAAATGATCATCGGTTATATAAAACATGGAGGCATAAGACACATCAAGGAGGATGTGAATTATATTGATTCGGAAACTAGAAAAAGCGTTAGTGAAGTTGTTTATAATCTAGAAAATTTATTTCTTTCAGCAACTCAGTCGCCAGAAGAGCTTCGTATTTTCTTTATTAAGATTGCCGATGTCTGGCATAACCTACAATCACCAGAATGGGTTAAGGATATCAAGGTTCTCAGGGGTAGGATAGCAGCTGGTTTAGCCGAATTATTAGGTTGGAATTTAATGAGAAACAAAATTATTGTTTCCCTGGCAAAAATAACAGATGTGTCAACTCCTTATTCTTCGCATACTGAAAAAAAAAGTAAAGCCTTATTTAATGATGGATTTTTATCATATTTAGACGAAGAACAATCAGCAGATCTTGGTATAGCAAAACAGATTATTCCTCAAATGTTGGATAATCCCAAGTCCTTACCTGTATCCTTTAAAGTTGGATTTCCTATTCCTCATTCTGAAACAAAAAATCCTTTATTTGCTCCTTACGAGGGAGAAGAAACAACCCTTCCGCAACCTGAAATTGATATAACAATGTCAAACGAACTTTTTGATAACCTTACAAAGGTTTCTAACAGATTTGGGGTACTGGTTGAAGATTCTCGTAATACGCACGGTATGACTTTCGTGTCAATTAAAAATAAAAGCCACTTAATGGGGAATACTTTAAGTATGCTTGGCCGTAGGCAAACAGAATTGTTTGTTAAACCAGGTAATAGAAAATCGTTTACAATGAGTATTGAGGATGACCAACCGCATATTATTGATATGTTTACCTTACAAAGTAAAAATATTTTACCAACTCAAATACCAGAATTCGGCTTGTTTAATAATGATTTTGGACAAAGCAGTGATCTGTTAAATACTCATATCCACGCTCTTATAGGGTTTTGTTACGAACCTAGTTTAATCGGTCAAGTAGGTGAAGGGATTGTTCCTGTTTTCCATCGTGCAACTGGTCGTTTATTCTTTCTTCCAAAAACACTAAGAGTTCAAGAGGCAAGTGAGATCTGTAATATACCTGAACTTAAAGCCTTATATTCTGGACAATACGGGATTTATATAGAACTGAATATAAACAGGCATTACGAAGAATTATTGAATGCTAATATCTTTTATTTTCATAATTTTTTAACTAAGCTGATAAATTTAAATCCCTCTCTCGCAGACAAAAAATAAAAGTTGTTTATAACCTTGACATTAATAAATGGAATAACAAAAAGACTGTACAGGGGAAGATTATTTTTTTAGAAAGTCTAAACGATTGAAAAATAAATTTTACAGGTATACAATAAACTTATGAAAACTAATATTTATTTAAAACTGCAAAAAAAATTTGGAGGACAATGGGTTGCATCAAGCCATGATGGAAAAATTATTTATGCTTCATCAAAAGAAGTTAATAATGTTTTTAAAAGCCTTAAAGATAAAAAAATTTCTCCCCAAAAAACCGTGATTGGTTTTATAGATAAATATGGACAAGTCCGCGCTTACGTAAATTAGTGTTTATTTTGACTCCAAAAATCAAAAAATTATTTTTAATCACTTCTAAGCTTTTCCTGGGGACAGAAATTAAAAATTGATCGGTGGAATGGAGGTGAAAAATTAAGTGGAAAAACTATTCAAATATTCTACAAACATAAAGATAAAAATTACAAATATTAATTAATGGACTGATCTTCTTAAATTAAGGACAACATCAGATATTCTTGATCTTACCGCTTCTTGAATCATTTTTACATAATCTTCGGGTGATTGGTTAGGCTGTCTATAAATTTCATATGGAAATATTAGAAATATTATTGGTAGAGACCTTCTTATTTCATATAAATCGTGTGCGCTTCCGTCAAAAATATCAAACAATGCTTCAAACTCTTTATCTCCAATTTTTACTGGAATCTTCTGTTGAGATTTTTTTCCAATATGATTTTTTGAGTTAATAAAGCCTACTTGGTCATAATAAACCATTTCAAATGGAACGCCTTTATATTCCCCTATAAATCTTTTTTTTACAGTTGGGTTTTGACCATGGCCAGTGTTTATTGGTTTTTCTACAACATTTTCAAAAAACATATTGACTCTCATAATTATTTTTTCGATAGCTTTATTATTGCCTTTAATAGCCATGCTAAATCTTTGTCTATCTTGGAGTAATGGCTTTCCTTCTGGATCTAAATATTCTGCAAAATTTATTTCGTTTCTTTTCTTTTCATAAAAATCACCTATTAGTTTAATTAATTTACTTACACCGGTTTTTTTATCGAAATTTACTTCCACTAAAATATCTTTACCGTCAACTTTTATTTTTCTCATTTCTTGCGTTTTTTTTTCTGTTCTTTTATAAATTTTTCCTTCTGATGGACGATAAATTTTATCTACCCCATGTTCTTCATTAAATTTTATAAGACTTGTAACTTGTATGCCCTCTCCAGCTCTTCCCTCGTATAATTCATTATTGAAAATAGTTTTTAATTCACCTATCTTATCCAAGGGTTCTTCTTCTTTTGTTTTCACCATATTTCTCAACGATATATCATTGAGCCAAAGCTCTCGTAATTCTTCGAATCTTGATCTGGGCGAGGTTCCCTTATTAAGAATAATATTTGGTCTTGGACTAGTATATGCAAGTAATCTTTTAAGTTTTGGGTCTTCATCACTAACCTCATCTTTTAATCCAAAGCTATCTATGTCTAGTCCATAAAGTCTAACTAGACCATTTACCAATGCCGTGGCTTTTCCTTGAGATTTAATAAAGCCTTCTAATGCAATTTCATCATTACTAAACCCATATACCCTTCTTATTATTGATCCTGTATCTAAAAGACTGTAGCTTCTACCAAAAAAATTAAACAGTTGATCAATTCGCCTATCTAAGTTTGACGGTAATTTTTCAGCCGTTCTTATTTTCTTTAATCGTGCTACGCTTATTCCAAGTAATCCGGCGGTATATGAAAACATTGCCCTTAAAAGACCTGAGTTGGGTAAAGGAGTTAAAAAATCCAATCTTGGATTTGGTAATATTTTTTCTCTACTCATAAAAAACCCCGCTTTTAGCGGGGTGGGTAATTTGCAATTAATGCTTATCACTCACACCGCACCCGCCCTCAATAATGAGAAAGTGCCTGGAAATGAGTTGATAAGATATGTTTTTCATAGATTATTTTCTCGCCTCGCTGATTCATCTGCGATTTGCTTTTTAGTTTTACTTTTGGCTTTTCTTTCTTGCGCTCTTCGCCAAATCTCTAAAGCGAACCCCCCCCAACCACCATCAACGATAGCTAGTTTCCTAGCTTCATAAATTTCTCTTGCTTTGCAAAGTTCAACACCACATTCTTTTGGAACGCACACTGGTACAATTTTATGAACACAAGGATTTTCTGTCATAAACTTAAAAACCCCGCCTTTAGCGGGGTGTAATTTACAATTAAAGTCTTGTCAATCACACACCCGCATTAACCTCAATAATGAGGTCGTGCCTGGTAATGAGTTGATAAATTTTTGCTTTCATAATTTGGCATTTTATTTAACTAATACAAAATGCGTGTTAGATTTTAACCTAAATATTTAAGGTTGTCAAGAGAAGAAACCAAAAGAGAAGAAACCAAAAACAATTATTCCTGTTCTTGAAGAATTTCAAAAAGAACATCATTTAGAAAAAGTTACTGTTGTTGCCGACGCTGCCATGTTAAGTCGGACAAACCTTGAAGCTTTAGTAGACAATAATTATCACTTTGTTGTTGGTTCCAGATTAACAAAGATTCCCTATGATATTGCCCAGTTTCAAAAACAGGGTACTTTAGTTGATAACCAAATTATTAACACTAAAAAAGATAGCTACAGAATTATTTATCAATACCGAGAAAAAAGGGCTCGCTTGGACATTAAAAATATTGAGACCCAAATTACCAAAGCCAAAAGAATGGTTAGCGGTGTTTCTCCGTTAAAAAGAAACCGTTTTATTTCTTTTGAAAGCACAAAGAAAATTTTAAATCAAAGCCTTATTGACAAAGCTTATGCACTATCTGGTATCAAAGGTTATGTTACTAATTTAAATCTTGCCTCTCAAGAAATTATTAACGCCTACCATCAGTTATTTGAGGTTGAAGCCAGTTTCAGAATGGCTAAGTCTGATCTTAAAGCCCGTCCAATTTTCCTTCATAAACGTGACGCTATCGAAGCTCATTTAACTATTGTCTTTGCCAGTCTGGCTATTTCCCGGCGGATTCAGAAATTAACAGGAGTAAGCGTTAAACCAATCGTTAATCTTCTTCGACCGATTCGTTCAGGCACCATCATTATTAATGGAACAGAATATCAAGCGGAGCCGGAAATTCCTAAAGATATCCACAATTTATTACAAAAACTGGAGTCAGGACACTAATTTGCGAAAGTCAGGTGCTAATAATCAAACATTACTATTTAGTAATTCATTGAGTGTTACTGATCTCAACGATTCATAACCCAGACTGTAATCTCGAGTAGCTAAATAACGAATTTCTATTGCTTCACTAGTCAAATAACCAAACGCTATTCTTCCATCTTCAGTTGCTGTACAAAAATCAATTTCTCCATTTTCAACAGCTGCGTCAATAACATCGAATAATTCAGTCGATTTAATACCTCCATCCAGAACGCCCCTGACCATATTACTAATATAGCCATCAAAATTAATTGCTTTTGATCTTTGCGTTGCTATATCCCTTGATGCAATATCTTCAAAAAAAACACGCCTTGGGATAGAGTAAACATTAGTTAAACCATCTTCACCGTCAGATATAGCCAACTGTTTAAAAAAAACTGAAAATTGATTAGCCCATCCAGCAGGATCTATCCACGCTAATAACCTATTGCTTTTTGGAACAAAATATTCTCCTGGATGAGTCATTGATAATTGACGAGCATATATTTGTTCTGGCATCGATTTATAAGTTGGTAAAAAAGTTGCTACTCGAAAATTTTGGATCGTTGCAAAATTATCTACATCCGATTGAACAGATGATATTGGAATAGAATTTAAAGAATGTGCAAGAAGAATACTTTTAGATGGTTCGTTTAATGGTCCACTAATTAAATTTATATATTCTTCTTCACTCATTCCTCTTCTTGCAAAATCATCAGCTGGTGTCTGAATAGTGTATTCAATATCTGCAAATGGAGTCATAAATTTATAAACATTGTCTGCTACCCAAGCAGCAAATCCTACATCAAGAGCTACTCCAAATATTTTTACCCATAAAGGTAAAGGAACGTTTTTTGGAAGGACAATCGCACCCTCCGTGTCATTAGTTATTTTTCCTAACGCTCTCACTTCCCCAGCTACTGGGTCATTAACATTAACCTCCAACGAAGTTCCAGGCTGCAATTTCTGCCAACCAGTCTTATCAATAACCTCTCCCTCTAATCTTAAAATTTCATCTTTCGAGATGCCCAATCCTTTAAGAATATCTCTCGCATCTGAAAGGTGTTGCATTGGATCTACATCCGTAACGACTATTTTTCCATCTACTATTCTAGTGGCTTGTGATGAAGATAGCGAAGAAGACTGTGAAAAACCATCAATCACTACCAAATCCCCATTACTATTAACCACAATATTTTCTGCATTTAAAACATCAGCACCAAGCTTACTATTTGCATCGGTATCAAAATAACTTCTTATCATTGCCTGATAAATTTGTTTAATTTGACCCAATTGAATTTCATTTAATGTTTGACCTGTATCAATAATATTTTTAATATTCGGCGCAATTTGATTGCCTTCTAAATTTGTTATAGCCTTGCTCACAGTAATGCTTAATTTTGACTTTGGAGATGTATTTAACTTAAATACTGTAATATCGGCTGTTTTAATATCCGGATTCATTCGCTTAAGAACATTTATCGAACTAATTTCTCTCAATGCGGCATCATAAGGTTGTATCTTTAGGACATATTGCGTTCCGTTGTATTCCACAACTATTCCCAACCTTATAATATTGCTGTTACGACTTTGATTTAAATTATAATACCCTAATATTTTTGCATCACCGGTGATACCATAATTGGATATATGATCAATTAACAATTGATTTTCGACGGAATTTCCTGCAGTGTCCAATATTGGTTGCCATGCACCTGGCGCACGTCCTTCGACGCTTCCTTGCCTCATCCAGGATAGGACATTTCCTGTCACTTGATTAAGTCTCGTCTTTTCCACCCAAATTTGATACATTCTTGAATCGGTAAAACCTAAACGATTATATAAACTGTCATTAGGTTGCGTATCATAAATCTGATTTAAAATAGCCGATGAATATGCGTCAGGACTCTCAACTGGTACAATACCCGACGGAATATTTTTTTTAATAGTGTTTCCAACTCCTTCTGTCAAATCAATTGGCTCTCCACTTGGATTACTACATCCTGTTAAATATTTAACAATATCTCCTTCAACAACCCCAGCTAAAAAACTTTTAGTTAATTGACTTTCTGGGACTGTGGCCATTCCCATTACCGCGAGAATATTGGCAGTTCTCGGTTTTGTTATCGCTGCTAAAACACCGGCAGCTTCTGGCGCTTTTTTTAACAAATCTGCCAAAAATTGAGCACGATCATATACGCCTCGACGAGCTAATAGTTCAGGTCTTTTTAATCCATTTGCATGTGGAGTAGAACGTTTATAAAGTTTTGTTTCTCTCGAACCGATGTAATCAAAAAAAGAAAGAACAACATCTAATATTTTATTTTCATCTCTTTTTACAAATGTATGAAGAGTGTCTCTTGTTGGCCATCTTTTTACATCGACGAGCCAACCTTGTACTATATCTAACCTCGATGCCACTGCCACTTCTGATGACATTTCCCAAGAAACATGCGAGTGTCCTTCACGTTCAAATGTATCAATACCTACAACTTTATTATTTTCATATTTAATTATCATTGACGTACCATAACGATATTTTGGTTTTTTTTTAGTTCCTGTATTGATAGTTGGTTCAGTAAAACTGACTACTCTTTTCGTATCTCCTGTATCAGTAATAGATACATTTCTAAAAGGTGGGTTTTCCTGTAATTTAGATAATGCTGTAAGTTCACTTAATGTATCAGGATTATTCAAAAACCTAACTATACTTTGCATCGGAGTGTACATTTGCAGTTCTCTTAAAACGGTTTTATTTCTTAAAGATTGCCTTTGTTCTTTCAGTCTATCAACCGTGTGATTAAATTTTTCAGTTAATCTACCCATATTTAAAAAAACCGCCTTGCGGCGGATGTTAATAATATAATTTATTAATTTCGCCATCGCCTTATTTTTGTGATAAGGCAAAACAATCTGATTAAATAGATATTTGAATTTTCCATGATATTAATAATTATAGGATAATAAGTATAGCGGAATAATTGAGGTTGTCAAGCGCAGAAAAAGAAGATACAATTAGTGAATTATCGTCTGGATTCCCGTCTACGCGGGAATGACAAAGAGTATGAAAAAAATATCTATTACAGAAACGGTTGAAATGGTGGGAAAAGAAGTCGAGCTTTATGGGTGGGTTGATACCAAACGTGACCACAAAAAAATCGTCTTTATTGACCTTAGAGACAGGACGGGAACAGTCCAGGTCGTCGGTGGTGAAGAATTTAAAGCTCTTTCCGAAGAAGACGTCGTCTATGTCAAAGGTCTTGTCAAAGCCCGACCGGAGAAAATGGTTAATATAAAATCAAAAACAGGAACCGTTGAAATCGAAGCCAAAGAAATTAAGGTCTTAAACAAAACTAAACCTTTACCGCTTCCTGTTAATACCGACGGACGGGATATTGATGAAGAAGTCCGATTAAAATACCGTTATCTTGATATCAGACGGCCGAGAATGTATAAAAATTTAGCTTTGCGGAGCAAGTTTATCGATCAAATCCGCCAATATCTTTTTGGTAATAATTTTTTGGAAATCGAAACTCCTATTCTTAGCGAAACTACCCCTGAAGGTGCCCGTGATTTTATTGTTCCTTCCAGATTACAACTTGGTAAGTTCTATGCTCTACCCCAGTCGCCTCAACAATATAAACAATTATTAATGGTTGGGGGTGTGGAAAAATATTTTCAGATTGCCCGGTGTTTCCGCGATGAAGATCCCCGAGCCGACCGGGCTTACGGAGAATTTACCCAATTGGATCTCGAGATGAGTTTTGTCGAGCGGAAAGATGTCATGAATTTGGTCGAGGGTCTGATGATTGATGTTTATGAAAAACTTGATGTTCCAATCAAGCAAAAACCCTTTCCGGTTTTTACTTACGATGAAGCCAAAAAAAAATTCGGAGCTGACAAATTTGATTTGAGAACAGATGAAGATAAAAAAAATAATGTTCAGGCCTTTGCCTGGGTGGTTGACTTTCCATTCTTTGAGAAAGTCCCACTTCGCCAAGGCTCCGCGGGACAGGCTTCTGAAGAAGCCTGGACCTTTACTCACAATCCATTTTCAGCTCCAAAACCGGAGTTTATGAAAGATTTATTGGAGAAAAAAAATATCGGAAATATTTTGACTACTCAATATGATTTAGTTTGCAATGGTTATGAAGTCGGTGGAGGCAGTATTAGAAATCATACCCCGCAAGGGTTGAAAGCTGTATTTGAAATAATGGGGTTGGGTGAAGCGGAAATCAATCTTAAATTTGGGCACATGATTGAAGCTCTTGGATACGGCGCACCTCCTCACGGAGGAATGGCACCAGGAATTGACCGCCTCTTGACGTGTATTACCGAAGAAAAGAATCTACGTGAAGTGATTGCCATGCCAATGACATCTGGTGGAAGAACTTCGATCATGAAAGCACCGTCAGTTGTCAAAGATGAAAAATTAAAAGAGTTAGGAATTAAAGTTATAAACCCGTTAACGCGTTAACGAGTTAACGTGTTATGAAACCAAAACATATTTTATTATTTTGCTTCTTTACCCTTCTCTTTCTTTTTTACCCCGGAGATTCGTATTATTTTCACATCTTTGCCTATAACCGGGAATTGATAAATAAAACTACACCCGTCACAAAAATCAATGTTAATCCTATCCCTTATTTAAAGTTTCCTTACTACCCTGAGGTTTCGGCCGAAGGAATTTATTTGGTCGATCTTCCATCATTCACGCCAATTTTTTCTCGTAATGAAAATCTAAAATTATTTCCTGCTTCCACAACAAAAATATTAACAGCTCTTGTTGCCTTTGATGTTTATAAACCTGATCAGGTAATAACAGTTAAAAGAACTATTGACGTCGGACAGGTAATGGGGTTGGTAGTTGGTGAAAAAATTACTATAGAAAATCTTCTTTACGGTATGCTTGTCCATTCAGGAAATGATGCTGCTTACGTCTTGGCTGATAACTATGGATATGATAAATTTGTTAATCTTATGAATAAAAAGGCCGAAGTCCTTGGTATGAAAAACAGTTTTTTCTCCAATCCCAATGGTCTTGATTCGGGTACTCAACATACAACTGCCTTTGATCTTAGTTTGGCAGCCAGAGAACTTTTAAATAATCCTTATTTGTCAAAAATCGTTTCAACCAAAGAAATTACGATTTCTGATGTAGATTTTAAATATTTCCATCAACTAACTAACGTCAATAAACTACTTGGAGAAATTCAGGGACTTGGAGGTCTAAAAACTGGTTATACCGAAAATGCCGGGGAAAACCTGGTCTCTTTTTACAAAAAAAACGGTCATCAATTTGTCATTGTGATATTAAAAAGTTTGGATAGGTTTAATGATACGAGAAATATTATTGACTGGATAGAGGCAAATGTTGATTACGTCAATCCTAAAATTAATCAATAACCAATGACCAACACCAATACTAACCAATTTCCAATACTATCAATAATCAAATTATTACAAAAAATTAATTGGTAATTGTTCATTGTTAATTGGAGTTGGAAATTGGAGATTATTTAATTTTGATTCTTTACCGCTGGCACGTATCCCACGAAGTCCCCTTCTCCTAAAAATACGTAAACAGGCTGGAGATAATTTTGATAAACGTCGGGGTCAAAATATCCAAGTTTCATACTTTTGATAACCACATTTTCCTGTCCTTGAGTACCGGCAACGACAAATCCCGTTCCGCTATTTAACTGTGACCAGGCTTCTTCACCTGTTTTAACTCGATAAGTACCAACCTGCTCTTCCGATTTTTCATAAAAGGCAATCTGGCTTTTTATAATCTGGTAATCAGCCCCTTGGAAAAGCATAACAACATAGTTTTGGCTGTTAAAAAATTTTGGTGTCACTATTCCAAAATCATCAATATTCGGACGGTAAAAATCAACTTCGACTAACTGAGCCTGGGAGCTTTTTTCTACATTAATAAAATTCTGGTTAATCGGATTATATTTCAAAAAAATAATATTGGTTGTTCCCTTTCCAAGTTCATCGGGATAACGGCCGATTTTTTTCAAAAAATCAACTGCTTTATTTTCTATAATTGTTTTTGTAGGTATCGTTAACTGGGGAGATGAAGAGGCAAATAAAGAATCATCAATCTCTCGATCAAATTTAAAATTAAAATTGGAAATATCTATCGTTAAAGTTTTGGTCTCATCAGAAAATGTGGCAATTTTATCTACTAACTGATGTTTGACCATTTCCGTGTCAAAACCAAAGCTTTTTGCCATTAAATATATTTTTTCACTATAGCCGAAACGGGGATTAAATTGTGGAAGGAAAAAAACTTTAGCCGTATCGGTTGCTGTTACCGGAGTGCCTTCAATTGTATCCAAAATAAATTTTAAACCGGCGCTTGACGAAGACTTAGGAATTTCCGGTAGGCTAACCGGACCGAAAATTGGATTGGTGTAAATCGTTACTGTCCTGTTGGATTCCAAATAAATCAAAGTCAGTTTGATCGAATAAAAGAAAATTAAAAATACAAGACAGGCTAAAATAAAGTAGGGTAAAAATTTTCGGAAATAAAAAGACAACTCCGTTAGGGACATACAATCATCATACTTATCACACGAAGTTCAGTCAACCTTAATCTTTACAGCATTCAAAAATCTTCACAATCGCCTTGTTAATTTGTTTTAATAAATCGTTTTTTAAATAATTAATAAAGCTCCCTAATATTTTTTTAAAATTCATAGTCATTTGTAATTTGTCTTGTGTCATTCCCGCGCAGGCGGGAATCCAGACAAGAAGCACTGGATCCCCTTCTTCAAGGGGATGACGGGTTAGTTCTATTAAATAGGTAAAATCCTAACACTAATAGTAGCAGAATTAGAGCTGACATTATTATTCTTTGATAAGGGAAAAAAACTTTTCCATTATTTATCTTTCGAAGAAATATATCTACAACGATTGAAAGAATAATTGTCAGTAAACCAATTATTAAAACATCATCTACTCCAAATTTTTTGGCAATCAATAATCCTGTTCCAATTGTAATAAAGCACGCCGGACACATAAGTCTTATGATAGAATTTGTTATTAATATTTACAAACTCAAAAAATAAATGAAACCTTGTTTATTATTTTTATCTTGTAAAAATATTAAAGAAGCAGATACGATTTCAATCAAACTTCTTGAGAAGAAATTAATAGTTTGCGCAAAAAAAATTTCAATTAATTCAGATTATTTGTGGAACAACAAAATCGAATCCGCTCCGGAAATTCTGTTGATTATGGATTCGATAGAAAAAAATTTTGAAAATATTAACCAAGAAGTTAAAAGTCTTCACAGCTACAAAACATATAACTTATTAATGACAAAAGTTAGTAAAATAAATAAAGAGTCATTGAAGTGGCTTCAAAATAATTTACTACTGTCTAATATTACGGAGTAGTGTTAAGTCATTCCCGCGGAGGTCATCGACTCTGAGGTTACTATCGCTCAGACTCGAAAAGCGGGAATCCAAAACTCCTGGATCCCCGTTTTCACGGGGATGACACAAAATCCTCACGAATAAATAAACATAGATGATATAATTTCCTTAAATTTGTCGGGGTGGCGAAATGGTATACGCGCAAGCTTGAGGGGCTTGTGGTCGCAAGACTGTGCAGGTTCAAGTCCTGTCCCCGACACTTTAGAGCCTCTGAATCGTATAAACATACGGATAGTATAGGAATAGTGCTGGGGGGTCGTCCTGGATAATTTTCTGAAACTCCTGATAAAAATTATATCTTTCCTCAATATTAATTGTTGATCGCCCATCTTCCAACAACTTATCTATTTTGACATTATTAAAATTACTAATATTACTTTTATTTGGACCTATCTGAGTTGAATGCCAAAAATAATATTGATCCGGATCTTTAGGCACATTCCAGAAAACTAACAATAAATCAAATTTATCCGGCCGGTCATAAGAAATCATATTAATATCAACTTTCAGTCCGGTCTTTTTTATTTCTCCGGCAATATTATCCGCTGCATCATAATAATCATAGGAGGTTAATAAATTTAATTGAGCTGATTCGGTCGCCTCAACGTCTTTTTTAATAATTTTTGTGGCGGTATCTATATCATAGATATTTGTTTTTAAGGAAGAATTATAAGCCCAAGAGATCGGAGGTATCGGTCCACGGGCCAACTCCCCGAAATCGGCCAATTTTTGATAATCAATCATCATGGAAAAAGCATCTTTGATATCTTTGTTAGCAAAAAGCTTTTCCGGGTTGTTAAAAAATAATGTTAATAGACGGCTATAATCAACCGATTTAGTTATCCTGCTATTTTTCCAGTTTAGAAAAGTATCCGCCACCGATTTTTTTGTTAAAGTCATTTTGTTAATCTCTCCTTTTTTATAAGCTGTCACTAAATCCGATTCATTTTCATAAAATTTATATTTAACTGTCAGCAAATCTTTGGTATTTGGAAGAAGAGTTAATTCTGTTAATGATCCGCTAACCAATTTATATTTTCCTAATTTATAAAAGCCGGCTATTCCAATCAAAGGCGGTCGAATCAAAGGCCTATTCAAATAAGTAGGAAAGATACCTAAAGGTTTATTCAGAAAAAAATCCACAACATTTTTATCAACTACTTTAATTTTAACATCAGAAAATTGATAATTTATATCTTCGGCCATAAATTTTTTATCATCATTCCAAAGAAGATTATTTTTTAAATAAAAACGATATTGTCTTCCCTCATTTTTTACCTCCCAGGAATTGGCCAGCACCGGAACGATTTCCCCTTTTTCACTTATAGTCACCAACCCATTGGAAACCCTCGTCATTATTTCATCAGGAAGGTTGGTAAAATTAAAGTTACCGACCAATCCGATCACTTCCTGTTTATTTAAAATTAATTTTAAATATGGAGAGACTGACAAAAATCCAATCAGACTGATAAAGCCGATAAAAAAACTCATTAAAATTAGCCGCGAGTATTTTTTAATAAACTCTAAGAATAACCAGTAATAGTAACGGAAAGCTTTTTTATTCATTGAACAAAAAGATTAACCAAAGAAACCACTAAAAAAATAGTAATAAAAATTGTCGTCAGCCAAAGAATTATTTTCTCCATTCCCCGTCTGGTCTGGAACATCTCTCCTCCCCCGCCCCAAGCACTGCCCAAACCGGCTCCTCTCCCCTGAATTAAAATAAAGACAACTATTAAAACACTGAAAATGATATTGAGAATCAAAAGAAAATTCTTCATATAATTGTTTCTAAGAAATTAATAATGGTTGAAATCGAAAATGATGAAATAAATATATTATAAAAACTTGAGATATTTATCTTACTCAAAGTAATCCCAAATAATTTTACTCCGGGAAAAACCCAATCTTTGATTGATATTAGGCTCATATTGGTTAGTAAAAAATATATCACTAATGCATAAAAAATTGTCGAGAATAAACCTAAGGTTATGATATTTAGAGGTAATAGAATAAGCTTGCTTACGGGGATAATTAGATAATAAACTAAGGCAATCATAAGTGAGGCTTTTAAAAAAATCATCGGATCAAGTTTGATGATAAAGCCCTTATTCCAATAAGCGGTAAGGAATATGGCTATTCCGGAAAAAATTATCATCCTAAATATTTTTTTCATATCGCCTCTTCATTATATCAAAAAGTCCCTACTTCTTAAAAACAGATGATATTTACGGGCAAAGCGGTGTGACTCATCTCGAAGTAACCTGATAACATTCAAGACGTTGCTATCATTTTTCAAAAATAAATTTGGATAGTCCTCTATTCCAATAATCACTCTATCTGGATTCTTTACTATGCCAATTAATGGAATATTCAACCCATTGTTATGAAAAATTTTTAGTATTGCTCTAATTTGAGGTTTTCCTCCATCAATAATTACCAAATCTGGAACCGGCCAATTTTGTTTAATTCTTCGGAACATAACTTCCTTTAACCGATCAAAGTCGGATCTTAAACCGATTTTTTTAATTTTAAATTTTCGGTACTCCTTCTTATCAATTTGATTGTTTTTCATTACTATCATTGAACCCACCGCCTGTTTTAATCCTAAATTACTTATATCATAAGTTTCTATCCGATTAAGCTTATTCAGTTGAGGAAAATATTTTCTTAAAAGGCTAAATAATTCTTTTATATTTTTTGTATTATTGTTCAAAAAAAATTCCGAATCATCTTTTAGAGTTAATAATCGACCAAACCTAAAAATTTTGTTGCGAACAATGATTGCTTTTTCATACTGATCGTTTTTTATTAAAGAATTTAATTCCTTGTTGAAGCTGCTGATAATTTTTTTTACATTTCCGTTTAAAATGGAAACTACTTGATTAATATTTTTTTCATATTGATCTTTTAGGGCGAGTCGCGCCTCGCCCTTACAACCACCGATTTCATTCGGACATGGGTTACATAATCCTATTTTGGAATAAAAACAGGCATTTTTTGATAATTTTTTCTGAGTACAAAACGGAATGATCTTCCGGAT
>Ga0208373_1002581_pt1 | contig 19676 bp, 16 predicted proteins | sample RifOxyC2_FD_184036 | JGI IMG/M metagenome (GOLD analysis project Ga0208373, IMG submission 184036) | Soil microbial communities from Rifle, Colorado - Rifle Oxygen_injection C2 (SPAdes) | ecosystem: Environmental > Terrestrial > Deep subsurface > Rock core/Sediment | place: Rifle, Colorado... | reverse complement strand
CGCCGACGTTTGGGACATCTTGGAAGCCATCACCAAAAAATCCCACGTGATGCTAAACCGCGCTCCGACCCTCCACCGTTTGGGCATTCAGGCTTTCCAGCCGATTTTGATTGAAGGCAAGGCCATCAGAATCCACCCGATGGTCTGCCGCGCTTTTAACGCCGACTTTGACGGCGACCAAATGGCCGTCCACGTGCCGATTACCGAAGAGGCTAAAAAAGAAGCGGCGGAAATCATGCGCTCCACCCGCAATCTGCTGAAGCCGGCCACCGGCGACCCGATAACCACGCCCGACCAGGATATTGTCTGGGGCTGTTATTACCTGACTTTCATGAATCCCAAACAGACCAAGCCGGTCAAATATTTTTCCGATTTTAACGAAGCCAAGATAGCTTACGACTTAAAGAAAATCAAACTCCACGACCTCATCAGCCTGCCCTTAAACGGCGAACTTGCCGGCACCACCATCGGCCGGTTAATTTTCAACAAAATCGTTCCGGAAAAACTCGGCTTTATCAACCAGGATATGGACGCCAAAAATCTCAAACAGCTGGTGGCCCTGTCTTTGGACATCTATGGCATGGAAGGTTCGGTCAAATTTCTGGACTCTCTTAAAAAATTAGGTTACGAAACCATCACCAGCTCCGGTTTATCCTGGGGCATGAACGACATTCCAATGGTTAAAGAAAAAGCCGGCATTGTTAAAAAAGGCGAGGGCCAGGTGGAACAAATCCAGGAACAGTACGAACAGGGCCTGTTAACCAATAAGGAAAGATACGTTAAGGTGGTGGAGGTCTGGAACGGCATCAAAGACGAAATTACCGAAATCAGCAAAAAATCCTTTGACACTTCCAGTTCGCTTTATTCCATCATCACCTCCGGCGCCAGAGGCTCCTGGGCCCAGATGATTCAGATTATGGGCATGAAAGGCCTGGTGATTAACCCGGCCGGCGAAATCATTGAATTGCCGATTAAAGCCAACTTCCAGGAAGGTTTGGACGTTTTGGAATACTTTATTTCCACCCATGGCACCAGAAAAGGCCTGTCCGATACCGCCTTAAGAACGGCCAGCGCCGGCTATCTGACCAGAAGGCTGGTGGACGTCGCCCAAGATTTGGTGGTTATGGAAGAAGACTGCAAAGACAAGGAAGGCCTGGCTCTGACCCAGAAAGATGCCGAAGAAATCGGCGAAGACATGTTGAACATTATCTGGGGCCGCACCACCATGGATGACATTAAAAATCCCAAGACCGGCAAAGTCATCGTCAAAGCCGGAGACGCGGTCACTAAAGACAACCTTAAAACCCTGGCCGCCTTTAAACTGGAGTCTGTCCGCATCCGCTCGCTGATGACCTGCAAATCGGTCCGGGGCCTGTGCCAGAAATGCTACGGCTTTGATTTGGGCCACAACAAAATCGTGGAACTGGGAACGGCAGTCGGCATTATCGCCGCCCAGTCCATCGGCGAACCCGGCACCCAGCTGACCATGAGAACCTTTCATACCGGCGGCGTGGCCGGCACCGACATTACCCAGGGCTTGCCCAGAGTGGAAGAACTTTTTGAAGCGCGGCCGCCCAAGAAAAAAGCCATTATCGCCGAGGTTAAGGGTTCCGCCATAATAAGCAAAGACATGGCCGCCGGCACCCGCAATAAACGCGTCATCAACATTAAATATCACGGTGAGGTCAAAGAAAACGTCCTGCTGAAGGAAGATTATGATCTGGCGGTTAAAGAAGGCCAGACGGTAAAACCCGGCGATGTTCTGATGAAATACAAAACCGACGAGAAAAAAACCATCAAATCGGTTCACGGCGGCACGGTTCAGCTGGATAGCGAATACCTAAAAATCATCTCCGATGCCGATGCCGTCAAAGAAGTGATTATTCCGCCCGGCTACGCCCTCTGGATTAAAGACGGCGACCTGATTACTCCGGGGCAGCCCTTAACCGAAGGCAGTATTGACCTGCAGGAACTTTTTAAATACAAAGGCCAGGGCGCGGTCCAAAAATACATCATTAAAGAAATCCTGCACATCTATTCTTCGCAGGGCCAGAAACTCAATCCCAAACACATTGAAGTGATTATCAGGCAGATGTTCTCCCGCGTTTACGTCAAAGACGCCGGCGAAAGCATTCTGCTGCCCGGTGAAATCGTCACCCGCTCGCAGTTTATTGAAGCCAATAACGAGGCCCAAAAAAACAAGAAAAAAGAAGCTCTCGGCGAAATCATCCTGCTGGGCATCACCAAGGCTTCGCTGTCCACCGACAGTTTCCTCTCGGCCGCCTCCTTCCAGGAAACCGCCCGGGTTTTGATTGACGCGGCCATCAACGGCAAGGTGGATCACCTGCGCGGCCTGAAGGAAAACGTCATCATCGGCCGCCTGATTCCGGCCGGCACCGGCTTTGACAAAAACAAGGCTAAAAAATAAATTCAAGATAAAAACACAGTAGGGGGCGGATTTTAAATCCGCCCCCTACTGTGTTTTTTGGTTTTTTTCTGATTGACTGAACGCCTTATTTAAAATAAAATTAAATCAACCAGCATAATAAATTATGATTATGGACTTTCATCCGATTATCGTTCATTTTCCGGTGGCCCTACTAACCCTTTACGCGATTTTGGAAATCTTCAATTTAAAAATTTTAACCAGACAGATTTTTTACGGCCGCTTAAAAGGCACGCTGGTTATTTTGGGTTCGCTGGGAGCGCTGGCGGCTCTGCCAACCGGAAAAACGGCCGCCGAGTTTCAAATCGGGCCGCTAAAAAGCGGATCGTTCGTCAATTTAATCCAGACTCACGCTCTTTGGGCCACTATTGCCGCCTGGATTTTTTCTTTGCTGGCGGCCGCTTATTTAATCGGCTGGCTAAAGGAAAAATTGCCGCCCATTAAAGGCTTTGGACCGCTGGAAAAATTCATCGCTTTAATCTTTTGGCTGCCACGGCTGATTTTAAAAACCCCGCTTAAATACCTGCTGGCTTTGCTCGGCCTTATCTCCATCACCATTACCGGCGCTTTGGGCGGGGCCCTGGTTTACGGTCCCAACGTTGACCCGCTGGTTAAAATAATTTACCGGCTATTGATCAAATAATCGCTGGTTTTTAAGCCTTTATAAATAAGCTAAAAAGTGTTAAAATAAGCCCAGCTTATGACAAGAAGACGCCGAAAAAAAAGTCAAAAAAATAGAAATGACCAGGAGAAAGAAGACTACGAATATCGCGGCCTGGTTTCGGCTGAAACCAGAAAAAGCATCTTTATCATCATTCTGCTGGTACTGGCGCTGGTTTCGTTTTTATCGCTGTTTGATTTGGCCGGCGCTTTGGGGCAATTCATCAGACAGAGCCTGGGCGCGATTTTCGGCTGGGGACTTTATCTCTTCCCTGTCATCATGCTCGTTTTGGGCTACGCCCTGCTTAGGCCGGAAAAATACGACATCAAGCCCAGCAACTGCCTGGGCCTGATTATTCTGTTTTTAAGCTACTCCGGGCTGTTTCAATTTTTTAAGGACTTTAACGAGCCGGCGGTTTTGGCCCAGGCTCAAGGCGGCGGCTATCTGGGCTTTGCCGTTTATTATTCCCTGCAGAAAGTCATGGGCAGCTGGGCCGGACTGATAATTCTGGTCGCCCTGTTGTTTATTTCCCTGCTGGTGACTTTTAACACCAGCCTGCCGGCTTTGATTAACAAAATTAACGTCTTCGGCTATCTTAAAAAACGGGTGGCCAAAGAACTGGACGAAGAAGACGAGGAGGCCTGGGAAGAAGAAGGCGAAGAAACCGGAACGGAAGGCGAAGCCGGGGATTTCTTGTCCGCCGAAGCAGAAAATGTGGCCGAGGCTTCCTTGTCCGCCGAAACCCCGAGCGCAGCCGAGGCTTCAGCCTCGGCTAAAGAAACGGGTCAACCGGCCGATGAAGATTCAGGCCAATTCTCCAAGAAAAAAATAACAGCGGGCCGACTCCCGAAAAACATTGTCGAGGGGTTGAACATCACTTTTGCCCGCGGCCACTACCGAAAGATTGAAGTGCCCTTAAGCCTTTTGGAATCCAGAAAAGGCAAGCCCACCAGCGGCGACATCAAGCACAATCTGGAAGTAATTAAAACTACCCTGGAAAATTTCGGCATCCCCGTGGAAATGGGCGAGGTAAGCGTGGGTCCGACCGTTACCCAGTTCACCCTCAAGCCGCATCAGGGCATCAAACTTTCCAAAATCGTGGCTCTGCAAAACGATCTGGCTCTGGCTTTGGCCGCCCATCCCATCAGGATTGAAGCGCCCATTCCGGGCAAATCCCTGGTCGGCCTGGAAGTGCCCAACCAAAGCATCGCCATTGTCAAACTCAAAGACGTTTTAATGAGCAGGGAATTCGCCGCTAAAAAAGGCGACCTTAAAATCTGCCTGGGCCAGGACGTGTCCGGCCGGTCTTGGGTGGTGGACCTGGCTAAAATGCCCCATCTTTTAATTGCCGGCGCCACCGGCTCGGGCAAATCCGTCTGCATCAACAACGTCCTGGTCAGCCTGCTTTATCAATACACGCCGTCGCAGTTAAGACTGGTGATGGTTGACCCGAAAAAAGTGGAGTTGACCAACTACAACAGCATCCCCCACCTGTTAACGCCGGTCATTACCGAAGTCAATAAAACCATCAACGCCTTAAGATGGGTAGTCAGGGAAATGGACGAAAGGTACCGGCTCTTAAACGCTTCTAAAAAAAGAAATATTGAATCGTATAACCAGTCCGTCTTGACCAACAAGCTGCCTTACATAGTGGTAGTCATTGACGAACTGGCCGATTTGATGGCCGTGGCCGCCCGCGACGTGGAAGCGGCCATTGTCCGGCTGGCCCAGATGGCCAGGGCGGTCGGCATCCATCTGATTGTGGCCACCCAAAGGCCTTCGGTTAACGTTATTACCGGCCTGATTAAAGCCAACATCACCGCCCGCATCGCTTTTGCCGTGGCTTCGGGTATTGATTCGCGAACCATTATTGACACTACCGGCGCGGAAAAACTGCTGGGCAAGGGCGACCTGCTGTTTACTTCGGCGGAAATCACCAAGCCCCGGAGAATCCAGGGCGCCTATTTAACCGACGAGGAAATTGAACGGGTGATTGACTTCTGGCAGTCGCAGGGAGACACCGATTACCAAGACGAGGTTACCGAGGGCTCGGCCCAGCTTAAAGTGCCCGGTTTTAACGGCGGCTTTGACAATAACGGCGATGAACTGCTGGCAGAGGCTAAAGAAATTATTATGAGGGCCGGCAAAGGGTCGGCCTCCCTCCTGCAAAGAAGGCTGCGAGTCGGTTACGCCAGGGCCGCCCGCCTGCTGGACCTGTTGGAAGAACAGGGCATTATCGGTCCGGCCGAAGGCGCCAAACCCAGGGAAATCCTGGTTTCCGACGCCGAAATCATGGGCATTCCCGTGGAAACGACCGAACATTACGAAAATAATTACGCCAATGAGACAGAGGAGCAAGAAACGGACGAAGAGGAAATCACAGAAGACGACGGCGATGATGAAAGCCCGGCTGATAAAGACGACCAGGGTGAGGAAGAAGAGGCTGAAGAGGAGAAGAAAAATGATGAAGCCGGAGAATTGGAAATTAAACATTAATTATTGGATATTGACTGGAAATTAAAAATTGGAAACCTGTCCCGAGCGAACCCGCCGAATCGGCGGGGAGAGCCGAGGGATTGAAAATTTATAAAACATGGCCGCTTTTACCCAAAAAAAACTCGCCTCCGGCAAAAGCCTGCCGGAAGTAATCAAAACCGCCCGGCAAAAAAAGAATCTCTCGGTGGAAGAACTGGCCCTAAAAGTCCAGATTTCCGCCAACTATCTCGGCAAGCTGGAAGCCGGCGATTACCATTTGTTACCCGGCGAAATTTATGTCAAGCAATTCATCAAAAAACTGGCTAAATTTTTTAATTTAAACGAGAGGGGGCTGTTAAAAATTTATAGCCACGACCTGCAGGCCCAGCCGCCGCTGATTAAGCTGAAAGACGCGACTGGCCGCCAAACTTACCGCGACGGCTGGCTGTCGCCCAAAACCGTCCAGCTGTTTTTTATCCTGATTCTGATTACCGGCTTTGTGGCTTATTTTACCTGGGAAATCAAAAACATCTTTCCCCCGCCGCTATTGGAAATTTATTCGCCGGCCGGCTCTACTATCACTAAAGAAACAACCATTAAAATAACGGGTAAAACCGAACCGGAAACAGCCATTAAAATAAATCAGCAGGAAATTCTGACCGAACCGGACGGCAATTTCTCCGAACTGGTGGATTTGACTATTGGCGTAAATACCTTTAAGATTTCTGCAAGCAAAAAACACAGTTTAATCAGCGAACGGACCGTCTCCATCCTCCGCCAGCCCGCCAATCCGGCGGAAATCAACCTTATTAACGAAGGGGTCAACAGGGTCGTTAACAATTAACGGAAAAAATATGGCTAACCAGACTGACGAACAAAAACAAAAAGGGGAAGCGGCCATGGCCGCCATTGAGCAGATTAAGCACCGCTTCGGCGAGGGCTCCATTATGAAATTCGGCGAAACCAGGCGCTCCAACGTGGATGCCGTTCCCAGCGGCTGCCTGTCTTTGGACATCGCCCTGGGCATCGGCGGAGTGCCCCGCGGCCGGATTATAGAAATCTACGGCCCCGAAGCTTCCGGCAAAACCACCCTGGCCCAGCATATCGTGGCCGAAGTCCAAAAAAAAGGCGGCACGGCGGCTTTTATTGACGCTGAACACGCCCTGGATCCGGACTACGCCAAAAAAATCGGGGTTAACATCAACGACATGCTGATTTCCCAGCCCGATACCGGCGAACAGGCCCTGGAGATCGCCGAAACCCTGGTCCGCTCCAACGCCGTGGACGTCGTGGTGATTGACTCGGTGGCGGCCCTGGTGCCCAAAGCGGAAATTGAAGGCGAAATGGGCGACTCCCACATGGGTTTGCAGGCCAGGCTTATGAGCCAGGCCCTAAGAAAGCTGTCCGGCATTATTTCCAAGACCAAAACCGTGGTTATTTTCATCAACCAAATCAGAATGAAAATCGGCGTCTTCTTCGGCAATCCGGAAACCACTCCCGGCGGCCTGGCTTTAAAATTCTACTCTTCGGTCAGGATAGAAGTCCGGAGAGCCGCCCAGATTAAAAAAGGCGACATCGTTATCGGCAACCGCGTCAAAGCCAAGGTGGTTAAAAATAAAGTGGCCGCGCCCTTTAAAAATACCGAATTTGACATCATGTATAACGAAGGCATTTCTATTTCCGGAGACGTTTTAGATACCGGAGTTAATTTTGAAGTGATTAAAAAATCCGGCAACAGCTATACCTACGAAGAACATAAGCTGGGCGTAGGCCGGGAAAACGCCAAAGACTTCCTGAAACAAAATCCCAAACTGATAACCGAAATCAAAAAAAAGGTCTGGGATAAAGTCAAAGCGGCGGAATAACTGCCAAATCCATAATTAACGCTTTGGAAAAACCGAGGAATTTATCCTCGGTTTTATCTTGAATAAAAAGGTGGTGCGGGGTAAAATAACTTCAGCTTATGGAAAATTCCCAAAAAATAGCGGCCAATACCGCCTGGCAAATCTTGGGCAAAATCATCGGCACGGTTTTCGGCATTATAACCATCGGCCTGTTAACCAGATACCTGGGGCAGGAGGATTTCGGCCATTACACCACCGCCATCGCTTTTATGCAGTTTTTCGGCGTGCTGGTGGATATGGGCCTCTACCTGATTTGCCTGAAAGAAATTTCCGCCCGGCCGGAAAAAGAAAATTACATCATCGGCAACATTTTTACCCTGCGGGTTATCTCCGCCGTTATTTTCATCGGCGGCGGCATTATTTTGATTTTCGCTTTTCCTTACCCGCTGGTGGTCAAGCTCTCCGGCGCCATCGTGGCGATTTCCTTTTTCTTTATGTCTTTGGTCCAGACTTTAACCACCGTTTTCCAAAAATACCTCAAAATGGGTTCTGTGGCCCTGGCCGAAGTTCTGGGCCGGGCCGGTTTTTTGGGCGCGATTATCCTGTTTATCTTATTTAAAAATAATCTGCCCTATCTGCTCTGGGGCAACGTGGCCAATACTTTCATCTATTTTATAATCCTGTGGTTTTTAGTAAAACGATACGTCAAAATCAGGTGGCAAGTTGATTTTGATTACTGGAAATTGATTTTTAAAAAGGCCTGGCCGATCGCTTTGGGCATCGTCTTCAACTTGATTTACTTCCGGGCCGACACTATCATTCTGTCCCTGTTTAAGCCGGCCGCCGAGGTGGGTATTTACGGCGCGCCCTATAAAATCCTGGAAATCATCGCCACTTTTCCGCACATGTTCATGGGCCTGGTAATGCCGGTTTTAACCGTGGCCTGGCTGGCCAACCAACTGGATAAATTCAAAAGCGCGGTCCAGCAGACTTTTGATTTTTTCGCCATGCTGGCCCTGCCCATGATTTTAGGCACCCTGCCTCTGGCCAAACCCATTATGATTTTGATTGCCGGCGGGGACTTTGCCGCCTCCGGAGCAGTGCTGGCTATTCTGATTTTGGCCACCGGCATTATCTTTTTGGGCGTTCTGTTAACCTACCTGCTGGTGATACTGGAAAAACAGCGGGCCATGCTCAAATATTTTTTCACGGCCGCCGTTTTATCCTTAATCGGCTATCTGATTTTTATTCCCCGCTATTCCTATTTCGGCGCGGCCTGGGTCACGGTGGGAGTTGAATTGTTTATCGTCATCACTGCCTGGCTGATTTTTTACCGAACCACTAAAGTCAAAATCAAGTTCCAAATCTTCTTTAAAAGCCTGCTGGCTTCCGGCTTAATGGCTTTGATTATCTATGTTCTGCCCGCCTGGCACGTTTTGATTTTAATCGGCCTGGCCATGCTGATTTATTTTGTTTTAATGCTAACCATCGGCGGCATTGACAAAAAATTCCTCTTTAATTTATTAAAACTGAAATGATTTATTATCTCTTAATTATTGTTTTTTATTTAATCTTCGTTTATCTGGCCTGGCAAAATATTGCTTGGGGCCTTTATCTGATTTGTGCCCTGCTGCCGGCTTACTTAATCAGATATTCAATTTTCGGCCTGCCCGCCACTTTGCTGGAAGGCCTGATTATCATGGCCTTTATCGTCTGGCTGGTCAAACTTAAAAAAGAAAAAAATCTAACTTTTAATCCCCTAACCTGGATTAAAAATATCCTCAATCCTCAATCCTTAATCCTTAATCGCCAAAACCCCGTTCCTTCCTCTTTGCGCCTGCCTTTAATCCTGCTTTTAATCGCCGCCACCGTTTCCATTTTTGTTTCGCCGGATTTCCGGGCGGCGGCCGGCGTTTGGAAAGCCTATTTTATGGAAGCGATAATGTTTTTATTGCTGTTCGTTTATAATATAAAAACCACGACCCAAATCAAAAAAGTGATTTACAGCCTGGGCCTGACCACTTTGGCCATCGGCCTGTTTGCCCTGATTCAAAAATTTACCGGTTTGTTGATTCCCAATCCTTTTTGGGCCGAAGCAGCCACCCGGCGCGTTACCACTTTCTTCGGCTATCCCAACGCCAACGCCCTGTTTGTCCTGCCCGTTATCTTTTTGACTATCGCCAATCTCTTAACCGAAAAAAAACGCCTCTATAAATATTTGGATATTTTGGTCTTGGCCTTGGCCATTTTAACCATTATCTTGACCAAATCCACCGGCGCAGTTTTGGGCCTAATCGCCGGCCTGCTCTTTTGGCTGACTTTCAACAAAAAAACCAGACTGGCCGCTTTGATAATTCTGGCCGTTGTTGTGCTGGGGCTGAACTTTTCGCCCGCGGTCAAAAACAAGATTGCCGCCAAATACCTGGAAGTCCAATCAACCCATTTGCCGCTGAATCCTTCCGATTTGCACATGAGAGTCCAGCAGTGGCGGGAAACATATCAGCTGATGGCCGGCCGGCAGATTTTGGGGGCGGGTTTGGCCGGTTATCAGACGGCCGTGGCCCCTTTCCACCAGAACCCCCACGTGGAAATCTATCTTTACCCGCATAACTTCTTTTTAAACTTCTGGACGGAAACCGGCCTATTGGGATTAATTTCAATTGTTTGGATATTGGTAATTTTTTTCCGCTTAATTCATAATTTGCGCCAGAGGCGCATCCGCCTTTGGCGGACATTATTCATAATTAGAGAATCAAGAATTAAGAATAATGAATTAAGAATAATGAATAAAGAAAGGATATTGACTCTGGCTTCAACTTGCGCTATGATAGCCCTCCTTGTCTATGGCCTGGTGGACGTGCCTTATTTTAAAAACGATTTGGCGATTTTATTCTGGATAATCGTAGGCATAGTAATTGTAATTTATAATAACTCACGGAGGCGTGCCGGAGTGGTTGAACGGGACGCTCTCGAAAAGCGTTAGGCCTTTTAAGGGTCTCGGGGGTTCAAATCCCTCCGCCTCCGCCAATTTAAAAAGCAGTGAGAATCTTTATCCCGCTTAGCGGGACCACCTCCTCCGCCAGAACATTTATTATTAATCTAATCTCAATGAACAAAAAACTCACCATCGCCTTAACGATTTATCTGACTTGTTTGTTCGCCTCCAATACCCTGGGCATTAAGCTGATGCCCTTCCTGTTCGGCACCCATCTTTCGGTCGCCATTTTTGTTTTTCCGGCGGTATTTTTGATGACCGATGTGGTCGGCGAACTCTACGGCAAAAAAACGGCCCGCCTGTTCGTGCGGCTGGGCTTTTATTCAACCGCTCTTTTTATTCTGGTTAACCTGCTGGCCAACGTCGTGCCCGACTCTCCCGATTTTTTCATGAAAGAATCATACGCCCAGATTTTCGGACTCTCCTTAAGGTTTGCCGTGGCTTCCCTGGCCGCCTTTTTAATCGGCGAGTACCAGGACGTTTTTTCCTTCTTTTTCCTGAAAGCCAAATTTGGCGGCAAATGGTTCTGGCTTAGGTCAAACCTTTCCAACCTCTGGGGGCAACTTCTGGACAGCGTGGTGTGGTTCAGTATTGCTTTTGTCGGCGTTTATTCGTTTAAAACGATAGTTTTGACCTTAATCCCCTGGTGGCTGTTTAAAGTGGGTATGGGCATGGTTTACTCGCCGCTTTCCTATTTGGGATTAAAGTTGCTTAAAGAAAAAAAAGAAGACGCCGCGGAACCCACGGCCCCTCCCGCAATTTAAATCTTTTTAGCCATAGGCTCATCTGTCTTTGGCATGAAGCGGGCAATAAAAATATTCAGACTCCCGCGTCTTTCATTAAATAGGTCCTCGTAGTTTCCGCCAAAGGCGGACCCGCCCCTGGCGGGCAACGGAAAAGTTTGAATTCCTTAAATTCTAATTCATTCATTAAATATTTTAAATAGGTCCTCGTAGTTCAACGGATAGAACGTGGGCTTCCGGAGCCCAAAATGAAGGTTCGATTCCTTCCGAGGGCACCATTCTTTTTTAAAAATAAGTTTTACTGAAGTAGTATTACGGAATAAAAGGTTCGACTCGCCCCGCATAAATTGAGCCTTGGGCGAAATTTTCTGCGGGGTTCCTTCCGAGGGCACCATAAAGTATTTGCTACTCGAACATTTTTTGAACGAAACTGACCGCCTATGGCGGAATCCCCACCCGCCCATGCGCACATAATAATTTTGTTTTTTGTGGATAATCATGTTTTGTGTTATAATTTATTAAGATTGAACAAGGCGAGAATAATAACCCATGGCTTGATATATTAAAGAAGATTGCGAAAGCCCTTGAAGTAAGCGTTGATAGGCTGATTAACGACAGTTGACATTGTAAAGTTATTAGGGAGGTCGCGAATCAAAAAATAACCTATTTAAAAACAAATATATTAAAATAAGTATGGACGTCGACCATACTTAACCAATAAAATTAATTACAATAAAAAATCTATGAAAAAAATTAACAAGGTTTCAATATTTATATTGAGTATTGCGCTTATACTTGGGATAGCTGGACCTTCTACCACATTTGCGGCTACAGATCCGGGATTAGGCGCGGCGGCAGCTTTCTCCATCGTCGCCCAAACAGCGATTACGGGGACGGGAATTATATCCGGAGATGTTGGGTTAAATAGCACCGGTGCCGGAATTACCGCCTTAACTGCCGGGGATGTAGGTGGAACAATATACTCTACCGATGGGGTTGCGCCAGGATTGGCAATTTTAGATCCCGCTGTTCAGGCCAATCTTTCTACTGCGAATGACAATATATCAGGTCAGGGTTCAACGGCCAGTATCGGCCCGGTTCTTGATGGTCTGTCTCTAACAACTGGAGTTTATGATATTGGAGCCGGACGATTAAACGGTGGCGTGCTTACTCTCGATGGTCCCGGTATATATATATTTAGGGCATCCAGTGATTTGGTATCTTCCGGCTCGATTAATTTAATCAACGGGGCTAGGGCTTGCGATGTACATTGGCAAGTTAACACTTTAGCGACCATTAACGGAAGTTCATTTGTAGGAACAATTATCGCCGGGACTGGCGTCCATTTCGGCGCCAATGTAGTTTTGAATGGTAGGGCTTTAGCATTGGGTGGCGATGTAACGTTGCTCAACAACACTATTTCGGGACCAACATGCGTTCCCGCCACCCTTCACATCGTTAAGACGGTAATCAACGACAATGGCGGGACAGCGGTTGCTTCTGACTTTACCATTGAGGTAACCGGTACTAATGTTTTAAATCCTTCTTTTGCCGGTTCTGAAGCTGGCGTGGATGTCACACTGGACGCCGGTGCTTACGCAGTAACCGAGCCGGTCGTCCCCGCTGGCTATTTACAGACAGGTTCCGGTGATTGTTCGGGAACCATTGCGGCAGGTGAAACTAAAACTTGTACTATCACCAATGACGATATCGCGCCCCAACTTATCGTGAACAAAGTAGTCGTCAACGACAATGGCGGCACCAAAGTGATTGCCGATTTCCCGCTCTTTATTGACGGCGGTAGCGTAACATCGGGAGTTGCGAGCACAATCACCATAGGATTACACACGGTTTCTGAAACTTCTGATTCCGGCTATACATCTGTTATTGGTGGCAATTGCGCCACAGACGGCACTATCACTCTTGCGTTGGGCGATGTGAAAACCTGTACTATCACCAATGACGATATAGCACCAGTAGTTCCACCCACATCGGGTGGAGGTGGCGGTTCATCACCAGTGCCCCCTCTCATTGACGTGGTGAAAGTACCAAGCCCACTGGCACTGCCGAACGGTTCCGGCCCGATAGCTTACACCTACACACTTCGCAATATTGGAACGGTTCCAGTAACTAATATAACAATGGTCGGCGATACTTGCAGTCCCATTGTCCGTATTTCCGGCGACACGAATAGTGACAACAAACTTGATGTGGCTGAAACATGGATATACACTTGCTCAACGACGCTGTCTAAAACTCACACAAATATAGTCACTACGATTGGATGGGCGAATGGCATAAGCGCAACTGATATCGCAAACGCTACGGTCATTGTTGGCATTCCAGTAGTGCCGCCATTGATCCATGTTACAAAAGTTCCAAGCCCATTGGTACTTTCCGCCGGAGGGGGAATGATTGCCTACACCAATAAAGTCACCAACCCGGGAACAGTTGCGCTCTCCAATGTCCGCCTCATTGATGATAAGTGCGGTCCGGTAAAATATATTTCTGGTGACACGAATGGTGATTCAAAGCTTGATGTCACCGAGACATGGATCTACACCTGTCAAACAAAACTTACCAAAACTACAGTGAACACAGTCACCGCGAGTGGAAAAGCTAATGGCCTAACAGCCAGAGATTTCGCAATCGCTACCGTTGTTGTGAATGCCGTCGTTCCTAAACTGCCCAATACGGGGCTTCCTCTTAGCGAAAATGATATTCCATGGAATATCATTGTGCCTACCGGCATCTTTACAATTTTGACCCTATTCTATTTTGTTCGAAGAAAACAAACAGCTTAATAAGCATTAGAAAAAATGAGTAAGTAAATGCCAGACAAGCTCTTGTCTGGCATTTATGGTTAAGAACTTTTTGAAAAACTTATGCAACCAAAAATCTTATCAAAACGAACGCTGTTAATAGTTGTTCTTTTTGAGTTTATTCTCTTTGCGGCACTCCTTTTGTATTTTATCCCAAAAAACTCAATCCGGGGCAGCTCGGCATTGCTTGTTGAAAATGTTGCCGCTCTGGAAAATCAAGAACAAACAAATGTTGGGTTGCCGGTGCGTCTCAAAATCCCAGAGATTGGTGTTGATTCTGCCGTTATTCCTGTAGGGCTAACGCCCGATGGGGCAATGGATGTACCGAAAGGCCCCACCGAAGTAGCATGGTTTAATTTCGGACCACGCCCCGGGGAGAATGGCAGTGCCGTTATTGCCGGACACTACAGCTGGAAAAATAATATACCGGCGGTATTTGATAATTTACATAAATTAAACAAAGGTGATAAAATTTATATTGAAGATGAAAAAGGGGCGAATAATATTTTTGTTGTCCGCGAGATTCGGATATATGGCAAGAACGCAGATGCCTCCGATGTATTTGCTTCAAGCGATAGCGGGGCGCATCTAAATCTCGTTACTTGTACAAGAATTTGGAATAAGGCCGAAAAAATGTATTCTGATCGACTTATAATTTTTACTGATAAAGAATAGGTGAGAAAATATTTTAATTTGCGGCGGGCGCAAAACTTTATGGCTGCGCCGGCGAAGGAGAATAAAATTTCTAAACGCTTCCGACTTATGATAAAATGAATTGCATATGACTAAAAAAACCAATCACATAATAATCTGGGTAATCATTGGGCTGGCCATAGTCGGCCTGATTGCCCTAAAAGTTTATCTGGACAGCCGTCCGGGCGAGCTGGACCAGTTTGCCCGCTGTCTGGGCGAAAACGGCGCGATTTTTTACGGCGCCTTCTGGTGCTCCCACTGCCAGGCTCAAAAAGCCATGTTCGGCCGCTCGGACAAACTCCTGCCTTACGTGGAATGTTCCACGCCAAACGGCCAGGGCCAGCTTCAAATCTGTCAGGATAAAAACGTGGAAAGTTATCCCACCTGGGAATTCGCCGACGGCTCGCGCCTGACCGGCGAAATCGCCCTGTCAAAGCTGGCCGAGAAAACCGCCTGCGAACTTTACCCCGCATCTTAATCTAAAAAAATTAAACTCTTAAAAAATACCCGCGCTAAAAAAGCGCAGGGTTAACCCAATGAATTTATGATATCCATAGTCAATCAAATACTTGCCTACCTGACGGTCATCGGCCAGATTGCCGTTATCGTCATGCTGGTCAATCTGACAGTCTTTAAGGGTAAATCAACCTTAGCCGAAATTATTAATCAAAAATCCCTGTTCCTGACTTTTATCGTGGCCTTAGTGGCCACTTTGGGTAGCCTGTTTTATTCGGAAATCGCCGGCTATGAACCCTGCAAGCTCTGCTGGTTCCAGCGGATTTTGATGTATCCGCAGGTGATTCTCTTGGGCATGGCTTTCTGGAAAAAAGACCAGGGCATGGCCGCTTACGGCCTGGTCCTCTCCGTTCTGGGAGCGGTTATCGCCGCTTATCATTACCTGTTGCAGATTGGCGTCGTGTCCGTTTTGCCCTGCTCGGCCGTGGGCTACTCGGCCGACTGTTCACAGAGGTTTACCATGAACTTCGGCTACATCACCATTCCGATGATGGCCTTCACCGCCTTTTTGATGATAATCTTTATCCTGATTACCCAAAAAAGCAAAAAATGACCGTCAATAAAATATTATCCGACATCCGAAAAGAGTTAAAGAAAAATGTTGACCCTTTGTACAAAAAAGGGTCGCTTAATTTTTTCAAAGAAAAAGTTTTACTGTACGGCGTCCGCTCGCCTCAACTTAAAAAAATAGAATCAAGCTTTTGGCAACGGGTAAAAATTTTGAATAAAAAGGATTTTATCAAATTGACCGAAGTCTTGTTTAAATCCAATCTCAACGAGGAGTTTTCCCTGGGCTGCGGCTGGCTCAACCGCCGGATTGATGAATTTACGGCCGCTGATTTTAAAATCCTGAAAACCTGGCTCAAAAAATACGTTACCAACTGGGCCATGTGCGACGATTACTGCGCCCATCCGTTAGGTTATTTTATTTACAAGTATCCTCAATTTATTAAGCAGACTAAAAAGTGGACTGCCGACAAAAACCGCTGGGTTAAACGGGCCGCGGCCGTGGTCCACATCCATCCGACCAAAAAATCCAGTCCGTTTTTTGTTCAAATCAACAAAAATAAAACAAAATATCTTAAAGATGTCTTTGAAATATCGGATAAACTGCTGACTGATGCCGAGGATTTGGTGCAGAAAGGCTATGGCTGGATGCTTAAAGAAGCGGCTAATCTTTTTCAAAAAAATATTTTTGACTTTATCATCAAAAGAAAACATAGCCTGCCCCGCACCGCCTTAAGATACGCCATAGAAAAAATGCCGGCCAAGCTTAAAAAACGGGCCATGAGGTAATTTTTAAAAAGGTAAAAGGGATTTCTCCGCTCCGTCCCGACGTTGCCTTCGGCAAATCGGGACTCCAGTCGAAATGACAAAAGAAAAAGCAAAAAGAAAAAACATCTTGATTTAAAAGACATTTTGTGCTATAGTGAAATGTCTTTTTTGATTACTTATCCGGCCTGGATAGCTCAAGCTTAGCTCTACGGGCGGGATTTACGGATTTATAAAAAACTTGTATAATAAATCCAACCCAGTCATTCAACGGGCTGGATAAATCCATCTTATGCAAAAAGTTCGCAAAGCGGTAATTCCCGTCGCCGGTTTTGGCACCAGATTCCTGCCGGCCACCAAAGCCCAGCCCAAAGAAATGCTGCCGGTGGTTGATAAACCGACCATTCAATACATCGTGGAGGCGGCGGTTAAATCCGGCATTACCGAAATTATCATCGTTACCTCGGGCAACAAGCGCGCGGTGGAAGATCATTTTGACCGCTCGCCGGAACTGGAAAAATGGCTCCAGAAAGTGGGCAAAACCGCCCAGCTGAAACAATTGCGGGTGATTCCGCGCCTGGCCAACTTCATTTACATCAGGCAAAAAGGCGGCTACGGCAACGGCACGCCCATACTTAACGCCGAACCCTTAATCGGCGATGAGCCTTTCGGCGTTTTCTGGGGCGATGAATTTTTTACGGGCAAAACCCCCTGGATCAGGCAGATGATTAAAGTTTACGAAAAATATCAGGATCCAGTTTTGGCCTTAACCGAAGTAGCCAAAGAAGAGGTCGGCCGTTACGGCATTATTGACGGCCCCGAAGTTGAACCAAATGTCTATCAAATCAAGCGCATTATAGAAAAGCCGGCGCCGCATAAAACCAAGTCTTGTCTGGCCGGCATCGGCGGCTATATTTTGACTCCGGAAATTTTTAAGATATTAAAAAACACCAAGAAGGGCAAAGACGGCGAGCTCTGGCTGGTTGACGCCATTGCCAAACTGCTCAAACAACGCTCGGGTTACGGCGTTAAAATTGAAGGCAAGCTTTACGATGCCGGCACCATTTTCGGCTGGCTCAAAGCCAACGTGGAACTGGCCATGCTTGACCCCAAAATCAACGGCCAATTTAAAAAATATTTAAAACTTTTAGTCGGTAAATAACCATGCTTAAAACCAAACTAATCATTCTTCTAATCATCGGCGCGGTCATCATCACCAGCGGTTTGTCCTGCAAGCTGTTCCCCGGCAATCAGGCGCCCAAACAGCTTACCCAGACGATTGAACTTTCTTACTGGGGGGTCTGGGACGACAGCGATTATCTCCAGCCGATTATCAGCGAATTCCAGACTCTGCATCCCAACGTTAAAATCACTTACCGCAAATTCAGATACGCGGAATACAAACAGCAGCTCTTGGAAGCCTGGGCCGAAGACCGGGGTCCGGACCTTTACAGCCTGCCGGCCGCCTGGCTGAACGAATATCAAAGCCGCATCACGCCCCAGCCGGAAACGGTCCGTCTGGCTTTTCAGGAAGTTAAAAAAACCCTGGGCAAAACTGAAATCACCACCGACGTTAAGGCCGTGCCCATTTTCAAACCCAGCGACATCAAAAACAAATTCGCGGAAACCGTCTATAACGACGTGGTTCTGGACAATAAGGTGCTGGGCCTGCCCTACAGCCTGGACAGCCTGGTACTCTATTACAACCGCGATTTACTGGACGCGGCCAACATTGCCACGCCGCCTTCCACCTGGACCGAGCTTAAAGAAGCCGTGGCCAAACTCACTAAAATAGATATCAATAACAACATCGTCCAGTCGGGCGTGAGCCTGGGACTGGCCGAAAACATTGACGAGGCCGCGGACATCGTTTCATTGCTGATGATGCAAAACGGCACGGCCATGGTTGATAATAAGGGCCTGGCCAGCTTCCAGAAAGCGTCGGCCAGCCAAAGAGATTATTACCCCGGCGCGGAGGCCTTAAGATTCTACACCGATTTTGCCGACCCGATTAAAGAAGTTTATTCCTGGAACAACGAGATGCCCAACGCTTTGGACGCTTTTGTGGCCGGCAAAACAGCCATGTTCTTCGGCTATGCCTACCACTTGCCGACCATCAAAGGCCGGGCGCCTAAAATAAATTTGGGCATTTCCTATATGCCTCAAATCACCGCTTCCGGCAATCCGGTCAATTTTACCGATTACTGGGTGGAAACGGTTTCGCATAAAACCAGCCATGCCGAAACGGCCTGGGGCTTTATCAACTTTGCCGCCTCCACCCAGCAAGTCACTAAATACCTGGCGGCGGCCAAAAAACCGGCCGCTCTGCGCGAACTAATTAACGCCCAGCTGGAAGATGAGGAACTTAAATATTTCGCCGGCCAGACTTTAACGGCCAAACGCTGGTACCGCGGCCACGATGCCGCCAAAATGGAAGAAATCTTTGCCGAAATGATTGACGGCTTTAACCAGTCGCCGGAGCCTTACAAACTGCTGGAATACGCGGCCAGCCGAATTAACCAAACTTTTTAATGACAGCCAAACTGCCAAAACTTCTAATCCTGCCGCTCCTGGCCGTCTTAATCGCGCCCCAACCGGCCGTGGCCCAGGGACTTTTGCCGGCCTGCGCCCAAAGCGGCAACTGCGGCTTCTGCGACATTCTATCAACCGGCGTGAACATTTTCCGGTATCTGCTCGGCTCTTTGGGCGGCATCTCTCTGTTGCTGTTTGTCTGGCACGCTTTCGGCTGGATAACCTCCGGCGGCAATAAGGAAAAAATTGAGGCTTCCAAAAAAGCGCTGGTTCATACTTTAATCGGCCTGGTGATTATTTTGGCCAGCTGGTTTTTGGTCAACTTAACCATTATGCTGCTGGTAACTCCGGTGGACCGGCAAAGCGACAATGTTTTTTCCCAATCGTTATTCGGCGACACTCAAAAATGGTATGAGTATTGCAAAGACGAATGAAGAATAATTTAAAATATAAAATAATGACCAACAAAAAAAAGAAAATTATCATCCTGCTGGCGGCTATAACTTTTTTAACCATACCGGTAACCTACCTGGGCGGCACAACTTATGACGACTGTTACAATATTTGTGGCGACACCTACCGTGGTGTGGAAAATATTCTAAATTGCCAAAGGCAATGCGATAAAGACTCTGATAAAGTGGTAGCCCTGGATAATCCCCTTGGCTCAAACACTTTAA
>Ga0208373_1002574_pt1 | contig 19715 bp, 25 predicted proteins | sample RifOxyC2_FD_184036 | JGI IMG/M metagenome (GOLD analysis project Ga0208373, IMG submission 184036) | Soil microbial communities from Rifle, Colorado - Rifle Oxygen_injection C2 (SPAdes) | ecosystem: Environmental > Terrestrial > Deep subsurface > Rock core/Sediment | place: Rifle, Colorado... | reverse complement strand
ATAAGGTTTTTCCCACAATAACTCCTAACCTCAGTAGATAGAGTATTATGCTTGTAATCCACGAACTTCCCTACGCAAATAAAAAAAACGATTGTGCCTATAATAAATTTAAATAACCATGAGGTTTTTTTTCTTATTTTAGTAGTCTTTTCCAATCTTCCTCCTATTTCCAGTACATACCAAAACATCTAACCCAAGCATTTAACTAAATTACCACTACTACTATTTGCTTTTTATAATCATTTATAAGCCTGGTAACTGACTACACCAACCTGGGCAGCCAGAAGGAGCACCATTTTTTTTTCAAAAAAACGCTACCAAATAGACTTTCCTTTCACCGTTTTTTCTACTTTATTAACATAGGTCTTTATTTGTATTGTTCTATCTCTAAAAAAGTAATACGCCCATCCTGATAAATAAATAAAACAATTTCCGACTAACAAATATATCGCATCTATTTTATCTTTTTCTACAATATTATCTTTCATTAAAAAGTAAAACAAATTACAAAGCAATAAACCAATAATAATGCCACTAGTAATCATTCTATTTTTCCTTAACCTACTCAAGTTGACCTTTTCAATAGATACATCTCTCCCCTCTGATTTTAAAATTTCTACATATATAAAAGATGCCTTGTTAAAATATTCACTCATTTTTCTAATATCTTGTTTTTCAAGTTCATCAATAATTTTAATCCAATGTTTTACGGCAATTTTATTCATACACCACCTCAATACATCTAATGACAATCAAATCCACCACCAAAAAGATTCATCAAAAATTCTTGACCATGGTTTTTTGATTTATTGTAATAATAATAAGTAGTATCTCTCCAATATTTTTCAACTTCACTGGCCCATTTACGTCCTTTGCCTGTGCAGTAGTTTTTATCAAACTCTTTATTATATATGTATACAACCTCATCTCTACTTCTACCTGCAATAGCTGCCCCAATAGAAAATCCTGCTCCTAACCCTGTTGAACCAGCAGTAACACTAATATACCATAAACCAGCAGAACCATGATAAAAGCTAGCCCCGATATGACAAACAATTTTTTCAAAAGACTCACCGTTTGGATCAAGATTTATGAGAGGTGAATTAAATACATATCTATAAAAATTCATATCCCCCGAATTAAATCCAATCGGATCAGATGACAGAAACCGGCCGAGAGCAGGTGAGTAATGTCTGATTAAGTTTGTCTTCTTGAAGGCCGTACTCCATTTTTAAAATTTTGTATTATCAATTAATTATATCAACTTTCTCCTTTTTTAGTAGTTAAAGTTATTAAAGAATTTTTTGAATTTTCTGTAATTCATGGCCATATAATGGCCATGAATGTTTTATCAGTTTTTTTAAATGTGTGATAAAACAAAAGTGTGGACCGTGACCGTGAACAAAAAGCAGTGATCACCAGCCATGAGTGACAAATAACCTCGGAGGAATCGAGAGAATGGATTCATCGTATCACCTAAATTGTAACGAGCACTAGAATCATGAAGCCCAGAAATATTCTAGCGGGAGGCCACAACGGCAAGATTGGAACTTGTCACGATAGAATTGTACGAAACTAAAAACGAAGTCTTCAGGCCTCAAGTGCCTACAAGAAGCATTAAGTACAATTTATTTTTTTATCAAAAATCGCTACTAATAGACATTCCATTTATTTATGTACTTCTTTTTTATTAATTTCGTAGAGAGAATCATACTTACAATACCAATAATCCCCATACTAAGATAACATAAAATAAGTAAACGTTCATTTACTGTCGAATAATCATTAATTTCAGGATTATAAAAAGTGCCTACAGGAAAACTAAGTATTCTATAAGTAATAATTCTTTTTTTTAAAATAAATTCAGTGTAAATATTATTTGTAGGGACAGTGCTAAAGAAATAAGAAATCCAAATCAGCAAATAACAAATTAATAAACCGTTTTTTCTTATTATTATATATGACAACAATAAAATATTAACCTGAATAAATAAAGAAAGAATTGATCTTATAACAACACTAATCGGCAAATTAGCAATAATCCATGAAGAAGGGTATGTAACGGCTTCATTAAAAAATGGAAGATTTATAAAAGTATCATTTTGCTTTGTACTAAAATAAATTATTAAGGCTAAAATGAACGTTATTAAATTTATGATAAAATAAAGTTTCTTCACACTATTACCTACTTCGAACATTTAACGTAACATGCTTGAATATTTAAAGTACTCCATCTCTCACAATTTGGTGCTCTCTGACCAAAACCTTGATAATTTGGAGCAATTTGCTCAAAAGCAGCTTGATTACATGAATCAAAACATTTCTGTTTATCGGAACTACTTGGCTTTTGTTCCTTACAACTTGCTGATGGTTTATATGCGGAATTATCAGTTATTTTTCCTGGCACAACTCTCCCTAAACCATCAAAGCTAGCATCCACTGGACTAGCTGGCCCAAATCCACTACAACTACCGTCTACACAAGTAAAAACATGAGGATATTTGTCACCATTAACTTCAAAATATATTGTACATTGTTCAGTTACTAAACCAAATGGATCAGTGTTATTAATTGAATTACCTCTTGCATAACGAAATAAATTATTATCTCCTCCTAAAAGACCAATCGGATCTTCGCTCAAAAATCTTCCAATCTCAGGGTTATAAAGTCTGTATAAGTTCGGCTTCTTGAAGGCTTACCTCCCAAATTAATTTCTTATAACTTCAATTAATTATATCAACTTTCTCCTTTTTTAGTAGTTAAAGTTATTAAAGAATTTTTTGAATTTTCTATAATTTTTGGCCACAAAATGGCCATGAATGTTTTATCAGTTTTTTTAAATGTGTGATAAAACAAAAGTGTAGACCGTGACCGTGAACAAAAAGCAGTGATCACCAGCCATGAGTGACAAATAACCTCGGAGGAATCGAGAGAATGGATTCATCGTATCACCTAAATTGTAACAAGCACTAGAATCATGAAGCCCAGAAATATTCTAGCGGGAAGCCACAACGGCAAGATTGGAACTTGTCACGATAGAATTGTACGAAACTAAAAACGAAATCTTCAGGCCTCAAGTGCCTACAAGAAGCATTAAGTACAATTTATTTTTTTATCAAAAATCGCTACTAATAGACATTCCTTGAAATAAGGCGAACCAAAATCGAAACACAGGAAACCCTATCGTTTAAATGGTCTTGCATAGACCTTCGTCATTCTTTTGCCGTTAATTTTTTACGATCCGCTGGGGCATTGCCTGACCTTCAATATCAGTTGGGACTTTATCGTCAGCAGGAAGTTATCAAGCGTTATCAGAGATACGTTGGAACAGAAAACAAGCAAACAACATTGAATAATCTCTATTGAAATCTACACGCAAATAGCAGACTATTTCACTTTTCTATATTTCTTAACTTCGAAAATATCCTTTAATGGTATAATAAAACGGAAATTTACAAGAAATATCAATTTAAAAACCGAGAGGGTTATTGATGAAAAATATTTTTTTTGTTTTACTGCTTTTTTGTATTATAGCTCATTCAGCACCACAAAATAAGATTGAGGACATAGATGCTATTACCATCAATGGAGATATCACTTTTGGAACAAAAGCTATTAATGGATGGATATTAGATAAAAACGCAGCTCAAGGGCTTGGCACTTGCGCCATCTATTATCCAAATGGTGAAACATTTAACGGCAGTCCCGTTGTTGTTTATCCCACGACAGCAGTGCCTGATCTACAAGGCGACAAGGCAATAGAATCGCTCGTTGAACGATCCAAAAAAATGTTTGCCCCTCGTGCCCCCAAGCTAAAAGTGATAAAACAAAAAGATTACAAATCAAAGCACGATGTTACTTTTCAGATTTATTATTTTATGAATGGGCCTCGTCCAAATAACTTTGAAGCCCTTGCCTATTATCCCTACAAAAATACGGTAATTCTTTTGGTTTATTCAGCACAAACCAAGGAAAATTTTGATAAATACATCAAATCATTTAATGAATTTATGGAAAGTGTTATTCCCTATTCAACCAATATGAATATGCTTTCGGGACGATGCTTATATCCAGAAAAGAACCAAAATGTGAATAAAAACACTGGCAAAAAATAAAATGCGCAAGGAATATCCACACTTGCACAAGAAGAGGATATTTTAATTTTGAAAGATTTATTTTTATCCATTAGGCACCCTATTAGAACATGCAATTCTCAGGAACTGCTAGCGTTACTTTCCAAGAAGTATGAATTACCTATAAATAAAGAAATACCCTTTGAATTAGATGGTGACAATTGGGGAAAATCATCACAGACATGGTATTTAAAGAAAGTTAGATTTATTCCTTGCCAGAACTTTATTAAAGTAGATTTTATTATTAGTCATTCAAATATATGGAGCTTGATCTGCATTGCTTACTTAATAACAATTATTTTTGCGATAGGTGCCATACTGCAAGAATCTGTTTCGGTAATCTCAGCAGAAAATATTTTAAAGATAGTAGAAACTTTTATCGCATGGCCTATCTTAATTTATTTATACTCATTTACTTGGTTGTCACAAGTTAAACACAGAGTAAAAATGAGCCTATTAGAGATTGAGCGCAAATTGGGAGAACAAAGATGAGTCCATTGCTTCAATTATTAATATTACTAATCGTATTCTTGGCATGTATTTATTGCCTGATTTTTGGAAATATCTATGGATATAAATTTTTAAAAATATGCAATGCCAAAAAAATCAATTTTATGGCAGCAAACTCTTTCTTTCCCCTTTATTATTCCAGATTCACAAGAGTTGAAAGAAAGCTATATTATAAGTGTATTTTTTGTGGGCTTATTATATTTATATTAGTTGTACTGATTAGATATTTATATCACTGGAGGGTTTTAACCTTGATGCCAACAGGACTTAATCAATAACCGACGGGGTGATGTGAAAGACAAGAATATAAGAAAATATCTAAAACGAATAACTAAAGCATGTGGAATTCTTTTGCTATTATTTATTGTTTATGAATTATTTTTCACTGAATTTCCAAGTCGGGGTTCAAGGCTCAAAAGTAAAAAAACAGAAGTAAGACTTCATTTAGACGTAGTATTTCGTGGTCAGCAGGCCATCTATTCAAAACACGGGATATATGTACCTTTGTCATGCTTGGAAAGAACTGGATGGGTTATACAATTTAAACCGCAACATTATAGAACAATGTTTTTAAATGAACCCAGCACAAAATTAAAAAAATTACTGAAAAAACATGGTTTTGCTGATTGTATGAATACTCCACCTCTAAATATCAACGATAAGGTAAAAAAACAAATTGATGAAATAAAAAAGCTCAATAGGTTTATTGGGATTTCAGACGACGGTCAAAAATATACTGTGGTTACTTTCGGAGATGCTTTTAACGGTAAAATCGTTGATGCTTGGCTCATCGACCAAAATAAAAAAAGGGAACATATTATAGATGGTGGCGGTGGTTATTGGAGATAAGATATTTAAGAGACGAGGAAAAGTTTTAAGATGATGGTTTTCAGAATAATAATTATTGTTCTTTCCTTTACCTCACTGGCCTTAGTGATATTTAACTTTTCTGATCTTAAACAAAGATACAAAAACTATTTTCGATTTTTATTTACTCCTTGGAAGGTCATTACTTTTGTTTTGGCGACTTTAGGTATTACGCTGGTAGCACCATATACAGGTGATCCGACATGGGATTATGGGGTCAGTATTATAATGTCTGTAATGACGTATCTAAGTGCCCCATGGGTTTGCGGAGTTACCTATAGATTTTTCAACAGACGATCCAGTTTTTATGATTTAATTATTGCCATTGCAATGTGGTTACTTTCTGCAAGTTTGTCATACGACTTATACAATTATTTCAAACTTGGATTTTTCCCAGATTCTTCATTGGCAAATTTGTCCATATCAACTGGATTATATTTTCTTGGTGGTCTATTTTGGAACCTGACGACATTATTGAACCAATGGCCGACACTCGCCTTTTTAAAAGAATCATGGCCAGATAAAAATATAAAATTGAATTATCGCTCACTGTTGATAGTTGGTTTGCCTTTTATGATTCTGGCTACGATTACGATATTATTTTTTGTCTATAATAATTAGGAGCAGATTTGTTTAAAATTAAAATGGGAAAAAGAAAGAACCTCATCATAATATTTATTCTTATTATCATAGGCATATTTCTTTTTTTTGCAGACACCTTGTATGTATGGAAATACAAGAGGAATCATAAAGGATTATCTGCTGAAACTAAACTCAAGCTTGCTTATTACTATAAGCAACAGGACAAACATTTCCAAAAATTCGGGAAGTATGATCTTGACCTAAAATGTGCCACCATTGAGAAATTTATGTGTGGCACAGCAAAAGATTATCCTCAATATGCCAGCTACTGCCCTGATTGTCATTTGACAGAATTAAGTTACAAGGTAATGGCAATAAGATTATATAATAAAGAAACAGACCCGGAGATATGGACCCTTAATAACCAAAGACAGATGGTACATGTTCATGGTGGCTTTTTAAAAGGATTTTGGGCGTGGTTATTAAGAATTTAACCAAAGGAGATTAATGCCTTTTACACCTTACCACTCAGGAGTTGGAATACTGACCAAATCCATAATGATGGGACGTTTTAGCCTCGTTGTATTTCTCTGGTCACAATTCTTATACGATCTTGAGGTTCTTATTAATATTCAACTGGGAAGCAATCGCCTTCACACTTGGAGCCATACGATCATCGGAATGTTTGGAATTGCCTTAATCACAGTGGCAACAGCAAAACCAATGTATAGGGTACTGGCAAAATTGATTCAAGACTTGTGGAAATTGCCTGAATGTCCAACGTGGAAGGTCATAATTTACTCTAGTTTTATCGGTGTAACCACCCATCTCCCTTTAGATGCGATAATGCATTATGATGTACGGATATTTCACCCATTTTCTAATACAAATAGTCTATACGAATTAATTTCAGTGGTTGCATTACATAATATGCTTTTATTTTTTACTCTTGTGGGTGGAATCATTTGGTTTGTAAGAAGAAATAAATAATTTATATATTTTTTTAATTATCTTCCTCATTGATATTAAATGCGAAAACAAATCCATAACATTAAGCAATCTTTATTAATCCTCGTCAATCTCGTCTTCTTTATCTTCTTCCGGTTCATAGTGTCCATTTTCTAAATGATTATATAAAGTGGACACTTCCTCTGACAGTGGTTTTAATAGTTGTCCTATTCCGTAAATTTCTTCTCCATTAAAACATGGATCATTACCCACCTGCTGAAATAGTGCAGTCATTCCAAGTAAGCAACTCCCCACACGCCATAAACGAATATTGATTTTTTCTAATTGTTTATCTGTAATTTTTTTAAATCTTGTCATTTATTTTTTCCTTGTTAAAAGTATGCCCAGTGGCGTACCTGTATCAAGGCAATATAGACAAGGGCGTAAATTCAAAATATTTTTATTTTAAAAATCTATTTGCTTATACAGTAGGAGAATTTGTAACCTGTTTTACGCAAAAATGGCCTCATTTTTTTGTTTCCGCTCCTTTTGCGGCCCTTTCTCCCAAGGCCATTTTTAAGGAATTTTGGAAAATTTTGGAACTTTTTTAGTAACAAATCAGTAACAGCGATCAGGATATAAACTTTAGAAACACTTTGATTTTATCATCTGGATTTTAAGAATTTTTGGGAAATGATGGCACTAATCACGGCCATCATAATAAAGTTGCTGCAGCGTCAAAACATAATATAAAAAATTATCAGCTTAATCTTAATATCGTGACCGGCATAATAAGTCTTTATTTTCGATTGTGGCTATTTTAAAACAAAAACAAGGGTCATAGTAAGGCCTTCGTGATTTTAGATAGTTTAAAACAGCTAGTCCTTTAAATTTCTTAAATATCATAGAACTAATATAGGTGATATAATAGAACATAAATATTTAAGAGAGCACCCTAAAAACAAGAAGGAATAAATGAGTGACACAACTAGAATATTTATTAAAGATTTATATTTGATAGACATTAAATCAAAACATGTACACTCAATTTTTGATGGTATGAAAATTGGTAGAAGTAAATTAGATGTCTCCTACGCTGACGACAGTGGTTTAAGTCATGAGCATTGTAAGATTACTGTTGAAGATGGCAAGGTGTTCCTTGAAGACTTTTCTTCGTCTAATGGTACATTCATAAATAACAGAAAAATATTTAAAGCTGAATTGATTGAGGGTGACATGCTCCGTATCGGCAACCAAGAGATGATTGTTTCTGCAAGCCCAAATAGTTCAGAGCTAATCAAATATCCAAACTTCCTAAAAAAAACTAGCATATTCATGGTAATTATCTATTGGTTAAAGGGGCTGGCATTTTGGGCTGGAGTGATGACAATGCCTTATCTCTTTGCTTGGTTTACATTAAGAAAAAATTATTCAAAGCCACAAAGATATGCAGCTTTTAGCTGGCTGATATTGTTAGTAGTATTCATGTTAATTAGCTTACTTGCTGATATACCTATCAAACAAAGATAAATAATGTAGAAGAGATATCAACCCTAAGACATAAAGAGGAATAATGAAATTACTAATATTGATCTTTTTGCTGATGGGATGTACTAAATCATCCCGAAAACTAAAAACGAAGTCTTCAGACCTCAAGTGCCTACAAGAAGCATTAAGTACAATTTATTTTTTATCAAAAATCGCTACTAATAGACATTCCTCTCCACTATGAAATCCCAATGGATCAACAGAAATAAACCTTCCAGTCTTAGGTGCATACTTCATTCATATTTTATATTTAATTGTTATTGATACGCTTACCACTTATCTTATCAAGCAAGTCTATTTCCTTTGAGGTACCTGTATACTCTATTCCGCCATACTCACAACGATTTCCAACTAATATTAAATTTTCTTCTTCTACTTTTTTTATAAATAAAATATATCTTTTCCCCTTTTGAAAAACTTGCATTGACGGTTTTGTGTTTTCCCATTTATATGAAATGTAGAATTTATTTCTTCCAAGGCTTCCTTTCAATATCGCCAAAGGCTTAACTGTTGCTTTATACATATTTTCATTACATTTCTTTTTTAATATACCAAAAAATGATTTTGAACTGCAGTTTGAGCTTACAATTTCACCAATGATAATATTTTCAGATAATTCATAGCGTTCCTTTGCATTCCATTTCAAGCATTTTGCATTTATAGAAAAACTAATCATAAAAACTAAAAAATAACGTAATATTATTGACATGATATACCTATTAAATAATTCATTACTGGCTTTAAAAAGCTATGGTCAAATCCCTCAGAAGTGCCAAAAATATTTCCAAACACATGTGAAAATTCATCACCGTAAGTATCAAGTAATTCATCTCTATTACTAACACTACAGCTATTTCCGCTTCCATTTCCTCCATGTCGACGATTATTAATTTCCATACTTTGAATATTTGGTGCTTGTTGACTAAACCAACCGACCATTCCAAATAAATTTGAATTGTTATTTATTGAAATCACTAACTGAACAGCTGACAACCAGTCAGCATATCTATATACAAGACTTCTTTTAACACAATCGGGAATACTTCCATCTGTAACATCAACAATTTTAAAGCCATATGGATCTGCATATTTTAATGGTTGGTTAGAAGTATATCTGTATAAATTTACATCTATGCTCATAAACCCAATCGGATCTTCACTCAAAAACCTTCCTGTCTCAGGTGCATAAGGTCTGATCATAAAGTTTGAAGCGTAGGCAACACTCATCTTAAACTACCAATAATAAAATGTTTTCTATGTTTTACTTGCTTCATAACGGCCTACATATATTTTGTATATTATTGCATTTTTTAAAACTTTTGGCCAAATTCTGGCCATTTTTATACAGCATCTAAATATTCAGCTTCGATAGCTGTTTTTAACTTTACACCAAGGGCATCTAGCACTTTTTGAATTTTTTCAATCGAAGTACCGTGATACTCATTTCGTTCATCCCGTGACACTTGAGCTTCCAAAACTCCCAGCTTCTCTGCCAAATCTTTTTGTTTCATTCCCTTGAAAATTCGAAGCGCCACTAAAACGTGACCAATTCCATTTAAATTCTCAAGTATCTCGAATTGACCTCTTTTTAATTTTTCATATTCTTCAACTTCTTCACGCAATTGAAGTGCAAATGAAGCCAGAGGGTCAATTGCAAGTTTTATCTGCTCTTTTGTCATCTTAGCATTTTTCATTTTTTTCTTATGATCTTCAAGGGCATTAAACTCTTGTTCTAATCTTTTCTTTGCTTCAATATATTCTTTCTCAGTTTTAATCATATGCCCTCCTCAAGGTATAACCTTGATAATACCTTTTGGTTTAAACCCATTTCTAGATTGCCTAAATGCAGATGGAAACGTTTGATCATTTCCATATTGATCTTTTATTCCTGTTCCCTGATTAAGATGTGGAAAAAATTCAACCCTATAAAAAAGCCACATCGGTAATTGTTTCTTTGCATAACCTCTATAAGTTTTACGTGAGCGTGGGTCCCAAGTCCAAATTTTATGAGGATCAAGATTATTCAAAGCAGAAACAATTTGTTGAAATTTAATCATGTCTGCCTGCTTCAACATTGAGAGATGAGGATCAAAATACCCATCAATATCATTCGGATAATCTTTATCTTCGACAAAAGAACCATCTAAAAAAATATCGCAAACTCCTACTTGCCAAAGTTGTTTTATAAGTATTTCGGCCCTATTAACAAGTTCAGCTCTCCATAAACTATCCCAAGTTGATGATGCCCCATCTCCTTGAACAAGAATACTCTCCCTTATATCAGCAAGGCTCGCATCATATGTTCCCGGCGCTAATAGCCCATCTGAATTAAACTTATTTGGAATTGCCATAATTTCCCCAATTCTCTTAATGTTATTTTAACATATTTGTTAAGTTTTCAAAAGTGTTAATTATTAAACAGCTTATCTGGTTGATTTTACATGACAAAATGAACAGGATTTTTGGCCAAATTCCGGCCATTTTTTTATATTTCTCTTTTTACAGATTCCAGTATATTTGAAAACTTCACTAAACCTGCATTTCGTAAAGTATTAATAAATTCGTCTTGAGTTTTTGATGGATTTTTTAACCTGGCCCTTTGCTTTCCAACTCCTTCAATTACCATCATATCAAATTGCTCATATAAACTTACTAAAAAATTATCAGGTGTTAGCGCCATAATATTATATCTACTCAGTTCTTTTTTGGGAAAATCTTTTAAATTATTCGTGATTATAAAATTCGCACCAACAGTAATGGCCAAAGCTAAAACATGACAGTCATTTGCATCCGGTAGTTTTATTTGTTCGATCACATGATGAAAATCATTAAAACATGATCCGTGAAAACATTTGTCCATTATTTCAGAAGTTTTATTTAAAATATCTTGAGTTAAGTCAGGTCTACTTTTCAAAAGATTGCGCTGCCATTCATTATGAATCATTTGAGACCAGTGAGGTATAAAACAACCTTCACTCGCAATCGAAAGTAAGGTATCGCGTATCGAAGCAGGAAAAATTACACAAGCATCTAAAACAGCTTTCTTCACAAAAATCACCAACCCATATTGTTTTTTTGTGATTGCTTGGTTAATTCATCAAGCCCGTTACGAGATGATTCCCGTTTTATTTTATATAATATTAAATCTTTAAAATAAACTCTGCGATGTTTTCCATCTTTATAACTAGGAATAATTCCTGAATCTAAAATTTTATTGAGATACGGCCTTGAAACGTTTAAAAAATCAGCGGCCTCTTGGGAACTCATCACACTCTCTGATGATGCAATTGCAATCTTATCTCCATCCGCCAGGGCCGTTAAAATTGCAAGCAAGGCTTCTTTTAAATTTGCCGACTTGGTTAGTTCCATTAATAAAGTGTTGATTACCTCTTCACTTCCTTCAGCTATGGCAAGACCAGCTTTTTTAGATATTTCTACATCCTGTTCATTGGGTTCAATTAAATGATATTTTAAAGCAGTACTCATCCCCACCTCCTAGCTTAATCTATTATACCATCCATTAGAAATATTCGCAACATAAGAATTATACGAAATTTAATTGATCGTATCTTATTGTATTTATTACAAATATTTACACACTAAACACGGCCCTCCCCAAAACGGCCATATTGCCCTTATCATGGCCGTATCTTCACGGAGGTTTTATGAAAGCAATTTTTGAAATTATTCTTGCCATTATATTTGTCATCAGCGCAGAAAATGTTAGCACAATTATTTACAAAAAAGTTAAAGTTGAATCACTCACCAAAATTCAAAACGGATTACCGTCTCTTTCTATTTTTACCCAAAAATTAACTCGATAATAGTAGCGCTACTATTTGCGCTACTATTAATTCTCAGACCAATGCCGCCTATAAAAATAGGTTTTAAAATTATTTTCTCAATAATTTCAACCTCATCGTTGATAAAATGTTCAACTGATGAGTTATATCTCCACTTGGCATAAAGGTTGCTCTAAGACTTGCAACGACCAAACATAATGCAGCCAAAGGAGGTATTGCAATGACCAATCACAAATCACATTCTTCTGATCAATGGGATCGAATTGCCGAAGGTGTTTTTAATGGCACTTATCATTTAATCAAGATTTTCTATGCAGGTATTGGTGAGTTTTTTCGTTTTATTCAGACAAAATATTTTGAGTTTATTTTTGTCACAGTACCAACCTGTACACTATTAACATTTACCCAGTGGGATTTAAAACTCATCTTTAATTTTTTCCCAAACCGATTTGGACTAGGAATTATTCATCTCATCCGGGGAGAATCAAACCCAACCCATTTTTTACATCTGTTTGTAACGGAAGTTGCCATTTTATGTTTTATCCTCGGACTAAAAGTCATGAGAAATAAAAACAAATGGAATAACTTCTTTGAAACGATCTCTCTTAAAAACGGATTAGGTGGTTACCCAACTTTATTGAAAACCAGCTCACTCAATGAGTTTCAAAAATGTTTTATCTTTGAAAGTAACGGAATTGGATTGGAACGATTTCAAACTAAAAAATCTTCGCTTGAATCCATGATCAAACTGGAAATTGAAACCATTACGCATGGATCTGACCCCGGCATCATAAAAATTATTACTAACAGTAAAAAATTGCCATTTTTTTTGAATTTTGAAAATGCCAAGGAACAACTTGATTTATCCCAAGGGGAATTTATTTTAGGTGATAGCAAGCAGGGTTTAAAGAAAGCAAATCTTACTAAACTTCCCCATCTTTTGATAGCTGGAACTACCGGCGGAGGCAAAAGCGTTTTTTTTAAACAAACCCTCCTTGGACTTTTAACCTCTTCTAAAAACCTTGAAATGCATCTGATCGATTTAAAAGGCGGATTGGAGTTTACTGATTTTAAAAATTTCCCAAATGTTTCCATTGTCAAATCAATCACTCATGCGGCCAATTTACTGCAAAAGATTGAATCGGAAATGATGAAGCGTTTTGACTATTTGGAAAAAACTCATCGTAAAGAGATCGTTCCTGAACGTGATCAAATGTCCCGTATCATTATCGCTGTGGATGAAGCGAGTGTTCTTTATGCCAACATGGATAAGTACTCCGATGATTATGAAGACTCCATTGTAGCTCGAAATCTTACCGATAAAATCGCCAAGCTAGGCCGGGCAGCGGCCATTCATTTAATTTTGGCAACCCAAAAGGTCAGCAAAGAAACCATCAGCACCTCCATTCAGGAAAATATTTCAGCGAGGATGTGTTTTCAGATGAATACCCTGCCCGGTTCTTTGGCCTTACTTGGTGACAAACGGGCCATTGATCTTCCGGCCATTGCTGGACGAGGAATATGGAGTCATGGCCATGATTCATTTGAAGTTCAAGTTCCGTTTGTGGATGAACGAACCATCAGATCGTTCATCACTTCTGCCAAACTTGAACCGGTAAAAGTACAAAATCAACCATCCAATAAGTCAAAGCTTCAAGATATCCTAAGCATTGGTGAACAACATGAATAAAAAAAGACCAGTGAGGATTGTCATGCGGGATATTGATTTAAAACTTTTTTACTATCTTTACGCCTATAAAGTGGCCACGGCTGAGCGAATTGTCAGGGATATTTATCAAAATATCTCCCATCAAGCACTTTATAAAAGATTAAACAAGTTTATTCATCATGGATATTTACAGGCCAGTTATGTCAAAGAGATTCGAGGCAAATTGATTTATAGTTTAACAGCTAAAGCATTTCAAGAATATGTTTCTGACAACGATAAAACACGCTGTCAGTTAAAAAGTGAAAACATCTGGCATGACCTGGCATTACTTGATTTAGGAGAAATTTTCAAAACGCTACCCAGTCTTCAATTATACGTTACCGAAAATATTCTCAGATCAAGTGCTGAACTTCCAGAATTTGAAAATCTCAAAACGATCCAGCGTCTTCACCCTGATGCACTTTTGAAGATAAAACTGCACGGCAAAGAATTCATTTTTGCCATAGAGTATGAGCGAAGTTTAAAGTTTCATAAAAGATATCGCCCATTTTTTGAAAAGTATCATACCACTGGTGATGTTGATGCGGTTCTTTTAATAACCAAGGATGAATATCTGGCCAATCGTTTGGTGGATAAAGAGCGCCTGCTTTTTGGCAATAGCGATTCAAAGATTTTCTATTCTACATTTGAAAATGTTCAAAGTGCCAAGTCAAAGTTGACGTTCACTAACAGGAAAATGGAAAAGTTGATTATCCCTAAGCTGGTTGCAAGTGAAGGCATGCCTGCAACTGCTACACTTTCACAAAGTGTCCATAATGATTGAGTTTTATACTTTTAGAAAGAGAGGACTGAATAGACATATCATCAAAATCAAAAATAAGGAGAAAATATCATGACTGTATATAAAAAAAGGAATGGGTGCTTATAACCAAAGCACATGGGAAGGAAAATTATAATAAGAATCATTGCTACCAATATGACATTAGAATTAACAACTTTGAACAAGACCTCAAGGAGGCAGGACTTACTCAAAGCGCAGTCGATACTCTGAAGGTATCAGACTTTGAATTTAAATATCTTGATAAATCAGATGTAAATACATGTTCAATCATCAAGGCATTTATCATTCGTCATGAATGGCTTGGTAAAATGCCTCATCGTCCAACTCATAGATTTATAGCAACCTACCAAGGAATAATTGCAGGGGTCATCATTATGGCCACGCCGAATGCTTTTTCAAATCTCCTTGGAAAAGAAAACCGGGATAAGGAAAAGCTGATTAGTCGGGGTGCCTGTATATCTTGGAGTCCCAAGAATTTGGGTTCGGCCTTGGTGATGTTTTCAATTCGCTGGATGGTAAAAAATACACCGTATCGATTTTTTACGGCCTATTCCGACACTAAGGCCAGAGAACTGGGAACTATTTATCAGGCCTGCAACTTTACCTATCTCGGACAAAGTTCAGGAGCACGCTTTGAATATTTTGATCCCCGCAATCCTGACAAAGGTTGGTTTTGTGATCGACTTTTTAGAAAAACCACCAGCTACAAACTTTATGCTCAAGAACTTGGGATTGATTGGGATAAAACTTGGAGCTATCGAGATAAAATCCTATGGACAAAAATCCCCGCTGAAATCAAAGCAGCTTTAATTCAAGCATCCAAAGCTCATCAGGCAAGATGTCATCGTCGAGGTCTTGCACCTAAACATAAGTATCTCTATGTCTTGGGAGCAAGTAAGAGAGAAACCAAAGAATTAAAACATAAGTTTAATGGGCTTAATCCAAACCTGGTTAATCTTGACTACCCCAAGAGTCGGGTATCAAAAATTGAGGAATTTTTAAAACGGCCATTGACGAAACGGCCGTCTCCATGTTGGCCATCATCTATGGATCAAATTCCATCAAAGAAACTGTATTCAATCAAGGAGGTCTCCATTATGTACGGAATTAGTCAGTGGTTAATTTATCACCACATTAAATCAGACCCGACATTTCCATGTGTTAATGTTGGAATCAAAAAACGTTTTTTAATTCAACTCGAACGCTTTGATAAATGGCTAAGCATCAGAAGTCAGATGCAAACTAACAAAGGACATAACCTTCCAAGCGTAAGTGAACTACTGGAGGTGATGGCATGAACACTCAACAATTTGAAGTTAAAATTCACCAAATGGGATCAGGACATATTCAGGCCAAATTTTTTGATCCCAAAACCGGAAAAAGAAAACGCAAAAGATTTACCACTCTAAAAGATGCCAAGGATTTTAAAAAAAGTACTGAAAGTCGGGTTAACTCCAAGGGTGTTAATACCTTTAATGATCTAAGACTTGCTCAAGCAATGATGACTTATCTTGAGGCCTTCCCGGCATCCAATGTGAGAAGTCGAAAGAATCACTTTAAATCATTTATTGATCACTTCGGGATTTATCGAGTTAATGAAATAACCATTAATGATCTTAAGGAGTGGTTTCAGATGAGGAAAAGCGCAGATAATCTGAGCGAGCTAACGGTTAATGCCATCAGAAGTCAGTTTTACTATTTTTTTGAATACCTTGTGAATGAAAATTACCTGACTTTAAATCCCCTCAATAAAATAAAATTCAAGCGCTATGATATTCCCAGACGCAAACGGGTGGTCATGTCAGTGGATGAGGTTTTAAAGGTCTTGGAAACCGCCAAAGTGTTTTCGCCTGATCTTTTATATCCTTATCTGGCAGTAGCAGCGCACACAGGTGCCAGACGTAGCGAAATAGTCAAACTTAATCGAAGTGATATAGATTTTGAAACCGGACTTATTCATTTTAGAGAAACTAAAAATTCCCATGAACGTTTTGTGAGAATTTCTCCAGCACTGAAATTAATTTTGCAAGAACAGCTTTTAAAACATGATCAATTGCCACTGATTTTAAATGAAATGGGTGAACGTCTGGTTCGATCAAGTCTTACCAGACTTATCACCAAATTCAAGGCGTATTTTCCAAACGGAAAAGAGTGGGGATCACATGGGCTTCGCCATTCTTTTGCTTATAATTTTTTAAAGAAAGGCGGAAAGATGTATCAATTGCAAGCTCTGCTTGGCCATAGATCAATTAATGTCACAGTTGATCTGTATGGACAACTTAAGGCCCAAGACATTGAGTGCCCTTCGCCTTATGACCATGAACAACTAACAAAAGAGGTATAAAATGGAAGATTTTCAAGTAAAAATTTATCCCATCAAAGATGGAACAACACTCACAAGTTTTACTCACCCACTTTCAAAAAAGAAAATAAGAAAGGCCTTTACCAACAGAGATATGGCCAAAATTTACAAGGAGGAAATGGAACACAAATACAAACGAAAGCACAAGGCCCATTACCGAGAACTTAGTCTTGAGGAATTAATCATTATCTTTATCGATGATAAACCGGGAAATGCCTACACCAAAATGAAAACCCATATCATTGATTTTGTAAATACCTTTGGTAAATACCACATTGATGAACTCACCAGTGATGCGTTTAAAGTCTGGCTGGATCAAGTTCAAAAAGAATATAAACTGAGGGATATCTCCATGCGAGGGCTTAAGTGTGAAATCGACACTTTTTTTGCCTACCTCGTGGAGAGGGATATAATTTCAGAGTCGCCACTTAGTAAGATTTATTATAAAAAATATGTACCAAGTATTAAATCCAGAAACATTCTAAGTTCTGATCAAATCGATGAACTTTTAAAAGCAGTCAAATCATTTTCTCCGGGATATCTTTATCCGATCATTAAAATGTTTGCTGAAACGGCAGCTAAAAATAAAGAGATTATTGATTTAAAATGGAGTGATCTTGATCTGGAGAGTGGGACAATCAAGTTTAACGAAAGTAAGGGAGGAAAAGAGAGAACTTTAAAAATTTCTGATGAATTGATAACACTTTTAAAAGAAAAAAATAAAAAGCAAGGTTCTCTTTTTTGGACATATCACAATGAGCCTTTCACTACCAATAAGTTGTTTCGCTTGATCACTGAATTCAAGGAGAAAAAACTTTTCAAGGGTGATTGGTGTCCACTTGATCTGAGGCACTCTTTCGCGGTAAATTTTTTAGCAAGTGGTGGTGATATGAAAGAGCTACAGTATATTTTAGGACATGGACAGCTTTTTGATACCAAAAGACTTTATGGAGAGGCATCCAAGGAAATAATTTCAAAATCCATTACCAATCCCTTTGAGTGATGATTAAAAGATAAGGGAAGTCGAAAGCTTTCCTTATTTTTTACTCCCAATTATGAATCTAATTGCATAAATCTCCCAATATAAGCGTCAATTGTCGAGTTAGACCCGGAGGCCTTTTTAGGCCCAATTTTGGAAATTTTTGAAAAGTTTTGGCCAATTTTTGGCCACTAAATCTATTCAATGTGCAGGCAGAATTGGAACTAACAGCATTCAACGCAGCAGTAGATCTTCTTTATTCGACAATCAATTTCCCTTCATCATATCTGGCAAAATGTTGTTTAATTTCATACTTAGTAGACAGTTTTGAAAAAACACAATCGTTATATTTACTTTCTCTTTTACAAACAAGCTTATGTTTTTCAACAATTTTTTTAATAACTTCAATTGGTTCCTTCATCTTTTTAAAATCTCTCAAATAAACATAGGTCGACTTATAATAGAGGAATACTATTCCAACCTCCCAGACTATTTGTTCATCATTTGTACCTATATCTAATAAGTCACAAGTATTGTCCGGACAATATGAAAACCTTAATCCATTTTTATTTTTTTTTATGGAAATCTTATCAGAATATATATCCAAAATACTTTTTGCCGATTTCTCCACTGGTTCAACTGATTGAATATTTATATTAACAAAACAATATAGGAAAATTAGCATTGTTAATTTCATAATTTAGGAACTCCATTACCTGGCGTAATTTGCAAGTGATAATGATCTCTATTCGGATTATTCGGAAACGATTCATACTGGCCATTACTAAAACCACAAGATCGCGCACACATATTCGTTTTAATTGGATCTGAAGCTTGAGAATTCCCGTTAGATGGACCTGCAATATCACATGCATTATTATTATAATGTTGACTATTGGGACTGTGTCCACTTTGTTCATTTCCACCAGTTACAATTAAATCGCCGCCTAAGCAGCTTTCCAAACATTCCATAGCATTATACGTTGACCCCGTCGGCATTGATGTTCTTGGAATTTCAGGAATAGGATCATTTCTATTCGGAGTTAATAAACCATATGGGTCACTATACATTAATGGACTATTCCCAACATACCTATAAAAATTACTATCTCCCGAATTAAACCCAATCGGATCTTCACTCAAAAACCTTCCTGTCTCAGGTGCATAAAATCGCGCCCGATAGTAATACAACCCCGTTTCCTGCTCCCATTCTCTCGCTGTATAGGCGTAGGGATTCTCTACAAACTCGTGACTATCGTTTGGATTATCCTTTTCAAGTCTGGTTGTTCCATACACTCCATAACTATATCTTTGCACTACTTTTCCTTGCGTATTTACAAGTTCTCTTATTGATCCAAGATTATCTCTAGTATAATAGAATATTTCATTATCTTCAAAGCTTGAATTTTTATTAATATCTCTAAGCATTGCCAACGGACGGTCTATTCCTGGGCCGTGCAAATAAGCTGCTAT
>Ga0208373_1002569_pt1 | contig 19772 bp, 17 predicted proteins | sample RifOxyC2_FD_184036 | JGI IMG/M metagenome (GOLD analysis project Ga0208373, IMG submission 184036) | Soil microbial communities from Rifle, Colorado - Rifle Oxygen_injection C2 (SPAdes) | ecosystem: Environmental > Terrestrial > Deep subsurface > Rock core/Sediment | place: Rifle, Colorado... | reverse complement strand
GTGTTGTTTTGCCGTGATCCACGTGCGCAATAATGGCTACATTTCGAATATTCATAATGGTTTTTATATAAAAACTGCCGCACTAATAGTCAGCAGATACAATGATATACTACTCAAAACGTTGATAGCTGTCAAATAAAAATAGAGCTATTGGACTTTTTACACGATTCGTGTATACTAGATTATGTAGGATTTTTTCATTTAAGTTCATTTCCTTACGCAATAGCGTAAAAAGTTCGTAAATTGGGAAAGTAAGACCCGGACAACGGTTCTAAGCCACCAGAAATGGCTGCCTGCACTATTTAATCGTTAACACGTTCACAATGGCAAGTAAGCTATTTATAGGTGGTATTTCATATAGTACTACCGAAGACTCTCTGCGTGATGCATTCGCACAAGCAGGGAACGTGACCTCAGTCAACATCATTGTTGACAAAATGACCAATCGCTCAAAAGGATTTGGCTTTGTAGAAATGGCAACCGAAGAGGAAGCTGAAGCTGCAAAACAAATGTGGGATGGTCAGGAACTTGATGGTCGTCGTCTCAAAGTCGACAATGCTCGCCCGCAACAAAGTCGCGGTCGACGCAACGATTACTAAATATATCGTTCAAAAAATCCGTACTTGTTACTACTTGTGCGGATTTTTTGTTTTGTATATACTAAACAATAATATTATTAATCGATCGTATATGATAAACAAAAAACAATTGCTTGGGTACGGCATGGCATTGAGTGCGTTTTTATTTTTAGGAGCTGGATGTAATTCATTTATTAAAAATGCAACAAATGTTGTTTCTACTGTTACTCCTTCAAAAATGTCTGAACTTCAGTATTATAATCTCGCAATTGAAAAAGCAAATGATATGAGTGAAGGTCTAGATACAGTTCAAGAAAATTATGATCGAGGATTGCAGTTTGCACAAGAAGGAACATGTTCGTTTTGGGGAGCGGGTAGTGGAAGCACATATGCTGATCAAGCTGAAAAAGCATTGATAACAGAAAAACAAGAAATGGAAAATGCAGATAAACAAAAACAAGTAGAAGAAAAAATAGCTGCATATCTTGTCAGTTATAGAGAAATGATCACTGCGGCTGATGAATATAAAAATTATTGTGATCGTGAACAATTTAAAGATGATGGAGGAGCAAAAATTGATGAATATAAAACAAATTTAGTTGATAAAACGAATGCAACGATTGCGGTACAATCTGATTTTTTTGAACTTGTAAAACAATTTCAAAGTGAAATCGATTTCAATATTGATGAAAATACGACAAAACCAGATGAAATGGCCATCCTCATTCAGAATGCGCTTACCGGTGATGTAGATGACGTTCAAGAGGCGTATTCAATATATGCACAAGAAACACTTAATCTTAATGAAGAAGCAATAGTAGATTATGCTCCGGTGAAAACAACATATGAAAAATTATTGAGTGATATTGAAAAATATAAACAAAAAGCTGATTCTATCAAATTGGCAGACGTCACAGTGCTTGGAATAAATTACACTGCTTACTTACAGGCCATTGATCGATATACGATTGAATTTGAAAAATTAACGAGAGATGCCGAAAATGCTGGAGTACATGCTGATAATATCATCACCTATGACGATCGTATTGTTGCAGAATATAAAAATGTTATTGATAGTCATAATACATTAGTTGACAGTTTAGATACATATGCTTCCATGCCGCAATAATTAAGGAAGGATAGAATGATTTTATGATATCAGTTGCAAAGCTTACAAAAAAATATGGAAATACTGTAGCGCTTCAGGATATTACGTTTGAAATACAATCCGGAGAAGTGGTTGGTTTTTTAGGACCAAATGGTGCAGGAAAAACAACTACCATGCGTATTTTAATTGGTTATATTTCTGCAACTTCCGGCACAGTCACAATCAATACGCACCAAGTGAACGAACATTCAAAAAATTTGAGAAAGAAAATCGGATATTTACCGGAAAGTAATCCCTTATATGATTCTGTTCGTGTGTATGAGTATTTAGAATTTATTGCGGGCACGAAATCAATTCAACATGCTAAAGAAGAAATTCGTCGTGTTATTCATGTCTGCGGTTTAGAACAGAAAGTGGATGCGCTGATTTCTGAACTATCGAAAGGATATCGCCAACGTGTTGGATTAGCCGCTGCATTACTCGGAAACCCAGACATTTTGCTATTAGATGAACCGACTTCCGGCCTGGATCCAAATCAAGCAGCAGAAATTCGTAAAGTGATTCGTGAAATTGGTAAAACCAAAACTATACTTTTTTCAACACACATCTTGCAAGAAGTGCAATCTGCATGCGATCGAGCCATTATTATTCATCAGGGAAAAATTGTTGCACAAGGCACTATTAATGAGCTGGTACATAATTCAAAAGGGCAATCGCAAGTTCGGGTAATCATTGAATCTCAACAGGAAAGTATTGTGGAAGAGTTAAAATCGCTTGAAGGGGTAAAAGAGGTGAGTTATCTGAAGAATCATGAATATGTATTAACTTCAGCATCACATGAAGATATTCGACGTTCAATTTTTCAATTATGCGTTACTAAAGGTTGGGTATTATTAGAAATGGAACGTTCTGCCCAAAGCCTTGAGGATGTATTTAGACAATTGACCACACAATCATGAAACCTGTTATTTCATTGTATAAAAAAGAATTTTTGAGCTACGTTTATTCATTGCTTTCGTATATATTTATTGTTATTTTTTTGGTATCGCTTTCCTGGTTATATTGGCAAGATGTTTTTTTGGTAGGTCAAGTGAGTATGCGTGATTTTTTTCGTTTACTCCCATGGTTTTTTCTATTCTTTTTGCCTGCATTATCAATGAGAATATGGAGTGAAGAAAAGAAATCGGGAACCATTGAAACAGTACTGACTTTGCCAATTTCAGATGTGCAAGCGGTGCTTGCAAAATTTGCAGCAGCAACTACTTTTCTTGCTTGTGTATTACTCTTTTCTCTTCCAATACCACTCACACTATCCTCTATTGGTAATCTGGATTGGGGACCGGTTATTGGTTCCTATGTCGGTGCGTTATTTTTAGGATGTGCCTATATTGCGCTTGGTCAGTGGGTTTCTTCATTAACAAAGAACCAAATTGTCGCATTTTTAGTGAGCGCCGCCATTGCATTTGTGTTTATGCTATTTGGCATGTCTTTTTTTACCAGCTCCGGAGGAATGATTGGCACAGTTTTTTCCACAATATCTACCTATACACATTTTGAAAGCCTCTCAAAAGGTGTGATTGATCTACGGGATGTATTATATTATGTATCATTTATTGCTGTATTTTTGTATGCCAATGTATTATCACTGGGACGTAGACATCGTTCTATTCATACGTATAGTCAACCCCTATTAGTCATCGCAATTGCAGTAATTCTTAATATGTTATTATCACCGATTAATATACGTTTGGATGTAACAGCAGGAAAACAATATACACTCTCAAAAGCTTCAAGAACAATTGTGGAGCATGTGGAAGATCCGGTTACGGTAAAAGTATTTTTTTCAAAAAAAGTGCCTCAAGATTTATTAGCACTTCGGCGAGATGTTGAAGACATGATGAAAGAATATAAACGCATTGGTGGAAAGAATGTAATCATTGAATTTTTAGATCCAAAACCACAAAGTGATGTAGAAAATGAGGCAGAAAAATACGGTATTCCAGCTATTCAATTTAATGTCACCTCTAAAGAAAAATTTGAAGTAAGTTCAGGCTATGCAGGCATGGTGCTGCTGTATCAAGACACACAAGAAACAATTCCCATTATTTCTGACACCAATAATTTAGAATACACCATGACAGCCGCAATACAAAAAATGACAAGAAATGAAATTCCGGCAATTGCATTTTTGTCAGATCATGAAGTTGCTAAAACACAACAGGTGCAGCAATATCTTTCACAACAATTCAATGTTTCATCGACCACCGTTGATACATTGGAAAATGTACAAAATATAGTCATTGCAGGGCCAAAGAAAGAGTTTTCTGATGAGGAACAATATGCTATTGATCAGTTTGTTATGCGTGGTGGGAATTTGTTTGTACTTATTGATGGCATGAATGTCAGTGAGCAATTGGGACAAATTCAACCAAATAAAACGGGCATAGAAAAAATACTAGAAGCTTATGGTGTTATAGTCAACCAAGATTTAGTGGCAGATTTTGCGTCACCAGAAACTATTCGCATGGGTGGAAGCGGTTCGTATCAAGTGGTACAAGCATATCCGTTATGGCCACGGTTAGTGAGTAGTGGTTTTAATAACGAGAATCCTATTTCTTCACGTTTGCAACAAACTACAATACCGTGGGTGAGCTCTCTTTCTTTGCATGGTTCTGACCAAACATCAGTCACAGCATTAGCAAAAACGTCGAGTCAATCTTTTGGATTTACTGATCTTACCAGTATTTCTCCTGAAGCAATACGTACTCCGGATAGCAATTCCTTGCAGGAGCAGGTAGTTGCAGCACTTATTTCTGGTACTATAAAAAGCGCATTTACAAATCGTGAAAAACCGACATCAGTAGATAGTAGTCAATTTGTTTCAGAAACAACATCAGCTCGTGTATTCGTTGTTGGGAATTCACGTTTTATTTCTGATGATTTATTACAACAAGGTTCTATTGAAAATGCATTATTGTTTGTGAATGCCGTTGATGCATTAACACAAGATAATTCTCTTATTTCCATTCGTTCTCGTAATGCGTTAAATAGACCAATTGATCCGTTGAGTGATACGAAAAAAACAGTTCTGAAATATGGAAATATTTTCTCATCTGTTATTATTGTGCTGATTATTGCCGCCACTTCATTTTTTGTAAGAAAAAGAAAAGATTTAAAAGCACGAAAAATGTATGCATAAAAAAGAGCGAATCATTACGTTTGTTTTATTGGGTATTTGTCTTGTATTGATTGGAGCGTTTTTTGTTGGACGTTCCATGCGTGAATCACAGGAGCAAGATCGATTAAGTGAAAAAGATTTCATTTCAACGTTTGATGTCAAAGCCGTGAATCGTATTGAGATAACAAAGGCTGAAGTAATCACAGTATTAGAGAAGCAGGAAGATCTATGGATTATTACATCTTCGAATAATGCTGAAGCAGATAATGATGCAGTGGACACCGCTTTGGCAACAATAGAGAATTCAAAAATTCAAGCATTGATTTCTACTAATACGAATCAAGATTCAGCGTATGGTTTAAGTTCAGACCAAGTGGTGCATATGGTTTTATTTAAAGACGGTTCTTCTTTTCTTGATCTGTTTGTTGGACAAAATGGTGCCGCATCGCAAACGTTCTATGCGCGTAAAGCACAGGATTCAGCAGTCTATTTAGTGAGTGGTTCTGTTTATAACCTCACCAAATCTGATTGGAAAAAACCACAAGAAGCTGTTGCTGAAACAGAAGAAAGTACATTATAGATGAAAGAGATCATTAGATTCTTTGATCAGATGATCTTTTTTTAAAGTCGCCAGTACAGAGCGAAGCCATGGTAAACGACTGAGTGCAAAATCAGTTTGTATTGCTTTTCCAATTTCAGTAGCCGTTGCTTTATGTGGATGAAGAGTATGTAAGTATTGAAGAATTTTTCCACGCCAAATACGGCGAGGCTTTTTAAAATAGAGTGTTTCTTTTACCGTAGGCAATCGTAAGTCCTCTTTTTTTGCTGTTTGAATAGCAGGATATGATTTGCATATGTTTTGCAATGGACAGGCAGAACATTTTGGTTGTGCTCTGGTACAAACAAGTGATCCAAAATCCATAAGAGCCTGGTTGAAATAGTATGTTTTTCCTTTTTTGGGGAGAAGCAGCTTGACCAGTTCCCATAATTGTAATTCTTTCACCTGTGGTAATTTTTTATATCCAATAAATACACGCCCTACTACACGTTTCACATTTGTATCAACAATTGGCTCGTCGGCGCAAAATGCAAAGCTCATAATTGCACCGGTAGTATACGGCCCGATACCAGGAAGTGGTAATAAAGTTTCCTTAGTTTGTGGAAAGCGACCATTATATGTTTGAACCACTGCTTGCGCGATGCGGTGAAGATAGAGTGCTCGACGATTATATCCTAATCCTTGCCACGCAGCAATCACTGTTCGTGCTTGACTATGCGCCAAAGTTTCTATAGTAGGAAATTGTGTAAACCATTGGGTATATTTGAGTAATACGCGATCAACCTGTGTTTGCTGAAGCATGAGTTCAGAGACAAGAATATGATATGGATCATGTGTTTGCCTCCATGGTAAATCACGCGCATGCACATTGTACCAATAAAGTAATGCTTGAGAGAAAAAAATTCTTTTTTGCGATGTAGACAGATGTGGTGACATATATTAACCCATATAGTATACATTTTTTTACATTTTGTGCTATACTATACAACATATCAACAATATTTTTATATGTCTTATTCAATTCCAAAAATTCAAAAAAAGAAATGGTATAAACGGTGGTGGATATGGACCATTGCCATTGTTTTTATTTTAATTATCATTATTGTAAATGTTGCAAGAGTATCATTTCAACAAGCACAACTTGCAAAATACCAATATTTAAAAGAATCGGTTGAAACAACGCACCGTACTATTCGAAAAACGATTTCTACTAATGGTATTATTACTCCAGACGCATCAACAATACTTACAGCCAAATATCCAAGCACAGTGACAGAGGTGAATTTTTCTATAGGAGATACTGTCAATAAAAATGATGTGATTATCAAAACAGAAAACGAAACAATTGTCGCGCCATTTGATGGCCGTTTGTTAGCGCTCAATACATTTGTGCATGAGTTGATTGCTCCCTCAATAGCCATAGCAGAAGTTGGATATCGATCAAATCATATCGAATGGTTTGCATCTGACAGTGAAGTATTAGAATTGAAAAAAGATCAAGAAGTATTGATTACTGTCCCTTCTTTTAATAATGGAAAAGATGAGTATCATGGAGTAGTCTCGTTTGTAGATATTCAAAAACAAACAACAGAATTAGGTGCAACTTCCGCACTCACATCGCAAAAGTTAGAAAATGGTTATCGTGTACATGTGACAAGTGAAGATATGCCAGAAGAATTAACACGAGTGATTGGATTAAGTGTTGATCTTGAAATTGTTGTTGAAGAAAAGTCGAATGTTCTCTCATTGCCTACTGGTGCGGTTCAATATACGAATGAACGTGAAGCATTTGTATATGCTGTGCCAACAGTTGATCAATCGTTTGTAGAAGAAGCATCAAAAGTAAAAGACGTGACCGAGCTATTGCAGAAAAAAATGATTCATGTTGATTTTTCTGGAGACGAGTATACAGAAGTCACAGAAGGTTTGAGCGAGGGCGAATCAGTATTATTATATGTACCACAACAAACAGCATCTCCATTTTAACAGAACTAATGATAACTTATGAGCACGAAGACAAGTGAGCATCATAAGAAGAATGTTCCCCTCATTCAATTGAAACATTTGAAAAAAACGTATTGGAATGGAAAAGTCGCTATTCCGGCAGTTCGTGATGTTAATTTGACTATTTATGATGGAGAATTTGTTGCGCTTATGGGTTCATCGGGATCAGGAAAATCTACTTTATTACATATGTTGGCGTTTTTAGATGCGCCAACCTCAGGCACGTATACATTCAATGGTGAAGATATTCTTGAATTTCAAGATGATTATTTGGCTACACTACGTAATGCAACTATTGGTTTTGTATTTCAGCAATTTTATTTACTTCCACGAACCACGGCCATTGATAATGTGCGTTTAGCATTGTTGTACGCAGGCGTTAAAAGAACAGAACAGCAAAAACGCGCATATGCTGCATTGTGTACTGTTGGTTTGGAAGAGCGTATCTATCATCGACCAAATGAATTATCTGGTGGTCAACAACAACGTGTTTCAATAGCGCGTGCATTAGTGAATAATCCTTCTGTCATATTTTGTGATGAACCAACGGGCAACCTGGACTCAAAAACAGCTCATGAAATTATGGATATTTTAAAAAAATTGCATGCAGGAGGTAAAACCATTATTATGGTGACGCACGATCATACAGTAGCTCGATACGCGGAACGTATTATTCATATGAAAGATGGATTAATTTCACGCACATGATGATTTTTACCTACATTGGTACGGCATTGCGCCAACTGGCTCATAATAAGGGTCGTTCTGCACTTACTATGCTTGGTATTATTATTGGTATTGGTTCAGTTATTTTTATTATGACTTTGGGGGAAGTGGCAAAAAACTTTCTTTTGAATCAAATTTCTCAATTTGGAACAAATGTGATCGAAGTTGGTTTACCCAGTAGTATGGGACTGGATAGTTCAGAAGATATTCAATTAAGCGAAGATGATGTGGATACTCTTTACAATTCTTCTCTTTTACCTGAACTTACTGCAATTTCAGCAGGCTATTCTGCAAGCGAATCCTTAGAATATAATGGAGAAACTCAAACAGTGACCGTGTGGGGTGATTATCCCGAATATTTTGATATTAATCATTTAAAAATTGTAAAAGGACGTTTTTTTAACGCTACGGATGTAACAAATGCCTCACGTGTTGTCGTTATTGATGAAAAGTTAGCACGTGATGTGTTTCATTCTACTGATGTTATTGGTACTCGTATAAAAATTGGTGGTACATTTCTTACGATTATTGGAATTATGCAAGAAATGAATTTTGGTCCAGGCACCTTTGGAATGAGTATGGTTTATTCTCCACTCAGTACAGTAAAGCAACTCTATGCGCCTTCCGAAGATATGCATGTGGTCAGTTTCTTGTTGATTGAGTTTGAATCTGGTACTGATACACAATCATTTCGTAATCGATTAGAATATGAATTGCGCCGATCGCATGATCTTCTCAATACAGATGAAGATCCATTTATGTTATTTAGTCGTGATCAAGCCTTGAGTATTTTAGATACTGTGTTGGTTGGCATTCAAACATTTGTCAGTGCTGTTGCTGCTATTTCGCTTTTAGTTGGAGGGATTGGTATTATGAATATTATGCTCGTCACGGTCAAAGAACGTACAAAAGAAATTGGATTACGAAAAGCAATTGGGGCAAAAAATAATTCTGTACTCATTCAATTTCTAGTTGAATCGATTGTTCTTACTACTGTTGGAGGAGTGATAGGTATTGTGCTAGGATTGGGTTTAAGTAGTGCAAGTGTTGCCATCGCAAATATGTTCCAACCAGATTGGGGTATTGCTTTTGTATTTGTCCCCGAGGCGTTGATTATTGCGTGTGGTGTTTCCATAACTGTTGGCTTGGTGTTTGGCTTATACCCGGCATTTAAAGCATCAAAATTATCACCGATTGAGGCATTGCGATATGAGTAACTTTACTGTATACTGAACCACTGTAATATGTTTTCTCATTTTTTTCAGCATCTTTCTTTTTTTGCGATTGTTGTACCGGTAACAACAGGATCTTTTATTCCAGCAGAAAAAATAAATACTGAAATAACTCCGCAACAAGTACAACAAAGTGCATATGTGGCACAATTTGAACAAGGAGAGATACGCATTCCGATTTTTGGCATAACAGATGCTACGCATTTAAAAGTATATGATATTGGTCCAGTCATCAAAGGTGTGTCTACAAATCAAAAAATACCAAAAGGATATCGTTCCAGCCAACATGTATATGAATATCATTTTAGCACGAATATTTCAAAAAAAATTGATTTAATCATGCACTATATTCCACACGGAAAAGATCTAGAAAAAAAACAAATTTTTTATCGAGCGGATGAATCACAGCCATGGAAAAAATTACGTACGGTAACACAGAAATCTGATCAAACAGTTCATGCATTTCTTCCTGCACCTTCTGGTCAAATAGTATTTGCCAAAAGTATTAAAAAAAAGGAAGGACCCATTAAACATACTCATTTTGTTCCATATGGTGCATTGCCACATTCCGATACTGGCGCTGTACTTGATGCAAAAAGTGGAAAATTTTTATTTCGTGAAGAAGCAAAGAAACAACGTCCTATTGCTTCTTTAACAAAGGTTACTACCGTATTAACATTTCTTGCAACAAAGCCAAATGTAGATACTGTAGTCACATATTCTAATCGTTATGAAAGAGACGGCGCCACTGTGGGAGTGAATAATGGCGAGCAATTAAGCCTGAAAGATGTGCTCATGGGTACATTATTACCTTCTGCAAATAATATGGCAGAGATGCTCGCACAGAGTACTTCTATGAGTCGAGAAGAGTTTATTGCAAAAACGAATCAATGCATGAAAAAACTCAGTTTGCATCAAACGCAAATTGTAGAGCCATCTGGTTTAGATCAAAAAAACGTTTCGTCAGCCGGCAATTATGCACGGATTGCCCGTTATGCCTTTAATACATATCCCGAAATTTTTAGTGAGGCAGCAACAACTCAACAATATTCTTTTTCAACGAAAAATACTGGAAGAGGCATTACTATTTATTCTACAAATAAGTTTGATGGTCGGGGTGTTTATGAAGCCACTGCTTTTAAAACAGGATATTATCCGGGGTATGCGGAACGAACACTTGCGATAAAAATTCGAGAACGATCAACCGGTCATGAAGTTATTGTTGTATTGTTTGGAAACAAAGAATTTGGAACCATCTTTGAAGAAGCCTATACTCTTGCACAGTGGGCTTTTAACAATTACGAATTTCATAATTATTAATTATGCAGCAGCAACGTGAAGTAGTGGTGGTGTTACCCGATATTCGATCAACATTCAATACGGGTTCATTTTTTCGTACTGCAGACGGTGCGGGTGTATCCAAAATATTTTTAACCGGCATTACTGCACCACCGCCGCATCCACATTTACTAAAAGTTTCTCTGGGGGCAGAGCATTCTGTTTCTTGGGAATATGTTCCAGATGTATTTGTAGTTATTGATAAACTGAAAAGTCATGGGTATCAGTTGGTGGCCGTGGAACAAACGCCACAGAGTATAGATTATTGTACAGCAACATATGCTCAAAAAGTTGCTGTTTTTTTTGGAAATGAAGTGGAAGGGCTTCCTCAAGAAATTTTAAAATATGCGGACATGATTGTGGAAATACCTATGCGGGGCAAAAAAGAATCATTAAATGTTTCTGTTTCCGGAGGAATTATATTGTATCACTTGTAATGCAAGACCTGAAAAAAGCTACCTTATGGCAAATAACCACTTATATTATGAGACATATTGATTTTTTGATGAATAATATCTGTAATAACTTGTATCACTTGAGTGGCAAAAGAATCAGTAAACACTAAATCTGCTCGAATACATGTTGGCTGCACATATATATTGTGCATGGGCTTGGTAAACGTGCGCCACATGTCACATACGCTTCCATAGGTGCGCCCACGTTCTCGAATATCACGTTCCAATTTTCGTTCAAAGCGTGTTTGTTCATCAATATTTAAAAATATACTCATATCATACAATTCTAGAAGTGGTTCGTGGTAGAGTACGTGCATTCCTTCAAATAAAATAATCGGAGCAGGGGAGAGTCGTTCAATTTGACTCGAACGATTGTAACTTGGAAAATCATACACCGGTATCGTTGTCTCTCGACCATGATGCAAGTCAAATATAGTGTGGTATGCAAGATCCATGTCTATGCTTTCTGGGGCATCAAAGTTAATTTTTTTTCTTTCTTGCAGTGGAAGATGGGATAAATCTGCATAAAATTGATCTAATGGCACAATTGTTGTTTTCCAGGGAAGAGAAGTGGCAATAATTTTGGATACAGTTGTTTTTCCTGAACCAGAACCACCAGCAAGAGCTATAATAAATGGTTTGCTATTCTTCATGCTCGTCTGTATTGAATCAAGTAAAATATTCATTTTATTTTTCTTATCATATTTTTATTAAATTTACAACTATAGATTCTTTTCCTTACTGTTGAGATATGATACACTATTGAAGTAATTTTCATATACAATGATTATATCTATTGTTTTATTTATTTTTAGCACATTGTTACTCTGGTTTGCGGCTAAAATTGTTATTGGTGGTGTTGAGCATTTTTCAAAAAATATTCAGGTATCACTGTTTGCTACTTCAGCATTGATTTTAGGCATTCTTACTTCATTTTCAGAAATTTCTGTGGGTATTAATTCTATTCTCAATGGTCGGCCAGGCATTTATGTGGGGAATCTTATTGGCGGTTCGTTTGTACTAATTGCATTACTTATTCCATTGCTTGCTATTTTTAATGGTGGGATTTCTTTAAAACATCATTTAGATAAAAAACGATTGTTATTTTTTCTAATTCTTCTTATGGCTCCTTCATTTGTCATTCTTGATGGACAGGTGAGTAGATATGATGGCTTTTTTTTGATTATCTTATACGCTCTCTTCTTTTACCTATTTCAAAATAGCCATCATATTTTTATTGAAGGACAGTTTCGTAATCTTTCATTTAAGAAAACCATAATAAATATCAGCAAAATTGTTGGAGGCGCAATAGGAATTTATGTAGCAAGTAATATTTTGGTCAATCAAACAATAGTCATTTCTGATGCAATGGGCATTCCCACATTTATTATTAGCATTATTATATTATCTCTTGGTACAAATCTCCCGGAAATCATGATTGCTGTCAACGCCATACTCAATAAGCATTCTGAAATAGCATTTGGTGATTATATCGGCTCTGCTGCAGCAAATCCATTGCTTTTTGGAATTTTTACCGTTATGAACGGACCATTTATATTCGAGGTGGGCGGAATAAATATTACATTTTTTATACTACTGTTTGGATATAGCCTCTTTTATATATTTTCGAGATCTAAAACAAGAATTTCTCCCTACGAAGGAATTATTTTGATTGTAGTATACGTCACGTTTATTTTATTTGAAACTTCTGAATTATTTATGTTGTCACCAACCATATAATTATGGAACAAATCTTTTTTGAAATAAGCATTGTTATTATTGTAGGAACTCTATGCGCATCAGTTGCACGTTTATTTCGACAGCCAATGATTCCTGCATACATCATTGCCGGTATCTTACTTGGCCCAGTGGTGTTTCATGTTATAAAAAGCGAAGAATTAATGCATGTACTTTCCACCTTTGGCATTGCTTTTCTTCTTTTTTTAGTGGGAATTGAACTTGACATACGACATTTTTTAAAAACAGGTCAAACAGCTATAGTAGCTGGTATTATTCAAATGCTTGTGGCTTCGGGGTTGGGATATATGGTGGTTCGATTCCTTGGATTTAATCATATAACTGCTTTGTTCCTTTCTATTGCGCTTGCATTTTCCAGTACTATTGTAGTCATGAAAATGCTTGATGAACGAAAAGAACTCGATACTTTGTATGGACAAATAGTCATTGGCATCATGCTTACTCAAGATTTTATTGCGATTCTATTTTTGATTTTTTATGAAGTTTTTAATGGCGGAGGAGATCAATCACTTGGCATGGGCATTGTCATTGCATTCATAAAAGTTGTTCTGCTGATATTTGTAGTTTTTTTCTCATCACGTTTTATTCTTAAAAAAGTTTTTACTTATTTTGCTCGAACTCCTGAATTATTATTTTTAAGCTCTATATGTTGGTGCCTTATTTTTGCTCTGTTTGCGTTACGTCTTGGTTTTTCTATTGAAGTTGGGTCACTGTTAGCTGGTATTAGTTTATCTTTTTTGCCTTATCAAACTGATATTTCTAATCGTGTAAAATCGTTGCGAGATTTTTTTCTTCCTATTTTCTTTGCTGTTCTTGGCGGTCAACTTATTTTCGAATCTGGAACATTACTATTTGCTCCGGCGGTTATATTAACTGTTTTTGTTCTAATGGTTTCTTCTCTTATTGTGATTGGAACACTACTGTTATTTGGCTATCGCTCCCGTACGAGTTTTCAAGCAGGCATTGCCATTGGCCAAGTAAGTGAATTTTCGTTTATTATTTTGAGTATGGCCTATAGTAATGGCATGATTGAACGTTCAATTGTTTCTTTAGGCGTATTGATTGGGTTAATTACGATTACGCTTTCTTCCTATACTATTGAATATAGTGATCATTTATATCAACTCATTCGTCCATTGTTAAAACGATTACAAAGAAAAAGCGCAACGTTACAGTTGGAGCGCATTTCAAAAAATCTTGAGCATCATGTCGTATTGTTTGGATATCATGTTATGGGTTATAAAGTACGTCATGCATTGGAAAAATTTAAAAAATCAATTATTATTATAGATTACAATCCAGATGTTATTCAAAATTTGCAAAAAGAACGCATTTCTCATATTTATGGTAGTATGAGCGATGAAGAAATTTTAGAGAAAACAAGTATAGTACGAGCAGACTATGTGATTTCTACTGTTCGTATTCCCCGTGAAACAAAGGCATTACTTTTGTATATTCAAAAAAATCATATTCAAACATGTGTTATTGTTACTGCGCAAACAATACGTGATGCATTAGAGTTTTATGAGCTTGGTGCAAGCTATGTCATTATTCCTACTTCAGTGAGTGTTGATTATATTGATCGCTTAGTAAAAGGAAATATAGTTCTTCAGAAAAAAAAGCATTTACGAGAGTTGAAAAAATTAGCACAAATAGAATGCACAATATAAGTAGAGAATATGGTCAATTTTTTGCTATTTTTTTGGTAAAATGGTATAGTTTGTAAAATTCATTGATTCAATATGTCGAATACATCTTTTACAATAGATACTATTATTTCTTTATGTAAACGTCGGGGTTTTGTGTATCCATCATCTGAAATTTATGGCGGTTTTGCTGCAGTATATGATTATGGACCATATGGGGTTGAGCTTGCAAATGCATTAAAACGGGAATGGTGGAAATCTATGGTGCAGCTTCGAGAAAATATTGTTGGTCTTGATTCAGGTATTTTTATGAGTCCAAAGATATGGGTTGCAAGTGGACATGTGGCGGGTTTTTCTGACCCCCTTGCAGAGTGTAAAACATGTCACATGCGTGTGCGTGTTGACCATTTATTGGAATCTATAAATGTTGCAGCAGATGAAAAAATGAGCGAGGAAGAAATGAATACACTGTTTTCTGAACAGAGAAAACAGGTACAATGTCCAACGTGTGGAGGGAATGATTTTACTGATGCTCGAAAATTTAATTTACTTGTAAAATCAAACTTAGGAAATTTTACTGATGATTGGTCAAAAGATCCTGTCTATTTACGCGGCGAAACATGTCAAGGAATTTATGTGAACTATAAAAATGTCTTGAGTTCTACTCGAGTTCGTATACCATTTGGTATTGCGCAAATTGGTAAAGCATTCCGCAATGAAATTACTGCACGACAATTTATTTTCCGTACTCGTGAATTTGAACAAATGGAAATGCAATATTTTACGCATCCTGATCAAGAAATGGTTGAATATGAGAAATTGCGTGAATACCGATGGCAATATTATTTAGATTTAGGTGTCAAACCAGAAAACTTGCAGTGGCATAAACATGAACGATTAGTCTTTTACGCAAAAGAGGCATATGATATTGAATATCGCTATCCATTTGGATTTAAAGAATTAGAAGGCATACATGCACGAGGGGATTATGATCTTTCTCAGCATGCAAAACACTCCGGGCAAGATCTCTCATACCTTGATCAAAAAACCGGAGAAACATACGTTCCACATATTGTTGAGTCTTCTGTTGGTGTTGGTAGAACGTTCTTAATGATATTATGCGATGCGTATACAGAAGAAGAAGTAAATGGAGAAAAACGTGTCGTCTTAAAATTGCATCATCGTCTTGCTCCGATTAAAGTAGCGGTATTTCCATTGCTGCGTAATAAACCAGAATTAGTTGGTCTTGCCCGTAAAATTTACGACACGCTCAAAGTTCAATATATGTGTGAATTTGATGATAATGGAAATGTCGGAAAACGGTATCGAAGACAAGATGAAATAGGAACTCCATATTGTATTACTGTTGACTTTGATTCTTTAGAAGATCATACAGTAACAGTACGCGATCGAGATACGATGAAACAAGAACGCATTGAAATATCACATCTTCCAACATATTTAGTAGATAAATTAAAATAACATGAATACATTTAAATTAAAAAGCGGAATACCAGTTATTCTTGCCCCAATGAAAGGAACACAAGTGGTTACCGCTCTTATTTTGTTTAAAGTTGGCTCTCGTCATGAAAATGCACGAAATAATGGCGTGTCGCATTTTGTTGAGCATCTTTTTTTTAAAGGAACAGAAAAACGACCAACCACACTTGATATTTCTCGAGAACTTGATGGGGTAGGTGCAGATTTTAATGCATTCACGAGTAAAGATTGGACTGGATATTATGTAAAAGTTGCAAGTCGCCATACACGGCTTGCCGTTGATATTCTTGAGGATATTTTGTTTCACCCATTATTTGATCAGAATGAAATTGATCGTGAACGTGGAGTCATTATTGAAGAGATCAACATGTATGAAGACAACCCCATGGTTACAGCTGAAGAAATGGTTGAAGAATTACTGTATGGAAAACATCATCCGCTTGGTTACCGTATCGCAGGTCCAAAAGAAAACATTCAACGTATGAGCCGACAAGAAATTATTGCGTATCGAGATGAGCACTATCATCCAGGAAACATGGTAGTATTACTTGCTGGAAATTTACCAAAAAATATAAAGCAACTCGTTTGGAAATATTTTTCTGAAATACCAAAAAGGAAGCAAAAAACTCCTATATATAAAAAATTTGAATTTACTCAAAAAGCACCACGCATTCTTGTGCATAAAAAAAATACAGCACAAGCACATCTTGCGCTTTCTTTTCCGGGTCCAACACATCTATCAAAACAATTGGTTGTAGCAAATGTTCTTTCAACGGTATTGGGAGGAAGTATGAGTTCGCGTTTATTTATTCATGTTCGTGAGCGACAAGGACTGTGTTATTATATTCGTTCATCGGTTAATCCATACGAAGATATGGGTGCAATAACTATTCAAGCAGGTTTTGATAAGACTCGCATTCATCAGGCAATTTTGGCAATCATTGAGCAGTTAAAGTTTATGCGCTCATCATTTGTTTCATCAGAAGAATTACAACGAGCAAAGGAATTTTTGATCGGAAAAATGAGTCTTCGATTTGAAGATTCAGAAAATGTTGCTTCGTGGCTTGGAAGCCAAGCATTATTTCATAAGAAAATAAAAATGGTTACTGATATTGAAAAGGAAATTCAATCTGTTACAGCACAACAAATAATACAGTTAGCCAAAAAAATATTTGTTTCTTCAAACTCCAACCTCGCTATCATTGGTCCATTTCAAAAACAACAACAAAAATCATTTGAAAAACATCTGCAATTTTAATTTATCGTTATGGAGCCAACAAAAAAAAAGATACATTCGATATCAACTGACCCTGCATCCTCAGCACCCACTGGACGTTATATCAATATATCAAGTACCACAGTCTTAAAAATTATTGCAGTACTTGCAGGGATTTTTTTCTTATGGATGATACGCGATGTCATTGGTATTTTATTTGTTGCATTGGTCTTTGCCTCAGCGCTCGATCCATGGATTGATTATCTTGAACGATATCGTATTCCACGAGGGGTTAGTATTTTTACTATGTATGTTGTATTTTTTGCTGCATTTATTTTTGTTTTTTATCTTGTTGTACCGCCTATTATACGACAAACTTCTGATATCGCACAATCATTAAGAGAATACGCTCCACAAATTGAACGTATATATAAATCCATTACGCATTCAACGAATCCATCAATTGTGGATGATCTGCAAAATAATATTTCTAGTTTTAATTCAACACTTTCAAATCTTACGTCTGGAATATTTAATGCAGTGACGAGTTTTTTGGGTGCAGTTGTCGCTACTATTGTTGTCTTAATTATTACATTTTACATGACGATTGAAGAGGATGGATTTAAGCGATTTGTTCGTTCTATTGCTCCAATTCATTATCAACCGTATTTAGTACAAAAAATAAATCGTATTCAGGAGAAAATGGGTGCTTGGTTACGTGGGCAACTCATATTAATGCTCATCATTGGTATTCTGGTGATGATTGGGCTCTCCATTTTGCAGGTGCCATATGCATTGGTACTGGGCTGTCTTGCAGGATTAACAGAATTTATTCCCTACCTTGGACCATTATTAGCATCTATACCAGCAATATTTTTTGCTTATACAGATTCACCATGGAAAGCAGTCGCTGTTATTATTTTATATATTGTAATCCAGCAAGCAGAAAATCATATTATTGTACCAAAAATTATGCAAAAAGCAGTGGGATTAGATCCAATAGTGGTGATTTTGTCAATGTTAATAGGTGCAAAGGTTGCTGGTTTTGCGGGGATATTGCTTGCGGTTCCAGCAACTACTATTGTATGGATTTTTGTAGAAGATATTATCCAACATAAAATTGAAGAAGATAATAAACTGGCAGAGCCATTACATATTGAAGAAAAATTATCATGAATGCACAAAAATTCTACATTACTACTCCTATTTATTATGTAAATGCCGCACCGCATATTGGGCATGCATATACAACAATTGCAGCAGATGTATGGGCACGATTTCATCGCTTATGCGGAGATGAGACGTTTTTTTTAACTGGAACTGATGAGCACGGAATGAAGATTCAAAAAAAAGCGAATGAAGTAGGGAAGGATCCTCAGCAATTTGTAGATGAAATAGCGAATCAATTTATCACTCTTTGGAAAAAGTTAGATATTCAATATGACCATTTTATTCGCACAACTCATCCTGATCACATACAAGCAGTACAACAGGTATTACAAGAATTATATGATAAAGGTGCAATTTATAAAGGCACATATAAAGGATTATATTGTATTGGGTGTGAACAATTTAAAAATGAAACTGATTTAGTTTCTGGAAAATGCCCTGATCATCATACGACTCCAGAGTTACTTGAAGAAGAAAGTTATTTGATGAAAATGGAAGCATTACAGCCACAACTTATCATTGCTATTGAATCAGACCAATTAAAAATTGCTCCACAAAAATATAAAAATGAAATTCTTTCATTTCTCAAAGGTCAAACATTGAAAGATATTTCTATTTCTCGTAAAAACGTTTCATGGGGGATTCCTCTTCCATTTGACGCAGGCCACACAACGTATGTATGGGTAGATGCGTTTTTAAACTATCTCACTGGGCTCGGATGGAATGGAGACACAAAAAATATTCCTCATTTTTGGCCTGCAGATATTCAGTTGATTGGAAAAGATATTTTACGAGTACATGCGACTATTTGGCCAGTCATTCTGCTACATTTAGGGGTGCCGTTGCAACAGGTATTATTGACTCATGGTCACATTCTTTCTGGTGGAAAAAAAATGAGTAAAACAGTGGGGAATGTTATTCTCATTGACGAAATGCTAAAAAAATTTGGCACAGACGGAACACGCTATTTACTTCTTTCAATGGGTGTGTTTGGAGAAGACATGGACATGACATGGGAACGAATGATTGAAAAATATAATGCTGATTTAGCAAATGGTTTAGGGAATCTAGTGAGTCGAGTTACAAAGTTAAGTCAAAAAGTAGAAGGGGAGTGGGGCAATTGGAATACACATATTGATTGGAATGTATATCGACCTTCTTTTGCACAAGGAAAGTTAGATTCAGTGCTCACAAGTATTTGGCAAGAAATAAAAAAGAATGACAAAATCATGGAAGAGCAAAAACCATGGGAGTTGGCAAAATCAAATCCAGAACAATTTGAAATCGTCTTAAGAGCTATAGCT
>Ga0208373_1002568_pt1 | contig 19774 bp, 15 predicted proteins | sample RifOxyC2_FD_184036 | JGI IMG/M metagenome (GOLD analysis project Ga0208373, IMG submission 184036) | Soil microbial communities from Rifle, Colorado - Rifle Oxygen_injection C2 (SPAdes) | ecosystem: Environmental > Terrestrial > Deep subsurface > Rock core/Sediment | place: Rifle, Colorado... | reverse complement strand
TATTGCCAGGCCAGTTTCTGAATTATATTCATCTAAACTTACTTGCGGCTCAGATCCTTTGATTGTCAAAACCTCCACATCACTCACAACTTTCTTTTGTAATTCCTGTTTGAGTGAATCTGTCAACTCTGTTTTGTTATAAAAAACCCCAACCACTGTGGCCTTGCCGGCAAGAGTAAACCCTTCAGCTTCGGCGCCAACATTTTTATCTGGTTTCATTTCCAAACCTACCACTTTATAAACAGCCGTCAATTCTGGATACAAAGCATTTAATTTCTCCTCACCAGCTTTCTTTAAATCATTCTCCATCTCTTTTTCTGCTTCTTTTATATCATCACTGCCAACCACACCCAATTTTCTTAACCCACCCACCATTAACGTCGCACTTTCAGCATAAACCACTTTTTGCCTGGCTTCATTTAATCCAGGAATTGTAAATTTGCTTGGTCCGATCTCACTATCTTTGCCTGACTTATCTGCATATACTTCAGTTGTTATTTTTCCATTTGCTGGTACAGTTACACCATTTTTCAACCGAAAAAGTACATTATTCACAGTCAACAAACGAGTTGTTGCCACCAAAGGCTGATTAGACCCAGAATCATTAAATAATGTAACCACACCAGTAGCCACTGAATCTTCTTCACGAGTAGAAGATGGTTTAAATTCTTTACTCAATGCCACTTCTGTTGTCTTAATAATTCCCTTTGTTGCATCAGTACCATCGACCTCCAAAACAAAAACTGCCTCCACTGGTTCTGGTTTAGTAATCACAGTGATTGTGGCTCTCTTAGCTGACATAAACACAATCACACCCAACAACACAATAGTTAGAAGTAGAAAAGTTAAAGCAACTATTTTATAAAAACGAACTGGCTCGTTACCAAGTGCGGTTTCACGACGATGAGGAGTCATACAAAAGTTATAAAGTTAAAAAGTTTTTAAAGTTTATAAAGTACTTTATCCCGATGAAATGCGGGATCCCGCACTCTGTCGGGACGAACTTTACAAACTTTATGAACTTTCAAACTCACTCTATAACCCTAAACACTTCGCCTAATGCTGTAATCCCGTCTAATGACTTTAATACTCCATCTTGAACCATCGTTACCATGCCATCAGCAACCGCTTTTGCTTCCATATCATATTCAGTTACCTGGCCCGACAAAATCATGTGCTGGATTTCTTGAGTTATTTGCAAAATTTCATAAATACCAATCTGGCCTTTATAACCAAGCTTATTGCATGCCGAACAACCACTGCCAACAAAAAATTTTAATTCTCTTTTTTCTGTTTCACGTTTAACTTTCTCTGGCATGCGAGCGATGATCTCTTCCACCCGTTTGCGTTCTTCCACACTTAATTTTACCTCTTTTTTACATTTTTCACAAATTCTACGCACCAAACGCTGTCCCATTACCGCATTTAAGGCCGGAGCCAGCAAAAATGGTTTTACCCCCATGGAAATAAAACGGGGAATTGCGCCAGATGCGCTATTAGTATGAATGGTGGATAAAATCAAGTGGCCGGTCAACGCACCCTGAATCGCTGTATCTGCAGTTTCTAAATCGCGAATTTCGCCAACCATCACAATGTCCGGATCTTGACGCAAAATAGAACGCAAACCTTTAGCAAAAGTATAATCTTTACTATGGTCTATCTGGCTCTGATTAATACCCTGTAATTTATATTCTACCGGGTCTTCCAAGGTAATAATTTTTACACCCGGTTCATTTAATATAGTCAAAATCGCGTAAAGAGTAGTAGTTTTACCAGAACCCGTTGGACCAGTGGTGATAATCATGCCATTCGGACGTTTAATTTCAGATTTTAATTTTTCAAATGCGTCGCCCGAGAGCCCTAGTTTATCAAATCCAAGACCTTTGCGTGACTGATCCAAAAGACGCATCACGATACTCTCGCCCCAAACTGTCGGAATGGTTGAAACACGCACATCTACATTACCATCAGCGAGTTTAATAGTGAAACGCCCATCTTGTGGATTGTCTGTGACGTTGATTTTAAGTCCAGCAGTTAATTTAATGCGCGAAATCAATTGTTTGTATAATTCTTTGGACAATGTGGCCGCGTCATGTAAAATGCCATCCAAACGCACGCGAATTACAATTTGTCCCTCTTCTGCCTCGACATGTAAATCAGAAGCATCAATCTTTAACGCCAAACCCAAAAGCAAGGTTACTAAGTCTGTGGTACTGCGTCGATTAAGTACTTCCTGAAAAGACGCAAAATCTGTAACATCTGCCTTCACTTTTTCCAAATCCCCCGCTTTAATTTCTATATCTTTTGTAATTGGCTTGATTGTCGGCAGAGTATCATAAAGTTTCAACACCCTCTCAAAGCTGGGTTGAGAAATCACATAAAGCGACGGCGTGAAACCGCGTTTTTCTTCTATTTTTTGCGCAATGGCCCCAACCAAATCATCTTTTGGATCAACTGCCCCAAGTTTTACTTCTTCTGGCGCAGAATAAAAGCAAACGGTTCTGCTTTTCTCCGCCTCCTCACGCGTCACTTGCCGCAGAGATTCTTGGCTAACTGGAAATTTTTCCAAATCAATGTGCGGCAGATTCAAATCTGTGGCCAGACCAGCCGCTAACCGTTCCTGCTCTTTCACTGAAACCGACCCCATCTTTTTCTGAAATTTTTCGGAGATTTCATCCGACGCAATCTTAAGACCCGGCCTACTGCCAGTATTCTTTTTATTTAATAAATTATTTATTGATGGTAGATCTGACATAAATCAACCGCGCAAAATATGCACAATGCGGCTAAATAAACCCTCGTGATGCATTTTCATAAATAAGTAGGTCCAAACCGAAGTAGAAAAAACAGTAAATACTGACCCAAGCAATACGACAAAAAGAGCAAATAAAAACGGTGAAATAACCGAAAGAATAAACCAAATGATGCTTTGCCCAGCTAAGATAGTTACCAGCCACGCAATGGTCGTTGGGACCATTAAAATTAACAACACTAGTAAAGCTACGACCCCCAAAAGCAGGTTTAAACCAAGCAAAATAAATCCAACCTCAAAAGACACCAGCCAGTGCTTGCAAAACATTCGCCACGCCGCTGGAATAGCCCAATCTAATGGATAATTTTCTACCACCACATAGCCCGCGATGTAAATTGTAAGAAAAGAAACCACCATGCCAATAAATGCCGCGGCCACAAATACAACCAGTAAAAACAATAGCCGCCAAGCGGTATCTGCATGCGAAACCGACTGAATAACCATACAACCAATTAATGCCACCAGCGAGATCACGATAATCTTTCTGAAAAAATTTAGGACAAACAATCCCCAAAAGTGCACAGCGCTGGCATGCCAACTTTTTTCTGCATCTGGTAATTTATCTTTCTTGGCCCATTGCGCGGACGCGTGAATCAAAGTTCCTTGTGATAAAATTGCTATGACAAAGACGAACAATATTATGCAGCCAAGCAACAAAAACACCCAACCCAACGATACCCACCCAACCAATGAGAGTGAGATGCCAGAAAATAATTTAGTAAAAAAATTATAAAAAGACAAACCATCAAAAAATGACGACGCTGTTGGAAAACTTATTTTTCCTAAAAATTCTGTGATGCCCATTTGTCCCAAAAACGCGGCAAAAAAACCCAACAACCACAAATACTTATGATGCCAGGCGAGTTTCCAACTGTGCGAAAGCGCCTGACGATAAGTTGGTTCATGCATAGTGATAGTTTAAAAAGTTATAAAGTTTGTAAAGTTCGTAAAGTACTTTCAAAACTTTACAAACTTTATGAACTTTCAACTTATCTATTATACCACATCTTTCTCTTTTCTCCCAACGCTCTTCCACATTATCTCCCAAATACTCTTTTGCGAGCGAGCAATAGCCGCGTCTTCGACAATCACGGCCGCATATGGACGACGAAAACTGATCATTAAAACTTTATTGCCATAAATATTTATTTCCGTATCTAATTCAATTTCACTAACCAGCCTAACTTCGCGCAATTGTTCCGCATCTTTTGATTTTACCAGCCTCCCCTGCTCACCATCCTTAGCAATACAATAAAATTTTTGCCTGTTTTCCGTTCTTCTTTTTGGTATATCCCAAAGAAAATCCTCTGGCATGGCCGCAAACATTTTTTCATAATCAGAGTAGCCATAAATCGTTTCTTTGGATTGAATCATGTCATCATAAGCGTGCTTTATGCCTTCAACCCACTCGTAATATCTTACTTTTGGTTTATTTCCGGGTTGATTAAATATGCCCATCATTTCTGGAAGCATTTCTTCCACTTTTTTTACCTGATTTTTTGCGCGCTGGATTAAGACGTGCGGATTTTCCGCCACTAACAAAATCTTTTTGCCTTGTTTTATTTCCGAAACCAATCCGGCCTGTTTCATTTCACTCAAAAAATTATAAATACTCGTGCGCTTTACGCCAGATTTTTCTGCCAACTCATGAATTGTCGCGCTCCCCAACTCCAAACAGGCCAAGTACACCTGCGCCTGCTTTTCCTCTATGCCGAGTTGGTGGAGTGTGGGGATTATTTCGGTCATATCGCCTCGCAACATTGTCATTCCGACCCCGACGTAACGTCGGGGGAGGAATCTTTCTTATTGATTATTTTGTCATTCCAAGCCCCGGAGGGGCGACAGATAGTAGCCAGGGCATTTATGCCCTGGAAAATGCGTTTTAATTTGGTAAAGTCCCATCGGGACGACACCTCGTTTAAAACGATGTGCCGCCCCCATGGGGCTGGTGTTTTGTGATGATCTTTTTCCAGGCACTAAAGTGCCTGGCTATTATCTTACGCCCCTACGGGGCTCAAACTGTGGACAACCTCCCCAAACATATCCGCCATTTTAACCTCTTTTCTCACCCTGTCTACATTTTAGACAATACCATATTTCCTAAATCTTGTCAAATTTAGCTATTTTAAGCCAATTTTATGAACACACCAAAAATATCTCATTTCTTGTCTGTCATCTTGACAAAGCATGAAAAATTGGGTATACTACTGTGTTCCGTTATTGTGACGGACAACGATCTTTCACAAAACAGGGGAGGCAAAAAATGAACATCCTCATTAACTTGCTGGCATTCTTCGCCGGAGGGCTGTTGGGTCGCCTAATTCGTCGTTTGTGGCTCAAGATAAGGAACCGCCAAACCAAAAAACTGACAGTTCCAGCGCATGTTCCGAGAGACAACGCTGAGTTTATCTTGCATTTCTTTGCGAAGGGCGGCAAGGAGATTGCAAAGAAACTCAGCCCACAAGGAGATTGGTTCACAGAGGCCGAGATTGACAAGAGGACAGCCGATCTCGGCTGGGACTACAGCTGCCTTGTAGATGACCATTTTAATGAATACCTTCGCGTTTACAGGAAGACAATCCAACTGGTCAATGCAACCATACGCGTTCTGCCGTATCCACACTACCGAGACAGAACTGAAAAACATCTGTTCGTCCTAGTAACAAAAGGCGATTTTGAACAGATGTTGCAATGGGCGCAATCAAAGGGTTATCCTCTACCATCGGCCAATCCGTCCGTAGTCAGCGTAGAATTCACAGTGTTCACAAGACCGGAAAACACTTATTTCCGGGTCTACTGGACCCATGTGGATATCACGTAGACCTCGTCTCCAACACTGCCACAAGCTTTCGCCCCCACTCCACCACCGCTCCTTCGCCACCCGTCGGGCATCATACGACGGGACCCAATCTTTTCCGCGGTAAAATTTAGCGCGGAGGAGATTGTGGATAATTGGACTTGACAAACAATCCTCGATGGGGTATAATACAGTCAACGTATCAGGTGATGAACCGTATCCGTTTGACGGATCAAAAAAAGTCCCTTCGGGGATTTTTTGTTTTGTCATTTTATGATATAATGTTGCGGTGATTGGAGAGTATTGCCTGTTGGACAGGACATCATCTGATACGTGATTGATCCGCTTAACCGCGGATACGGTTCAATTCCGTTGCTCTCCGCCACCGAAACAACCTCCTAACCCGGGGTTGTTTTGTTTATATAAAAAAGTCCAATTCTTTTGAAATTGGACATTTTATTAGGTGAATTAGAAATTAGATATTAGACATTATTTGTTTAAACTCCTCCTGCTCCACCGTCTCTTTCTCCAACAATACCGCCACCAAACTATTCATTTTGTCTCTATTTTCCACAATAATTTTCTCTGCCAATTTAAGCGCCTCGGACAATAAGCGATTTATTTCAGAATCAATTGTTTCCGCGATTTTTTCGCTGTAATTTTTTCTATCGTGAATTTCCTGCGCCAAAAAAATTAATTCTTCATTTTCGCCATAAACACGCGGGCCCAATTTATCGCTCATGCCATATCTAACCACCATTGACGTGGCCACTTGCGTGGCTTTTTTGAGGTCGCTTGAGGGACCGGTGGATATTTTGTCGTCGCCATAAATCAATTTTTCTGTCACATAACCGCCAAGCATCATGGCCAAATCATCTTTGAATTTCGCCATTGTGCTGTATCTCACGTCTTTCTCTGGCATGCTTAAAGTGTAACCGCCAGCCAGGCCACGACCGACGATTGAGACCTTGCGCACCGGGTCGCAATTAGGCAAGAAATTACCCACAATCGCGTGGCCGGCCTCGTGGTAGGCGGTCATTTTGCGTTCGTCTTCGGACATTACGCGGGATTTTTTCTCCGGCCCCAACAAAACCTTTTCAATGCTTTCCAAAATCTCTTGTTCGCCAACTTGTTTTTTGTTTCTGCGCACAGTAAGTATGGCGGCCTCGTTCAAAAGATTGGCCAAGTCAGCGCCGGAAAAACCCGGCGTGCGTTCGGCAACATTGCGGAGTGAAACGGTTTTGGCAATTGGCTTGCCCTGCGCGTGAACTTTTAAAATTTCTTCGCGGTCAGCAATATCCGGCAAATCAATCACTACTCGCCTGTCAAAACGGCCCGGACGAAGCAATGCGCTGTCCAAAACATCTGGTCGGTTAGTCGCGGCGATGACGATAACGCCAAGATTTGGGTCAAAGCCATCCATTTCCACAAGAATCTGATTGAGTGTTTGCTCGCGTTCGTCGTGTGATCCGCCCAGACCGGCTCCGCGTTTGCGTCCAACAGCGTCTATTTCATCTATAAAAATAATGGCCGGCGCGGATTTTTTGGCGCGGGCGAATAAATCACGCACACGGCTAGCGCCAACACCAACAAACATTTCCACAAATTCAGAACCGGAAATATGAAAAAACGGTACATTGGCTTCGCCCGCCACTGCCTTGGCGATAAGTGTTTTACCTGTACCCGGCGCGCCCATAAGCAATACGCCTTTTGGAATCTTGGCGCCCAAGTCAGTAAATCTTTTAGGATTTTTTAGAAAATCAACAATTTCTTCCAGCTCTTCTTTGGCTTCTTTTGCTCCGGCAACATCTTTAAACGTCTTTTTATTTTTATCGTCTGCTTTCACTTGCCGGGCCGCGCTTTGGCCAAAACCCATGGCCTTATTATTCGCGCCCTGCACCTGGCGAGTCATAAAATATATAATGGCAATAAACAAAATCAAAGGCAATAAAAACGGCAAAAGCATGTCTAGCCAATATCTCCAACCGGACAAATCCTTGACTTGAACATCAACCTTCTGTAATTTTTCCGATGCCACGCCATAATTGCTCATCAGCTCGGAAAACGACTGTCCTAATTCTTTCTTTACTTCCTGTGGTTTAGCTTTTTCGTCTTTTAAAGTGATAGAAAGTGTGTCGCCCTGCACTTCCACGCTTTTTACTGTTTCATTATTTATCTCCTCAACCAGCTTGCCAATGCCCACCTGCTCCGGCTTTGTTTTCGTAATCGGCGAATAACTCAACGCCCCGGCGATTAAAAGCAGAGTAATGAATATCAAACCAAAACTTTTGAACATTTTGAACATAAAGATTGATTAAAATTATGTGTTGATTATATCAAAAAAAAGGGTGTTTGTCAATGTCACAAAAATCCCTCTCCTTGAAAAGGAGAGGGGAATTATGAAAACCAAAAACCCGCCTTTGGGCGGGTTCGTAATCTTTCAATCTTAATTCTTTATTCCTCTTTCTTCCCTGCCACGTGGGCATCGTCAGATGCCTTTACGTGGTCCTCAACTTTCTCCTCGCCTTTTTTCTCATCTTCCTTAACCTCCTCAACCTTTTCCCCTGCCACGTGGGCATCATCAGATGCCTTTACGTGGTCATCCTTCGCAACCTTCACCTTTCTCCCCTGCACTCCCTCTAGCCTCAACCCCAAACGATGCTCGGACGGCTCAACAGAAATAACTTCAAATTTGGCTTTTTCGCCAATCTTGAATTTTTCGCGTAATGTTTTGAGGTCTAACATTTGGCCATCGGATAATTCAGAAACGTGAGCCAGACCGTGGATTTCATCATCGAGTTTTACCATGATGCCAAATTCTTCAATCTTGTGAATCTCACCTTCCACGATATCGCCGGCCTTAAATTTGTCTTTGACTTTTTTCCACGGGTCTTCCACCAAACGTTTGATTGAGAGATAAATTTTTGATTTGTTAATATCAATGATCTGCGCTTTGACTCTATCTCCAACTTTCAACACATCGCGCGGGTGGCCGATTCTCTGCCAGACAATTTCGGAGATGTGAACCAGGCCTTCCAAGCCCTCGCCGAATTTGATGAAAGCGCCGAAAGAAGTTAACGCGCTGACTTCACCATTAACCATATCTCCGACTTTGTATGAGTCAAGCACGGCTTTTTGATCATCTTCCCAAACTGCTTTTTCTGACACAATCAACTTGTCATCAGATTCTGAAACATCAATAACTTTCACCTGCAATGATAAGCCGGCTAAACTTTTTAAATGTTCTAAAATACGATTTTTGTCCCCACCCGGCACGCGCGGATAATGATCAGGGTTTAATTGCGAAACTGGTAAAAAACCAGACAACGCATCTACCTGCATCATCAAACCACCACGATTAGCCGAAACCACTTTAACCGGAATGGTGATTCCATCTTCCATATACTTAGCCATTCTTTGCCAGATCAATTTGTGTCCAGCGGCACGAAACGATAGTTCTGTTTCACCGTTTTCATTTTCCTGTTCCACAACAGTTGCCTCCACTTCATCACCAATTTTCAAATCAGCGTATTCGCATGATTCAGAAAACAATTCCTGTCCACGCACCACGCCAGTGATAACACCACTAATATCCAAACGCACTTCGCCGGCATCTATGGCCACGACCTTACCTTTTACTAAATCGCCAACTTTGGGCAGGGTTGAAAAGAACCCCTTCAAAAGATCGGCGAAACTGCCTTTTTTCTCGTCTACCATATTATTAAAAATTAAGTTAACTCGCGGGCGACGAAACCCTGCGAGATCCGCCGAAGAGGCGGATAAATAAGCCAGCATATTATAGCACAGTTTTAAACCCTGTCAAGGGCTTGCGCCCAACCACAAAAAGGTGTATAATAACACCATTATTTTTTATCAAAAATATGCACGTATCATGGTTAGGAAATACAGCTTTTAAATTAGTTTTTAAACCCACAGAGGATGATGTTGTGGTCGTTATTGATCCATACAAACCAGCCTCTGGAACATTTCCCCGCAATTTAAGCGCGGAAATTGGCTTATATTCCCGCGGTGAAAATAACACCATTACTTTAGGCAATCCATTTGTTTTATCTACTCCTGGCGAATGCGAGGTCAAGGGCGTGTTGATAACAGCCGTTTATGGTAATGAGCAGGACAATTTGATGTTTCGCATTGACAGCGAGGGTTTGAGCATCGGACATTTGGGCATGGCTAAAAAGCCGTTGAGTGAACGCCAGACCGAACTTTTGAACGGCGTTGACATTTTATTTGTCCCGGTTGGCAATGACACTTGTTACGATGCTGAAGCCGCGGCCAAAGTCGCTAACGCGCTGGAACCCAAAATAGTAATCCCAATGGCTTTCAAATCAGACAATGATCCAAAAGCAAAGCCCGTTGAAGAATTTTTAAAAGAAATGGGCGCAAAAGTCCAGCCAGAAAAAAAATTGATTATCAAAAAGAAAACACTGCCCGAAGAGGGCACGCAAGTGATGGTAGTGGAGAAAGAGTGACAGCTATGAAGAAAGTAAACAAAAAAACAAAAGCTAAAATCAATAAGCAAGTCCGTGCTGATATAAAAAAAACAGTAGAAAAAATCCCCGGACTGATTTTTGAACATGTTCGCTTGCAAAACCAGCAGGAAGAAATGCCGGCAACTAAATCTATCACAATTCCGCAATCACAACCTGAAAAAAAAATAATGTCATATGACTATGGAGACATGCAAAGAAAAAGAAAAATTATGTGGTCGGGCGTGATAATTTTGACAGCCATAGTTTTCGCCATGTGGATCGTAAACGCCAAATTGGCATTTAGTGATATAAAAAATGGCTATGTTAAACCAGTGCAAGGAATTACAGAGACTGCCAAAAAAACTTGGCAAGAGACTATGGGGGTCTCTACAACTGACAAACCGGTTACAACAGAAAACAATTTAGATGACTTAAAAAAACAAATTAAAAATAATCTTATTAGCATTTTGTATGTCCAGCAAGCCAGTACAACAGCCTCTTCCACCAACTGAATCTATCGGCAGGGTTGAACCGATAAACATCGTTGATGAAATTAAAACTTCTTACCTTGATTATGCCATGAGTGTGATTGTTTCGCGCGCTTTGCCTGATGTGAGAGACGGTTTAAAGCCGGTGCACCGCAGAATTTTGTACGCGATGTGGAACATTGGCTTGAAACACACTGGGAAATTCCGCAAATCCGCGCACGTCGTCGGCGAGGTGATGGCAAAATACCACCCACATGGCGATGCCGCGATTTACGATTCTATGACACGTATGGCGCAAGATTTTGCCATGCGCGAAACAATGGTACATGGCCAAGGTAACTTCGGCTCTATGGACGGCGATCCGCCAGCCGCCATGCGTTATACCGAAGCCAAATTATCCGCAATTGCCGAAGAAATGTTGTTTGATATTGAAAAAGAGACAGTCAACTTTGTTCCAAACTACGACGGGTCAACTCGCGAGCCGCGCGTCTTGCCCTCCAAACTGCCTTGTCTGCTTTTGAACGGCTCTATGGGCATCGCGGTTGGCATGGCGACCAATATCCCGCCCCATAATTTATCAGAATTATGCGACGGCGTTTGCGCGTTGATTGAAAAACCAAAAATCAATGTTGAGGAATTAATGGAATTTGTAAAAGGCCCGGATTTTCCAACTGGCGGTATTATTTACAATAAAAAAGACATAGAAACGGCGTACGCGACCGGCCGCGGCGGCATCGTCTTGCGCGCCAAAGCAGATATCCAAGAAACAAAAACCGGGTTGTTTAATATTATTATTTCGGAAATTCCATATCAAGTTAATAAGTCCACGCTCGTGGAAAAAATCGCCACACTGGTGCAAGAGAAAAAAATTGAAGGCATCAAGGACTTGCGCGACGAGTCAAACAAAGACGGCGTGCGCGTGGTAGTGGAATTGAAAAAGGACTCTTATCCCAAGAAAGTGTTGAACGCTCTGTTCAAAATGACAGAATTGCAAACCACTTTTCACGTAAACACGCTCGCGTTAGTGGACGGCATTCAACCGCGCGTCTTAAATCTCAAATCAGTGCTGGAAGAGCATATTAAACATCGCCAAGAAGTGGTGCGCAGGCGCACGGAATTTGATTTAGCCCGCGCCAAAGAACGCGCCCACATTTTGGAAGGTCTAAAAAAGGCCTTGGACAAAATTGACGCTGTTATCGCGACAATCAGAAAATCCAAAGACAAAGAAGAAGCCAAATTAAACTTGATGAAAAAATTTGACTTCACTGATAGGCAGACAACTGCTATTTTGGAAATGCGCTTACAGCAATTAGCAAACCTTGAACAGCAAAAAATTGAGGATGAATTAAAAGAAAAGAAAAAATTTATTGACGAGTGCGAAACAATTTTGAAAAGTCCAAAGAAAATTTTGGATATTATTGAAAAAGAAATTAAAGAAATAAAAGAAAAATACGGCGAAGACCGCAAAACACAAATCATCGCCCATGGCGTGAAAGAATTTAGCACCGAAGACTTGATTCCAAACGAACCAACAATCATCATGACCACCCGCGACGGCTATATCAAACGCATCCCGCCGGACACATTCAAAACCCAAGGTCGCGGCGGCAAAGGCGTGATTGGCGTAACGACAAAAGAGGAAGACGTGGTTGACCAGCTTATCTCCACCAACACGCACGACAACATGCTATTCTTTACCAGCCGCGGACGCGTGTTCCAAATGATGGCCTATGATGTCCCCGCCGCCTCCCGCACTTCCAAGGGCCAAGCCATTGTTAATTTCTTGCAATTGGCGCCAAATGAAAAATTGTCGGCTGTTTTGTCGGTTACAGACATGAGCAAATATAAATTCTTGGTGATGGTGACAAACAAGGGCACAATCAAAAAAAGTTCGCTGGAGGACTTTAATAACGTGCGCCGTTCCGGCTTAATCGCGCTCAAACTTAAAGAAGACGAAATGTTGGAATGGGTGCGGCCATCGGTTGGCAAAGATGAAATAATTTTAGTCACTTCCGGCGGGCAAGCCATTCGCTTCAAAGAAGCCAATGTGCGCCCAATGGGCCGAACGGCTTCTGGCGTGCGCGGTATGCGTTTGAAAGGGTCTGATAGAATTGTGGGTATGGATGTAATTTCTCCGGAGTTAGTCAGCCGCAAAGTACTGGAATTGTTAGTTGTGTCCGAAAACGGACTCGGCAAACGCACCCATATTGCTGAATACAAAGTTCAAGGCAGGGGCGGGTCTGGTATCAAGACCATGTCTGTCACGCCAAAGACCGGAAAAATTATAAGTATGTCAGTTATCAACAACACCGAAGAATGCGACTTGATGGCGATTTCAGTCAAAGGCCAAGTTATCCGCACGCCATTAAATACTGTCTCCACTCTTGGCCGCGCCACCCAGGGCGTGAGGATTATGAGGTTTAAGGAAGAGGGAGATAAGGTGGCGAGTATGACGTTGTTGTAAAATAGAAATTTAACAGAAATTAAAGAAATTATACAGAAATTAAAATCCGCCGAGGGGCGGATTTTTTGATGAGCATTGACAAAAACATCAAATGACATAATAATACACAGTAACCAAGACCCCGCCAGCGGTGGTTGGGGCAAAAGGAGGACAAATGTCATTTGACATTATAGTCAACGTATTGTTCGGGGTCCTGATCGGTTGCTGTTTCATGATGGCTCATCCGTCATATCACAATGGCCATGAGGGAACAAGAGGGTTGCTCTCCGCCGGAGTTTTCTTTGGCCTCGGAAGCATGCTGTTCCAGTTCACGCCAGCGGGCTCTGTCCAAATCCTAGCATGGGAGAACGTACTCGCCTGCTGGGCCACCGTTGCGGCGGTCGTGATCATTTGGACGACCATTTCCCTTGTCCAAAATACAAGGGGGATGGTGCTCCTCAGTTGGTGAGTACCACACTCGTGGAGGCGGGCGTGGTCAAGGCAACAGCGGTCTGGAACGGATGATAGCGCTACCTCGCTACTCCGTTCCAGACCGACAAATGATTCAAAAATAAAATTCGCCAAGGGCGATTTTTTTGTTTGCAAACAAAACTGGCCTGACAAAAAACTCCGGGAGGTTACGGCCAAACCTCCCGGAGTTTAAATCTTGCTCAACCCCACCAGACAGACATCACCCCATCATCTCCTGTGCGTATGCGAAAAAAATATGATATCCACACTCTCGATTGACATTTATACAATAAATATATATAATAACCAGTCCACTATAAATAGTGGAGTATTTAAATACAAATAAGGGGGAGGAAAGTGAAAAAAAAGCCTACAGATACCACATTGTTGACATACAATGACTGGGGAGAGGAGGAAGAGAAATCAGCCTATGAAGGGGTGTTCTCCATCCTTCCGCTTATCCAAACGCGTCAGAAGGACCCGATCAAGGACATGGAGGAACTGGTCCGTATTGGACTAGACCGCGCAAGAGAGATCTACGCGTCCACTCCAGGGAACAATTTCCTCCGGATCACAAGCGGTGTGGAACTAACGCTCCGCAACAGTCTGCTCAAAATCGCAATAACTCGTTCGCGCGAAACAGACAAGGAAGCCAACACCGGCACGTCCTTCAACTTCCAAGTATTTGACGATTACTTTAGAGCGGCCGACCTGGGTGGGCTTACCACGAAAAAAGCCACAATCCTACCACGCTTGCAACGACTTGCAGACGCGAGAGGATGGACGCAAGAACGCACCTTCAGCGAAGCCATAGACATGCAGAATATGGCAACGATGTTCCTGCGCTTGCGGGAACTAAATTCTCGGGTCGTGCCGTTCCGAACACGAAAGAAATGATACCCAACCGGCCACAGGTGATGTGGCGCAGGTTGAGAACGGTCGTTCTTTTCTCAAGACCACCCCACCCTGCAAAGTGTTTGAATTATTTTGAACTTTTTGCAGAGGGGTGGTTTTGTCTTTGAAAAAAACCCCATGCCACAAAACCAAAACTCCGCTCCGATGTTACATCGGAGCGGAGTTTAAATCTTGCTCAACCCCACCAGACAAATTTTATTTAATTATCTCACTAATCGGATGTCCAAAATGAATCAGGGTTGTCAAAATGTTACCTTTACAACGAATAACCACTTTCCCCTTGTACTCTTCTAATACCACCCCATTCAAACCTCCGGCATTCAACTCTACCGGCACAGCTCCAACTTTGAATTCGCTTGACTGAATGGGTAGATCTATCAAGCGCGCCAAATCCAACCGTTCGTCTCCCGCCTTGCCATTTGATCTTGTCATGGTTTCTATGGCCGCCCGATGACCCTCTGAAGAGATAAATACGATATCATCAAAAATCTCCAACGGTTCCACGTCATGCCCATTGGAACTCTTGAACCTAAAACTTTCTCCGCTTGGCAATACAAAATAGTAAGAACCTTTTTGAGTTTGGAAAACCTTGGCAAATCTCTCTTTTTCCACCAATAATGCTTGCAACAAATCCCTTCTGGCTTCCTGAATTTGACGGCGTTTTACTTCGTTTTCAAAATCATCGGTCTCTTCTTCCGCAGAAACCGCGCGTAGCGGGACGATTTCATTGTTCTCTTTGAATAACGCGACCTGGCTATTTAAATTAGAAAACCTTTCTCTCAATTCATCCACTGTCATAGGGCTGGCATTCTCTCTTAACCCATCAGGGGGCATAAAATCAGCAGTCCTTTCATTTCCAAAATTGTCATCAAATTCGTTCATACGATTAAATAAATATGTAAAAATTATTTCCCCAATCTCCTCAACGCCTCTTTCACCAACTTCCCCGCGTCTTTTCCCTCCGTCTTCAGATCCTTGACAACCTCCCTCGCTTCTTCGGCTGAATAACCAAGCCCAATCAACGCTTGCACTACATCACCCAATACACCACCAAAAGAATCTCCGCCGGCATTCTTATAATCTTTTAATCTTTTAATCTTTTCTTTTAACTCCACTACAATCCTCTCCGCCGTCTTCTTACCAATCCCGCTCACGTTAGTTAAATACGCCACATCACCGCGACCAATAGCGTTTGAAATTTCATCTACTGTACCCAACGACAACAAATGCATGGCAGTCTTTGGTCCAATACCCGACACGCTTAAAAAATTCAAAAACAATTCTTTGTCTGTCTCATTTTCAAAACCATATAACTCCATGGCGTTTTCGCGCACAGCTAAATACGTGTGCAACCCAATTTCATCACCAACTTTTAATTTCTCTAACTTATTCGCCTGCAACCCTACCTCATACCCCACCCACCCCGCGGTTAACACAACGATTCTGTTCTCGCTTTTACTAATTATCTTGCCTTGTATAAATGAAATCATATGTGGGTATTTTACTATTTTTAAGAAGAAAAGTAAAGAAAAACGGGCACTGGCCCGTTTTAACTTTATAAACTTTATGAACTTTCTAACTTTACAAACTAATTACCCATCTGTTCCGCCACTTCGGCATTCAAATCATTCTTTCTCTTTTCAAGCCCCTCGCCCAATTCATAGCGAACAAACCTCCGCACAGTGATCTTCTCGCCAATCTCGGCTGTCTTTTCAACTAACAATTGCGTGATGGTTTTGTCCTCGTCTTTTATAAACGGCTGGTCAAGCAAACAAACTTCAGAATAATATTTGCTCATTTTGCCTTCAAGGATTTTTTCCACAATATTTTCCGGCTTGCCTTCGGCTTTAAGCTGATCGCGGTAAAGCGCTTTTTCTTTTTCCAATTCATCTGACGGAACTTCTTCGCGAGAAACATATTTTGGATTCGCGCCCGCGATTTGCATGGCCACGTCATTCACCAAGGCCTTGAAAGCGTCTGTTTTGGCGACAAAATCTGTCTCACAATTTACCTCAACTAAGACGCCGATTTTACCAATGCCATGAATGTAAGATAAAACCAAACCTTCGGCCGCGATTTTACCAGCCCGTTTGGCTGCTTTGATTGCCCCGCTTTTGCGTAGATTTTCAATCGCCTGCTCGGCGTTACCGCCCGTCTCTTCAAGCGCTTTTTTGCAATCCATCATGCCCGCTCCTGTCTTCGCGCGCAAAGCCGCGATGTCCCCAGCTGTGATTGTCATACTTCTAAACTTAGATAACTTAGAAAACTTGATTACTTAGCCAACTTAATAATCTCCGCCTTTCCTTCTTTAACCGCCTCAGCCACTAAATTCACCACTAATCTAATCGAATTAACTGCGTCATCATTAGCTGGAATAAAATAATTTGCTTTGCTAGGATTCGCATTTGTATCCGAGATGCCAACGACAGGCACACCCATGCGATTAGCTTCTAGGACAGCGGTCTTCTCACCCTGCAAAGCCGGCACAAACAAAATGTCTGGCAAACGTGTAAGCGTAGCCAAACCACCCAAAGTCTTGTCCATCTTTTCTAATTGTTTTGTCATGTTTGTCTGCTCTTTCTTTGTGTACTTCTCCCATTCACCAGAAGCCTTTTCTTCTTTCATCTTTAAATATTTATTAATAAGTTTTTTGATTTCGATAAAGTTAGTAATAAGTCCGCCAAGCCAGCGGTCTACCAAGTACGGCATGCCACAATCAGTAGCCGCCTGTTTGACAATCTCGCGAGCCTGCGGCTTGGTAGAAGCAAACAAAATAATCTTGCCTTCTGCCGCCATTTTCTTGACTACCTCTAAAACTTCTTTCATCTTCTCTTGGGTTTTTTCAAGATCAATGACATGTACGCCATTACGTTGTGTAAATATAAAAGGCGCCATTTTTGGATGACGTTTCGCGACCTGATGCCCAAAATGGGCCCCGGCCTGTAGCATCTCTAAGATGCTGGGAATCTTCACCATAAGATTTTCCTTAGACCTCTCTTTCGCGGACCCTGAGCGAAGCCGAAGTGTATCAACTCGCTTTTGGGCAGGAAAATAAGCAAAAGATGAGGGATTAATAAATATGGAGAGATTTTAACATGCTGTTTAAATTCTGTCAAGTCTGTGCTATAATATATCTATAATTTACTACTATGCTACCAGAAAAACTTCTTAGCCAATTGCTCAAGGATGAATTTGATGTTAAACCATCAGACTTGCGCGCCGCTATCGCCAAAGCAGAGAAACTTGGCAAAAATTTAGAACAATATCTAATTGATGAAGGAACAATTGACGAGCTGGAGCTTTACAACAAAGCCTCCAAAAGTCTTAATGTGCCTTTGATAGAACTTAAAGGCAAAGAAATAAAAAAAGAAATCCTAAATTTAGTTCCACCAACAATTGCCCAAGCCCACCAAATCATTGCCTTTGACAAAAATACAACTGAAATCAAGCTAGCGACGCTTGACCCGCTTGATATTCAAATTATTGAATTTCTCCATCGCAAGACTGGGTTAACACCAAAAGTATATTTAGCAACACCGTCAGATTTAAAGGACGCCCTGCATCGTTATCACGCGGATTTAGAGGGTGATATTGCCATCACCCAGCTTACTGATGGCGCGGAAGCGCAGGCTGGTGATTTAAAAAAGGCGGCGCAGGAATTGCCCATAGTCAATATTGTAAATAGCATTTTGGAACACGCGGTTTTTGAAGGCGCAAGCGATATTCACATTGAACCAAGTGAAAAGGAAGTAAACATCCGCTATCGCGTTGATGGCATGTTGCGACCAGTGATGACCCTGCCCAAAACAGTAAAAGATGGGATTACGGCCAGAATTAAAATCATGGCCAACTTAAAAATTGATGAACACATGCAACCGCAAGACGGTCGATTCAAAATTCAGATACAAGAAGAAAAACTCTCTTTTCGTGTCTCAATTATCCCTGTCTACGACGGAGAAAAAGTCGTCATGCGTCTTTTGCATGAGGGCCAAAAATCACTTACATTGGAACAGCTTGGCTTTCTGCCAGAACAAAAAGAGCTAGTGGAAAAAGCAATTAAAAAACCACATGGCATGATTCTGGTTACTGGCCCAACTGGTTCTGGTAAAACCACCACCCTCTACTCAATTTTGGGGCTTCTAAACCAACCAAACGTAAACATTTCCACAATTGAAGATCCAATAGAATATCACATCAACGGCATTAATCAAAGCCAGATAAATCCAAAAGTAGGATTCACATTCGCATCCGGTTTAAGAGCTTTCTTGCGTCAAGATCCAAACATCATCATGGTCGGTGAAATTCGCGATGCGGAAACGGCAGAAATTGCTATCCATGCGGCCATGACCGGCCACCTGGTACTTTCAACACTGCACACAAATGACGCGCCAACTACTCTTCCGCGTTTAATTGATATGGGCATCCCGCCGTTTTTAATTGCTTTTACAGCCAACATTATAGTTGCTCAGCGTCTTGTCCGTAAAATCTGTGAACACTGCAAAAAAGAAATTAAACTCACAAAGACTATCGCCGCCGATCTCGCCAAATTTGCTGATATTAAAAAATTAGAGTCTGCTGTCTTCTATCACGGTGAGGGATGCCATAGATGTAACAACTCCGGCTATAAAGGCCGGGTTGGCATATATGAAGTTATGGAAGTCAATGAAAAAATTAGCGACCAAATTAACAACCGCGCCAACGCTGATGTAATTAAAAAAATCGCGCGCGAACAAGGCATGTCCACCATGTTTGAAGATGGCTTAGCCAAGGCGCAACAAGGCATAACAACGATTGAAGAAATTCTAAGAGTGACAAAAGAATAATTATGTCAAGACAACCATCTCAATTTGAACAAAAACTCAACAATTGGGTCGATTTTCATTTGCGCAGAATCCCATTTATTCAAAAGACATTTTTTGTTGAGCATCTATATACAATGGTGCATGCGGGGTTATCGTTGGTGGAGGCGCTCGATGTGTTAGGCAAGGAGCTTGAAAACAAAAAATTGAGGCTAATCAGCCAAAAAATCAAGGCTGATGTGGAAAAAGGTCAACCATTAAGCGAAGCACTGTCCAAACACCCTTCAGCTTTTCCACCAATTTATACACGCATGATTGCGGCTGGCGAGATTGCTGGAAAATTAGAGGAATCTCTTAAACAAATCGCCACCCAGATGCATAAAACACACGAACTAACATCCAGCATCCGCAGTGCAATGATTTATCCAGCTGTAATTATCGTGGCCATGGGTGGCATTGGTATAATGATGGTTACATTTGTCCTGCCAAAACTGGTTGATTTATTTGATGAATTTAAAACAGAATTACCTTTAGCAACACGCATTTTAATAAACATCAG
>Ga0208373_1002561_pt1 | contig 19809 bp, 13 predicted proteins | sample RifOxyC2_FD_184036 | JGI IMG/M metagenome (GOLD analysis project Ga0208373, IMG submission 184036) | Soil microbial communities from Rifle, Colorado - Rifle Oxygen_injection C2 (SPAdes) | ecosystem: Environmental > Terrestrial > Deep subsurface > Rock core/Sediment | place: Rifle, Colorado... | reverse complement strand
GGCTATCGGCAACGATTTGCAGGCGGCGTTTATGGCCCCGACTGAAATCCTGGCTGAACAGCATTTCCGCAACCTGACCCAGTTGCTGTCCGGCTCGCAGGTGCGGATGGCGCTGTTAAAGAGCGGACTGGGCGCGGGCGACCGTAAGAAAATGCGCCAGATGATTGAGGCCGGCGAGATAGATTTGGTCATCGGCACGCACGCCTTAATCCAGAAGGACGTGGCGTTCAATAAACTGGGGTTGCTGGTGATTGACGAACAGCACAAGTTCGGGGTGATGCAGCGGGCGGACCTGCGCGCCAAGGGCGAGAGCCCGCATATGCTGATTATGACGGCGACACCAATCCCCCGGACCCTGGCCCTGACCGCGTTCGGCGACCTGGATATCTCGACAATTGACGAACTGCCGCCCGGACGCCAGCCCATCCGGACGGTCTTGAGGCCGTCATCCAACCTGCACAACCATTTGGTCGTTCAGACAGAGATGCCGGATGCCCGCCCGACTGAACAGTCGTTCGGGCGGGCCTTTGGGTTTATCAGGGATAAAATCCGCGAAGGCCGGCAGGTTTATTTCGTCTATCCGCTAATAGAAGATATTCCGGCCCCGAAAGAATTCGGGGTGGCAAATGAAGAATATTACTTTACGCCAGATACTGATTCCGAAACTGTGCAGAGACAGTTATATAAAACCAATCTCAAGTCAGCCACGACCATGGCCAAATACCTGAAGGAAAAGGTGTTTCCGGAATGCGCGGTGGCGCTGTTGCACGGCGGGATGAAGGATAAGCGCAAGGCCAAGGTCATGGATGATTTCCGGGCCGGTAAGACCGATATCCTGGTCTCGACTGTAGTTATCGAGGTGGGAATAGATGTGCCCAATGCCTCGGTCATGGTCATCGAGCACGCCGAGCGCTACGGACTGGCCCAGTTGCACCAGTTACGGGGCCGGATTGGCCGGGGCGCGCACCAGTCATATTGCCTGCTCTTCGGGGATTTTACAACGCCTGAGTCCGAACAGCGGCTGAAGATTATGGAGCAGACCAACGACGGATTCCGGATTGCCGAGGAGGACCTGCGCATCCGCGGGCCGGGCGAGTTCCTGGGCACGAAACAGAGCGGACTGCCGGAGTTCCGGGTGGCTAACCTGGCCGCTGATTTCGGGACGCTCAAGCTGACACATATTGACGCCAAGGAACTGCTGGACCAGGACCCGTTCCTGTCGCAACCGGCGAACCACAGATGGCGGCAGGAGATTAGGGAACGGTTTAGCAATATATTAGCAATGACGTAAAATAATAAAAATACGAAACACGAATAGTACGAATGAATGCGAATAACACCCCGAAAGCATTCGGGGTGTGATTCGCCGTATTCGTGTAATTCGTGTTATATTTTTCTTGCTAAATACTTGACATATAATCTGGTAATATATTTATATTCGTAAATAGGGAGTTGTACCTTATGCCAGATGAATTCGAAGAAATCCTGCCGACGGTAGAAGAACCCGCAGAGCCGGTGCTTGATGCGGCCGACACCATGGCCGGCGACGACCTGGCGCCGATAGAAGATGCCGGCGCCGTGGATGTCTCGGACACCATGGCCGAATCGTCCATAGGTTCAGGCCAGGAAGAAGCGCCGGACGGAGCGCCGATGGCGCGCGGCCCAGCGGCTTCATACGGACCGGTCAAGCCGAAAAGCAATATCTTCACGCTAATCCTGATTCTGGCGTTCCTGTGTATTGGACTGGCTATCTACCTTTTATCATACGAATTGAATAATTTCTACGGCGTAACCTTCGGAGGCATCGTGTCACCGCCTAATAAAACCGCGGAAACAGCCGAGACCGAAAATTAATCAGCGGTGCCATTATTAACCTCAAGTTTATCCGTTGAATATCCGATAAAATTACTTAAAGGAAAGAAATATATCTTTATTGAACCCCTGATGGAGATAATCCCGCTGGGATAAAGGAGTATTAAGATGGCTAATTTTTTAGATGATATTATGGGCATGCTCTCAACAGACATCGGCATTGACCTGGGCACCTGCAACACCCTGGTTTGCGTCAAAGGCGAAGGCATTATCCTTTCCGAACCATCGGTCGTAGCCGTGCACAAAGGCACCAATAAGGTCCTCTTAAACGGCAACGCGGTCGGTAATGTCGCCAAGGAAATGTTAGGCAAAACCCCGGGCGGTATTTCGGCCGTCCGCCCGTTAAAGAACGGCGTAATTTCAGATTTTGACCTGGCTGAGGCATTGATTCGTTATTTTATCCAGAAGGTCCGGACCTACAAGGGCTGGAAGCTGATTAAGCCCCGGGTGGCCATCTCCATTCCCTCCGGTATTTCCACGGTGGAAAAACGGGCGGTTATCAATTCGGCGGAACGGGCCGGCGCCCGGCGGATATTCCTGGTGGTTGAGCCGATTGCCGCGGCTATCGGCGTGGGACTGCCCATCCAGGAACCGGTGGCTAATATGATTGTGGATATCGGCGGCGGCACCACCGAGGTGGCCGTGATTTCATTGGGCGGCATCGTGACCTTTAAAAGCATCCGGGTGGCCGGCGATGAAATGGATGACGCGATTGTCCAGCACATGAAGAGCACATATAATCTCCTTATCGGCGAACAGATGGCTGAGCGGATCAAGGTGACCCTGGGGTCCGGCTCACCGCTGGATAAGGAATTGACCATGGAAGTAGGCGGACGCGATATGGTCGCGGCCCGGCCTCGTAAGGTGATTGTCAACTCAGAAGAAATCAGAGAAGCATTAAAGAAACCGCTGGATGCCATTCTGGGAGCTATCAGAGAGACATTAGAAAAGACGCCGCCGGAATTGTCGGCTGACCTGATAAATTACGGATTAACCATGGTGGGCGGCGGGTCGCTCCTGCGCGGAATTGACAAGGCCATTTCCAAAGAAATCCAGATTCCGGTCCGGGTGGACGAAGACCCGTTAACCGCGGTGGCCAAGGGCACCGGCATTGTCCTGGAAAACCTTGACTTGGTCCAGGAAAGCTTGGAAAGCGGCGAAGACCTGATGTAATTAATCTCGGAATGTGGATTGCGGAATGCGGAATAATTCCACCTTCATCATTCCCCATTCCGCATTTACACAATGAAACTGCCTCCGCTAATTCTTCTGATTATCAGCATTATCATTATCATCGCGCCATTGCAGTGCCTCAATAAAACGGAATTAACCGTCCTGACGCTGGCCAGGCCATTCACCTATTTTTACGCCAAAACGCCCTCACCTGACACCATCACGCTGGAAGCGTATCAATCGCTGAAAGAACGCGATAAGCTAAAGTTCCTGGAGCAGAAGACCAATGAACTTACCAGCGAGATTATTCTGCTCAAGAATGAGAACCTGGCGCTGGTCAATAAGCTGAAGAGCGTCAGTGATTTCAGGCAAATCGCGCCGTCCGGAATAAATATCAAAGAGAATTATCATATTGTCCTGGCCGAAGTTATTATCAAATCGGATGTCTCGGCCTGGCGCCGGAGTTTCCTGGTCAACCGGGGTTACAATGACGGTTTGCAGGCCGGCTTTACCGTGGTTTCAGGCAAATATCTGGTCGGCAAGGTCTCCGATATCGGGCCATCCACCAGCCGGGTGCAGCTTATCACCGACCCGGCTTTCCGTTCCCAGGTGATGATACTGCCCCCGCTTGAAGCCACCGTGACCGATACTGCTTCAGCGCCGCTGACCGGCGCCAATCTACCGGGTAAGAAAGCTGATAAGAAGAACACACCCGCCGCCGAAGGCAAGCCTCGCCCCAATGGGCGGGAACGCCAGCAGGTCTGCTTCGGAGTATTGGCCGGGATTTCCTTTAACCGCTCTATTGTCAAATGGGTTTCGCGGGAACTGCAGGTCAGCAATGACTGGGATGTCTTTTCTGCCCCGGATCCCAATGCCATAACGCCTTCCGGGCTGATTGTCGGCACGGTGGATAAAATTTCCATAGACGGATATTTTTACACACTCGGCATCAACCCGGCGATTGACTTCTATAATCTTAACAGCGTCCTGATTCTGGTGCCGAAGAAGTAATAAGCGTATAGCATGAAAAACAGCATTTTCATTATCCTGGCCCTGGCCCTTATCTTTCTGGAAACAATATTTTTCTACAAACTGGAAATCAGTGGCGTCCGGCCGGATTTCCTGTTTGTCCTGATTTTCTTCATTGCCTTTAATACGCCGATGGAGAAATCAATCTTCCCGGTCTGGCTGATTGGATTATTTAAAGATGTCATTTCACAAAGCGGCTTGGGAACAAACGCCCTGCTTTATCTGGTCAGCGTGCTGGTTATTTCTCTTTTGAAAGAGGTGGTCTTCAAGGACGATACCGGAATCCAGGTGGTGGTTTTATTTTTAAGCGCCTGGTTCTGCCATTTTCTTAACGGCTTGGGGTTACTGCTTTTTTACGGCACCCCGCCTTTTGGGTACATCGTATTGAAATCGTTTACCACTTCTCTTTATACCGTTCTTTTGGGCGGGCTATTACTGATAGCGTTTTACAGAATCCAGTGGCATATCAGGTGGCGGGCCAGCCAGCCGCGTTAGAGCCAGTTAGTTATGCCAAGCGCAGCGCAGGCGAAACATTACTGGCTCGTTATCCCGATGAGCGCAGCGACATCGGGGTTAGAGCCAGGTTATGCTTTCATCGATATTACCGCGATTAAGACGTCCAATATCTTGCCGTCAATGAAGTTATTCTTAACGTCGTTTTTGAGTATCTTCAAGGCTTCCTGATTGGTCAATTTTCGACGGTAGGGACGATCCTCAGTCAAGGGCCGTAAACCGGTCTGCCACCGCGATAATCCGGGCGCCCTGGGGGATATTGTCCGCATCCACTTCCAAAGGATAGCCCTTGCCGTCCATCCGCTCGTGATGATAGATGGCCCATTGAGAGACTTCATCAAAACCTGGTATGGTACTCAATATCAGGTAGGTAAAATACGGATGCATCTTGATAATATCGTATTCATTAGGAGTAAGCGCCCCCGGTTTTTCCAGGATTTCATCAGGGGTGGCTAATTTGCCCAGGTCGTGCAACAAACCGGCAATCAGCAGATGTTTTAATTCCAGTTTAGACCAGCCGAGCGCTTTGCCGATTTTTATAGCGTTTTCCGCCACCTGGGCCGAATGCAGCTTGGTAAAGTGGCTTTTATAATCAACCACCTGGGCAAAGATATAAGCCATCTCCACCATATTGTCAACGGTCAGTTTGCGGTCATCCTGCGGGGAAAATTCATTAAGGATGTCATCCACGAATTCCGGCATCAGCCCGACCCAGAATATTTTTGAAGCGGTGACTTCCTGCAGCACCTCTACTAATTTAGGGCTAAACCAGGTTTCCTTACACTGAACAATCTTATTAACAATTTGGCTTGATTGCGGCAGTATATCACGGTCATCCTGGATGAGCACCTCAAACCGGTCAGAGATATGGATTATTTGGCTTAATAAGGGAATGGCATCTTTGACCAGCCCGGAATTATTGGGACCTGAATATTTATCGTGGTGATAACGGATGGATTCGGCAATCGGGCGCATCAACTCGCTTTTCTGGAGTATCCGGTAGCCCGCCTCGCAGTGCTGGTAACAATTGGGGAAATCGAATTCCATAATCTCCAGTTTGTCCTTTGATGAAAATGCGCCGATGTCGTGCAATAAGCCGGCATAGAATAAACTGGTGTTTTCCTCATTGCTTAGCTCAAGGGCACGCGATAAATTAAGGCAGATATGGGTGACTCTTTGATGATGCTTGCCGATGCGCCGGTTGATGAGTCCCAACGCATGCGCTAACGACATAATAAACGTCTTGATAAAAGGCGCGGGACCGTCTGACATAGTTATCCTAACTCTTTCTTTATTATGACTGCGAGTTTGTCAGCCAGCGATTTTATATACGGGAATTTTTTACCTTCTATCATTATCCGGCAGAGATTCTCGGTGCCCGAATATCTCAAAACCAACCGGCCCTGATTACGCAGAATATTATGCGTTTTCTCCGCCTCTTGCCTAATGGCCTTAATATCTTCCAAGGGCGGCTTGGAGGTTACCGGCACATTAACAATAATCTGGGGATATTTAATAAAGCCCCGGGCGAGCTGCGCCAGGGTCTTATTTTCAGCGGCCATTATTTTAAGCATCAGCAAGGCCGTGATGACGCCGTCGCCGTTTTTGGAGTAGTCCCGGAAAATAATATGCCCCGAAGGTTCTCCGCCGACAGAAAACCCGCCCCGAAGCATCTCTTTCAGAACATATTTATCTCCGACCGGGGTGCGTACCAGTTTAATACCCTGCCTGACAAGAATGTTTTCCAGGGCGCTATTAGTCATGACTGTGCCGACTACGGTATTATTTCTTAAGAGGCCTTTTTTCTTCAGGTAGCCGGCCGCAATATAGAGCACGAAATCGCCATCCCGGATATTGCCTTTTTCATCCGCCATAATCACCCGATCGCCGTCACCATCAAAGGAGAATCCGATACGCGCCTTAGTTGCCAGAACTTTACGCTTGAGGGACTCGGGATAAAGCGAGCCGCAACGGGAGTTGATATTTTTACCATCAGATTTATCATTAATCGGAATAACGGTTAACCCGGTCTTCCTGAAAATCTCAGGCGCTATCTTAGACAATGCGCCATTGGCGCAATCAATAACTATCTTGGTTGATGAGGGAAAAATCCTGATTTGCCGGCCCATAACAATCTTAGGAATATCATCAATATACCGCGCCGCTAAATCAGCTCTAACCCCATCGCCAAATACGCCTGATTTAACCCTATGCCTTTGGCATATCAGCTTGGCCTGGAGCTGCCGCTCCATCCGATTCTCCAGTGAATTAGTCATCTTAAGCCCATTGGAAGCGAATAACTTCACGCCGTTATACTCGGCCGGATTATGGGATGCGGAAATTATTATGCCCGCCGCATATTTTCGGACTTTGGTCAGGTAGGCCAGACCGGGCGTGGAAATAACCCCGGCGCTCTCAACATCCACACCGTTAGAAACCAACGCCCGTGAAATAATTCCCTCAATCTTCTTTCCCGAAGGACGCGTATCCCGACCAATAATCACTTTAGGGCGTTTCCGGTTACCGGGAATATTAGACCCGATAACCCGGCCTAATTTCCACAGAAATTCCGGTTTAAGATATCCGGAGCCAACAATATCCCTGATGCCGTCCGTGCCAAATATTTTTCCCATAATGCAACTTTCTTCTTGTTTTTACAGCTAACCAAGATATAATATATTATAAAAATATATTAAATTCAGCAAATTCTTGTATTAAAATATCTCGTACATTACAGAAAAAGTTATGTGGCTAAATATAAAATCTAACTTACCGCCCTCTTCCACAGCTGAGAAGCAAATTGATATCGCAAAGTTCTTCGACCAGGACAAGACTCATATTAAATTCCTGATTGGACGCGATGATGACTGCCAGCTGAGAATTGCCGACGAAAAGATTTCACGCCATCATTGCTACATAGAAAAAACCGCGGATGGAGCCCTAAAATTGGTCGACAATAACAGCATCAACGGATTTCTGGTTAACGGTATCAAGGTATTAGAGACAATTATCAGCGATGGCGATATCATCAGCATCCGCCATTATGAAATAGCTATAAAAAAGGAGATGCCTGCAGCCGGCATCACGGACTTACCCGGCTTCGTCATTCAGGCGGGTAAACCGCATCCGGCCTTGGCAGCGCCGCATCATAAGATGCCGGAACACGAGACAAATAAAACAAATAAACCCGTTTCGGACACTTCCTTTCGTTTATTAATCACCGCCTTTTTCCTTATAATCAGCGTCATTTTATTAATCCTCATGCTGTCTGACAATAAAACCAACGATTCAAAAGAGAATCCAAGTCCTCAATCAACGGACCAGGAATCATCTCTTCCTGCCCCATCCGGCGAACAGGCCACAGTTAAAAAAACTCCGCCGAAACAAAACCAGCCCGTATCAGCCACAGAAATAGTACCTGGCGGCGATAGTACTAAACACCAGGCTAATGAAGAATTTGAGCGCCAGCAGAAACTACTCAAGGAACAACGCGACCGCCAGGAAGCGGAACACCAGGCAAAACTAAAGGCAAACATGGAAAAACAAAACACCGTAAAGCGGCAACAGGAAGAACAACGGCTGTTAGCCACGGAACAAACCCGCTGGAACGAACTTAAATCAACGATTGCCCAGGAAATCACCAAATACCAATATCCCAATGCAGTTAAACTGCTTGAGGATTTCCTGAATGCCGTTAAAACAGAGCCCATAAAACAGGACGCGGCTGACCATTTGGCAAATATCAAAGGTGAAGCGATATTTTTTGCTGATCTGGTAAAAAGTTTGACCGGCGGAGTAAGTCGCAAGAAAATCACATTAGATTCGTCCGGCGACGTATGGATAACAAAGGCCGATGAATCCGGATTTGAAGGCAGTGTGGCCGGATTAAGCGGAAGTGTTTACACTCGCCAGTGGAAAGATACCCCAGCCCAATCAATCCTTAATGTATTTCCTAAAGACCTCGGTAAATTAGAGCGTTTCTATTCCGCCACATTCTGCTACAACCACAATATTCCTTCAGATGGAGAACGGATATTAATTTACTGCCTCAGGGCGTATCCCGACCAAAAAGACCGAATCAGCAGATTCCTGGCCCGCTATAAAAATATTCCCATTCCGGACGGCGGATTTTCCGAATACCAGGGGCAATTAGTCACCGCAACAGAAAAATCATATCTGGAAAAAGGTTATGTCAAATATAAAGACCAATGGATGCCCTACGATGATATGATGACTGCCAAAGGGCTTGTTAAATTCCAAGGTAAATGGGTAACTACCGAAGAAAAGTCAAAGATAGAAACACGGTTAAGCGCTTTAACTAATTTAAAGAAACAGTTGGCGCCTAAAGGAATGATTGATAAACCAGGCGCCGACAAGGAAAAGCTGCCTTGGGAGAAAGCGCGCATCAAAGAGACGGAACATTATGTCATAAAAGCAAATATCTCCCAGGAAGCGCTGGATGACCTGTGTTACCTGATGGAATGTTTCTATTTCGAAGCCAAGAAAATATTCAAGGTTTCCCGTGACCCGGGAATAAAACTCAAGATCTCCGTTTTTAAAGAAGAGAAGGAATATTATGCTAACGGGGGAACCAGCGGGTCAAGAGGAGTTTTTAAGTCCCAAGGCAGCAATAAGCAAATAATGACATTTTACCAACCGCCCCTGACCACCTCAATACTACTTCATGAGGGGACACATCAATTTGTTAATATTATTTGTAACGCCAATGTACCAATCTGGATTAATGAAGGATTAGCAACTTACTACGAATCCAGTAAGTTTGAAGGCACAGCTCTTAAAACAAATATTATCAATCAAAACAGATTACAGTTAATCCGAAGCCTTATTGTCAAGAAAGATGTCCCCCGCCTTGAAGACATTATAAATATCCGGCAGGCAAATTTTACTATTTATGAATACGCGCACACCTGGAGCCTGGTTTATTTCTTTATGAATTATAATCAGGGTCAGTATGCCGATGAGCTGGAGAATTATTTCGAGTCCATAAAGAAAAAAGGGTTCGAAAACCGCCCCCAGCATAAACAACTCTTTGAGAATGCCTTTAAAGTGAAATTTGAGGTGTTGGAAAATCAATGGGAAAATTATATCTTAAAACTGCGATAAAAGATTGCCGCCCTGACCAATTTACTTTACCAGGCTTTCCTTATTCTTATCGCTATCAAACTTATGTGAAAATTTCCTGTAAGCCGGGATAGTATCCGGATTAATGTTCACCTGCGCCGAACGACAGGCTTCTATAATTGCCCGCTGTAAAACCACATCTATCTGCACATCTACCAGAAACTCACTGCTGCGTTCATCAGCTACCTTCCGCCTGATATAATCTCTCAATGCCTGACGGACCTCGTCTTTTTCTAAACGTGATTTACAACGCCCATAGAACTGTTCAAAATCAGGGTAGTTGGCGTAATTCTCGCCGTCATCATCAGCCAGAGTCTGTAACAATAACTTATTGTTACTATAATATTCACTTACATATTTATCGAGTTCACCCGAATCCAACAACTTATTGAATTCCGATGCTTTGCCCAAATCCAGCTCAGGCGTTGTGACTGGGATATCGGGTTCAACGCCGGCCTTACCTTCTTTATTTTTCTCAACCGACCTGCCGGACGGCAGGTAATATTTAGCGATGGTCATCTTTAAGACGGTTTTACCATCAGTCGTTGTCAAGTCCATCGGCTGCTGGACACTGCCTTTACCATAACTGGTTGAACCGATAATAACAGCCTTATGATAATCCTGCATCACGCCGGAAAATATTTCGGAAGCACTAGCGCTCCCCTCATTTATAAGAACATAAATCGGCACGTCTATTTTGTCGTCATACTGAGTCTTATATTCACCGATGACACCATTCCTATCACGGGTCGTAACTATGACCTTATCCTTTTCAATAAACAAATCCACGATTTCGTTAACGGTCCTGAGCAGACCGCCCGGATTCCCTCTAACATCAATAATAATCGCCTTGACTGACTGAAATTTCATCTCCTGAATGCATTTAGCAGCCTCTTTTGCCGTATCAGTGGCAAAACTAGTAATTGAAAGATAGCCCATATTTCCGGGGAGTATACAGTAACGCGCGGTGGCAACATTAACTACCTCGCGTATTATGATGCGCTCTTGTTCTTTGGTCCAGCCGCGCCGATAGATCTTTATTTTAACCGGCGTGCCCGGATCGCCTTTTAGCTTATTAACAAGTTCATCTAGGTTTTTGCTCCGGGTTGATTCGCCCTCTATTTCAGTAATCCGGTCTAACGAACGAATTCCGGCCTTATAAGCCGGCTGGCCGTACATCGGCCGTTCAATCGTCAGATAGTTATCGCGCATATTCACATAGGCGCCGATACCGCCGTATTTCATGGAAATACTTTCCTGGGCCCGTTTTTTAGACTCTTCATCCTCGTACTCGGAAAAGCGGTCCAAACTGCCGGCAATCCCTTTAGCCGCAGCCGTCAGCAGTTTCTTAACATCATACTGGGACGGATCAACATATCTTTCCTTAATAAGGCCCAATACCTCATCTAAAAGGGAATAATCAATCTCTGATTTCCTGGATGACTTGGTTGCCTTGCGGTTATAGGCATCCTGGGATTCTTTATACTGAAGAAATACCTTGGCCAGACGTCCGGTCGGAGTCGGATCTAACGCTAATTGCTTTAAAACATCCTTACTTCTCTCAAACTCATTCATTGACGCCAGGACCAAAGCGGCTGACAACCTAATATCCGGGTCCTTCAGGTTAGATATTTCTTTCACCTCTTTAACCGCCAAAGAATTTTTATCCAATTCATACCATAGTTTTGCCAGCCAAAGCCGCCGGCTTGCCTCAAGCGTTCCGTCCAGGACAGACTGGACTTTTTTAGCTAATTCGCCCCGGTCTATATCCTCTCCGCCTCCGTCATTGGAAATAAGATTACCCAACACCTCTGCGGCCGCGGAAAAAATCGGCTTCTCCACCTGCGAATCCGGTAATGACAGGATTGAAAGTAATGTCTTCACCGCTTCCTCGCGATACCCCGATAAATACATGGCCCGGGCACAGCCAACCCGCACCTTGATATCAGAATTTTCCAAGCCGATGGCTATTTTAGCCAACCCGTCTTTGCCGACAGCTTCTATCTCGGCCACGGTCTTCCAGAAATTATCGCTGCCAATATCCAGCTTGGATAACCCGGAAATAAGGCTATCAATATTAACCGCAGGTTGCTTTACTTGCGGCGGCAGTGTTCCGGTAGCGGCTGGCGGCTCGCCGATAAGAGTAAAATTCACCAACGAAATAAGAATAAAGGCATAAAGTAAAATGGCAATAATCTTCTTCGGCATATTTATTCCCTTCATAATCAAAAGCAACTTAAAGGTTTAGGATTTCTATATTATCAATTATTCCCAAGGCAGTCAAATATAAACGAAAAAGGGGATATCCAACCGGTCCGGACTGGATATCCCCTATCATCAATAACTAATCGTTAAAAATGCCAATTGTTCCAGAAGAAGAAGTAGCCTACTCCGCCACAGGAATAGAATACCAGGATAGATTCGGCCCGCTGTGTCTCTGTCACCGTTCCATAATCACCATAGTACCATGTCCCCTGAGGAACTATGTTAGTAACCGAAACATCATGTCCGCCGCTTTCGTAACTTCTGGGATTTGGCGCCGTGGTATTATCAAATCCAAAATCAAAGCGCCCAACTAATGATTTTAAGGCATTCTGGTCAATCACCTCTTCATAGGTTGCGCCGTTCCAGACATACCATTTAATATCCACCGAGGTTATCCTTTTGCTACCATCAACATTAACCTTAATTGATGGAACAAACCCCTTGATGACTGTCCCTGAAATTGGCGAAGCCACTGCCACATCAAATTCAGCATTAGCCAACGCAGTTGATGGCGTACTGGTGATACCAAGCTTCCAAAACCCGGCCGGGATTGTTCCGGTAAACGCAGTTAAGGAATAAGAAATATTCCCGTATCTTTCGCCGGCAAAGAAGTTGCCAGACCATGCCTCCCAGTCGCCGCTTTGAGTCAAACCGCCAGTAGTATTATTCAGGTTAGATATCGGAGTCGAAGCGTCATAGATAAAACCGCTATCTTTAGCTTCCACGCTTGACGGCGGATAAACCTCTAACAATGCCTTCGGCGATCCGGTCGGAGGACCTATGAACTGCTGAACAGTGATTCCATGAAAATTACTGTCTAGCTGGAAACTATAACCGCCGCTGAACGTAAAGGCGCTGGGATTGGAAAAAGTGCCATTGATGGCTGAATAATCTCCACCCCAATTATAGTCCGGCCTGAGATTCCAATATATGCCGCTCTGGTAGTTAAAATAAAGATTCTTGACTATCTTTAAGAGGTCGTCGTTCTTAGCCAGGTCAAGCAACTGAGATTGATTTAGAGAAAAAGCTGTCGTGGTTACAACATCTTGTGTCATGGCAACATCAGGATCGGCACTCTGGTCAATCGTTCCCAAGTCAAGCGTGGAAGTAGTGGCCGAACTTACCGGCGTTAAAAGCATACTGTTATCCGCGTCCATTTTCAGGGCGATATAGCCCACAAACTTATCCCGGCCAATTGCAGCAGTATTCACCAGAATTAAAAGCCAGTTTCTGTTCTTCTCTAATGATAAGCTGAAGGTGCCATCTAAAGAATTGATAACCGCCTCTTTTGCTTCCAGGATACAATACTCGCCTAAATATCCACTATCATAAGGCATGGCAATAATTTTATCCACTGTTATGCCGGCAATAGCCATTGCGTTATTTACAAAAGATGGAATAAACCTGTCAAAGAACCTTTCAGGCGGGGTGTAGGACGCCTGATAACCGGCGCCGATTTTACCTGTCAATACCAACTTAGCCACGCTGCTGCTGCCGCTGGAACTGCCGCCGCCGCCACCGCAGCCGTTATATCCTATAATTATTACGGCTATTAATACTGCCACCAGCCCTATCCTTACCATAAGTCCTTTATTCATACTATCCCCCTATCGCTTCAATACAGATTGTTCAGACCAGCTCTCATCACTACGACAACCCTTAATAGTAACGTGTAATAGTATACACATATTACATTATTTTGTCAAGTGGAATCTTTGGATTATTTCGAGGCCGGGGCGATGTTACGCAATACGCCCTTGTAGACATTCAGAAATGCTTTAACAATTTTGTCGTCAAACCCGGTGGTGGTAATCACCAAGCCGTCGGACTGGACTTCTCCTCCGGTATAATTGGCTTTCTTATCCATCATTACCGATGAATACTCTTCAGCCGTGGTAATCTTCTTGGAAATAAATTTCTCATCGGCATTGACCAGTATCACCGATGCGCCGCCGATAGCGCCGAGGGCCTTCTTATTATCCAGGCAATATTTAATCCCCGAAATAATATTCTTGTCATTCCAATAATTCTTAATGTTATCGCCGGTCATGAGGATAATACCGTCAAATCCGGCAAAATTTGTTTTATCATTCATCTTGTCCGAAAATAATATTTCAAACTCCGCACCGTTAGTCATCAGTAACCGCGTAACTATGTCCAGATACATAGCATCTTTAACCGGCGACCAGATTAATACTTTCTTCCTGGCCTTACCGCTCGGCGCCAAGTCATAAAACGGCTTTAAGGCCGTCCGGACCACGGTGTTCCCGCGCTGGATAACCAGGGAAATAAATTTCTTCCGCTCTGTTAATGATTTCTCGAGTTCCTTCTGGAAATCATCAATGGCATTAATGGCCACATCATTTATCCGGGTAATCATATCGCGCATCTGGATATCCGCCTTGGCGGCTGAAGAATTAGGCTGAAGCATGGTCACCCGCACGCCTTTCCGATGCGGCAGTTCATAGATATACTGGGTCAGCGTGGTTATCATCTTGACCCCGAGACCCAAATCATCGTATCTCAATTCCTTTATTTCACCTAACTGGTAAGCGTATTCCACGGCCGGCTCGTCTTCCACCATCTTGGCTTCAATAATATACTCATCATGCGTATCAGACCTGACAACCTTTAATTTAATAACACTGCCTATCTCGCGGCAGACAATAGCCCAATTAATATCGTTGGCCTCGGCCGGCGTGCGGGCTGAAATCTCTTTATCATCAATGGCCACAATAATATCACCGGTCCGCAATCCGGCCTGATAAATATAGGAATTATCCTCCAAAAAGCTCACCAGCAATCCTTTGGCCACACCCAATACCTGAGCCAAATTATCATCCAGATGATTGGTAAAAAAGAATGGAATATCAGCCCGTTTGAATCTTCCGTACTTCAGGAAATGGCCTCTCAACACCTTGACCACATTAATCGGTATGGCAAAACCGATGCCTTCCTGGCCACCGCCGTAGGTATTCATTCCGATGACCTCGCCCTTCTCGTTAAGCAGCGGCCCGCCGCTATTGCCCGGATTTATCGGCGCATCGGTCTGGAAGACCCGGGTAAAGGTGCCTATATCAGTCCGCTCAATATTACTCAAGATACCGGCAGTCAGGGTGCGTTTGAGCCCGCCCGGCGAGCCGTAGGCATACACCCGCTGGCCGGCCTTGACTGAATCAGAATCGCCTAATTCTATTGGAGTCAATGGATTCTCCGGCTCAATCTTGACCAACGCCACATCCGGGTCTAAGCAATGACCGATGACTTTTCCCTTATAACTCTTCTCATCGGACATGACCACCGTAATAAACTTGGCAATCTCCATCGGGTCTTCACCGTTACGGTCCATAGTAGAAATCACGTGCCCATTGGTCAGGATATAACCGTCTGCTGTAACGATATAACCGCTGCCCAGTCCCAGTTCATGCTGAATCATCACTACCGATGGGTCAATCTTCTTAAGGAGCGACGACCCGGCTTCATCCAGTTCTCCAGGTTTGGCTCCGGTATCGCCCGGCTGGCCTTCCTGATTGCCGTGCTCGGTCGGCGCTAAATCAGTCGGCGTCACCGCCTGTTCACTATGCGCGCCTATCCCAGTGGGAGGGTCAGTTGGCGCAGGTTCCTGCACGTCCGAAGGCCCGCTCGAAGGCGAGGTCTCGCCAGAGGCGGAGTTTAATATAATAGAAACATCTGATACGGTCAAAACCGCCAGCAGAATAATCAGGTACACTAAATATTTCATTTTTTGCCCTTCAGGTTAAGCGCCGCAAACGAACTGGAAATTCCGTTGGAGGTCTTTATTAAAACAATAGCCACCTTATCGCGCCTGATGGCCTCTACGGCCTTGATAAAATCGTCTATGGTCTTAATCGGAGTCTTATTTAGTTCTACGATGACGTCGTCGCGGTTAATCAAATAGCTGCGTCCGGAAATCGTCCCGGCCGGACTGCCCGGCATAACATTATTAACTATCACGCCTTCACTGATAAAAAGGCCTCTTTCATAGTAATCCACATCCGTAATCCCCTGGACCGTCACCCCGATATCATCGGTCCGGAATTCCTTGGGTTCCGGCTTCTTGGCAAACTTAACCTTGACCGGAATCACATTTGCCCCTCTTAATATCTTCAGGCTAATCACCTTGCCAACTTCGGGTTCAATGTATTTGACGAACTGTGATTCCAGGGCCTTAGCGCCCACCTTGGTCAACGGCTTGTTATCAATCTCGACAATCAAATCTCCGTCTTTTATTCCGGCCTGTTCCATCGGACCATTCTTGACCGTATACTTAACCATGATGCCCTTTTTAGGCAGGCCCATCATCTCGGCATAATCCTCATTAACCGGCGCCCAGCCGAATCCCAACCAGGGTTTGCCCTTTTCCTTTTCCTCTTTACCAGCCGTCTTATCACCACCTGACCCCGATTTGGCCATCAGTTTATCAATGCCTTTTTGCACCTCATTGCTAACCACCCAATTCTGGGGCAAAGACCGGCTGTATTCAGATGTGCCCGACCCCCTCAATTGGACCGCAATAACCTGGCCGGCCAGGGTCAGCATCACCGCGCCCTGGTTTGAGGTCAGCCCCGGGCATTGAATCTGGTCAAAATCGCCGTCGTCATTCTGGCCTCGGACGAATCCCACATCCACCAGCACTTTGAAATCATTGGACTTGCCGCCGTTGACCGCGCCCAGCACAAACTGGCCGGTCTGGACCACATAGGCATCGGCAAAACTTACCGGCGTCAGGGGCGCTTCGGTCTGGATTTTCATAAGACTGACTCTCAGCCGCTCGTCCGATTGAACCAATGATGCCTCGTACTCCGTGTAATTTCCGCCAGAGGCGGATCCGCCTTCGGCGGACACCCAGACCTCAACCCGGTCATAAGAATCCTGTTTTAGATAAACCGGAAGCATAATATCGCCGGATGATGAAACCACCAAGCCGGTCATGCCAAAGACATTGCGCCCGCTGCCGATTTCCGCATAGACCAAGCTCGGCTCTATGGATTTAACCGCCTTATTGATATCTTCCTGAAGAACGGTAAGTATCTTGGGCAGGTCCGGCCTGGGCTCGATTGGCGTAGCGCAACTCCAGCCGGATATGGCGCTTGCAAATATGACTAAACCAAATATAAATCTTTTCATATACAAACCACCCACCATGTCATTGCGAGGACGCCGAAGGCGGCCGTGGCAATCTCAAAATGGTTGTACGAGATTGCTTCGCTTACGCTCGCAATGACAGAGTAAAAACGTTTTACTTCTCCGCCGGTTTAGAATTATCTTTAGCCAGTTTAAATATGCCCTCTTTGCCTAAAAGGGTAAAACTACCATTTAATTTATCACCGTCATATAAAATACGCGCTTTTATTTCTTTGAATATCGGATGGGTCAGAGCCACATCAATCCGCCTCTCCGCGCCATCCAGGACAAACCGGGCATTCCCGGTCCCGCCTCCCTGGGACACCACAGTCAACCTTCCCCGCCCTTCCTCCTTGAAAATAATCTGGATATTGCAGGGCGCCTTTTCTGAAATCTGAAAGAATATATCCCAGGCCCAGAAAACCAATCCGGTATCTGTTATCGGTTGCCAGACCGGAGTCGGGGCTGCCGGAGTCGGAGAAACAGTCTTCTCTACTTGATGGCTAACCGGTTTGCCGCCTTTGGCGAGCCTCGCTTCAGGCGGGGTCTTTTTATCAAGGGTCAGTTTTGGATTGGACAACGATGACTTATCAACCTCAACAGATTCGCTGGACGCGGTTCCTTTGGATTCAGCGCTTTTTATCGGGGCTTGCGGGGTAGGGCTAACCATCCGTTCTAATACCGGTTGCCGGACCATGAAAAACACCTCTTTTACGGCACCATCCCAGTTGGATTCACCCTTCCACATCCCGGCCAGCGCTGCCGGACCAAAGGACTGACTACCAACAGGCCCAGCCGCATCAGGAGCTGTTCCTTCTATGCCGGCTTCGTCAATGGCCACGCAACCGGCAGTAAAGAAACTTGAAACCAATAGCAAACAGAATAAAAACTTCTGCATCTTAAAATAATACCCCGAATGGGATTTGAACCCATGCTGCAGGCTTGAAAAGCCTGTGTCCTAGACCAGACTAGACGATCGGGGCGATTCCTTATTTATAATAATGTATGGCGCCTGTGGCGCCATCTAACTCGCTGTAACTCGCTACGCTCTAACAGCGAGTAAGATATGAGGGCGAGGCGACTCGAACGCCTGACCAACTGATTAAAAACCAGTTGCTCTACCAACTGAGCTACGCCCCCATTAGAGCCAGTTAGGAATCCCCGCCGAAGCTGGGGATGACTTACTGGCTCTTATGCTCCGACGCATGTCGGAGCAAATATTCTATATACTCCTTATTCTTCTTTCCCTTTATTTCTTTCTTTCGCTCTTATATTTTCTTACTTATTAACTTATCACCGTATCAACCTATAAACTTATTTTACTATATCAGGTGCCCCATCTTCTCTTTCTTGGTCCTAAGATACCTTTTACTGTGTTTAGTGCAAGCAATTTCTATCGGCACCCGCTTGACTATCTCCAATCCGTAGCCATCCAAGGCGCTGACCTTACGCGGATTATTGGTCAGCAGTTTAATCTTTCTGATGCCTAAGTCAACTAAAATCTGCGCTCCGATTCCATAATCGCGCAAATCAGCCGGGAATCCCAATTTAGTATTAGCCTCGACCGTATCCAATCCGCCATCCTGCAAAGCGTATGCCTTCAACTTATTCTCCAGCCCAATGCCCCGGCCTTCCTGCCTCATATACAGAACCACGCCCTGGCCTTCCTTGGCTATCAGTTCCATAGCCCGATGCAACTGGTCTCCGCAATCGCAACGCAGAGAGCTGAAGATATCACCGGTCAGGCACTCCGAATGCACCCGGACTAAGACCGGCTCCTTATGGACCTTGCCGTTTCCGATATCGCCCATACACAGGGCCATGTGCAGGTATTCATCCACCTGGGACCGGTAAATCCGCAATCTAAAATCGCCATATCTGGTCGGCAGATTTGCCGTGGTAATATTCTGAATCAGTTTTTCATTAATCCGGCGGTAATTGATAATCTCGGCGTTACTGGCCAGTTTCAGTTTATGCTCCTTGCAAAACTTGATTAACTCCGGCAGACGCGACATCGTCCCGTCTTCATTCATTATCTCGCAGATTACACCGATGGGCTTGGCGCCGGCCAGTTTGGCCAGGTCAACTGACCCCTCGGTCTGTCCGGCCCGGACCAGCACCCCGCCCGCCTTTGCCCGCAATGGAAATATATGCCCGGGCCTGACAAAATCATCGCCGTTGGCATTATCCTTGATAGCGTCCAGTATGGTCTTAGCCCGGTCGTATGCCGAGATACCGGTGGCAATACCCTTACTGGCGTCGATGGAAACGGTAAAAGCCGTCTCGAACTTCGAGGTATTATTGCGCACCATCAAAGGCAGATTCAGCTTATCGGCTTTCTCATCGGTCAGGGTCAGGCAGATTAACCCGCGGCCGTATCTGGCCATGAAGTTAATGGCATCCGGCGTGACCTTTTCAGCCAGCATCATCAAATCGCCCTCGTTCTCGCGGTCCTCGTCATCAACCAGGACAATCATCCGTCCCCGGCGCAGGTCCTTGATAACTTCCGGCACTGTAGCAAAAATCTTGGTCATATTTTCTTAAACAACAGGATTTAACTGATTTATCAGATTAGGTTTGTCCGCTTAATCTGTTTAATCCCATCCCAACGGACGGTGGGTAGCCACCGTGGTCATCTTTGAATTGGGCAATATATATTATCGCTAAATG
>Ga0208373_1002557_pt1 | contig 19834 bp, 14 predicted proteins | sample RifOxyC2_FD_184036 | JGI IMG/M metagenome (GOLD analysis project Ga0208373, IMG submission 184036) | Soil microbial communities from Rifle, Colorado - Rifle Oxygen_injection C2 (SPAdes) | ecosystem: Environmental > Terrestrial > Deep subsurface > Rock core/Sediment | place: Rifle, Colorado... | reverse complement strand
ACCCGGTCAATTCAATAATCTTTTCTGAAACATTCTTTAACAAGAAAATGTCCGTACTGCCAAGATTAACCGGCTCATTGATTTGCGATTCCATGAGCTTGATACATCCCTCCACGATATCGCTGACATAACAAAGCGAAGTTTGAAAATCTTTGTTGCCGTAAATCACCAAGTCCTTATTTTCGAGCGCGCTCATGATAAAATCAGGCACCATTTGCCCATCCTTGAGCAACATACGCGGACCGTACGTGCGAAAAATACGCGCGATTTTCGTGTCCAGATTGTGCACGGCGCGATAAACATCAACAACCGATTCGGCGTAACGCTTGCCTTCGTCATAACAAGCGCGCGCATCAAGCATGTCCATCGCTCCGCGATAATCTTCCGCAACAAACGCGCCACGTTCCACTTGCCCGTAAACAACGGAAGAGGATGCTTGCAAAAACTTGGCCTGATAGCGCACAGCGATTTCAAGCGCGTTAATCAAGCCGACCGTTTGCGCCAGAATGGTTTGCTTTTTCAGTTTCTCAAAATTTGCCACGGACGTGGGACAAGCCATGAAATACACCTCTTTGATACCGAAAACTTTTAGCTGAAAAATATCCAAATCCTTGATCGTTTCAAGATCAATCGGCTGGGTGATGTCCGCTTTTACAAATTTAAAATTCGCCGCACGAAGCAAATGGTTGATGTTGCCCTCGCCGCTGGTAATAAAGTTATCAAGGCAGATCACGTTCGCTTCGGCCAAAAGCCGCTCGCACAGATGCGAACCGATAAAGCCCGCGCCGCCGATAACTAAAACATTTTTTCTTCTTTCCATAAAAGAATTTTTTATGAGTTTTATTTGTATATTTTAGCTAATTTATCAGAAAATTGCAAATCCACTATTTGATTTCCACCAGCCGAAGCAGCTCATACTCATTGTCAACCGAAGCAAACTTTTCCAGTTTTAAGCCTAAATTATCAAGCTTTTCCGCATTAATTTTTCCAATCAACTCGTCCGGCAAGTAGCTCAAATAGTAAACCGGGAACTTGTTGATAACTTTTTTTAACTGCGGGAATATCTGGTAATTGTAGTTGAAATCAACCAACCGATATTCAGGAAAAAATAACTTGTCCGTTCGATCGAATATGATGATCGAGTCTGGAACAATCAGTTTTTTCACAACATCGTACCGTTCATAATATGATTTCATAACACCGCCTTGCGCAATCAATCCGTCGCCGGGCGTTAGATATGTTAGACGGAATGAAAACAACATCAGGCCAACCACGACAACCGACGCCCCGGCATATTTGAGCGCGACCGGCCATTTCCACTGCCAAGTAACATCAATCGCGTATGCGACAATCGGGATAAAAAATAAATGAATCGGCAGCCAGTATCGGGCAAACGAATTGCTGATTGTGTTATTGTCAACCACCAACGCGTCGGCAAATTTCCAACTGCCGTAATAAATTATCAAAAACACGCTTATCATCAATCCTGAAACGATGAACACGAACTGTTCCTTTGTCGTTTTTTGCTTAAAACGATCCACGAACCAGCAGGTGAGGCCAACGCCAAACAAAGTCAAGTACGGCCAAAGCAGTTTGATTATAAAATTATAAACATTACTCCAAATCGTTCGTTCATAAAAACCAAAAGGCGCAAACGCCAATCGCAAATAATTTCGCCAAGCCGGCACGGCTCCGCCATGCGCCACTTCCGGTGGCAAACCGCCGAGCAGTGACGTGGCGTCGCCTTGCAAATATCCGGACGCGAAAATCGCGCCATACGTTTGATAGTTATAATACAAGAATAGGCCGACAGGCAAGATCGCGCCAACCAAGATGAGCAAAAACTTCGCCGACGCGAATCCGTCGCGATAAACAAACACGCAAACGATGAGCGGCAACACCAACCAAATCGCTTCCATCGGTCGCGTAATCGCGGACAATGCCAGGAAAAAACCGACAAAAAGTAATTGATAATTTTTTCCCTCCCGGCCGCAATTTGAAAGAAAATAAAATCCGGCCAGCGCGCAAAACACAAAAAAAACGTTTGGCAACATGACTAGCGACGAATAATAGTGCAAGGTTCCCAGCGTCAAACACAAAATAAAACTTATCAACCCGGCGCGCACGCCAAATACGTTTCGCGCTAAACCAAATAACGCCAACGCCGCGAGCACGCCGAACAGGGGTGTTAAAAAGTTAACGGCGAATAAGCCAACCAGCTTGGCCAGCAATCCATAAACAATCGTGAAACCTAAAAAAGCGGCCGGCACAATCTCGCCATCGGCGCGCACGTTCGTACTGCGCGGATGAATGATATTACCGACGGCACTATTCAACTCTTCCGGCAAGCTAAACTTGCCGGAATCAACAAATTGACCGATAAAGGCGCTGTTCGCCATTTCATCCGGCCAGTTAAAAATCAAATGATCATCCCTGTCTTGCGCCGACTGAAAAGTATTCAAAAAGAAAAAACTGCCGTACAACACGAAAAAAACAACCATAACGGCCCCCAGCAGAACCTTGACTTTCGTGCTTAACTTTTCCATACCATTCAATTATAGGATAAAAAGGTAAATAATCAAAATCCCTCAACGTCGGGATTGATTGCCCGCCTTGACTCGCAACAATGTGGGTCAATGCGAGGCAGGCAATCAATCCCTACATTAGCTTGAAATAAAAAAGCTCCGTGGCGACGGAGCCTTGTTGCTTAACTTGGACTTACACGTTGATGACGCACTTCCCCTTGCCCAAATCACCGTTTGAGCACCAACGCCCTATCTTATCATCCCAGCGCAAGCCTTTAACCTTCATAAATCGGCGGTCAACCGCCTTGTCCCACTTGCTGACGGGAAAGGTTTTCACCCTTCCCAACTGACCGACAAAAACGATCACATCCGCCGCTTCCGGTACCTCATCGGGCTTTTTCCAAGGCTTCGAATCATCAATCTGGGCCGGGTTGGCGTTTCTCATTACAAGCAACATTTCCTTGCCATTCAACATGTGTCGCATTCTCCTTTAATTTATTGAACGCTTGCGCCTATTTGACGCAATTTTACCATAGCAATTCGATAATCATTTGTCAATATTAAAAGTCGCCTGCCATGGCAAGGCGACTTGTTGCCGCTCACGCCTCGAGCGGCCCATACCCGTCCGCGCCGGACATGCCGATAACGTCTTCACCGCGAAGCGACGAACCCATAGGCTCGCTGGGAACGATTCTCCCCGTCTTGACTTCAACGAGCGAAAGACAGTTCAGGCAAAGCACCGTGGTTTGTTCTTGGAATATTTTCATTCCCAACTCCAAAAACTTCTCACGATAAGCCAGCCGCTTTTGACATTTTGGACAAGTAAGACTGTGCCTTTCTCCACACGCCTCTTCGTACTGTTTCAACGTCATGCCCTTGGGGAGAAAATGTGTTGCCGGAAGCGCTGACTTCTTTGCCATTAAAAACCTCCTTGGTTTATTTGACTTCCTTGTGCGCGCTATGCTTTTTGCATTGCTTGCAATATTTCTTCAACTCAATTTTCGCCTTGATCGTCTTCTTGTTGCGGCGAGAATTGTAATTCACCGTGCGGCATTCGGTGCATTGGAGTTTGATCATGTTATCTTGTGACATACCTTGATTCGCTTGATTAACATTATTAAGTGGAGCCACCCGTCGGATTTCTCGCCACAGGACGAGCGCGTCCTTCGGCGCGGAACCGACGACCCCGCACCACTCTCTACGTTCGGGTGCGGGGCAAGCCCACATCCATTTTTATAGGAAGTAGTACAGAGCCACCCGTCGGATTCGAACCGACGACCCACAGTTTACAAAACTGTTGCTCTACCAGCTGAGCTAGGGTGGCATATAACTAATGACGGACAGCGTCCTCCGAAGCCCTGAGCTAATCGAAGGGCGAAGGAGAAAGCTAGGGTGGCGCAGTAGCCCAATAATAGCGCACATTTAATCACAAGTCAAATGGGCAAAACACGATAAAAGGCCTTGCGTGGCAAGGCCTTTTTGTGCTAATTAACAAACAATTTGCATTCCACGTCCTTCAAGCGGCAATCGAGATAGCCATTCGTCCCCATCTTTTTCACGGAACAAGTACAGGTAGCGCGATGAATCTTTTCCGGTAATTCGAAAAATCCGGTTTCGCGCAAACCAACGTCGCGGCACACCGTCTTTACGATCTCATTGGTCGTGGTATAAAGAACATTTTCATCAGCATGTATTTTGATCAATCGACGCATAAGTTCGCGCGCCAAACCGCGACCACGATACTCCGATCGCACCCACAGCGAGCCGCCCTCGCCCCAATTGTCGAGTAGCGGCCAAATCGTCACGTGCCCGATAATTTTCGGTCCGTCGCACGCGATGACAGACCTGCCAGCCAAAAATTGGCGCAAAAGTTCGAGTGGCGTCTTGCAAAGCAAATGCTTCTGCCGCTGAAAATGCCATGACACCTCGCAAAACTCGATTGACAAGAACAACAGGCCGAACTCACTTCTCTGCGACAAATAACGTGTTTCCCGCATACTCCCCTCCTTGTTTTTGTTGGGGTTAAAGAAAAAGGAAACGCGGCCGGGCTTTCGCCCGGCCGCGTGATAATGACAATATCAAGCGTGGGCATCAGCCAAACGGTTGCTGTCCTTTCTTGAAAGTTGTGATCATCACGCAAATCATAAGTTTAAATTCAACATCAAACGCACTGAACACGGCGCCGGCAAATCAACTGCCGATTACGCTTTCGGCGTTCCCGCAAAACAACGCTAAACCGTCCGCTTAACAACGCGATCGGCTGTTGTTATTTATTGCCCTCAATTAATCGCTTGTAACACTCAGTCATTTTTGTCAGAAAATCAATCGGGCAATACTCATCCGCCTGATGCGCCATTTCAAGAACGCCCGGCCCCCAGATCAAGCAGTCGCCCCATTTTTTGAACAGACCGGCTTGCGTCCAGCCGGAAGTGACCTTAATTCCCACCTTGTTCAAAACCGAGCGACTGATACGGCCGGCCATTTTGAAAAGTTCAGATTCTTGATTAAGTAAGTTTGGACTCCCCCAAAATGTTTCCTGAATTTTTACTTTGGGATCAACGGCCAGCAACACGAGCTTGATCGCCGCCAAAACTTGTTCCTTGTTTTCCACTGGTATCAAACGGCGATTGATTACGAACGAACACTCGTCCGGAATCACGTTCGCGGCGGTGCCGCCCTTGATTTCGCAAATCGCCTGCGTTGGTGGAGTGAATAGATCGGACTTTTGCTTTTCCATTTTCTTTTCCAACGCCCCGAGCGCCACAATGGCTCGGCAGGCTTTTTGAATAGCGTTGAACTTCAAATTCTTTTCATAGCTGGTGCGGCTGGAGTGAAAAGCTTTACCGCCAAAAGTTACCTTAACTTCCAAGCCCCCTTTTTGACCAATCTTCAAATCACCATCCGTAGGCTCGCACACCACCACCTTGGCGTTTTTGAACTTCAATCGCTTGATGAAATCCTTGCCGCCGGTGCAGCCGGCCTCCTCGTCCGCGTCGAACAAAAACACAACGTCTTGCGCCGGTTTTTCTTTGATACTCAAAGCCGCCATAATCATACAAGCCAAGCCGGCTTTCATGTCAGTCGAGCCTAACCCAAAAAGTTTATTGCCAATGACTTGTGCCTTAAACGGATTCCGTGTCCAACGGCTTGAAGTCGGCACCGTATCAGTGTGGCCGCTGAAGATAAAAGGCTTGGATGACTTTTTGCCGGGAAACCGCACCTCGAGATTGTAAAGCTTCACGTCATCTTTTTTCAATTCGGTAATCCGACACTGTTTTGGAAAAAATAAACCGGCGATAAAATCAACAATTGGCTTGTTGGTTTTAAAGCTTTGCGAATCGAAGGAAATTAGTTTTTTTAGCAATGTTAGTTCGGTCATAAATATATTTTGTTAAAAGCGTAGGGTGGGCACTCCCATAGTCCAGTGTATGGGAGTGCCCGTGTTTAAATTCATACTTTCAAAAACCAGTAAAACCGTTCCGGATCGCCCGGCATTGACACGTGTGTTTGCTCGAATCCCGCTTGGCGTAAAATTTTCATCGCGCCCGCCGCCTTGGTGCGAACGATTACACTTCGAGCGCCGCGCGCCACTAAGCATTTCCCGAGCAACCGATTCAACTCCCGACCCACTCCATTCAATCGCGCATGCGGTTTGACGCCAATCTCTGTCTGAAAAGCGATGGGCTGCGGCAAAACAATTTCGCCTTTGACGAGCGGCTCAATGTCGTTCGCCGTCGCCATCCGCCCGGCCGCGAAGCCGACCATGAGCCCGTTCGATTTGGCGATCAGCCAAACGTCATTGCGTTTTTCAATGGCAATTTCACGCACCACCGCATCTCTTTCCCAGAACAATTCATTCCACGGCGGCTCCTTCCATGTCTCGCAATAGAATGCCGCGAGCTCCCTCACCGACCGACTATCGGAGAAATTGAGTTCGCACACATAGAATTGATTCTTTTGCGGCAAAATCACAGTATCGCAATGGCACTCTGGAAATCGTCCTTCTTCCGGACAACCGGCGCACGCGAGGCGAATCTCTTCCGGCAGACCGAATTTGACAAACGATTGAAATCCCAGACGGCGGAAAATGTTTGTGGAATTGACGTTGGTCAACGCCATTATTTTCTGCCCGGGACGTACGCGCTTGACCGTCTTCAGTGCGAGCTGTACCAATTCTGTGCCCATCCGTCTTTTCCGAAGATCTTTATCAACCACGAGCGACATAATCTCAATACCGCTTGACCATTCCCTGATCGAAATATAGCCAATCGGCGAGCCGCGATCCATGGACGTCAACCCCTTGCCGCTACGAATTTCTTCGGTGATTACCGCCAAACTCTTTGGCGCAATCAACCCATTTTCCATTTCCGGACGGAGAAGTTCGTTGTAAACGATTTCTTCTAAACCGGTGCAACACTGCAATACTCTAATCATCTCTCACCTCCTTGGTTGAAAATATGAATGCAGTCGCGATGGACTGCTTTTCATTTTCAACGGGAAGTGAAAAACGCAAAGCAAGCCACCGCTCCAATAGTGCGACGGACGCTTCGATGTGAATTGCAAAAAATTATGCTTTGCATTTTATTTGAATTATTCAAAAAAGCGACCATTTACCGGCCGCCTTGTGTATACCTTGAAGGGAAAACTTATCCCACAACACAAAACAGCCGACTTGAGTCGTGCTTGCGGTACTGTTTCCACAAGTTTTGGCTGTTGTATTGATTCATACGCATGAAGTATATCAACTAAGAAATTTTTGTCAAACGCAATTGTCAAGTCAGCAAAATAAATCCCACTATTTCCGCTAAACATCGCACAGAGACTTTGTGGATAAATAAAAAAATGACCGCCCAATGTTGGGCGGTTTTTTCTTACTAGCTGTTGTTGTTAAAAACAATCCGACTAACCAAGGGGGCGGTACGGGATTTGAACCCGCAATCTCTGGAGCCACAATCCAGCGCTTTAACCAGGCTAAGCTAACCGTCCCACCACGAAAAACTATTTGAAGTTTTCCGTTAAATACAGTTTTGCTTTTTGCAATTCATCAACCACCGACTCATCCGCTTGCTTGCGAAAAAAGTATGGCGGCCGCTCCAGATCTTTGACACGAACGCAGGTGGGATTTTTTGTAATGCGCTTAGTCTCCGTTTCAATCTCTTGATACAGTTGCGTCGTTAAATCAAGGCAATACAACGAAAACTCCTTGGCACTTTTCTTCGGGATATTGGCCCAAGCCACCGGATTGCCGAGCGGCAACAGATATGGCGCGCCGTAATTGCCTTCCATCGGCACGGCGTAGTAATGCTCTTGCATGGTTTTCGATTCAAAGCCGCTTTCCACCTTTTCTCCCAGCTTCCGTCCAGACAAGCCCACGCCCGGAAAAAAATCTCGTTCGCCCACCCAGTCAATCACATCTTCACGCGCGTACTTTTCTACCCAATGGAACGGACGGCCAAGCACATCTTCTTCCGCCACGGTTTCATTTGCCGGACGAATTTCGATCCCGACGATGAACTTTTCAACGCGGATGTCGAATTCCGCCAGCAACTTTTGAAACGCGGCCAGCGATTGCAGAGTCCACGTACCATCATCCACCACCACCACTCGCTTGTCTTGCATGCGCTTGATCCGACCTTGATTAACGATACGATCCATTTGCGCCGAAATGCCGAGAGCGGACGAACGCGAGCCACGACCGATTTCCGTCCAACCGCTCTGCCAATCAACCAACGCGTCGTGCTTCGACCACTTGACGATACGATTTGTGTCGAAATAAATATCAGCCACGCCCTTTTCCACGTAAACATTGTCAAGCGAAATGATCGGGCAATCGCCTGCATGTTTTGAAATAAGCACCAGCATGCCCGTTTTCAAATAATCCCAAGGCAAGTACACCACCTCGATGTCGCGCGGCGCCATTATCTCCGTCAGCTTCGCCACCAGTGCGGCCTGCAACTTCTCAAACACTTGTTTGTCCGGCAAATAGAATGGGCCATTGTCGCCGATCCAACGACTGACAATCGCCCGCAAATCACCGGAGACAAGATACTTCCGCTTCACTGCCGAACTTTCCATTCCACTACCTCCAGTTAATTTTCAAAAAACAAACTCGCCAATATATCTCATTTAACCAAACTGTCAATTTTTAAAAGTATTTCTTCCACACCCTTGGTAATCGGCTGTTCAGCCACGTAATCGGCCATCGTCTTGGCTTCCGACGTACCATTGTTGACCACGAAAAAATAATCGATTTCCGCACGCATCGGCTTGTCCGCTGCGTCATCGCCGATCACTACGGACAGAAACTGCTGGAACTTTTCCGTCAGTCGATGCAAAGCTTGCGGCTTGGTCACCTCAATCGGCAAAACCAGCACGTTGGCGTATGAATCAGTGTACTCGGCGCGCAATTGCCAGCCGTGGTCGCGAATCGCTTGCGACACGACGTCGAATAATCGACGCGCCAAATCAATATCGCGCACCATCAGCCCGTCCGCGATTTTTTTCGCGTGGACGCTAATGCTATATTTGCGAAATTCGTTCATGATAAACACCGAATCGCAGCCGGCTGGAATATCCTGAACGTCAATATGCTTGTTGATATCAGTGGTGTCGCCGATCATGAATTTGGCCCCGGGAAATCTTTGTTCGATCAAAAGCCAAACGCTCGCTCGCATTTCATTGATTTGCCGCTGCCCCTCGGCCGAAAGCAAAACCTCCATACTGCCGGAAACTTGATCGTAAATAAAACTGCCATTCTCGCCGATCAGCGGCCCGTGCAAATCGAATGTCCGCGCCACGGACTGCATGTCTTCGAGCGACCGATTGGAATTGATAACAAAAATATTCCCCTCTCGTGTCAGTTGTTCGATTACTGAATTAATGGTCGGTGAATTTGACCGATAATTATTATCGAGCAAAGTGCCGTCAACGTCGAGAGTGATTAGATATTTTGCCATATTGATTGCCTTCTAGCTTTATTTAATCACGTTGGCATGTTTTGTCAAGAAAAAGAAAAGGGCAAGAGAGATGCTCTTGCCCTGTTTGAGGTGGTCACGACGGGAATTGAACCCGCGACCTTCAGATCCACAGTCTGTTGCTCTAGCCAGCTGAGCTACGTGACCATCAGCTTGACATCATCTTACACAGGCCGCAAAAAATGTCAAGTCCCTGCTCTTTGCCTAAGAAAGTACGACGCAACGTCGGTAATCGGAACGCATGCCTGCGTCCGCGCTCGCAGGTCACGCACAGTGACCTCGCCACGCGCCAACTCCTCGACGCCAGCGATTACGATGTACGGAATATCGAACTTCACCGCGCGATTGAACTGCGCTTTAAAATTCATGACTTCTCCGTCGTAAACCAGCACGTTGAAGCCGGCGGCGCGGAGCTGTCCCGCTATCCCCGCTTCGATAACCGAATCGGTCGTCATGCGCGCCACGAGAATTTGCACACCCGTCTGCGCCAACTCGACGCGTTTCAACAAAGTAAGCGCCGTAAATAATCGGTCCACACCGACCGAAGCACCGGTACCAGGCACCTTTGCCACGGCAAAACGCGAAACCAGATTGTCGAATCGACCGCCGGAAAATACGCTGCCGATGCCCGGCAACTCAAGCAGTTGCGTTTCAAAAACCGGTCCGGTATAATAGCTCAAACCGCGGACAACGGACAGATCGATTTCCCATAAATTTTCGTTCACGCCCATCGCTTTCAAATACGCTGCCATCTTGCCAAGCTCGGCGATACCGACTTCGGCAATCGGAATCCCGGCAAACATGCGCGCGCATTGTTCAAGCTTGCCCGCAGTATCACCCTGCATCTCCGCAAACGACATGAGCTTAACCGTTTGTTCATCCGACAAACCAAGTCCCGGATCAGTCACCTTGTTTGTCGGATTTTTTAAAAGGTTCAGCATTTCTTCGCGCCCGATTTTGTCGCGTTTGTCGAGAATGCGAAGCAGATCGTTGAGCCCAACATCATTGATACCGAGCAAGGCGGGAACGCCTTCCATCAGCTTCCGATTGTTTACTTTCACGCGGAACCGCGCTATCTCGAGTGTCTTCATGGTTTCGACCATAAGCGCCACGATCTCCGCGTCCGCGATCACATCCGGCGCGAACATGGTGTCCGCGTCGAACTGATAAAATTCGCGATAGCGGCCTTCCTGCGGCGTTTCCGCACGGTAAACCTTGCCAAGCTGATAACGCTTGAACGGCCGTGGCACGCGATTTAAGTTCGCGGCTACGTAGCGCGCCAGCGATACGGTGAGGTCGAAACGAAGTGCAATTTTTTTGTCCCAGAAATTCGGATCACCTCCAGTCAGATGCCGCTCGAGCGAGCTATCCAGCTGGTAAATGCCCATCTGATCCCACCCCGGCTGTCCGCCGGTCAAGACCTCTAGAAATTCCACCGTCGTTGTATCGAGCGGATCAAAACCGAACAGCTCGAATACCCGGCGAATTTTTTCCATCATGCGATCGCGTACCCTTACTTCAGCTGATCCCAAATCGCGAAATCCAGACAAAATTCTCGGCTGAATTAGTTTCTTATCCATGTGATCCTCCCGTTATTTAAACATTTTAACGAACATCTTTTACCTGTATATCCTAGATCAAACATCTAGTTGTGTCAAAGGATAATGGAATATATCATAATTTATTGCTCCTGTCAAGTTTTTCTTTTTCAAACGAACAGCCCGCAATTATTCTTGCTGATTTAATTTAATAAGCGGCCATGGCCGCTTATTTTTTCACTTGAATTGCCCTTGCGAAAAATTCCAGCCGTGCCGTTCGAGGGCGAGCTCGAATTTCGCACGCCGTTCACCACGCAATGACCTAGCGGCAAAAGAAATAATCCCCCCTTTCATCTTCAACTCAAACCTTTGCTTGTCATCCGTTTCATCTGTGTCAAGCACGATGAAATTTTTAATCAACCCAACCTCCTCATTCATGTCGTCCTGATCGTCAAGCGCCGGATCTTCACACAAACAATTGACATAACATTGCGAAAACTGCGCTGGCGTCTTGCACTGCAAACACGCCGATGGTCCATACCAATGCTTGTCTACAACCTTCTGCCAACGAAAAAGTTTCGGCTCGAAACGAAGCTCGCATGAATCAGATTCCCCAAGAATTACGTGCAGACGACAGGTGTCACATTCGTTCCGACACGCACGCACTTCCGGCGTATCGACAACTACGCGCACCCCACGCCAATTATCGAGAATCGCCGTATGCACCACGATGCCACGCACGTGGAGCGAATCAATAAACTGCCTTGCCTGCAACACGAACAGTCTCAATTTCATCGATTCTTGCATTATATTCCTCCGGCAAATTATTTCGTCTGTAGCATGCAACTTTAACGAGAGCCATAAGAATTGTTCGAAACTAACTTTGCTAATTTTAGTAACAGATTTTATCTGACGACAAACTAATTATACCTCATTCAAAAATGATTATAACACACTATCGATGAGAAATCAACCTTGTCCACCTAAAAAACTTTACAAATAAGCCATCATCTGGTAACTTCAGACTAGACCGCAGTTCTGAGTTCATTGACAACCAAAATGAGGTGCCAGATGAAAACCGAAATTGAGTTCTTGAGGATCACCCCTGATAATGTCAATCAGCACTTACCGTCGCTCATCGCCTGCTATCGTTCAGTTTATTCAACTGAACCGTGGCGCGAATGGATTTTCTGTCCCAACTGCAAACGTAAGTGGGGCGAGGAAGACGCGGGAGAACTTTGCAAAAACCAATTCCATTGCCCGGATTGCCGACTTTTGCTTTCTGACTTTTGGGCATCCTCGAAAGTCGGAAACGACTTACTCCACGAAATAAACTATCCGCATATTTCATTTTGGATTGCGCTTTCCGGAAATGCCGTTGTGGGTTTTACCCATGGCTATGGGATTTCACCACAAAATCTAGAATCCAAATTGAAATTGCCAGGAGTGGCTGAAGCGATAAACAAACGATTTAACTTTCCCGAATTAGTAATTTATCAGGATGAGCTTGGTGTTGTCAAGGAATTTCGCGGCGCCAAAATTGCCAGACAGCTTGTCCTTCGTCGGCTCAATGACTTCATGGCAAGCGGCCTTACCTGTGGCATCATTCGTACTATGTCCGACCCTCCATCAGTAACATTCTCGTGGTATACGGAGAAGCTGAATTACTATGTCATTGCGGAATATCACGACAAAGGCAAGCGCGTTGTTCTGGCGCAGGATCTGCGCGATGTCGCGCGTCGGTTGGAGGTGTAGCCATGACCAAACAAACCGACGACCGCGTCGTCATGTTCCGGCACCTCGCCGGCTTGATCAAAATGCTATAACAATCAGAAAAGACTCCCACAACGGAGTCTTTTAAATTCGGTTAATTCAATTTTCCGATTCGATTTTCGATTTCACTCAATAAACGTCCAGACAACATCAATTTCTCCACCACCTCAAAATCCGGATACAGCACCCTGTCTTTTTCGGCAAAAGGAATAATCTGGCGAATTATTTCGTGAAGCTGGCGCGCTCCGAATCCAGGCCTTAATGGCTGGCGAAAATCGAGCGCTTGCGCGCCGCAAGTAATCTCAATGGCAATAACCGAATATACATTTTTAGTGATTTCCTTGGCCTTGCGCACTGCGATTGACCCCATACTGACATGATCTTCCTGATTGGCAGAGGTCGGAATGGAATCCACGCTGGCCGGATGCGCCAATACTTTATTCTCAGAGACAAGCGCCGCTGCCGTATATTGCGCAATCATGTAACCGCTACTCACGCCGGCTTGCTCTTTTGGAATCAGAAAAGCGGGCAAACCCTCACTGATGGATGAATCAACCATGCGATTTATTCGCCTTTCTGAAATGCTACCGAGCTCAGAAACGACGATACCAAGAAAATCCATTACAAATGCAATCGGCTCACCATGAAAGTTACCTCCGGAAATAACCGCGTCATGCTCCGGAAAAATAAGCGGATTATCCGTCGCCGAGTTAATTTCCGTTTCAATCACCGAACGAATATATGCCAACGAATCACGCACTGCCCCATGTACTTGTGGAATACACCGCAAACTGTAAGAATCTTGGACGCGACCACAATTTTTATGCGACTCCATTATTTCACTTTCCATACAAATTCGCCGCATATTCTCTGCCACCGCGGCTTGGCCGCGATGCGGACGCACGGCCTGAATCAAGGGAGAAAATGCACTCAGCGTACCCATGGTCGACTCAAGGCAAGTAGCTGCGGATATATCTGCCAACTTGGCTAAATTTTCCGCTTGAGCGATAAGCAAGGCCGACATGCCGGTCATGACCGAAGTGCCATTGGTTAAAGCCAATCCTTCTTTCGATGCAAGGGGCATCGGGGTCAAACCATATTTTCGCAAAATATCAGCGCTCGACGCGCGGACGCCGTTTTCAATCACCTCGCCAAGACCCAGAATGACCAGCATAATATGCGCCAACGGACAAAGATCGCCACTCGCTCCGACCGAGCCTTTTTCCGGGACAAAAGGATAAATACCATTGTTTAACAAATCAAGTAATCGTTCAACAAGTTCAATACGCACCCCCGAATATCCCTTAATCAACGAATTCGCACGAACCAGAATGGCCGCTCGCACATCCGCTTCGGCCAACGGTTTTCCCACCCCCACTGAATGACTCATGATTAAATTTTCCTGAACCTGCCGCAACTGCTCACCGGCTAAAATCACATTTTTGAATTGGCCAAATCCTGTCGTGATACCATAAACCACCTTATGTTCCAGTGCTATCTTTTCAACGTATTGACGCGCAAGCGTCATTGCCGCCCTTGCTGGTTCGCTAATAAAAACCTTCATGGTTTTATCGGCTGAAACGCGAACAATGTCTTCTATCGTTAAGCTATTTCCGTCAAGCACCAATTGACCACTTGTGTCAAACATAATGATTTATATTATTTCCCCCTCCTTTATTAAACTTTTATGCCTTTTGGAGTCAATTGTCAAGCAAAAATCCAATTGGGCTGTTGATAAAAAAGAAGCGCTTGCGCGCTCCCTTTTATTTATTGATTGTTTTAATCACCTCATCCATTGCCAACAATGCCTGCTCACCCGTCCGCATATTGCGGAGCATCACCTTTTCTTGTTCAATTTCGTTATCTCCTAGAATCACTACCCATGGAATTTGATAAACGCTTGCGTGTTCTAAATTCTTTTTCAGTTTACGGCTCAGGTAGTCAACATCCACGCGCACGGTTGCCCGACGCAGAGCCGCCGCAATCTCCATGGCCTTCGGGATATATTCTTGACTGAACGGGCTGACATAAACCTGAACGACCGACTTCGGACTTTGCCCATCCTGCTTCAATAATTTTATTGCGTCAAAAATCGTTTCCAATCCAAAACTAATACCTACTGCCGGGTATGGCTGATTGGACTTCAAAAATCCGGCAATCATTTCATCATAACGACCGCCAGCACCGACGGAAGAAGAAAGCGTGGCACGATTCTTTAAATATACTTCAAAAACATTGCCCGTATAATAAGCAAGTCCGCGCGCCAACGATGGCAACACTAAAATATTTTCACCATCGACAACATACCGGACAGTCCGCTCAACCTCTCGAAGGCCTTCATTGTCGCCCAGCTTTGCACGCAATTTAGTAATAATATCATTGTTCGAGCCTTGAATGGTAATAAGCTCGACGATCGTATCTATAGATTTATCCGCCACGCCACGTTTTTGCAGTTCCGTCTTTACGCCTTCGGGACCAATTTTATCAAGCTTATCAATGGCAATAATCGCCGAAAGCTCCGCTTCGGCAGACACGCCGGCATATTGCAGAATGCCATTTAAAATCTTACGATTATTGATACGGATTTCCACTTCCAGTCCTAATTGCGAAAAAGCTTCCTGCGCCAATTGCAAAATCTCCGCATCAATTGCCGGATTCCCGACACCCACCACGTCCACATCGCATTGCCAAAATTCACGATATCGACCGAGCTTAATCGGACCATCACGAAAAACAGTACCCATTTGATAACGCTTGAATGGCTTGCGAAGTTGCGGATTCATGGCAACAAAACGAGAAAAGGGTACGGTAAATTCTGTTCGCAAAACCAAGTCTCGGCCACCTTGATCCTTTAGTTTAAATGTCTCACGCATAGCATCCGATTCCATCCCGATGCCGTATTTCGACGCAAAAAGCTCATAACGCTCTAACACCGGCGTTTCAATCGGATTGTAGCCAAAAGACTCAAACACTCGTTTCAATATTTGCACGATCCTGTCTCGCTCGATCTTCTCTTCGGGTCCAAAATCGCGAACACCTTTGGCCATTTGCAATGCCTCTGGGAGCATATAGTTAAAACTTAAATTCTAAACCACTTGGGGAATTTTCGGACGAATAATAATATTTTATAGAATAACGCCTTCCTACGCCTCGCCTTGCGACGCTTCGGAGGACATCCTTCGCTTTTTCAACAAAACAACTATGGCTGCGCCATCCGAAGCTCCGCTTCAGCGGAGCGAAGGATGGGGTGGATGACGGGACTTGAACCCGCGACCACTGGAGCCACAATCCAGTGCTCTACCAACTGAGCTACATCCACCATGAGAAAAAACTCAAAATTCAAAACTCTAAGCTCAAAATAAATTCAAATTTCAAAACCCAAAATTCAATACTCAGACCTTTGACTTTAAACTTTTCACTTTTAACTTACGTTTGCGATTCGGACTTTGGACTTGCGTTCTGCGACTCTAACTTTTCCATTTGCACTTTTAACTTGCGTTTGCGGTTCGGACTTTGGACTTTTCCCTTTGCACTTTTAACTTTCGTTTCTCGCCGTTTTTTAAAAACCGACTTTTCAGCCGGCTTTCTTTTGTTTAACAGAAGAAAGGCCGGTCAACGGTTCAAATGCGCGTGGGCATGAATATGATGTGTTGTTTTCCGCATACAATCGCATCATACACAGGCAAATTAACCTTGTCAACCGCGCCCGCTTGTTTCGACTAACGGTAAATCAAACACATGCTTCTTCTTTTCTTGTTGGTACTTTGCCAAATCAAGTTTATTCTTGCGAAAAAGATCCACAATATAACGCCGGCCAAGATAATGCGGCATGATTACATAAGTGGCGCCGGCCCGATATAATTCTTGCGCTTGATGCGCGTGATCGGCCATGCCGATGAAGTTGACGCGGCGATGGTGCGCTCGCAAATGCGCGAGCAGAGTCAAGTTCACGTCCGGATCCGGAATGGTGGATATCACCAGCTTGCACTTTTCAAACGGTAAACTCTCTATCAAATCAATATTGTCAGCCGAACCGTACAAGCAAGGGATTTTTTGCGCTGTCAACACTTTGATAACGTCCGGGTCATGATCAATAATAATATAGTTGACCTTCATCTTTTTTAATTCTTTCGCCAAACCGCCGCCCAGCCGATGACAACCAAAAATTATCACATCATATTTATCGAATGACATGGTTTTTTCCGCTTGACCGCGGCGATCCGGAAAAAAACGACGCAAAAGGGGCTCAAAAGATTTATACAGCCCATGATTATGCGTGATAAAATACGTTGACGCGGCCATAGTGATGACGCCGACGAGTGTGGCCGGCCCCAAAATTTCCGCGGGCAAATGGCCAAGCCCGATTCCCATGGCCAAAATTATCAACGAGAACTCACTGATCTGTGCCACCGTCAATCCAGTCAAAAAGCTGGTGCGAGAAGTAAAGCGGAGCCAGCGCATGATAAAAAATAAAATCAACGGGTTGCCGATCAAAATAAACAATGAATATGCCAGAACCCAACCCCATGCGCCGTCCACTGTTTGGAAATTTATATTCATGCCGATGATAATAAAGAACATGATCAAGAAAAAATCGCGCAACGAATGCAAACGCGCCGCGATTTCCCGCTGATACGGCGACACGGACAAAAGAACACCGGCCACCAGCGCGCCCAGTTCCAAAGAAAAATTCAACTTATAAAAAACAGCGGCCATCAAAAAACAAACCGCCAGCGCGAACACAAACAAAAGTTCGTGACTGCCGGCAAACAGCCTATCAATGCGCGGCACAACATATGTAATCAAGATAAATATTGCCAACCCAACCATTGCCACTTTGGCCAGCAGTAGCCCGAGCGCGATCAAATAATCACCGCCGGCGAATTCGCGCATGCTCGACAAAAAAATAAAGAAAAACATAGCCACCAAGTCTTGCACCAACAAAAAACCAATGGAAATTCGACCATACAGACTGTCCTGCTCGCGCTTCTGATACAAAAGTTGCAGTACGATAATCGTGCTACTCAACGAAAAAGCAAATCCCAAATAAAACGACACCGCCGGCGACAAACCAAGGGCCAAACCGAGGAAATAACCGCCGAGCGTTGTGATAATAACTTGAGCTACGCCGGTAATCGCGGCCACCTTGCCAATATCTTTGATAACATTCGGACGCAGACCAAGACCGACTATAAACAACAAAAGCGCTATGCCCATGTGAGAAAACGCCTGCAAAGTATTGCCCGCGTTGATCCAGCTCGAAACCGCCGGGCCGATAATCATACCGGTGATAATATAACCGATAATCAGCGGCTGCCTCATCGCCCGCATGACCAACGAAATCACCACCGCGATGCCAAGTATAATTCCAAATTGAACAAATATTTCCGCCATTTGTTTTTTCTTTATATTTTTGTTTCAATAACATTATAACAGATTGCATCGCTCTTGACTATTTATCATCCACATGCTAACACATATAGATGTCCCATAGTTCCTTAACAACACACACGGAGGTGCGGCATGCCGGACAAAAACGACAAAGATGGCGACAACAAAGCAAAATCCCCCACCGGCAAATTTCCGCGAGTGCGGGGGGGAGATCTTGGGGAAATTTTACTCCGTTCGCAGGTGATTTCAATCGAACAGCTCGACACGGCCAGATCACAATTAGCCGAACGTGGCGGCAGTCTTAGCCAACGTCTTGGCGAAATCGGCGTCAGCGAGGATGCTATCGTTAAACAATTATCGCTAACCTTCAACGTACCATCCGTGGATCTCACCGGCGTGAATGTACCGGATGAAGTTTTAAAACTGATCCCTCGCCGCTTGGCATTAAGGCACGGTATTATTCCGCTTGAATTGAAAGACGGCGTACTGACATATGCCACCGCCGATCCGAGCAATCTTCACGTTATGGATGATCTGAAAATGATGCCCGGATTCAAACGAGCGGAAATCGTTGTCACCGGCGATTCAGCGCTGAAAAAGGCACTCGATGAATTTTACAAGGAAGATACGCTGGATGATGTTCTTGACGGACTTACGGAAGAAGAAGTACGGATCGTACAAGGTGAAAAAGAAATCGACTCCAACACGCTCAAACAAGAATCGGAAGACATCAACATCGTCCGGTTGGTCAATGTCATTTTTCTAAAAGCGGTCAAGGAAGGAGCATCAGATATTCACTTCGAAGTATCAGAGACGGATTTCACCATTCGCTACCGCATCGATGGCATACTGCACGAAGCGATGAAGCCATCGTACCAATTTCGCGATGCGGTCATTTCCCGCATCAAGATATTGAGTAACCTGAAAATCGACGAACGCCGTTTGCCGCAAGACGGTCGGATCAAACTGAAAGCCGGTTCAAAAGAAGTGGATTTTCGCGTTTCCATCCTACCCGTACTTTTCGGCGAGGATGCCGTATTGCGTGTTCTGGATAAAAGCGCGCTCCAACTGGATATGACGCGGTTAGGATTGGACGCCGAGCAATTGGCGGAATTCAAACAGGCGGTGCATGCTCCGTGGGGAATGGTACTGGTCACCGGCCCGACCGGCTCCGGAAAAACAACAACTCTGTATAGCGCGCTAATGGACTTGAATAAACCGGACGTAAAAGTCCTGACCGCCGAAGATCCGGTGGAAATCACCGTCAAAGGTGTCAGCCAAGTCGAAATCAAGGATGAAATCGGCCGAAGTTTTGGCACGGTCCTGCGTTCATTCCTGCGCCAAGATCCCGACATTATAATGATCGGTGAAATTCGCGATTTCGAAACAGCGGAAATCGCGGTCAAAGCCGCCCAGACCGGCCACTTGGTTCTATCCACCCTTCACACCAATGACGCGCCTTCCACCCTCAACCGACTTTTAAACATGGGCGTTGAGCCCTTCCTTGTTACTGCGGCCGTAAACTTGATCGTGGCACAGCGCCTGGTGCGCGTGATTTGCAAAAATTGCAAAGAAGAACACATCGTGCCGGCAAAGACGCTGATCGACAACGGCATGGCGAGCGGAGAAGAGG